>LFRM01010805.1_pt1 | contig 78397 bp, 76 predicted proteins | sample 618341 | NCBI WGS metagenome assembly LFRM01 (sample SAMN03654438, study PRJNA283298) | anaerobic digester metagenome | isolation source: pool of bioreactors CSTR01a, CSTR02a, and CSTR03a thermophilic anaerobic... | place: Denmark: Kgs. Lyngby | collected 2014-05-21 | reverse complement strand
TTTCTTGAACATCACACCCGAGCAATTCTTCTACCGCCTGTAGAAATGTCATGCCTTCGATCTGAACTAGAAAATCTATTGCATTGCCTTTTTCATTTCGGCCCCCGAACCTGAAGAAATGGTTTTTTTGCACGATTAAACCTTGGTAGCCGACCAATCGGAAATTTTCTCCTTTCCCGGGTTCACGTCGGAGGGAATATCCCTTCGACATCAGATACTGAACCAGATTTGTTTGCCTTGCTCTACGTATTTCATCCTGGTCTATCATTTTCCCCTGCGCCTCCTTTTTCTTCTCAGCCCCGCAGTTTATTTTTATCTTTTTATTTTAGATAGTATTATTTAAGATAGTATTAGTAATGTCTCCCTGATTTCCCGTCCGACGGGAAATCCGACTGACGGGAAAACCGTCGGACGGGTTTTCAGTTAGTCCGTTACTTTCCCTATTTATCGGCTTTTCGTATATATACCATATACATCCCGCGAAGCATCCATCGTCGTTCTTACGGGGGTGTCTCTCTATATATCCGGTATCCTCCAGCTCCTTTATCGCTGTCTGTATCGCATCCCTTCCCTCTTTCCCAGCTCTTACTATATTCGGTACTCGGAATTCCCAATCGTCCGGCTTGGAGCGCAGGTATGCATATATACCTTTCGCACGAAAAGAAATTCCTGAATCGTCTATGATGGCATTTGGTACTATCGTGAACCTTGCCCCTACGTGCTTTATTTTTGCATTTCCCATATTGTTTTGTACCTCCCCTTTTTGCGTAATAAAAAAAGCCCCGGCCAACGGCCAGGGCGAAATGCAAAAAGGGTATAAAAGAAGCGGGTTCTTTACCCGCTTTTGTCTGTCTTTTTGTCTGTCACTTGTCTGGAACCATATAGAACCATCCCGATTCTTAGGGATTCTTACGGAACTATTACCAGCCTCCACATAATTTATATGTGTTCCTCAAACTCCCTATTTATCAGGATTTGTTTAAAATACAATGGTCGGGATGACAGGATTTGAACCTGCGACCTCTTGGTCCCGAACCAAGCGCTCTACCAAACTGAGCCACATCCCGACGCATTACGCAGATATTATCTTAGCATTTCGGGAAGTGACCGTCAACCATTCCTCATAGATCGGAATTAACGCCTGGCACAGCAAATGGAGCTGTTCTTTATCTAGCCGGACATTTGGCCCTTCAGCAGCAGTCCTACCAAATTAAAGAAAACTGCACCTGCATAAAAAATAATTAAGGCACCCAGGATGGAAAGCAGGGGGGCCAACAGGTAAATAACGATGCCCAGGCAGATGGCCAGAGCGGTGGTAAGATAAGCGGAGATGTAGTCATTTATTATCCTATTGGTGTAAAAGAATATTTCGCTTATACGAAAGGCATCGCGAAGATCCCGGGAAATACTGAATGCCCCTATGGCGATGGGCAGCATAGTGCCCAGGATTAAAAAGATTATGGCAGCTAAAAGGCTTCCAATACCCGGTAATGGAAGCAACAGCACGGCCAGCACCAGAGGGAGACCTAAATAAACCAGACTGATTATCAACACCTGCAGCCCGTCGCTGAACATTTCCGCCCAACTGTCCCACTCCGGAAGCATCTGGCGTCCTCGCAGCCCTGTTTCCAGACAAGCTAGAAAGTATCCCAGGGTAAGAATATTGACAATGGGCAGCAGGGTGACAACACAGCCCAGCAGCAGCTTGCGTACCCAGTCCGGGTCGCGGAATGGAAACAGCAGATATTCGCGCAAATCCATAAATCCATCTCCTCCGGTATATACATATCGGCGGAGGAAGGATTCTATGCCAGTAATATCTGCTGCGGAAAAACTGCTGATCCGGCAAACTTACCGGTTATGACTGGTAGTTCTGCAGATCGTTATGACTTCTATACCGGCGCTGCAGTTCGGTAATCTGAGGAACTAGCTGGTTTATGCGGTGATGGACTTCGTGATCGGGGACCTGATCAACCAGCAGTATGCGATTTTCATCCAGCTGTATCCCGATTTTGTATTGATTGCTGGCGGTATCGGCGCTTACCAGCAGTCCTTCATATTCTTCCTTGGCATACTGGGAATTGCGCAGGAACTCGTCTTTGCTCATAATCTGACCTTTATGCATAAAAAAAGCCTCCTTTGGGGTTATTCTGTTAACTATCTTTTCCCCCGAAAGCAGGCTTTTATGTACTACTGTAAAAATTCATTATTTACTCAGGTTCTGCTGCCGATGCGGGCAAGGGAAAACTCACCTCTACAATAGTGCCTATATGGGGAAGACTGTTAATCACCAGGCTGCCGCCATGATCTTCTATAATTTTGTAAGCAACTGACAATCCTAATCCAGGGTTGCCGTCCTTGGTGGTAAAGAAAGGTTCCATAATTTTATGGCTGATAGATTCCTCGATCCCGATGCCTTCATCTACGATTCTTACCTTGACTTCATTGCTGCAGATTCGGGTTCGAACAAATACATTGCCTCCCCGCTGCGAAGCTTCTATAGCATTCTTCAGGATATGCATGAATGCTAACATAAGTTTGTTTTCGTCAGCATGCAGGCAGACATTGTCATCAAAAAACATATACAAATGAACTTCCTGCTGCAAAGTCCGGCTATACAGCAAATCTATCGCTCGCCTCAGTATGTCATTGAGTATTACATCGGTAAAGGTAATAGGAGAATTCTTAGCCAGGCATAAAAATTCACTGAGTACCTGGTTAGCACGGTCGATTTCTTCAATCATCAGCTGGTAATATCCTATCTTCTCGGGGTGTTCCATAGCCAGCAACTGGGCTAATCCTCTAACTGTCGTCATGGGGTTGCGAACTTCATGAGCTATACTGGTGGACATTTCTCCTGCCAGCGATAACTTGCTGAGCAGTTCACTGAAATCTTGAGTTTTCTGGGAGTTGATGGTAATACTTTTGGGGCTGGGCCGCTTCTTTGGCGGTTGATTGGAAAATGCCTTTTCCTCTTGCACTGTTTGATCGGACAGCTGTTTGCTCATCAGTATCTCCTGCTTCAAAATGTTTGTCTGAAGTAATTATTCTATATCGAAAATCTTACGTCCTTGACCAAAATATCGCCAAATTTTTCAGTAATACATATTACTTCGACCAGAAAGGTCCTAAGTTTAATAACGTTATTGTTAAAAGCCCCTAACTATGGAGCTTGCAGTGCAGAAAAAAACAAAGCGGGGGTTCAATCAACCCCCGCTAAAGAGTCTAGAAGCGGTGATGGGTTACTTTGAGAGGCAGTTTAAACTTGTGAGTAATGGTATTGCCAATGGTTTCAATATCATCGGTAGTAACGTCAATAACCAGGCATTTCAGCTTGGCATAAATGCGGTAGGCATTATCCAATTCCTCGGCTACCATTTCATCCAGAGCCTGCTGGTCAATATCCTCGAAACTCCGCAGGCGTTCGCGGCGCAGTTCCATTAAGGTATCAACGTCGATAGTTAATCCCACCATGGGAACCTTTCCTTTGAGTTCCACTATTTCCTCAGGAATCTCTGTGTCCCGCAAAATTGGATAGTTGGCCACTTTGATTCCCAAGTTGGCCAGGTGCATGGACAAGGGAGTCTTGGAAGTGCGGGGCAGACCGAGAATTATGAGATCAGCATCTTTGAAGGTGTCCAAATTCTGGCCGTTGTCGTGATCAATAGTAAATTCGATAGCCTTCACTCGATTGAAATAATGATCGTCCAGTCTATGAGTCAAACCGGAAATGTAGGATGGTTCCAATCCGGTTTTCTTCTGAATTACCTCGAATAATGGTGACAGTACATTAACGGCACTAACACCTAATTCCTTAGCCTTGCTTTCCAAAAAGGCACTTAACTCCGGTTTTACAATGGTATATACCACAATAGCGTCTTCTTGAGCCGCCTTGTCTAAGATATCCATAACCTGCTGCTCTTTGGTTACTCGGGAGAAGCGGGTTATACTGCGTTCTACATTAAACTGTAAAACTGATGCCACGGCAATTTTTTCAGCCGTTTCACCCACGGAATCGGAAACCGCAAATATGTGGAGTTTGTCGGTCATCACATCATCCCCCTTCTATGTGCCTTAGAAAGAACATACTGTCACTGTCGTAAATATTCTACAGAGGCCTCTTGTTTTCCTCCTTTTAAGCCTCAGGGCATATTTAGCAAACCGGCAATATCAGCACCAAATGTCCACCCGGCCTTCCGGAGCATCAGGATCACTGGATGGGGGTATATAATTCGAACCCGTGGTTAACAAACCGCATATGTCGCGTATGGAAGCCACCGGTTCTCCATTTTTCAGAAAAGGCGCCATAGTCAGCTCTCCCTGACCATCGTTCAACTGGTAGGTAGTCTGGCCAATAAAGAGCTTTATAGCTTTACCGCCGTCCATGTTGAAGGTAAACAAGCCGTAACCGTAGAGGGTATCAAATCCCAATTCTCCCAGGTCAACGGCCTGCATGTGCAGGTATTTCCGGATATATTCAGGGGTTGGATTATTAAGGAAGCGTTTTTGATAGCGGGAAATGATCAGGGCAACAGCACCGGCAATATGGGGACAAGCCATGGAGGTGCCGGACAATTCCACATACCGGTTATCGGGATATGTGGAGTAGGTATTAACGCCTGGTGCTACCACATCAATACGGTCATTAGAATTGCTGAAGTTGGCTATACCTGTCTGCAGGTTTATAGCTCCCACAGCAATAGTTTCGGGATAATAGGCAGGATAGTCTATCTCCGGAGTGTCAGGGTTGCCATCCCCGGCATTGCCGGCAGCACATACCACGGTTATACCGCTCTCCACCAATTTTATAATTTCCTGGTGCATGGCGGAATTAGGCAGGGCTGAACCCAGACTCATATTGACCACATTTACCCTCTGTCCATTCTCCCCTACCCAGTTGCGCACCCAGGCCAGACCTTGATTAATCGACATGATAGTGCCAAAGCCATTCTGGTTGAGAACTTTTACTGCCAGGAGTTTGGCTTCCGGTGCCATGCCCAGGATTTTCCCATTAGCAGCAATGATGCCGGCCACATGGGTGCCATGCCCGTTCAAATCCAGGTAATCCGGCTCACCAGGTATGAAACTGCGCCCGCCAATAACATTCCCGGCCAAATCAGGGTGCCGGTAATCAATACCTGTATCCAAAACTGCCACAACAGTTCCCTGTCCCCGAGTGGATGGCCAAACTTTCTCTGCTGCCATCAGACTAATCCCCGGAGGTATCCAGGGCTCATCGCTTAAGGTCCGATCATAAACGGCCACTAGGGGTGAAGTTTTTAGCCGCATGTATAATCACCTCTCCTTGCTCTATTGTAAGCAAGGGAGGTTCATATGTTGCTACTGGGGTTATTAAAATTTGTAAACCGGCACCCATTGGTCCGGTTCAAAGGTTAAAAAACCTTCCCAAAATATGATCAATTAATGGTATTATAAGTCAAGGGTTATCCCAGTGGAGGGGAATTTGGTATGAGTTCAGCTGAAACCATGGTACTGGTAGTTGTCCTGGTTTGCCTTGGAGTTGGCTTGCTCGCAGCTATTCTTGGGTTATTCCTGTTTAACAATTTTAACTGGTGGGACAAACTATAGTCCCCGCATATTTTCACTGCGCAGGTATCTAGTGTCTCGGGTAGTCAGGACATGTTCAATTATTTTCAGCATGTCCTCTTTATCTTTTTGCAGAGTACCGCTGATTGGCAGGTAATTGGAGGCATGAGCCCCCACAAATTTGATGGAGTCGGCGGTAATGGCTTCCAGCATAATCTTCATCTCTTCCAGGGTCTCAAAAGGATCCAATACCCAAAATTCTCCCCTTTGAACCTGTCGATACAATACGGTTCCCGGTACTGGTGTGACGGTTAAGGCCGCCAGGTAATGGGGCCGCATTTCGTTAATCATTCTGCCGGTAGCCAGGGCATGCTCATGGGAACGAGGTCCTTTGCCAGCCAGCCCTAGCAGAACCATAGCTGACAGGTTCCAACCAGCCTGGATCAAGCGGCGTCCCGCTTCCAACATTTCTGCCGCTCCCACTCCCTTTTTCACCTCACGCAGCAACTGATCGTCGCCGGTTTCCACCCCTAAATAGGCCTTTTTTAATCCCGCCGCTCGCAGGGCAGCCAGTTCTGAGGGAGTTTTAGCCAGGGTACTGTTGGGCCCCACATAACAGCCCACGTGGCGCAGGGAGGGAAAGTTTTGTTTCAGGCAATCCAGGATCTCCAGCAGGATTTCGGTATCTATGGCAATGGCATCCCCATCACAGAGAAATACTTTTTCCACATCCCCATAATACTTGCGAGCCATCTGAATATCTTCTTTAATTTCCTGCAGAGGCCTGACCCGGTAATGCTTGTCCTTGTACATACCGCAAAAGGTACACTGGTTGTGGGAACAGCCGATGGTGCACTGCAGCAAATAGCTGTTGGCTTCACTAAAGGGTCTGAATATGTTTCCTTCATAGCGCATAACTGGTTCTCCTCTCCATTTCTTTGAAAACTGCTCTCGTGTCAATACAAAAGGCAGCCATATTGTCATGGCGCGTGAGGAGCGCAGCAATCTCTATGCCGATTTACGCTAACCACGGCTTGGCAGGAGTATTAGCCGACTCGCTCCGGTACTCCTCGCCTGCAACACATCGGCTTACTTCGGTGCGAAGGGGACCGCTCGTAATTCGGCATCCATGCACTCAGTACTCGCTGCTCGAAACATCCTGTTTCTCGCCCCCCTTCGTCTGCCCATCTTCGCCGGCTATATCGGACTCCTGCACCAAGGTGCCTTCGGCAAATCTACTGTCACACCAAAACGATTTACCTGGGCATCATCCTGATTGTGAATCTAGTCTATTAGGCTCCGGCTGGGTATCAGTTGTGGAACCAGGCTCTACATTATTATCAGTTTCCGTTTCTCCTCCTGGTTCAGGGGTCGGCAACGATGGGTTAACCGGCTCTTCTTCAGGAATTTCTTCTTCTCCGGTTTGCTCTTCATCATTCAGTTCTTCACCCGGCTCTTGGACCGTTTCGGTTTCCTCAGTGTCCTCGGGTTCCTGGGCCGGTTCCTGCTGGGGCAAACGTACCGGTTTCTGTTCCAATAATCCCCGGTAATAAAGGGAACTCATATAGTTTCGCCATACAGGAGCAGCCAGGCTTCCTCCGGAAACCCCTCTTCCCGTAACCGGGCTGCCATCGCTGTTGCCTATCCAAACCGCGGTTACCAAATCATTGGTATACCCAACATACCACAAATCCCTGCTGTCGGTGGTGGTTCCGGTTTTTCCGGCCGACCTTATGGGAATGGCCGCCGGTGTTCCCGTCCCCCAGGATACTACTTCGCCCAGCATTTTGTCCATGATCTGAGCGGTTCTTTTGCTGATTACCCGCCTGCCGGTGGGCTTATGGGTGTATATCTCCTTATTGTTCCTATCCACCACCTGCTCAATTACATAATAATCATGAACTACACCCTGGGCAGGAAAAGCAGTATAGGCGGCAGCCAATTCTGCCGGGGAAATACCCTGCTGCATTCCTCCCAGACCGAGGGCCAAATGGCGATCGCCCTCTTGCAAACTGGTAACGCCAAAATCCTGCAGGTATTGAAAAGCTTTATCTAAACCCAATCTATTCAATATCTCCACGGAAGCCACATTGTAGGAACGGGCCAAAGCCTCGCTGACCGTAACCTCATCCGGAGCCCAGGTATTGCTGTTGGTGGGCTGATAACCCCCAAAATCCCGGGGCTTATTGTTTATCACCGTATCGGAGGTAATCAGTTTTTCATTGACCGCAGCCGCATAGTAAAGGGGCTTAATGGCTGAACCAGGCTGCCGGGGCAGCATTGCCATATTAAGCTGGTTTTTGCTGAAATCAACTCCCCCTACCAAAGCCCGGATTGCCCCAGTAGCCGGATCCAGTGATATCAAAGCCCCGTCTTGGGCTTTGATTCCCCGCCAGCCTATACTGCGCATATTATTAATCAGAGCTGTTTCTGCCTGATTTTGCATAGTACGATCAATGGTTGTATAAATGGACATTCCCCCTTGATACAAGCGTTCTTTGCCCACCATATTTCCCATTTTCCATACCACGTAGTTCACCAGGTAGGGATGAGGTTTCTGCCGGGCGGGAGGGTCCGCTATAGTTACTTGCTGGTTTTTGATCTGTTCAGCCTGGGCGGCATCCAGCAGACCCTGTTCCACCAGTACATTTACGACCGTATCCTGGCGCAGCTTCAGCCCTTCCCAATTGGTTTCGGGATTATAGTGTTCCGGAGACTGGATTAACCCAACCAGCAAGGAGATTTCCGCCTGGTTAAGGGACCATACATCCTTGTTAAAGTAAGCTTTAGCTGCGCAAGCAAAGCCCGCACAGCCCCGGCCCATATAAATCTCATTTAGATACATGGCTAAAATCTCGTCTTTAGTAAACTTTTCTTCCAGGGCAACCGCCAGCAGAACTTCCTTGATCTTGCGGGTAAAGGTCTTTTCCTGGGTCAAGAACAAGGTGCGGGCAAGTTGCTGGGTAATGGTACTGCCCCCTTGGGCTTTGCTGCCTTCCAGCAGGTTTATGTATATAGCCCGGCCAATACTCTTGGTATCCAGACCGTTGTGCTGGTAAAAACGCCGGTCTTCCACGGCTACCACAGCATCTTTCAGAAAAGGAGGAAAATCCTGCACGTTGGTGCGCTGGTAACCGACCTCAGCCATGGGCTCTCCATCCCGGTAATAGATAGTGGTCGCCTGGGCTGGATAGTACTCCCAGTCATCCAGACCGGTAACAGTCAGAATGAGCTGGGGAGTAGTCTGGGTCAGGGAAACACCCACCAGGAAGAAAACCGCAAACAATATTATTCCCGCCAGGGTCCAGCCAATTTTTCTTAACATTTTCCCTCAGGCCTCCCCTTCTGCTGTGTAACCAGCTATAATTCTACCCCTGACTGTCCTTTTCAACCTAACCAGCAAAAGCTAAATCTGATAATATTATCCCAAACGCATGTTCTATTAATCAATAAACTGGTATAATTACATTATTACTGATTAATCAGGTGATCAACCATGCGTACCGGAACTGCTAATCTGCCACTTCATGGAGGAAAATGTCCGGCCTGGCTCTTTAAACATATGAAAGCACTGTCAGCAGCGATTATCGAAGTAATTGTGGAGGATTTCGGTACCGATGAGGTACTCAGGCGCCTGTCAGACCCCTACTGGTTCCAGGCTTTAGGCTGTGTAATCGGGTTTGACTGGCATTCCTCCGGGGTTACCACTACCGTATGCGGTGCCTTGAAAGAAGGCTTGGCGGAAATAGGCCCTGAAGCCGGACTGTTCCTGGCTGGGGGAAAAGGCCGGGCTGCTCGCCGTACTCCCCAGGAAATTGTTGACCTGGCTGATCGTTATCCTATCCATGGCAAGGCGGAGGATTTAATATATGCCAGCCGCATGGCAGCCAAGGTGGACAGCTCAGCAGTACAGGACGGCTATCAGATCTACCACCATTTCTTCGTCTTTACCCAGTCAGGTAACTGGGCCGTAATCCAGCAGGGCATGAATGAGGAATTGCGCCAGGCCCGGCGTTATCACTGGCTGGGTTCCCAGGTCACAGATTTCACCGTTGAACCTCACTATGCCATCTGCTGTGATCAGATTAATGAAACCCTCAATCTGGTTTCCCTGCAAAATGAACCGGTACGCAGTCTGTCAACCCAGCTGGCCTGTGAATCCCCGGATCGGTTATTAAAAGAACTGTCAGCTATACAAGGAAGTAAGAATTTATCATTGCCCAGGCAGCACAGTATCCCCCGCACCAGTTTCCTGCAGCGTTCCCTGCAGGCAGCCTATGAACAGCAGCCGGAAAACTTTGCCGCTTTATTGGAAACCAGCGGAGTGGGACCCGCCACCTTAAGGGCGCTGTGCCTGGTAGCAGAAGTAGCTTATGGAGTCAAGCCCAGCTATACTGATCCGGTGCGTTACTCCTTTGCCCATGGCGGGAAGGATGGCTTCCCCTTTCCGGTTCGGGAGGAGGATATAAGCAACTCTTATACTGTCCTGCGGCGGGCAGTTAAAAAAGCCCGGCTGGGAAACCGGGAACAGCTCAATGCCCTGCGGAATCTGGCCCGCTGGCATGCCGAAGTGGTCACTACCCCGGCAACTCCTCCGGGTTATGAATCCTTCCTTATTCCGGCAACTCCTGTTATGGTCCAGCCCACTTTGTTCTAAAAGAATCAGGACGGGATCGCTCCCGTCCTGTCAGCGTGTCAATAAAGCTTATTAATAGTTGGACGTTCGAGATTGCCACGGCACTCCGTGCCTCGCAATGACACAAATGATGGGCTTTTGGTTATGTCATCGCGAGGAGCGCAGCGACGTGGCGATCTCTTATCATGGCCTTTTTCGACAGTCTGTCAGGACGGGATTGCTCCCGTCCTGTAGATAGATTTTCTCTTCTAGTAGCCCATTTGGTAGGTACCTTCCAGGCTCAGTACGTGTTCCGTCCATACCTTGTTGGTGACAGCTTCGTCATTGACCGGAGTCATAATCATCTTGCGCAGCATGGCTTCCTGATCCGGTGAGTTGGCAAAGTTCATCATCAAATTCAGGGCATAGGAGGAAGTATCCCGCACTATGAAGTTGAACATCTCATCGATTACCTCAGTGGGCACCTTATAAATCTTGGCGTTCTCCAGAATCAGCTGAGCATAGGCTACCATGGTGAAAATCTCGCCCAAGGCCAGCATATAGTCAACATTCTTGGCCTGTTCCGGTGAAGGAGGAGTGGTTCCCAGGAAGTCTCTTAACAGTTCAATTTGCTGCTTGAAGACCTCAATATTGGGAGTAGAAATTCCCTGATAGGGCCGTTTATAATCCGGGAAGCGTACCGAACGCAGACTGCCGGCCTTCTGATTCAAGATGTAATCATCATTGGCCATATCGCTCCGGGTAGGAATCTCCGGGAAATCAACCGGGTTGAAGAAGTAATTCTGCAGGAATTTTACAACCAGATTCATGTTGACGTGGGTTGTTCCTTCCAGTCTGGGAATCATACCGATGTCCCGTACAGCCATTTCAAAGAAAGTATCCTGCTCATAACCCTTGGCAGCTATGGCATCCAGGAGCATTTCAATTACCTTCATGCCCTGGGTGGTTACCTTCATTTTTTGAATCGGGTTGTATAACAGGTAGCGACGGTCATCATCACTGGCCGAGCGGAAGTAATCTATGGCTCTCATGGCAAATAACCGCATGGCCATAAGCCTTACATATGACTCAGTAAAAAGTTTCTTTATGTGGGGGAAATCTGTTACCCGGTGGCCATATAACCAACGGTTATGGGAGTGATTAATAGCTTCATAAAGTGCGTGGGTGCAAATGCCGATGGAGGCAAATCCCAGCTGGAACTTTCCTACATTAATAGTGTTAAGAGCGGAATCCCAGGCCAGATTGCCGCTGGAAATAATCTCTTTCTTGGTGATAGGATAATCATGGAGCGTAAAAGCCGCCACATAAGCCGGCCGCACACCAGCGGTATTGATCTTCTTTGTGCATTCATAGCGGGGGTGACTGGTTTCTACCGCAAAGAAAACATAATCATCTGTATCTGCGTACCGTCCGAAGGTTGATACATAAGAGGCTTTGTTGCCATTGCCTATGTAATACTTGTCACCCCTGGCCAAATAAGTGCCATCCCCCTGGGGATACAGCTTGACTTCATTGGAATACAGGTCAGCACCATGCTGTTTTTCTGATAGTCCGAACGCAAATATTCCCGCATCTTTGAGCATTTGAGCTGTACGGTGCTTAACTTCCTCATTATCACCCATCCATATTGGCCCCAAGCCCAAAATACTCACCTGGTAATTATACTGGAAGGATAACCCGTAGAAGCCCAATATCTCATTAAACTGAGCAATGCGATACATATCCCAGCGAGAGTCCGCATCACCATAACCGGCCGGAGTCAGCAGAGTGGCATAGGCGCCGATTTCTTTGTTATAAGCTATCCAGTCGTCACAGAAGACCATATTCTGGTCATCTTCTTTGATACTCTCCAAGCCCTTGTTTTCGAAAAACTCGATGGTTTTCCGAAATATCTGATTGGTCTTTTCATCAGGAAACGGGTCATTAAAGTGTTTAGGATTTAGCAGCTGCATTTCCTTCCCCTCCATAATAACAAAATCTTCTACGGTTATTATGTCACAGGGGTATTACGCAGTCAAACTATCTGTTTCGTAAAAATTCTCCCACTTATCCATCTTTTGTTTCTTGGTTACTAAAGGGGATCAACCCTGGGGATGGATTGCTGAAAACCCGGCATAGTCCTTTGCAGCCAAATAAAGCACCCTTATGCAGGTTATAAAAATGCATTGCTTGGCGGATATTGTGAAAGATAGTACAATCACATCAGAAGAAGTGATCGTGACCCACAAAGATGATTGGATCGGGAATCACTGTAAAAAGGAGGTCGGAATTATGACGGAAGCAGCACCCATGATGAAAAAGAACGTCACTCCCACGGCGCAGGGGTCGTTTTCCTGCCCTCTTTCCGCTAGCCAGGCTTACAGATTGGGAGTGAACCTTCACACAGCCATCGTTGACATCTACACTGCCCTGGCTAAAAAATGCAGTACCGCATCCGAGCAAGAAACAATCAAAGCAATGATCGAACAGGAGCAGGAGCGAATTGCAGCCTTTGAAAAGGGCTTCGCATTCGCATTAAACTGTGAACTGAGCCGCTTTTATAATTCCGGAGGAACTGTATTGGAAGAAGACAAAATGGCTCAGCTCATCACCGATACCAGGCAGCTTATTCAGAGAAATCTGGACAATTGCCGGGCTCACCTGGAAACTTTGGAAAAAGAAATTGCGGCAACCACTGTTCGGGAACAAACCATAACTGTAGTCGGTCATACCAAAGAGTATGCACGGGATCTTTACCAGCGTTTGTCTCAGCTTTATCCAAAATGCGAAATTAGTCGAGCATTTGAAGATATGGCTGAAATGTGCCGATAGGAAATTATTAAAATCAGGTTACCTCACTATGAAGAGCAGTTATGCATTTGAAGATCGATCCGGGTGGCTATTTCAGTACCAGGCTTAGATTAGCCACCCGGGTTGATCAACAATTCCAGGCACAATTTGGGGTAATAAATAGTTTTATAAGTTGGCTATAAAAATTTTTAATATTCAGACTATTGCCATTAGTTGATATATATGTAATACTAATAGTAACCTTCACCCCCCAAATGAAACATAAATTCCATCACATTCCCTCTCCAATATGAGCCCAGCCCAGGGCTCATATTACTCTCTTTTTTTATCCCATACTTACATTTTCCATAAATAGCAGTTTATTCAGTACCGTTTTTGCTTTACAATAATCCTAGATGTCTAGTTTTGTCATATAAGGTTCATTCTCATATTCTTCGCTGCGAAATTTGTAAGGGAGGGCCTTTTTCTATGGACAAGAAAACCTCTGAGTGCCAGGTCATTGTAGTGACATCCGGCAAAGGCGGCGTCGGCAAGACCACTACAGTGGCCAATGTGAGCACTGCTCTGGCCAGAATGGGATACCGGGTAGTGGTAATGGACCTGGATATCGGGCTGAAGAAATTAGATCTGATCCTAGGCCTGGAAAACCGTGTTATTTATGATATCGTGCAAGTCATCGAAGGTGAATGTACGCTTAGACAGGCCCTGGTCAAGGACAAGCGTTTCCCTGAACTATACTTGCTGCCTGCGGCTCAGACTCGCAATAAAGATGAAATAACCCCCGAACAAGTAAAGCAATTATGTGATCAAATGCGTCCGGAATTCGATTTTGTGTTTATTGATTGTCCGGCGGGAATAGAACAGGGCTTCCGCAATGCTATTGCTGCCGCGGATCGAGCCTTGGTAGTAACCAATCCTGAAGTATCGGCGGTGCGGGATGCCGACCGGATTATCGGTATGTTGGAATCAGCCGGATTTCAGGATATCAAACTAATCGTAAACCGCATCCGTCCAGACATGGTTCGCCATGGAGATATGCTGAGTATTGAGGACTTGTTGGAGCATTTGTGCATTGACCTGATCGGGGTGGTACCTGAGGACAAAAGCGTAGTGGTTTCCACCAACCGTGGTGAACCGATCATCCTTAACAACCGCTCCACAGCTGCGTTGGCCTTTAATAACATTGCCCGGCGTATAACGGGAGAACAAGTAGAGTTCCCGACTTTTGAGGAAGACTCGTTCTGGAACAGGCTGAAAGGCCTGGGGCGTAACCTGTTTTCAACGCGGTAAAGGAGGACCCAGTCATGTTGGACTTCATAAAAAAGATTTACATGCGGGATGATACTTCCAGCCGTAACCAGGCTAATAACCGGCTGCGGGTGGTTTTGACTCATGATCGCCTGAATTTAAATGCTAATACCCTTAACACTCTCAAGGAAGAGATTATTGCGGTTATATCCAAACATTTGGATATTGATGGCACTCCTGAAGTACGTTTGATAACAGAAGGACGCAATACTGCATTGGACATCAGCATACCGATAAAAGGCAGGTAATACCCCAAAAATGGTTAAAATCAAAGGTGTCAACGGCAACCTGTTGATGATATTTGATACCGCTCCTTTCAGCGATTTGTATCGTGAACTGGACGAGAAAATAAAAAATAACCAGCAATTATTCAAGGGGTCCCGGGTGGTATTCAGCGGCAGCGGTCTGGCTAATCTGTCTTTGGAAGAAGTAGCTGCTCTGCAGCAATTATGCCTGAACTACGGTATGGTCCTCAATAATACCGAACTGCCGGTTCGCAAATCAACCGGATCAGCTCCCCCTCCCTCTAGTTCCAGCAATACCCGGGTTTCGGGCGATTTATTTATTCACAAAAATTTGCGCAGCGGTCAGAAAGTTAAATCGGAAGGAACTGTAGTGGTGTGGGGGGACGTACATGAAAGCGCCGAAATCATTGCCGGCGGTGACATTATTGTATTAGGCAAACTGGGCGGAATAGCTCATGCCGGTTATTATGGAGATACCAGCAGCATAGTATTTGCCCTGAATCTGGTTCCCAGCCAGATAAGGATTGCTGATCGAATATCCCGTGCACCTGAAGACCAAACCAACCGTCCTTACCCGGAAATAGCCTATGTTGATGAAGATGGGATATGTATCAAAATGTACAACCCCCGGGAAAATCTGGGGCGTGGCCGCAAGTAAATAACAGACCCGGCCAAAGTATTTAAAGCCTGCCCTCAGTTGAAGGCAGGCTCTCAGAGCGTCAGAAAAGTCTATTAGTGGTTTTGCTTTTGAGATTGCCACGGCACTTCGTGTCTCGCAATTGTCACCAGTAGAACAGGCCACGATAAACGAAAACTTAAGCCTGTCATCGCTATGAAAGGAATTCTTGATTGTCATTGCTGTGAAAATGGCTTTCATGTCAGTAAAAAGGCAACCATTGTGTCATCGCGAGCGCATAGCGCGTGGCGATCTTAATCGGGGAGACAGATAGACGAATGAGATTGCCGCGCCCCTTTCAGGGGCTCGCAATGACACATAAGAGGACTTTTCATTCATCGTGGCCTGTGCTTCAGGTGATAATTGCGAGCCCCGGAGGGGCGTGGCAATCTCGAACGTCTAACCGCTAAAAGACTTCTTTGACAGTCTGAAGCCCCCTGCCTTTGGGTCAGGCAGGGGGCTTGAGTTTTAGCCTGTTTCAAGTTTTAAATTAACGGCCCTTGAACTCTGCTTTGCGGTTTTCCAAGAAGGCTTTCATGCCTTCTTTCTGGTCTTCGGAACTAAACAGCATGGACCAAGCTATCTGCTCTGCTCTGCAGCCGGTCTTGATATCCATATTCATGGAATTGTTGACAGACTGCTTGGCTTCCCGCAAGGCCAAAGGACTCTTACGGCTGATCTTGCGAGCCATCTTCTTGGCGGTATCCATTACCTCGGCAGCCGGTACGACCATGTTGACCAGGCCGATCCGATAAGCGGTCTGAGCATCAAAGAAATCACCGGTGAATACATACTGCTTGGCTATGCAGATGGAGGTATGACGCGGCATCCTCTGGGTTCCTCCGCCACCGGGGAATATACCCAAATTTATCTCCGGCAGTCCGAAAGTGGCATTGTCAGCTACAATATGGATGTCGCAAGCCAGCATTAACTCCAGCCCTCCGCCTAAGGCCAGGCCATTAACGGCAGCGATTACTGGTTTGTGGTTGTCTTCAATAGCGTAGATGGTACGGTGAACCAGATCCAGGAAGTTGCGGGCCTGGAAGGCATTATAGTTGGCTACAGCCTTCAGATCTGCGCCAGCAGCAAATACATTTTCGTGCCCGTGGATAATGATGCACCGAACCTCAGGATCCTCGGACATAAGATTCATTACCTCATAGGATTCATTCAGCAGTGTTTCATTGATCGCATTGAATGCCTTGGGCCGATTTAATTGAACATAGCCAATATTGTCCTCCACCCAGGCCAAAATGGTATTATACTCTTTCCCCTTGTAGTTTTCCATATTCCAAATCCCCCTTAATTTTATGTTCGTTTAAAAAACCATTCTCTCTTTATAACAATTCTCCTGCCAGGGATTGGAACAAAACCTACTTTTTATATGCCAGCTTAGATGCTGCTTTTTATAAATTGGGATATGGCAAACCTCATATTGCTCATGTCCTTATCTGGAAAGGTGCTGTAAAATAAACAAGTGTTGTTAAAAAGAACATACAAAATGAAAAAACCGGCCGAAGACGGCCGGTCGGATCACAAACTTGTTTATTTCTGTTTCTTAATATAGGCTTTTAATTTTTCATTCAACTCTTTCTGCAGCGATGGAGCGGTTATCTTCTTCCGGATAACATCCTGTTCCGGAAAAATCCCGGCAGGGTTCTTTCTTACTCTAATATTCTCATCCATGATGGTCTTCCCATCACGTATCACCGTAACATGGGTTAAATAATCCTTGCTGCCTGCAAGTTTTTGTCCTTTCAAAGGCTCTGCCTTGATGATTTCAAATCGGAATTCCGTCATCAATTTTCCCTCCAACCCGTGAAAGTCTCTCCGAAGATGGTAATTCGGCAGGACTTTCCGTTTTCCTCCCCACTGTACCGGGTATGAAGGTTTCATCAATTAAAATCCTGGCTGCAAAGGTCAGTTATTCTATTCAACCGGTACCACCCAACCAAAGGGATCTTCCAAATCACCCCACTGAATGCCGGTTAGGGTATCATAAAGCCGTTTGGCGATGGGACCGGTCTCTCCGTTGTTAATAGTAATAATATGATCATTCCAGTTTAACGAACCTATAGGTGAAATAACCGCAGCAGTTCCGGTACCAAAAGCTTCCTCCAGCCGTCCTTCCGCATGGGCCTGATATACTTCTTCTATGCTGATACGCCGTTCTTCCACCGGAATTCCCCAGTGTTTCAATAAGGCTATGCTTGAATCCCGGGTAATGCCAGCCAGAATACTTCCCTCCAGGGCAGGGGTTATTACTTTGCCGTCGATTTTGAAGAATACATTCATGGTGCCGACTTCTTCTATGTACTTGCGTTCAACTCCATCCAGCCATAATACCTGGGTATAGCCTTTTTCATGGGCTTCCACCTGGGATTTGAGGCTGGCTGCATAATTGCCGGGAGTCTTGGCATAACCGATACCGCCTTTGACCGCCCGGACATATTTGCTCTCCACATAAATCTTAACTGGATTAATTCCTTCAGGATAATAGGCACCAACTGGTGAAAGGATGATGATAAACTTGTATGTATTGGAAGGGCGTACTCCTAGGTAAGGATCGGTAGCAATGATAAAAGGCCTGATATATAGCGATGTTCCTTCTGCTTCGGGAATCCAATCTTTTTCCAACTTCACCAGGGTCTTAATGGCTTCTACTCCAAAATCCACGTCAATGGGAGGAATGCAAAGCCTATCGTTGGAAATGTTGGTACGGGCCATGTTTTGGTGTGGCCTGAAAAGCAGTATCCTGCCATCTTTAGCTTTGTAGGCTTTCAGACCTTCAAAGATGGCCTGCCCGTAATGAAGCACCATGGCAGACGGTTCCAACTGCAAAGGCTGGTAAGGAATGATGCGGGGATCATGCCACCCTTTGCCGGCAGTGTAATCCATTACAAACATGTGGTCCGTAAAATAGTTGCCAAAGCCCAAATTGTTTTGATCGGGCTTTTGCTTAGGTGATTGGGTTCGCTCGATCGTGATGTTTCCCATACTCTTTCTACTCCTTCTGACGATTCATAGCTTATCTTATCAGTATAATAAACTATTCATCCGTTTTCAAACATTACGCTCATGAACATTGTATACATGGCTTATCCCCCTAGCGTCTATTTATTTTAAGGCCGGCTTGAACTGCCCCAATTAGACAAAATGTTACCCCTGCCTCGGCTTATCCAAATATAATGGAAGTATAAAACGATTAAATTACACCAGGGGAGGTGAAAGATTTCAGCCCGGCGCAATATTGCTGCCAGAGCTGGAATCAGTGATATGGCTGGTAAAAAAGTAGTAATCATCGGTGGGGTTGCCGCCGGAGCCAGTGCCGCTGCTCGCTTGCGCCGCTTGGATGAGCACGCGGAGATCATTATCTTTGAAAAGGGAGAGTATATATCCTTTGCCAACTGCGGTCTGCCCTACTATGTAGGAGGGGTTATACCCCAGCGCAGCAACCTGTTGCTGCTTTCTCCCCAGGACATGCAAAAGCGCTTCAACATCCAGGTATGCACCTCAAACGAAGTTACCCGGATACATCCCCAAGAGAGAATTGTAACCGTCCGTAACTTGATATCCGGGGAAACATACCGGGAGAATTATGACTACCTGATACTGGCACCGGGTTCCATTCCCTTTGCACCTCCCCTGGAGGGTCTGGACAGACCCAATATTTTTACTGTACGCAACATACCCGACAGCGATATTATCCGGGCTTATGTGCAGGATCATCACCCATCCCGGGCAGTAGTAGTGGGAGGCGGGTTTATCGGCCTGGAAATGGCCGACATGTTAAACCATCTCGGTCTCGATGTCACCATAGTGGAAGCTTCATCCCAGGTTATGCCGCCCCTGGATCCTGAAATGGCCGCCTTCCTGCATCGCTATATAATCGACACAGATATTGACCTGCTTCTTAACCGGCGGGTGGTTGGACTGAAAGGGAAAGATAAGGTTGAAGAAGTGGTTCTGGATGACAACAGCATCGTAGCCGCTGATCTGGTTATCCTGGGTGTGGGGGTGAAACCGGAGACAACCTTGGCCCGGGAAGCCGGACTGGCTATTGGTTCCACCGGCGGCATACTGGTGAACGAATACCTGCAGACTTCCGATCCCTTTATCTATGCCGGCGGGGATGCCATAGAGATCAAGAATTTCCAAACCGGTCAGGAAATGCTGCTGCCCCTGGCGGGTCCCGCCAACCGGCAGGGATGGGTAATAGCCAATAATATATGCGGGCGCAAAATCCCTTATAAAGGTGCCCAGGGAACAGCTATTGTGAAATTTGGCAGGATGGCTGCCGGGGTAACCGGTTTGAATGAAAAACGCCTGCGGGCTTTGGAACAGCCTTACCTGGCTGTTCATACCTATCCCAGTTCTCATGCTGCCTATTACCCCGGTGCCATGCCTATGGCTATAAAACTGCTCTTTGCTCCCGGGGATGGAAAATTGCTGGGAGCCCAGATAGTGGGATATGAGGGAGTTGACAAACGCATTGACGTGATTGCCACGGCGCTGAGGGCTGGTATGACGGTATTTGACCTGCAGGAATTGGAATTGGCTTACGCGCCGCCTTTTTCATCAGCCAAGGATCCGGTTAACATGACCGGTTATGCCGCAGGCAACCTGGTAAATGGAGATGTGGAAGTTATCCACTGGCCGGAAGTACCCGCCCGGGTTTCCGAGGGGGCTTTTTTGCTGGATGTCCGTACCTTCAGAGAAGCATCCCGGGGTAAAGTACCAGGTTCTTATCACATACCCCTGGATGAGATTCGTCTCCGCCGGGAAGAAATACCCGCGGACAAAGAAATCCTGATTTATTGTCATTCAGGTTTGCGCAGCTATGTAGCGTCTCGCATTCTCAAACAACTGGGTTACCGGGCGGTAAATATCAGCGGAGGCTATGTTTTCTGGGAAGTCCAGCAGTGGGACAAAGCCAATTTACAGTAACCAGCAGGTTTGTCCTTCTCACCTGTTCTGTCACCACGAGTGCAAAGGGGACGGTTAATTCTGTCATTCTCCAGTAATAAATGCCGCTAACATGCATTTAGACAAATGACAGAGAGAACCATCCCTCTTGCATTGTTTTACTTCTCCTGGTTTACCTGGCAAATACGTGTTTGCCGATTTGGTTAATAATTGGACGGCTCCAAACCCACTTATTGGTGGCTGTAGCTGGATTCCAGTAGTATATGGCTCCGCCAGTGGGATCCCATCCGCGTAAGGCCGCCTGAACAGCCTGGTAACTGCTCTCGTCCGGTTCCAGCCAAAACTGCCCGTCACTGACAGCCGTGAAGGCACCTGGTTCAAAAATAATCTGATTTACACTGTTGCCAAACTTGTCTGATCTTAACCGGTTAAGTACCACAGCTACTATAGCTACTTTACCTTCGAAAGGTTCACCCCGGGCTTCGCCATGTACCAATCTGGCCAGATTATAGATGTCACCCTGAGATAGATTCCAATAAGAACCTCCCCGGGAAGGATTAACCGCATCATTGCCAGCAGCGTCAGCAGTACCGGAATTGGTATTAGCCGGCTTGCTTACCTGCTTGATAACTTCCTGAGCGGTGGCCTTACCAGTAACTCCGTCCGCTGCCAGTCCATGATCTGCCTGAAAGCTCTTTACAGCTTGAAAAGTATTCCAGCCATATATACCATCCGCTTGACCAACCGGATAGCCTAAATAGCCCAGGTCGCGCTGGAGCTGCTGAACATCGTACCCCTGATCCCCCATCTTTAGCGTACGATCTCCCAGCAATGCCAATACCGGTTGTACAGGTACAGTAACTATAATAACTGCTACAATAATGATCGCAACAAATCGTGATCTGAGAATATTGATAGTATCACTCCTTTCACTACCCGATTGTACTGGGTTTTTATAAATCAATGCAAAGCTCGTCCTCCTGTACATCATCCTCCTGCATCTACTTGACCCGACTTATTATTAGTCATTTACAAAATCCTTGCATATCATTTGCTCCCTTCCGCTTATCTGCCTGATTCCAACTTGTTCCGCAAAAATTCCTCACATTATATAGAAAAATATCTATACTCCTGGCTTAACAAGAAAATATATACATATAAATAAAAACCCACACCGTAAAACACAGGGTGGGCTGAAGATGACAGTATTAGGTTCCGGGAAGCAGGGGAAACCATCTTTTTCCCGGGCAGCAATAGCAAGACCAGCTATTGAAGCCCAATTATGGCACAATAAACTGCTTTAAATAATTAATATACCGGGAGCGGACGGAAAGATAATAAATAATGTTCAAGATCAAAAATGCCCCTAAAACTGTCAGGAACTGCTGGAAAACAGACGAATACAATACGGTTTGCAGCACATTTATGGCAAAATAAGTATGAATACTTGCCAGAACATAAGGGACAAAAAACAGGACTGCGATTTGCATACTTGCCACCTTTTTCATTTCCCGAAAGCTTAAGCCTAGTTTTGATATGCCGATATATTTACTTTTTTCCTGATTCAGGTCGGTATATAGCCTAAAATAAAGGAAGCTGCCAGCCCCCAGGAAAAATATGGCCCCAAGGAAGAATCCTACATATAAAAATAATTTCTTGTTTTGATTTTCCACAGTATACCCTTCTATCCTGGTTGACCAGAAATATTGGCCATGTTCTCCTACCCCCAGCTGATCTCTCAGTTTTTCAGTTACTTCCCTGGTGTTCAGCCAGTCGGGAATATCATAGGAGTAAGAGTGGTATTTTTCCTGTATACCTGTTATCTTGTCATACGTTTCATTATTCACCACAACCAGGTTGGGAAATAAGCCAGAATAGAAGATTACTTTAGGGGCTACTCCAACCACTTCCAGGTTTATTGCTCCGTTATCCAAGGAAATGCTTTGCTGGCTTAGGGTTTTATCTCTTTTGGGATCGAATCTTACATAGACAGGAACTAATAATGCCTGGTCTTCACCCAGTACCGCCTGCTCCAATTCTAAAGCAGACACCCGGCGGTTATAATCCGAAAGCTTCATGATATGGATGGTTCGATGGTTGGAAACCTGCTTTATAACCTCGCTTTGAACTCTTGCGTAGTTAAAGCCATGGGCCTCAAGCATGTCCTCAATTATTCTGACTTGCTGCTGCTCATTTTTATTGCTGCAATAGGATGTGTAAGTAAGAGCGAAAGGGTTATCCTGAAGGGCCTCATCCTTTACTACTGAACTTAGTGCATATACTCCCGTTACCGCCGTAAAAGCAACCGCCGACAGAATGGTAACTAAAAAAAGCATACGGGCATTATCTCTGATCCGGTAAATAAGATCGGAAATCCACAGCATATTGGTCTTATGCAGGTAGAAACTTTTATTCCCCTTTAATCTGTGCAGTATAAAAATACTGAACTGGGTGAAAAACAAATAAGTTCCTATAACTACCGAAGCGGTTAAAATAACCTCCACATAGGGCAGGTTTTCAATTAATAAAACAATCCTGTCCAAAAAATGATTTATACCATACAATTGAAAAGATAAGGCCATAAAATAGCCTGCACCTAGCAACAAAAGGGCAGCTATAGATTGTACTGCAGAAAACTCTATCTCCCGGTTAGGTCTTTTGCTTCCCTGTAAAAGTTCGATAATGCTGTTGATACGGATTATAAAGGGAGTCAAAGCTGAAATACCCAGGAATATTAAGATAAAGAAGCCTGTAGTCAACAGTATTGCTTTATACGGAAAATAAAACGATAGATCCTCATAAACCAGGATACTGCTCAGAATCATTAAAAAGAGCTTGGAAAACACCAAGCCAAGGGAGATACCTACAATAATTGCCAGGCATCCTATCATCATATTTTCCAGGAAAACCAGCCGTCTGAGCTGCTCTTTAGTCATACCTAGCAGCATCAGGATTCCGAATTCCTTGCTTCTCACTTTCAAAAAGGCATTCACCGAGATAAGCACAAATAAAAACGAAAAAACAAGGATTGCCGCCTCGGTTTGCCCCATTATTATTTCGATTGTCCCGCCCTTTCTGCTTGCTATTACCGGATGAAACAAATTAACGGCAAAAGAGAAGAAAACCATAATAGTAAAAACACTGCTCAGAAAATAAGCCAGATACACCCTGGTATTGCGTCTCACATTGTTAAAGGCGAATTGTGTCAAGGTCATTGGCCTCACCTCCCAGCAGGGCAAGAACATCAATAATTTGCTGGTAAAACTTCTGCCGGCTGTCACCACGATGAATTTCATTAAAAAACTGGCCATCTTTAATAAATATCACGCGCCGGCAGTAGCTGGCTGACTTAGGATCGTGGGTTACCATCACCGTAGTTACCCCAGTATCCCGGTTAATGCTTTCGAATAGCTCCATCACGTCTTTCGCTGCTTTGGAGTCAAGATTTCCCGTAGGTTCATCGGCCAGCAAAAGCAAAGGCGAATGAATAACAGCCCTGGCGATGGCAGTTCGCTGGGCCTGCCCGCCAGATACTTCAAAGGTCCTTTTCGTGAGGATGTTTTCTATATCTAGCCTTGCAGCCACATCCTTCAGCTTTTCCTCCATAACAGAAACTTTGTGCCCATCCAGGGTTAAAGGAAGCATAATATTTTCACCAATGGTTAAGGTATCAATCAGATTGAAATCCTGAAAAACAAAGCCCAGCTTCCTGCGCCTGAATAGTGCCAGCTTTGAGCTATCTGACTTATAGGGATTTTCCCCGTCTATCAATACCTCTCCGGAGGTGGGAGGATCAATGGTGGAAATTACATTAAGGAGAGTGGTCTTTCCGCTCCCGGAAGGTCCCATTATTCCCACAAATTCGCCCTTTTCGATACTCAGGCTGATATCATTAAGGGCAGTATACTGTACCTTAGTCCCGTATATTTTAGAAACATGTTTTAATCTCAGAATCTCCAATTTCAAGCATCCTTTCGTATTTGTGATACTTTTATTTTATATACCCCTGTTTTCTCTGCTATCGATTATCATTACATTAACCTTACACTGCTGTAATAATGCATTCCAAAGCCAGCCCAAAAAAAAGCTGGGAAGGACAAAATCCGGTATAACCTGGTTCAGGTTAAGGTTTTAATACCCCAGCTGACGAACAAGGCTTTTCTTGATTCAAATTGCTTTTGTCAGGTACTGATAAAGCCAAATTGACCAAGGTGAGAAAAGCTAGAAGCAATTAAGGAACCGTGAAGAAGAACAGAACTCCCAAGAGGGAGCAGTTTTTGGGTTGATTTTGGGAGACGGTGCTTCAATTACAAAAAATAATCCTAACCGAAGTTCCATCTCCTAATTCTGACTCTATTTCAATTTTATGGTCCAATTTTTTACATACTTCATGTACCAGGTATAACCCCATACCAGTAGATTCACCAAATTTTCGCCCATTTTCACCCGTGTAAAAAGGTTCAAAAACTCGCCGGATATCATGTGAAGGTATTCCTACGCCCTGATCTTTCACTTCCAAAACCTTGCCTTGTCCGTTCTCATAAGCCGATACAATGACTTTTTTACTTTCCCCTTCCGTGTATTTAATGGCATTTACCAGCAACTGTTCTATTATGAACTTCAGCCACTTCCGGTCGGATCTTACTGATATGTCTGGATCAACTTTTACTTCAGGGTAAACCTTTTTTCTTATGAAATACCTTTTTTGCTCATTTATAACTCCGGAAACAAGGGCATGCAGCGAAACCCTTTCAACGGTAAAATCATGTTGAAAACTGCCTAACCTGGCCATATTCATAGCCATGTTTAACCCTCTGGTGATACCCTCCAGCTCCTGCCGGATATTCTCTGCATAAGGTTCACCTTCGTTTTCCTGAAGAATTAAGTGAATAACTGATATAGGTGTTTTCATCTGATGAACCCATTGATGAATAAAGTTCAGATGTTCTGCTTGTTTCCGTTTATATATCTGGATTTGTTCTTGAAACAGATTATATTGCTCATGAAGCAGCTGGCTGACTCTTTCTGCAAGAGGAGCACTTCCAGGTATAGACAGAGTATCCTCAAGGTCAGTAGGCCTCCTGCTCAATTTTTCATATAGACCTTTGCCGGAAAGATAACGGTATAACAAAAATATTGCCAGAAGGAAGCTGCTTAAGAATATGAAGTAATAAACATTTGCTAAAGTTTCAAATCCACCTAGCCTTCTATAAAAGACAAATAGGAAGATCATATTGAAGAGATATAATAATACGAAGGGCATATGGTCCAGCAGAAAAATTTTCATTCACTTGTGCCTCCAGGTTACATTCAGTCTGTATCCGTGTCCCCTTATGGTTTCCAGGGCCTTGTCAACACCAATTTCTTGCAGCTTTTTTCTGAGACGTGCTATATTCACATTTAGTGTATTTTCATCTATAAAAGCCTGGTCGTCCCAGAGTTTTTCCATAAGTATGTCCCGGCTTACTGTCCTGGGAGACATACTCATCAGCACCTCGGCAAGTTCAGCTTCTTTCTTGGTCAGTACCGTGGAATTGCCGTTAAAATGCAGTTCCGGCCTTTCGGGGTATAAAATGAGTCCTTCCAGATCAACCCTTCTTTCTGCCGATAAATCGGGGGCAAACTCGCCATAACAACGTCTTAACTGGCTTTTAATTTTGGCAATAACCACATCGTAATAAAATGGCTTGGTTATATAATCATCTGCACCGCTTTCTATCCCCATCACCTGATCCATTTCACTATCCCGGGCAGAAATAAGTATGATCGGATTCGTAGAGACCTGTCTTATTTTCCTGCACCAATAATAGCCATCGTATTTTGGTAAATTGATATCAAGCAAAACTAGATGCGGATTCATATGAATAAACATATCCAAAATATTATCAAAATCCTTCACTACTATGGATTTATACCCAAATTTCTCAAGATGCGAGCTAAGCAGCTGGGCTATGGAATCATCGTCTTCAATCAGCATTATCTTGTATTCCATTTGTGTTCCCCTTTTCCAAAAGCATTACATTTGCTTTTTTCAAATAGACCCTTCCATAGATTAGATACCTTGTTTCGCAGTAAAGTTGTGTTTTGTTACGGAGATTATACTTTTAATATACCTCTAATTGCTTTCTTCACGCTGTAAGTATCGCTTATTCCACGTGGGCTATCAGATATGGAAAAGCCCTGTTAACAACGGGAAAAAAAGTCAGCTCAAATATAAAAAAGCTGATACCTGGCGAGTATCAGCTCCAGTTTGAACTAATCTCTATTCAAAAAAGGTAACCTTTCCGGTTTCCTGGCAGTATTTAGCCCCTATAATGCGCAGCTTACCTTCATGCAGAAGCTCTTTGACAATAGGGCTGGATTGTACTTCATTCACCATAGCCTTTACATTCATATCTTCAACATGTTCATAGATGGAATCTCCTGTTATCCCACTGGATCGCACCAGGTCCACAGAAGGTTTGATCTTGGCCACTATAGCCCCGATGCTCCCCGGGATTTCTCCGCCATCCACACTGGCCTTTACCGCACCGCAATGGTTATGCCCCAAAATGACCAGCAGAGGTGCGTGCAAGTGTTCCACCCCATACTCTACGCTGCCCATAGCCACCGGTCCTAACACATTGCCGGCCACACGTACTACAAACAGGTCCCCCAGTCCCTGGTCAAAAATCAGTTCCGGCGGCAGGCGCGAATCAGAACAGGATACAATAACCGCGAAGGGTTTCTGCCCTTTGGCCACTAACGAGTTTCGTTTTTCCTCACTTACATCCTGCGGCAGAGTCTGGCCGGCAACAAAGCGCTGGTTGCCTTCCTTTAATAGAGTCAGAGCTTCTTCCGGAGATTGAACTATTTCAGGTCGCTTATAGTATGCTTGGTTCCCTTCAGGCACTTATTCCCTCTCCTTCCCCTTATAAATTGAGATCGTTTACGTGTTAAAATTCTAGCAGTCTTATGGTTATCCTCCCTGGCCCAAAAATATCTGCAGCGATAATCCAACTGCTTCCAATATTTAATACTTTATGTATATAAATAGTAATCTTGGCATAATAATACTGGCAATCATGATCTTACCACAAGGAGGGTATAGAAGCTGGAGTACGGAACCGGTTAACCGGCCAAATTTGAGACATCAAAGCAGATGGTGTTATGGCCCAGGTCAGTATGTGAATGGGAGACACCGAAATCTGGTTCGTGATGACACGCGAATCCTTGGAAAAAGCCGGGTTCAAGCCCGGACACCAGGTAACCGCCTTGATCAAGGCTATAAATGTAGTATTCGTTAAATAAAAATGGAGGCTTTCCTCATTATTGAGGAAGGCCTCCTGTTAATGGTGTTTATAATTTTTGGGCATTAAGAAGTAAGGGTCGGTCGTTCTCTCGTTCCTGATACTGAATCTTCAGCTGATCTCCTTCTGCAAATCCCAGGCTATCCCAGGATTCTATCAATTCGTCGGTCAGCTGGAAAGCTTGAGGATCACCCTGCAAAACCATTTCCACCGAGTTGTTGTCAATACGACCAGTATAGGTAGCTGTAGCTTCAATACTGTCAGAATTCACCGGTTCCTCGATTGGAGGAGGAGTCTGTTCCTTCTCCTGCTCCCCGGTTCCTGACTGGCTACAGCCTATCATCATACCGGCTATCAAGCCGATAATTAATATCAGGCCTAATACTTTCCTTAATTTCATATAGTAATCCTCCTTATGTTTTTCAACCCTAGTTTAACCATTAATACGTTTCCGGGCAGCTAATCTTGCGCAAATCCCAGGTACTTTTTATTATACTACAGGTTTGCAAGAGACAGAGTACCGGTGCTAGCCGGAAAGAATTATTTCCCCATTTTGTCCAAAATCTAATACAAATGTCCAAATATCTGAACGGCTATACAAACATATTTAATGTTATCAATATATCGTTTTTCCCCTATCATTGTACAGTATTTGCTACACACATCCCGGTTAATTCCCCTCTGTTATTTAAATATTATCGCAACTTTGACTTGCTGGTACATATCTTGCGTAAAGTTAATGTTTGAATATTCTTAATTGTGCAAATAGTGGTTGACTTAAAGAATGGGGGTATTATCATGAGGACTTATATGGAAGAGTATCGACGTAAATTAATAAGTGCCGAGGAAGCCGCCAAACTGGTTCAGGACAACGATATCGTGGAGTACGGTATGTTTGCCACCAAGCCCATTGAATTTGACAAAGCTTTGGCCCAACGGGCGGGAGAATTGAAAAATGTTTCCATCCGGGCTACTGGAACAATATTACCCATACCGGAAGTTATTAAATGCGATCCGGAGCAGAAATCCTTCCAGTATTTCAGCTGGTATTTTACCGCCCTGGATCGCAAAGCTGCTGACCTGGGACTGGTCTGTCATTGTCCCTTTAATTATCATGAGGCCACCATGCTGGCTTACAACCCGGATTTCAAACATTTCTGGGCTGATGTATGGTGTGCTCAGGTAACTCCCATGGACCGGAACGGTTGTTTCAACTTTGGCCTGGGTAATTCCCATAACCGGGGTATGGCTTTGAACAGCCGGGTGGCTATTGTGGAGGTTAATGAAAATATGCCCCGCTGCCTGGGCGGCAGTGATGAATATGTCCATATAAGTGAAATCGACTACATTATAGAAGGCAGCAACCCGCCTGTGTTCACTCTTCCTCCTGCTGCTGAACCTACCGAGGCCGAAAGGCGCATAGCCGAGCAAATAGTAAGCGAGATTGTGGACGGTGCCTGCCTGCAGTTGGGTATAGGGGCTCTTCCTAACTTGATCGGCAATATGATTGCTGAATCTGATCTGAAGGACCTGGGCATTCAGAGTGAAATGTTCTGTGACGCTTTTGTAAAAATGTACGAAGCCGGCAAAATAACCAATATGCGCAAGGCTAAAGATATTAACAAGAGCACCTACTCCTTCAGTCTGGGAACCCAGGAAACTTATGATTTCCTGAACGATAACCCCCGCTGCGCATCAGTGGCTGTTTATGATACCAACAGCCCCGAAGCAATAGCCCGCAACGATAATGTTGTTTCTATAAACAATATTTTGGAAATAGACCTGCTGTGCCAGGTATGTTCTGAAAGTCACGGATTGCGGCAAATTTCAGGAACCGGCGGTCAGCTGGATTTTGTCGTGGGAGCATTCCACTCCAAAGGCGGCAAGAGTTTCCTGGCCTTTTCTTCTACCTACACCGATTCCGAAGGTAAACTGCATTCGCGAATCAAACCCTTGCTTACCCCGGGGGCAATAGTAACGGTTCCCCGCACCCAGGTTCATTATTTGGTAACCGAATATGGAATGGTTAACATGAAAGCTCTATCTATATGGGGAAGAGCAGAAGCCCTGATCAACCTGGCTCATCCCGATTTCCGTGATGACCTGCTGAAGGCCGCCAAAGAAATGAAAATATGGTCGAGAACTAACCGTATTCCTTTTTAACAAAAATATATTAAGATGTTAAGTAACAACAATAGTAATGGATACTAGGGGGGACTGTTCTTGCCGAGATTTTCCAAGGAGTGCCAGCAAAAGTTGGTTACAGCAGAGTATGCTGCCAGTCTGGTCAAATCTCATGATTGGATCGATTACGGCAATCTCACCGGCCAAACCATAGCCTTTGACCAAGCCTTGGCCCGCAGGGTTCACGAGTTGACTGATGTAAAAATAAGTACTATCCTGCCTCAGTATACACCCCAGGTTATGGAAGCTGACCCTGAAGGGAATTCATTTGTATGGAATTCCTGGCATTTTTCCAAATGGGACCGCAAAGCTGCCCAGCAGCAGCGTCCGGTGTATTACGCACCCATCCGTTATTCAGAACTGCCCCGTTACATCCGGGAGAATGTGGAACCTATTGATATTTCCGTTCGCCAAGTGGCTCCCATGGATGAGCACGGCTTCTTTAACTTTGGACCCCAGAACTCCCACAGCAAGGCGGTATGTGACCGGGCTCGCATAGTAATTGTGGAAGTCAATCAGAACATACCCCGATGTCTGGGTGGTTACCATGAAGCCGTTCATATCTCGGAAGTTGACTACATTATCGAAGGAAGCAACCCTAAGCTGCCCGAATTGGTCCCCGGTGAAGCCACTGCCGCTGACAAAAAAGTAGCCGAATATATTGTTAATGAAATAAAAGACGGCTGCTGCCTGCAGTTGGGTATTGGTCCTATGCCACTTATCGTGGGAAAGATGATAGCCCAGTCTGATCTTAAAGATCTAGGCTGCCATACGGAGATGATGGTGGACTCCTATGTGGACATGGTGGAAGCCGGTAAAATAACCGGGCGTTACAAAACCACGGATCCGGGCAAACTGGCTTATACTTTTGCTTTGGGTACTCAGCGTTTGTACGATTTCCTGCACGACAACCCCATGTGCTGCAGCTATCCGGTTGACTACACCAACAACGTACGCATAGCCTCAGCCAATGATAATCTGATAAGCGTAAACAATGCCTTGGAAGTAGATATTTATGGTCAGGTATGCGCTGAATCAGTTGGAACACGCCATATAAGCGGTACGGGAGGTCAGCTGGATTTCGTTTTGGCTGCCTATGAATCCCGGGGAGGCAAATCCTTCATTTGTCTGCCTTCCACCTATACAGATGCTGGCGGTAATATAAAGTCCCGCATAGTGCCCATCTTAACCCCTGGAGCAATTGTTACCGACTCCCGCACCGTAGCCCAGTATATTGTTACCGAGTACGGCCTGTTTAATCTGAAAGGCAAAACCACCTGGCAACGGGCTGAAGGTCTGATAAATCTTGCTCATCCTGATTTTCGCGATGACCTGATAAAAGCCGCCCAAAAGCAAAACATCTGGCGCCGTTCCAACAAGCGATAACTGCTCCTTTAAACGCCAAGAGGCCCGTAAAGGGCCTCTTTTTATGCTTATAGGCAAATATCAGCTAATGGCCTGGAGAACACTTCTCAGAGTAGCTATTACCGATTCATTGGTGAAGGTGTCCACCAGCAGTTGGAAGTCATATTCTTCAATACCCTCCCGAATTGCCCGGGCAGCATGTCTTTTTTGCATGTTCTTCAGCAGGATAAATGGGCGCCCGGGAGTATCAATCAAGGCAGATACCTTGGCTTTAGCCTTCTCCAACAGGTCATCGACATTGTCGGCCAGTTCATCAACAATCCGGCGCTCCAATGCCCATACCGGATCAAACAGTTCCCCTTTGAAAATAACATCCCGGTAATTTACATCAGTAGCCAAACCGAACCTCATTATCTCAGCCTCGGCAGGAGTTAAGGCGAGCCCGATCTTTATTTCCGTCATGCCCAGTTTGATTTTAGGATGGTTTACACAGATGCGGTAGTCACAGGCCATGGAAACAATCAAACCAGCAGCGGTAGCATGGCCGTTGATAGCAGCCACTACCGGTTTGCTGCAGGTGAACAAATTGTACAATGTCTCTTCCTCGTACTCAAACCAGTCAATTATAGCCTGAGGGCTCTCAAAAGTAGTAAAAGTCTGGAGATCAAATCCGCTGGAAAGGTAACGGCCTTCCCCGGTAATAACGATACCTTTAAGCTGTTCTTCCTGGTTCACCCGCTTTACAACTTCATTCAGTCCCCGTAAGGTCTCGGTAGAAATTGGATTGGTTTTCCCGCTTTTCAGCTTAAAAATAACAATGTCGTTTTCCACTGTGTACTCGTAGGACATCCTCACCCTTCCCTTTCTATGTATTTTTCAATATTCTACCAAAGTTGGACAAACAAAAAAATAAGGGCAGAAAGGTTACGCCATGAAATACTAATAAAACCCAGGTACACATACCTGGGTTCTATAAATCAATCATTATTTATTTACTGGCTTGCCGTCTTTCCATTCCCCTTCGTAAGCTAAAGTACCATCTTCGTAATAGGATTTTCCGTAACCTTCTCTTTTTCCTTTAACCCACTGGCCTTCATACCACAGATTCATATTATCATAATACAGTTTTCCCTGACCGTGAGGCCGGCCTTTGTACCACTCACCTTCATAAACGCGTCCATCCCGGTAATAAGCAATGCCATAACCCTGGGGACGTCCATCCACCATGTCACCGTCATAGGCTACCTTCAGCCCGTGTTTCTGCAGTACCTCTTTGGCTATCTGCCCTCTATGTTTACGCATTTCTTCCGTCATTCCACCCACCCCTTTTTCTAAAAAAATCCCTCACTTTTGTAAGGGTATCTAAATTATAGCATAACTTAAAAAATGCGGGTAGTTGGCATTGTATTTTGAGAAAATGAACACTTCAACAGTTATAAACAAAAATTTTTCCTGATTTAGGGATTGACATTCAGGTTCTCTGTGTTTACTATGAAATTGTAATCATTACAAAGTTGTATTAATTGCAACTTAGGAGGATTTCAAATGAACATTGCCCAGATCAGAAATCACTTGGAAACCCATGATGTAAAACCATCTCATCATCGCATAAAGGTTTATCAATACTTGGTGGAAAACCGTAATCATCCCAACGTGGATATGATTTACCGGGAACTCTCCACCGAAATTCCTACCCTGTCAAGAACCACCATATACAATACCCTTAACCTGTTTGTCGAAAAGGGTTTGGTTAGTCTGATAACTATAGCCGAAAATGAAATGCGCTATGATGCAGATACTTCCCTGCACGGACACTTTCGCTGCCACCGCTGCGGCAAGATTTATGACCTGCGCTTGAAAGGCTCCGCTTTGGAGTTTGAGAATATGGACAATTTCCGGGTGGATGAAAGTCACCTGTATTTCAAAGGTTTATGCGGCAACTGCCTTGCAGAAGCAGGAGATAAATAAATACTTAATTAAAAGGAGGAAGACATAAATGAAAAAATGGGTTTGTTCAATCTGCGGTTATGTTTACGAAGGGGAAAAAGCTCCCGACGCTTGCCCCCAGTGCGGTGCAGACAGCAGCAAATTTGAGGAGGCAAAAGCCGGTATTGCCAATTTGACCTGGGCTGATGAGCACCGGGTAGGTATTGCCAAGGGATTGGATCCCGAAGTTATAGAGGGTTTGAAAGCCAACTTTATGGGCGAGTGCACCGAAGTGGGCATGTACTTAGCTATGAGCCGCCAGGCTGACCGGGAGGGTTATCCGGAAGTAGCCGAAGCTTATAAACGGATTGCCTTTGAAGAAGCTGAACACGCTGCCAAATTTGCCGAGCTCCTGGGAGAGGTCCTGGTGGCTGATACCCGCACCAATCTGCAAATGAGAGTGGAAGCCGAACATGGTGCCTGCAAAGGCAAAAAAGACCTGGCTGCCAGGGCCAAAGAGCTGGGTTACGATGCCATCCATGACACAGTCCATGAGATGTGCAAGGATGAAGCCCGCCATGGTGCAGCCTTTGCCGGCCTGCTCAAACGTTATTTTGCCTAACAGCTGAAATTCCTATATATCTCCCCCCTTACTACCCCTGCCTGCCAGCAGGGGTTTTCTTCTTTTAATCTGACCATTTCTGCCAGTATACTATGTCCTCCAGAGGTCTGCGGGGCGGCATTTCCGGCGTTACGGCAGATTTTCCTATGGGAATCAGGGATATTACCCTAAAAGTTTGGGGTAACTCCAGAACACTTTTCACTTTTCTTTCGCTGAATCCCCCTACCCAGCAGGATCCATAACCAAGGGCGGTAGCTGCCAGCAGCATGTTCTGGGTAGCATTAGCCGCATCCAGCAGGCACAGATGATAACGGCCTACATCACCATAGTAAGATGAGCGCTCCGGATCTACACATACTGCTATGATGCAGGGTGCCTGGCCTACATGAGCCTGTCCCAGGGCTGCCTCTTGCAGGCGCTGGATTTGTTGGGGGTCTGTCACTACAATAAAATAGCAGGGCTGAAGATTGCCCGCCGACGGAGCCAGGCGTCCTGCCTCCAAAATTTTCAGTATATCTTCCTGGGGAACAGGTTCCTTAGTAAAACTGCGGATACTGCGCCGGACTTTTATGGCTTCGAAGCAATCCATGGCAAAACCTCCTTTAAAACTAGCTGTCATATAATCCAGTATATCCCAGTTTCCTTACGATTTACATATCATTAGCTCGAGGCTGTTTTCCCGCCGGGTCTGATGCCTGCATGCTATTGGTCACTTCCTGTGCCGGAGACAGGTTGGCCAAATAAGTGCCGAAGAGCACTGCCAGCCCTCCCAGGACAGTAAATACTCCCAGTCGTTCGTGAAGAAAAACCGCCGCCATTAGAGAAGCAAACAGCGGTATTAAATAAAGGAAAGCTCCTGCAGTAGCTGCCGGCACTTGGCTTAAAGCTTTGTTCCACAGCAAATAGGCCAAACCTGATGCAAACAATCCCAGATAAAAAAGGTGCAGCCATCCGCTGAGGGAAAGAGCAGCCCAATCTGGTGAAGGCTCCAGCATTGCCAAGGGCAGCAGCAAAGTTCCTATCCAGGTGGTATACACCAGTAAAACTGAAGGGTCGTAGCGCAGCAGCAGACCTTTCAGCACGGTACTGTATATTGCCCAGCACACTCCGGTGAGAAGTATCAGGATATCCCCCGCCATACGCCCGGCATCCATGTGACCCAAATCCATAGAACCATTGGTTACAACCACCGCCGAACCAAGCAAGGCTAGCACGATACCCAGTACTTGAATTCCGGAAATTTTCTCCCGTAATACAGTTACTGCCAGTAAGGCAATAAAAACCGGTGCCATGGAAGCCAATATAGATCCATCGATTGCTCCGGCAGTGGTCAAGCCTTGATTTTGCAGGAAATTGTACAGGGTTACTCCCGTGGATCCGCATACTATCACTCTTGGATAGTCCCTTTTCCTTATCCGGGGCTTTCCCATGGTAATGAACCAAGGAACAAATACCAGGCTGGCTATGAGAAAGCGGGCAAATGCTAGAGTATTAGCCGGTATGTGGGGCAGCAATATCTTTAAGTTAATGAAAGTGCTGGCCCAGATTATTATGGTAAGGAGCAAATACAGGCTGGGGTGAACCGATAGTGCGGATGTTGTTTTGAACAGGCTGCCTTTGGCCAATTTATCCATCTCCACTTTATATTTCATAAAGACAGTATAACAGCACGATACTATTTTAACAGGCATTGCTGAGAAAATGACTTCCTAATGGGTAATAGCTAGTGAGAATAGCTTTTGCTGCATCCCCGTCAGGGAACTAATAACGTGGCGATCTCAACTGGGGATAATAGATATATGGGATAGCTGCATCCTTTTAAGGGGCATGACAATCACTACGAAATTTACGCTAACTACTGCTTGTGCAGGAGTATTAGCAGGGCGAGGGACTTACGACGAGCCGTTGCAACCCACGGTGAAACTGAGGGCTGCGAAGGGGAGCGGGAGACAGTAAATTTGCCCTTTGCACTCATTTGCCAATTGTTGTGGGTTTATTTCTAAAAAAAGAGTAAAATGAGATTAAAATGGAACAAAGGGGGGCTGGAAATGGAGGAAGCAATTACCGATCGTGAGGAAATTTTGAAGCGAACCTTTAATAAGGTAGACAGAAGACCAGGATGTTCTTTTTTGCTGCAGCAAAAAACAGTGGAATATGTTCCGGAAAAAAGTCTTACCGTTATATATCCTGTCAAAGAAGAATTTTTGAATCTGGCCGGATCCATGCAAGGTGGGCTGATATGTGCAGCATTGGATAACACCTTTGGCCATTTGTGCTATTTAATAACCGACAAAGTCCCTATCGCTACCATTGATATCAGCACCACCTTCCATCGTCCCATTTTCTTGGGCGATACCTTAAAAACCGTAGCCCGGGTCCAGTCTAAAGGGAAAACCACCATCCACCTGATCGGAGAAGCGTTTAACAACGAGGATAAACTGATTGCAACCGCTGTAACCAACTACATGATCTTGCCACCTTCCAAATAGCCATTTACATAACAAAAAAACTCCCCGGAAGATTATCTCCTCCGGGGAGTTGGAGAGTGTCAAAAAATTAGCTAAAAGAGATCGCCACGTCGCTACGCTCCTCGCGATGACATACCAAAAGGCCATCTTATGTGTCATTGCGAGCCCCGGAGGGGCGTGGCAATCTCGAATGTCTAACCGCTAAAAGACTTCTTTGACAGTCTGAAACTCCCCGGAAGATTATCTCCTCCGGGGAGTTGTCTTTTCTGGGGTGAATTCATCGTATCCATCCGGATCAAAGATGAGATCTTCAATCTTTTTGCCGTTCTTTATTTAAACAATTTCCTGCAATTAATCTTTCTGGATATCGATAATGGTTTGATTGGGCATACATACCGCAATATCACCGAATTTGCTCAGCCACCCGGTATGAACACAGATCTGTTCGGGGCAATCTGAGCGTTCAAATCTTATCCGATCTTTTTCTACTCTTATGATATTGGTATAGTACCCGGAAACCGTTATGGTTCGAGGTTCTTCCACTTTACTCAGATCGATGCGTTCAATAACCTGATTCTTATGAACAATAACGGCAGTTAGCCGCTCGCCTTTTCCCTGTATATACAAAAAAAATAAGAAAGCCAGGCTGATTAATGCAACTATTACGATCAATAAGATATCATTCTTCTTCATCCCCAATTACCTACCTGCATCAGGAATAGTTTATTAGCGTCGGGCGAGGGCTGTTTGCCTCTGCAATCAACGATTTCCTATACCGATCACTATAAAGGTGCAGCAGACGATCTTGGTCCTAGGAACCAACAAATGTATCAACGAATTTCCGTGCACATATTGCCCCAGTTATTCCCTGTAAGCTATTAAGGGACATGAAGGAAACCGTTCATAGTAATCTATGAAAAGGTTCCCTTCATGTCTTTTTATTATTTAAAACTATAGGCTTTTAATATACTCTACGGCATGAATGGCACTATTTCTGCCCGTGAACAATGCAATACCCTGACAAGATCCGGGGATATTCAAACCGTATGTATCTCCGGTATAGCCGTCACAGTCCATTCCTGCCGCATACAAACCTGGGATGGGCTTATAATCTTTATCGAGGACTTCGTTTTTAAGATTTACTCTTATGCCGCCCATGGAGTTGAGGTTGAGGACTTTGATATGGAAGGCATAGAAGGGACCGGTTTCACTTCATTAAGGTACTGAGGATCTTTGCCGTAATCTAAATCCTGCCCCATAGCACAGAATTCATTATAACGGTCGATAGTGGCCAGGAAGGTATCCCGATCAATTCCCAGTTTATCAGCTAATTCCTCTAGAGTATCAGCTTTGAAAACATTTTTGCCACCTCTGGCCAGAGCTTCTTCCAACTCGCCAGGCAGGTCAACCAGCTTGGTTCCAGGCAGCACATAAGCTCCAAAACCATTGTAACAACCTTCGTTCACCATTTTATTCAGGAGATTGCTGTCGATAATAGAATAGGTAGTGGGTTGAGTTCCTACTGCATTGGCAGCCCGGGTATAATGGAAAATTACATCCTCATTAACGTAGCGTTCACCAAATTTATTGACCCACAGGCTTGGTTCCATAGCAGCGGCTGTGTTGATATGGGAATGAACTGAATGATTCTCCAAGGTGAGACCTATTTTACTGAATATAGCCCAACCGTTGGAGGCTGCGCCAACTGCCCGGGCCATTTTAATTCCATCTCCGGTATGGCCAGGGGTTCCACCATTAACCACCTGACTCATATCGTCGGTAGTTAATTCTGCCACCAATTCCGGATCATCGGAAAATCCGCCAGTTGCTATTATGGCAGCCTTGCATTTAATAAGCAGTTCCTTTTTATCTGGGGTTGTCGCTTTCACTCCCACAATACGTCCATCTTCCATGACCAATTCTTTTCCGGGAGTGTTGAGTAATATCTCTACCCCCAGTTCTTCAGCTTTGGGCAAGAAATGTTGATCGAAAAGAGCATCTCCGAAACCATCATAAACATGCCAGGTTTTTTCCCCTTTACCGGGGCTGCTTACCATGGCAAACTTCACTCCCAAATCTAAAAGCCATTGAATATTATCACCCGAGGCATCGATCAAGGCTTTCCATTGGGGACCGGAAACCCGGTAATTGTGGAACTCCATCTATTTACGCAGTATTTCCATCTTGCTGACATTAATACCTAACTCTTTTTGCAGCGGGCTTTCGGCACCAAATATACCCTCAGCAAAGCGGCTGCTTCCTCCCACTTTACCCATTTTTTCTAAAAGAATAACTTTGGCACCTTCACTGGCTGCTTCAATAGCAGCGGACATGCCGGAAGTACCGGCACCAATTACTACCACATCAGCTTCCTTGGTAAGAACATCAGATTGACCTCCGGGCTGCTCACCGCTTTTTGAACCTGATCCTCCGCATCCTACCACAGTAAACAGCATCACGAACACTAAAAGACAGGCTAGTTTCTTTCCAACTCTGTGCAATTCATTGTCCTCCTCTCAAAGATTATGGGGAAAAACCACTTGTTACCTCTAATCCTCCCTAAAGTAATTATCACTCCCTTCATTCTTCTTTAGCAGAGATTTATCTTTGAAGAATGATATAACGGGAAAAGAAACCATGCTGTCAAATGATGCGCAAAAACTGTCGTAAAAGAGCACAAACATTTTTGTTTTTGTAATATCAATTATAACACCAAATTTTGACTCCTTGTCGTAAAATGAATTTTTTTGATTTTTCTTGAGTTTTACAGTTGGCCCTTGGATAAATGCCAACAAAAATGGGTATACTTCATAAAGTCCATGCTCTGCGGGAAGAGCCGGGCAGGATCAAAGCAATAGACAAGCGTAGCGGAAAAAATACCTTAAAACAGCGGTCAGGAAACATGCGCTGGACGTAGAAGCCATTAGCGAGAGATCAATGTTATGATGGATACTATGCCATACAAATCTCTTTTCTCCGGAAGAGTTGGTTCTGTAAAGAGTCATTTGCAGTGCAAATCTGCGCAAAATCAAAAGTTTTTTCATAGTACATTAAAAAGCCCTCCTCAATTATCCCATGCCAGGGGAAGCGCCTTTTTCCCTTACTTCCCAAGACTGGGCTAATCGAGCAGGGGATGATGTTCCATCACAAGCATGAATCGGTAAATTTTAACTGATGTTGTCCAAACAAGCAAACCATTCCGCCCGGAACTGCCGTCATGTTAATTGAATCTTGGATTTGCTTAGAACATCCCTAACTTGCGGCATCAATCAATACCATCCCTGGCAGTAATCCTCTCCCACCAGCTGGGCATAGTTCATAACCGCATCATAGTCAGGAAGATCAATACGGGAAAAATCTATTCCATAATTACAACGAGGGCAAATCATACGGTACCCATCGAACATATCGCCCTGCCCTTCCAGAGTAGCCAGTATTACCTGCAGAACGGAGGGACAGGTTTCCTCTCCTATGGAAAAATGAGCTGCGGTTTTGAGAGTCCAGTTGTATTCATTGGACAGTCTTTTGCATTCCGGACAGCGTATCATTAATTCGGCAGGCTGTTGTCTCAGACCCATGCAAACCTCTCCTTATGCTATTTCGACAGTTACTTTTGCTAATCAGCTTTTTATTATATTATAATCAATGCCGGCATCTAATTAGGAAAAGAAGTGAAACCAGTATGCGCCTTAGTGAAACAGCCCAGTTGATGATCTATTGTCCCCGGTGCGGGAACTATGTTAATGAGTATAACTGGACCCTGGAGACCGCCTCCAAGTTCTCGGAAAACGGCAAGTCTACTCCCACCCTTATTTACGTGCTGCTGCAGCTTGCCGACCATCCCCAGCAATGGGAGAACTTTAAGGTGGTTTGCCCCCGCTGCCATGAAACTATGCCCGTGAAGATACTTCCGCCCATGGACCGCCAGCAGTTGGAGGCTTATGCCCGGGAAGTGGGGGAAGCTTACGTCAACTTTCAATATTAATTGGCAAAGATAACTTCCCTGGCCATTAAATAGGATTGACAATTGGTCGGGGCTCTGGTTATTATGTTGACAAACTGATGATGAGGGAGTAAAACCACTGCCAGCCCTACAGAGAGTCGGGGCAAGCTGGAATCCCGGCGGGATATGGAGTGGATAAATGGGCCTCGGAGGGTGGAGTGAACCAGTCCCCCTGGACTGCAGTAGCTTGCAACGCTTGGCCTGCGTTAAAGGGCTATGGGTGTGTCAGCACTCTGTGAGCGGGTACTTCGGTACCAAATAAGGTGGCACCGCAGATAGTACATCTGTCCTTATACTTAAGGATAGGTGTTTTTTATTTGCCGGCCATTCCAAAACCTCCATCTAAGATGAGTGGAGTGGAGTTGAGATGAGCTGAGCAGAGTTGAGCACCCCAGATAAATTAATAATACAAATATTAAAGGAGGAATTGGAATGAAAAGAGCTGTGTCGATTACGGTATCTCTGTTGCTTGCGGTTATGCTGCTGGTATCCGCAGCGGGGTGTTCTTCCGCTGGTGACAATGCCAGTCAGTCCCCTGCTGAGGAGCAAATCAAAATCGGTATTGTCCAGATTGTGGAGCATCCTTCCCTTAACACCATTCGTGAAGCCTTCATTGATCACCTGGCAGAATTGGGTTACAAAGACGGGGAAAATATTATCATCGATTATCAAAATGCCCAAAATGACCAGACTAACCTTAAAACCATATGCCAGAAGTTTTCCAACAACCGCTATGACATGATTGTGGCTATTGCTACTCCTTCCGCCCAGGCAGCGGTGGGTGAGACCAAGGAAATACCGGTGGTATTTTCCGCCTGCACTGATCCAGTAGGTTCGGGACTGGTTGACAGCCTGGAAAAACCGGGCGGCAATGTAACCGGCACCTCGGATGCAGTCTCAGCGGAGCAAATTATGGAATTGGCCATGCGCATTACCCCGAATGTCAAAACCATAGGAGCACTGTACAACTCCGGGGAAACCAATTCCATATCGGTTATTAACGACCTTAAAGAATATGCCGCCAAAAACGGCCTAACTGTGGTTGAGGCGACGGTTTCGAACTCTTCGGAGGTACAGCAGGCCACCGCATCTCTGGCGGGCAAAGCTGATGCTATATTCTCTCCCATAGACAATACTATTGCCTCGGCTATGCCAGTGGTAGCTCAGGTAGCCAATCAGGCTAAAATACCGGTTTACGTAGGGGCTGATTCCATGGTTAAGGATGGAGGCTTGGCCACCTGCGGTATCAATTACGTTGAACTAGGCCAGGAGACTGCCAATATAGCCGCCCAGATACTCGAAGGTGCAAACCCGGGGGACATTCCGGTCAAGACCATGAAGGATATGCAAATATACCTGAACAAAACCACCGCTGATGCTATCGGCGTTACTATACCCGAAGATGTTCTTAATGAAGCGGTGGAAATATTTGAATAGAAAAGGCCCTCATGGTGTCATTGCGAGCACAGCGAAGCAATCTGAAACGGTGCCTGCAAGTATGTGAACGAGATCGCCACGCGCTACGCGCTCCGATGACAAAGCGCAGTCGTTTTTACAGCAATGTCATTATAGCTGTCGAGTTACCAATTTATATACTAAAGGGGCATTGGGCCAATGAGTCTACTAGCTTTGCAGGGTTCACTGGAGCTGGGCATAATTTATGCCATTATGGCTCTGGGAGTATTTATCTCCTTTCGCACTCTTAATATGCCTGATCTGACTGTAGACAGCAGCTTCACGCTGGGGGCTGCTGTCTCAGCTATGCTATGTACTATGGGTCATCCTTTCCTGGCTTTACCGGCAGCTATGGTGGCGGGATGGCTGGCGGGCAATGTAACGGCTTTGCTGTACACCAAGCTGAAAATCCAGCCCCTGCTGGCAGGTATACTGGTGATGCTGGGTCTTTATTCTATAAACTTGCGGGTTATGGCTAACCGTGCTAACATCCCTTTGCTGAATCAGCCTACGGTTTTCAATTCCCTGCAAGGGACCCCTGTGGAAGCCCAGACTCACTGGCTGCTTCCTTTAGTCTTGCTGCTGGCAGTAATACTCTTACTGTATTTGTTCCTGCAGACCCGCTTTGGTTTGGTCTTGAGAGCTACCGGTGACAATGATCAAATGGTGCGGGCAGTAGGTGTAAATACCAATATCACCATACTGTTCGGACTGGGGCTGGCCAACACCCTGGTAGCCCTGTCGGGAGCTATGATTGCCCAGTACCAGTCCTTTGCTGATATCAGCATGGGCGTTGGGATGGTCATAATCGGCCTGGCCTCGGTAATTATCGGAGAAGTGCTCTTTGGCACCAGTTCCCTGCTGCGCCGCCTGCTTGCGGTGGTACTGGGAGCCATGCTGTACCGCCTGGTAATTGCCATCGCTCTGCACCTGGGCATGCCGCCCACCGACCTCAAGCTGGTCTCGGCTATAATAGTAACCATCGCTCTTTCCAGCCCGGTAATAAAAGAAGGTCTCATGTCCCGGCAGAAACGCTCCCGTTCCTATGCCCACAAGGAGGTTAAAGATAATGCTGGAAATCCGTAGTTTGAGCAAGACCTTTTCTATGGGCAGTATTAATGAAAAATTGGCTGTGGATGAGGTAGACCTGACTTTGGAAGCCGGGGAATTTGTAACCGTTATCGGGGGAAATGGTGCCGGCAAGTCTACCCTGCTGAACTGCATAGCCGGGGTTTATGAGCCAGATAAAGGCAGTATTGTTCTGGACGGCATGGATATAACCTATTGGCCTGAATATAAAAGATCTCAGTACATTGGCCGGGTGTTTCAGGATCCTCTCAAAGGAACCGCCTTTGATATGACCATTGAAGAAAACCTGGCTATGGCGTACGCCAAAGGTAAACCCCATGGTCTCCAGTGGGGAATACGTAAAGCTGACCTGGCCTTGTTCCGGGAGCACCTGGCCCGTCTGGGACTGGGGCTGGAAAATCGCATGAAACAAAAGGTAGGTTTGCTCTCCGGAGGCCAGCGGCAGGCTTTAACTCTGCTCATGGCTACCATTGTCAAACCAAAGCTGCTTTTGCTGGATGAGCACACCGCAGCTCTGGATCCCTCAGCAGCCCGTCAGGTACTGTATTTAACCAAGGAACTGGTGGAGCAGCACCAGTTGTGTACCCTGATGGTTACCCATAATATGAAAGCCGCCTTGGAATACGGGACCCGTACTATCATGATGCACGACGGCCGTATTATCCTGGATATCTCCGGCGAGGAGCGCCGGAAGATGACGGTGGACAAGCTGATTGAGCTGTTCGGTCGCCGCAGCGGCCAGGAACTGGATAATGACCGCTTATTATTGGGTTAACCAACCATCAGTCAATGCCCACAAGAAGTGTCTTCGCGAGCCACACAAGAGGTGTAGTAATCCCTATGTAGATTTATTGCTCGGCAGGAGTATTAGTCGGCTCGCTCCGGTACTCCTCGCCTGCAACACATCGGCAAACTTTAAGTGCGAAGGGGACCGCTCGTAATTCGGCATCCATGCACTCAGTACTCGCTGCTCGAAACATCCTGATTCTCGCTCCCCTTCGCAGCCCTCAGTTGCGCCGTGGGTTGCCACGGCTTGTCGTAAGTCATTCGCCTGGCTAATACTACTGCCTCCTGGCTAACGCTCCTGCTTATTCAAGGTCAAATATTTTCCCCGGATTAAGAATATTATTAGGATCCAGAGCTTTCTTGATGGCTTTCATGGTCTGCAAGGCAATGGGATCCACATAGCGGGCCAAAGCATCCTTGCGTTTGGCACCTATGCCGTGTTCACCGGAGATCTTGCCTCCCCGGGCATAAACCTCCCTATAAAGTTCGTCCAGAAGTTTCTCTTTGCCCTCTTCCCAGGCCTGGTCAGTCAGGTTATCCTTCAGGAGAGTGGTATGGATGTTGCCGTCTCCGGCATGGCCGAAATTGGCTATTCTGATGCCGTATTTTGCCGATAGCTTATTTATGGCCAGGACGGTGTCGGGAATCTGACTGATAGGAACTACAATATCTTCCATGGAGTAAACCGGGCTGATCACCCGCAGGGCTTCGGCCAGAACCCGGCGCGGTTTCCAAATTCTTTCCCGAGTAGAGGCATTATCCCCTACCAGAACATCCAGAGCGTTATTCTGATAGCATTGATCCGCCAGCATCTCCATTTCAGTCATTAACTGGACTTCACTGTTGCCGTCCAATTCAATAATTACGAAAGCTGCTGCCTGGTTGAACATGAGCTGGCGTTCCAGGAACCGTTCCGCTGCTTTTATACACACATTATCCATGAACTCGATGGAGGTGGGCACAATCCCGCTCTCAGTGATCATCTTGGGTACCAACTGAATGGCAGCGGGAATGCTGTCGAAGGGAGCCATAATAACCCCATTAAACTTCGGTCGGGGCTGCAGTTTTAAATATATCCTGGTTATGATCCCCAGGGTGCCTTCCGAACCAGTAATCAGCTGGATTAAGTTATAGCCGGAAACTTCCTTAATAATCTTACCGCCTAAGTTCAATACCTCACCATTGGCTAAAACTACTTCCAGCCCGAAAACATGCTGGCCGGTAACTCCATATCTGATAGCTTTGTTGCCGCCGGCATTGGTGGCGATGTTCCCGCCGATAAAAGAACTGTCGGCACTGCAGGGATCACCGGCATAGAACAATCCAGCCTCCTGGGCGCAGCGCTGTACCTCAGCGGTAGTTACACCTGGTTCCACCACCATGAACATATTGGCTTGGTCAAGCTCGATTATTTTGTTCATTCTTTCCAAAGACAGGACAATCCCGCCATAAAAAGGAACTGCCCCGGCAGCCAAACCGGTTCCGGCCCCCCGGGGAGTAACGGGTATCCTTTCCCGGTTAGCCAACTGCATAACGCGGGAAACCTGCTGGGTATTTTCCGGTTTTACTGCAACCTCGGGAAGATGCTGCCATTTGGACTCGGTTGCTTCGTCATATGAATAGCAATACAGCTGGTCCGGATCAACTACAACATTCCTAGGGCCCACAATACTGGTCAGCTCAGCTACAATTTCCGCACTTACCCTGTTGTAACTCATCTGCATCGCCTGCCTTTTACTGTTGTAGGTCTTGTTCCGTTATTATTACTATTGCCCAAACCCTTGCAATAGGGCCTAGAAATATTTGCAGAAACCTCCCAAACAAAAGCACCTGTTGCTTTCACAGCTAGACCTTTTTATGAGGCATGAAAACCGTTAGGGAGTATCAGTACAGGCACTGGCCAGGTCATCCTCATCCTCCCATTCCCGGCCCCTCTTCTCCAGCCGGCTTATTTTTCTCATTTCAAAAAAGATAAAGGTTCCTGTGAGGAGCACGGACAGAAAATCTGATATAGGAGGGGTTCTCCAGACTCCTTCAATACCCCACAAGCGGGGCAGTATGAGCAGCATGGGAATGAATATCAGTACCTGCCGGGACAGACTGAGAATAGTTGCCTGCAGCGCCTTGCCCACTGCCTGGAAGTAGTTGGAACCTATAATCTGAAAGCCTATTACCGGGAACATGAGAAAATAGATTTTTATAGCATGGGTGGTCAGATTAATAAGCTCCTGGTCATCCCGGGTAAACAGCCCGATTATCTGGGATGGCCATATATGGACTGCCAGCCAGCCGGTTACAGCAATGGCCGTTCCTGCCATGACAGCAATTTTAAATGTTTCTTTTACCCTGCCATACTGGCGGGCTCCATAATTGAAGCCGATGATAGGCTGAGCACCCTGAGCAAGACCTAAGATAGGCATGAACATAATAGTAGCTATGCTCATCATTATTCCTACCGCAGAGAGAGCAATGTCACCGCTGTAATGTATAATAGTCTTATTTAAAATCAGCTGCTGCACACTGTTGGCCACCTGCATAGCAAAGGGGGCAAATCCTATAGCCATGATGCCGGCCAGCACAGACCGTTTGGGAAGCAAATTCTTCCAGCGAATCTTCACCAAACTGCGCCCGCCCAGAAAGTAACTCATTACCCACAGGCAAGTGGCTAATTGAGCCAGAACCGTGGCAAAAGCCGAACCTTTCATTCCCCAGCCAAACTGGAAAATGAAAATATAATTTAAAACCACATTGATGCTCCCGCCCAGCAGCTGGGTGTACATGGCCATACGGGGGTTGCCTTCGGCGCGAATAAAATTGTTGGCGCCCAGGCCTAAAGAGCTGAAAGCAGCACCCAGCATAATAATTTTCATAAAATCTTTGGCATAAGGCATTACTTCCTGGCTGGCTCCGAACAGGGTCAAAATAGGCTCAGTATATAAAAAGAAAATCAAAGCAAATACCGCCGGCAATAATACCAGCATGGTCATGGCATTGCCTGCAACTACTTCCGCTTCCTCCTGCTTTCCTTCTCCCAGGCGAATAGATATCAATGCGGTGGCCCCCACACCGATCAAAACCGATACCGCCATGAGTATGATCATCATGGGGAAGGCTACGGTAGTAGCGGCAATAGCCAGTGTGCCAATACCCCGGCCTAAAAATATCCTGTCCACAATATTGTAGAGGGCATTTACCACCATGCCCACAATGGCGGGCAGGGAAAAACTCCAGAGCAAACTGGTAACTTTTTGGTATCTCAATGCGTCAGTTCTGTCCATAGTGGGTCTCCTTGTCAAATTTTCTCCATAAAATCAACTACACAGCGCAAGCTGTTTATGAATTGATCCAGTTCCTGCTGATCTACCAGCTTAAACTGCTCCTGAATGCTTTCGGTATAACACTCCATTACCTGCTCCATTAATCTCCGTCCCTGCTCGCTTAAACTAAGCAGTTGCTTACGACGGTCATGGGCATCAGGGCGGCGAACAACCAGGTTCATCTGTTCCAGTTGATCAATAATACTGGTCAGCCCGCCCTTTTCAATATCCAGCATTCTGGCCAGTTCGGTTGAGGTAAGGCCATTACGATGATAAAGCACGCTGATGATCTTAGTCTGGTTCTTCTTCAGGGGAAAGACCGTATCCAAATGTTGGCGGTAGTTCATAAAAAACTTGTCATGAAACCGCCCCATAAACGAAAAAAGCAGGACATGCAGCTCCAGGGCCTGTTCCTTATCCATAATTACACCTCAAAAGAAAGTTAGATTTATTATTATTAGAATTCTAACTTACTTTATAAAAAACCCGTTTACTCGTCAAGATCTTATTTCTCTGATTTTTTTCTTCCAGAACAAAAAATGCCCGTTAACGATCCTCACCGTTAACGGGGTTCCCTGGCATTCAATATCAGCTTTATATGCATCCCGGCATTTTATCCGTATTTCCACCTGAGCCGGAGTTGGATCTAACCATAGTTAAACCAAACCATTGATGGTCAAAGTATCCCATACTTTAAGAGCAATGAACAAATTCACCCGGCTATCCATATTGTTGAAATCGATTCCCAGCAGTTCTTCTATTTTATTGACCCGGTAGTAGAGGGTATTTACATGAATAAACAAGCTGTCGGCGGTGCTTTTCATATTAAAACTGGAATCCAGGAGTTTTCGCAAGGTTAATAGGAGCTCTCCATCGGTTTTTTCGTCATATTCAATAATTTTGCCCAGAGATTGCCGGCAAAAGTCTATAATGTCCTGGGGATCCTGAGCAAAGATGGGGTAATAAAGGCCCAGCTCAGGAAATTTTTGTACGAAATTTTTCTTCCCCAGCAGCCGGGGCAGGGTCAAAGCTACCCGGGCTTCATAAAAACTTTTGCGCACATCCGCCAGAGGATAAACCCGGCCGATACCCTGGGACAGCTTAAGGTTAAACTGTTTTTCCAAAAACTCTTTAAACTTCAGCATAGACGGCCAGTCAAAGGCTTCATCCAACTGTTCCCGGTTTACACAGGTGGGAATTATCATGGTCAGGGAATTTTCCCAGGAAACCGGCACGACTTTAAACTTATGCTGATGGAAATATTCACAGAAATAAGAACGGATCACCTGGAGATTCGTCCAGTCAGACAATCCCTCAGCTTCAACCAAAGTCACGAAATAGGACCGGTCCATTTCCAGCCGGTTATCGCTCAGTCTGGCAATATCTCGGATACTGGCATTGCTGTTACTGAAAAGGTATTCAGCCAATTCCCGCTCCAAGCAATCACTATTCTTATGCAGCTTGGAAAAATAGCATTTGATGGCTAACTTGCTGTCAATCATTACTGACAGGGCTTGGGATATCTGTTCTGCAGGCAGGTAGCAGGCAATTATATAAGCACTGCTGTCGTTATAACGTACCCGGTAATACAGGCAGTTTTTCTCCGGTTGGTAGTAAAAATCTTTGCCGCGGAGATGGGAAGGGAGTGAGACAAACAAATCGTCAATGTCAGCGGGACCACCGGTGACTTCAGGATAATGCAGACGCCCGTCATGGTCGGCAATAAGTACGGGACGTTGGATACGGTCCTCAACATACCTGGCTACAAAAGCCAGTCCTTCATCCAGCACTCCGTCTACCAAATGGTAGACCTGATTAGGGGCTGCCATAGACATTATGCCTCACCTCTCTCAAAATAGTGCTGCTTTTTCTCATAGCAAAAAACATACCAACTGCCGGCCAGTTTTATCAATCAAGAACAGAAGCCCAACAGCCCTGTTGCTTAACCAAGTACTGTCTCAAAATGAAACATTAGTATAACTGTGAAAGATCACTATATGTGTTAAAATGAGATATGGGTTGTCCTGTGTAGTGAGCAGGTGGACCATCTCTTAAGGAGGGGTATTTGTGAAGAATCCTATGGATGAGTTAATTAGTCCCATGACTAAAAACCGTCTGGATGTGCAGCCCCTTAACAAAAATGATCTTATACTTATGGAAAAAATCCGCCAGCAAAAGGCTGCCCTGCTTAGCCAACGTCTCGATATCCCTGAGGATAGCTTAATCAGACCCAAGGTGCTCAACTCGTGGCTGAGGTCTTACCAGTATGGAATGGACCATAACCTGTACAATTACGGTCCGGTTTTGGACAAACTGGCTTTTCGGGAACTGGTACATCAAAAAGAATTGCTCCTCAAAGCTGCCGATCCCTATATATGTCAACTGGAAGCCATGCTCTCCGATGCCATCATTCTGCTATCCGATGAAGAAGGTACCATGTTACGGGTAATTGAAGGGAATGACGCCCTGCGCCAGCAGAACGAACGTTTCAATCTGGTTCATGGTTCAATTTGGAATGAATCCACCGTAGGCACCTGTGCCCACTGCATAAGCCTGGTTGAAGGCACGCCCATGCAAATATGCGGACCGGAGCATTATTTCGAGAAATATGAAGAAATATCATGCTCATCGGCCCCCATTTTCGATTTTAACTACAACCTGGCAGGTTCGTTAAGTATAGTAACGTCCAGCTTCTCCAAGCAAAGCACCCAGTCCCTGGGGTTGGTAGTCTCGGTAGCCTGGGCTATCCAAAATCAATTTCAGCTAGCTTTATATCATGAACTGGTTAACCATACCCTGCAAGTAACTGACGAAGCTCTCCTTACTCTAAATAAAAACGGTATCATTACCAATGCTAATCGGGTTGCCCAGCAAATACTCCTCCCGGAAGCCCATATAATTGGTACCCCGATCGAACATGTGTTAGGCGAACAACCCCTGATCAAATCGTTATTGAGCTCCGGCCGGCCGATCCGGGATGCAGAAATGAGAATTGAGCGTCTTAACCAGCGCCTGCTGATTAGCTCAGCCCTTCCCCTCAATGACCATTCGGGCAATAACTTTGGCTATGTAATCAAGCTGAAAAAAATTACCCGGAAAAAGACCACACAAGCTCACCGGTCCGAGCAGGAGACAAGGTTTAGCTTTCAGGCCATCAAAGGAAGATCTCCAAAATTGTTAAAAGCTGTGGAAATGGCCCGTAAATTTGCTACTTTGGAGGCTAATATTTTGCTGCAAGGAGAAAGCGGCACCGGCAAGGAAATGTTCGCCCAGGCTATACATGACCTTAGCCGGCCGGAGGGACCTTTTGTAGCTGTGAACTGTGCAGCAATACCCAGCACCTTGATTGAGAGCGAGTTATTTGGTTATGAAGGCGGCACATTTACCGGAGCTAACCGGCAGGGACGGGCGGGGAAACTGGAACTGGCCAACGGAGGTACCCTGTTTTTGGATGAGATCGGAGATATGCCCCTGGAACTCCAACCCGTTTTGCTCCGGGTACTGGAGGAAAGAAAAATAATGCGCCTGGGCGGCAGTCGCTATATACCTGTAAACTTCCGCCTTATAACGGCCACCAATAAAGATCTGAGGGAGCTGGTAGAAAAGGGCCAATTTCGCCAGGATTTGTACTACCGTCTGAAAGTACTGCAGATTGATATTCCCCCCTTAAGAGAACGAGGCAACGACATCATTGAATTAGCCCGTTACTTTATAAGCAAAATAGCCCGCCAGCAGCAAATTTCCGAACCAGTTCTCAGTGATCCGGCTGTTCTGTGTTTATTGCACTACCATTGGCCAGGAAATGTCCGTCAGTTAGAGAATGCCATGCTTTATGCAGTGAATATATGCGAAGATGGAGTAATTCGCCCTCGCGACCTGCCTGAAGAGATAACCGCCGGGATTAACCTGAGCTTGCCTGCCGGTGAAAAAACACCGCTTCTGGGCCGAGCAGACAGCAATCTGTCTATGAAAGAAATCGAGCGTATTATGATAGAGCAAACTCTCGAGCAGACTAATCAAAATATATCTGAAGCAGCGGCTCTGTTGGGCATGAGTCGCTCCACCCTATACCGCAAGATCAAGGAATACCAACTGGTCAAGAGCTAAAACAGCTGTAATTCGCCCAAAAACTGAAGCGAGCCTGGTCAGTTCAGGCTCGCTCAGTGGAGGGAGAGCATTTGCCTACTGATGTTGATCAACCATTTTGAACTACACTCTTACCAGCCAGATAACCAAAGGTGAAAGCACGACCATGGCTGTTGCCAGGCAGATTTACGCAGTAGTCGTTGCCATAATAGCTTCCCGAAGCATTACCAGCAGCATATAGTCCAGGGATAACATTGTGCTCGGTATCCAAAACTTGCAGCTTATCGTTTATCTTCAGTCCGCCCAGAGTAACCAACAAGGCAATTCCCAGAGGAGCTGCATAGAAGGTCGGCTTTTCTATGGTGGTCAAACAGGCTGCCCGTTTACCGAAATCCTCATCCACGCCCTTCCGGGCCAGTTCGTTATAGCGGGCTACTGTAGCCAGGAAATTATCCTTGGGCACTTGCATCTTTTCTGCCAGTTCTTCCAGGGTTTCAGCACTTCTAATATAGCCTTTTTCTATATACTGTTTCACATTCTCGGGATTATGGAAATTGGTTCTCATGTCCTTACAGGCAACCACCTTAAAGGAAGGTGCCTCCTCCGGCCACTTGGAATCCCATACCGACCAGCGCACATTGCCGGGTTGCTGGCGCTGAGCATTACACAGGTAGGCATAAGGCAGTTCTTCATTGCAGTAGCGCAAGCCGCGTTCATTAACACTCAGCCAGGGCTGGCGCATCAGCGCATCGGCCAGAATAGGGGCGCCCGGAACAGCAAAGTCGAAATACATGGGAGCATGGGGGAATTCATCTATAGCCGCCCCTATCCACATAGCCATCTTGTGGCCGTCACCGGTACAGATAGGTCCATTTACCATTTCATACATGTTCATATGGATGTATTTAGTGGAGGGTATAAAATATTCCCGCATTTCCTTATCAGCATTGTAGTCACCGGTACATAAGATGATACCTTTGGTTCCCACATATTTTTTGTAAGCGCCTTGTTCACCGGCTATAACTGCTGTAACTCTTCCCTTGTTATCATTTTCCCGTATCAACCGGACTGCAGGAGAATTGTAGCGAATATCAACGCCAGCATCTATACAGCCTTGTTTCAAGGTATACCGCATGGATGCTGTCCAGGGATCAGTTCCCTTGGGGGCATCATTCAAAGCTACTTCGCTGGGATCCATTCTGAAGCTTAAAGTAGGAAAGCCTCGTACCGTAGTTCCCGGGGTCACAGTCTCATCCAGGGGTACTGGTTTGGGCTTGCAGCCATAGCGTTCGGCTTTTTCCATTATCCAGTCGGCTACCATGCCGCTGTAATTTGCCCATAAAGATATCACCCTCTGGTCGGCTTTATAGGCACTGTAGCGCAGGATTTCCTGGACAGCTTCCATCTTATTGATTTCATTGCCAATCTGCTTCTGCATCTTGGAACCGATAGCGCCATAATCGTTGCCGCGGAAGTTAACTTGGCCGGTTTTTTCCAAGAGAATAACCTTGGCACCTTCCTCAGCAGCAGACATGGCCGCACAAAGCCCGGACATTCCGCCTCCCACTACGATAACATCGGCAGTAATAGTTTCGGTAATTTCTGAATCAGGTATGGGCGGAGGGGGTTTTAAGAAGCTGGGGATGTTTTCCGCTTCACCGGTTGGTGTTTCCGCCGGGGGAGCCTCTTCCGATGCACCACAGCCTGCCAGCAAACCAGCAGAGGCAAGACCTACTGTACCCAGAGCGGCCCCTTTTATGAAGGTTCGCCTCGTAAAGCCTTTTTCCTGATTGTCCTCAAAACTCATCAGATCTCTACTCCTTTCCCAAATAATTACTTTCCTTATTTGAATTAGAGTAGCCACCGGGCTAAATCGTTTGATGTTAGTACAGTCTCTAGTGTCAGTCTATCATTACCGTTATTAACACACATCGTTAGGAATTACGAACCTTTGGAGGATTACACTGTAGAAAAATCCAAATGAACACTTCTGGAAAGGAGTGTTTTTCTTTGGAGCCTATCACGAGGATTGGCTTGAAAACACTGTAGGGGAATCCAATGGCAGGAGAAGCTGAATATTGTAGAATAAATGCATAAGTTCTAAGAGTACGGTGCAGGTCTTCCTAACCAACACAGCACTAAACATATAATGGGGAGGTTTTAAATGGAACGCAAGAGTTTTCGGGAGAGATTTTTAAATAGGAAAGTTATTCTGATAGTTCTGGTCACTGTAATTATAATAGGTGCTGGTACCGGCGTAGGATTGCTGAAAGCTAGTGAAAATCCTTCCTTCTGTGCCACATGCCATATCATTAAGCCCTATTACGAATCTTGGAGTGAAAGCGCTTTACTAGATCACAAACATGCAGCCGAAGATGTAACCTGTCAGGAATGCCATCACAACAGCATCCCGGAAAAGGCTATGGAAGGCATTAACTTTATCACCGGAAATTACACCCTGCCTCTGGAAGGAGGGCCAGATACCAGTCGAGAATTCTGCCTGGAATGCCATTCTCCCGAAGGAGAAGGGATTAGCTGGGATGAGATACAAGCCGCCACCGATTTTGAGGAATCAAACCCGCATGATTCCCATCACGGGGAGCAGGAATGTAATGTATGTCATCAAATGCATGAGCCTTCCTATGTTTTTTGTTCCGAATGTCATATTTTCAACTGGATAGACGATCTGGATGAAGAAGCCTGGACCAATGCCTGGTAAACATGCTAGACATACAAATATAGCTTTGATGAAGGGGGTTTTCACTCCCTTTATCTTTTTAGGAAAAGGGAGTACTGTATAATATACCCAATATCCAAAAGGTTATTTTTCAAGTAAAATAAACCCATCCATGTTTTTGTGGTTTTCCTGGATTTCATTTATAGCCGGAAATCTTTTATCTTGTGAGGTCAGATATATGCAAGGCTTCAATAGGTTTTACAGCTTGGTTTCTTCCATGAAAACCGGTTTGTTTCTGCTGTTTCTGATAGGTGTGACAGCAGCAGTAGGCAGTTCTGTGCTTCCCGGCAGCTTCTACCAAATTCCCGTATTCAAGCTTCTCCTGCTTCTGTTGTTGATAAATATGATTCTTTGCACCTTTAACCGGATTAAATTAACCTTTCGGGTGTTGCTGAAAAGATTTGGCAGAAGGGTCTGGTACAGGCAACTAGGCATCTTTACCCTTCATTTGGGAATAATACTGGTTCTGGTAGGCGGGTTGATATATTCTGTCTCTGGGCAGAATGACAGGATTCACCTGCTGGCTGGTGATAGGGTGGATATTGCCAAAGTCCTGGATATCAGGCACCCATTTACGCTGCAGCTGGACGAGTTCCGAATTGAATTCAATGAAGACGGCTCTCCGTCCCAATATATATCTGAAGTTACAGTCCTGGAAAATGGCCAGGTAACAGATCAAATAGCCATCAGTGTAAACCACCCGCTAAATTACCAGGGAGTCAAGGCTTATCAAACTAGTTTTGGTTATTTGGTCAAAGCTGCTTACATTGCTGAGAATGGCGAAAACAAAGAAGGTCGTTTCTTTGAAGGGGAATGGTTGGATCCCGACGGAACTAACCGCCGGGTAAGAATTTACAAGTATATTCCCAACTTCAACCCCGCCTACGGCATGCGCTCAGTTACCTTGCGCCCGGACAACCCTCATATTGTTTTTTCGGTATATGAGAATGACAAGCTCCTGGGTATAGGTGCTGCCAAACTGAATGAACCTGCCCAGATTGATGAAAATGTATATGTTACCTTTACCGGGGTTGAGCCTTACACTATTCTCGAAGTTAAGTCCGATCCGGGATTGCCTCTGGTTTTGATCGGCGGTTGTGCTCTGATGCTCGGGGTATGCCTGGCTATGCTGGCAACGCCGCGCAGGAAAAAAAACATGGTTTGAAGCATGATAATAATTAGCCGGTCATCGCTAGGGTGCAGCTCGGGGTGATCTCTAGCAAATACAATCTAGGTTAGGGAGAGGTACTGATGGAAACATTGATGGACATTTTTATTTATGTGGTGCTGTTTTGCTATTTTGCCTCTGCCCTGCTCTACTGGGGGGGCGGCAAGTTCCATAATAGCATGGCTGCGAAAGCTGCTTTAGGCTTGGCCATATTGGGATGCATACTGCACCTGGCTATACTGGTTATGCGCACAGCATTAACCGGTGTACTGCCGTTAACTAACGGTCTGGAATTCCTGTTGAGCTTTAGCTGGGTAACCGTCTTGCTGTACTTGCTCATGCAGACCCGCTACCCTATACAGCCAGCTGCGGGTGCGGTGATGTTGATATCGGCCTTGCTGGTATCTTTGGTAGTAATTTTGATGAGAGATCAGCTAAGTGCTGTAGCTCCCCTGATGCCTGCCCTGAAGAGTCCCTGGCTGACCGTGCATGTTATTACGGCGGCGGTAGCTTATGCTGCCTTTGCTCTGGCGGCAGGTCTGGCTGCGGTACAGTTTTTCCCCGCGGGTCAGTCGATTAAAGACGATTACATCTATCTACTGGTAGGGGGAGGTTTTGCCCTGCTGTCACTGTCCATTGTACTGGGAGCTGTCTGGGCAGAACAGGCCTGGGGCAGGTACTGGTCCTGGGATCCCAAAGAAACCTGGGCTTTGATAACCTGGATAATCTATGCCATTTACCTGCATGTTTACCGCAGCCGGGATTGGCCGGCCAATACAACCCGCTGGATGGTCATAATTGGCTTTGGGCTGGTACTGTTTACCTTCTTCGGAGTCAACTACCTGTTGCCCGGATTGCATAGCTACGCTTGATAGAGCGGTGCTTTATGATAGCAAATTAAAGCAGAGGGAGGAATTATATGTTTGGCTTAATCGGAAATTTTGGCCCCTGGGAACTGGTTCTCATACTGGTTATTGTATTAATCATTTTTGGACCGGGCAAACTGCCCCAGTTGGCTGAATCTATGGGCAAAGCCATTAAAGGATTCAGGAAAGCCCAGCAGGATGATCCCCAATTGCCGGAAGATAAAAATGCTTAACTGAAAAAGGAGCAAAGGTTCGTACCTGTTGCTCCTTTTACTTTCTATTACCAGTTGGCACAGCCACACCCTGGCTCTCAGTTGTGCTTAATCCAGTCTAATCTGGGCAAATTCGCCAAAGTCCTGGCACATTCGCTGGTATAGAGGCTTGCCTAATAAAAAGCTATATATTTCATCGGCTTTGGCTGCGGGGTCAATATCTGCAAAACTCTCAGGATAAATGGTTTTACCCAGAAAGTAAGCATCCGCCATAGCTGTATCAAGATTAGTAGTATAGTAGTTGTACGGCAGCTGCCGGTATATCCGGCCGTTCTTAACAGCGGTTAAAGCCCGGTAAAAACCAGGATTTTTCTTATAATCTTCCTGTACCATAGCCAGACCGCCTGCATCGATAATAAGGATATCTGGATCCCAAGCCAACAGCTTTTCTTTATCAATCATAAAAGAACCGGTTCTGCCTGTTTCATCAGCTACATTAACGGCATTAATAGCATTGAGTAAAGTATTGTTTCCCCGGGTACTTTCTATTCCATGACTTCCCCGGGATCCCAGTGCTCCTATATAGACCCGGGGTTTGTCCTGCTCAGGTATATCTTGCGTACGGCGGTTCAGATCAGCATGGCATCCCAGCATATAATCAACCACTTCCTGGGCTCTCTGTTCCTTATTCATGATTTGCCCTATTAACTTTAGTGAATCATAAACTGCCGGATCGAATACTGCAACTTCCCCATAGCTGAGTTCTACTACCGGAATGCCGGTTTGGGCCTGCAGATTATCAATGTCGGCCAGTTCCTCTCCATAAGTACTAAAGATAACATCCGGAGAAACCGCCAGGATTTTTTCCGGATCAGGGACATTCTGCGGCCCTCCCTGCCCAATTACCGGTAAATCAGCCAACTCAGGATGTGCCAGGTTATAAGGCCGGCCGACGGCACTATCTACTTCGATCTGTTCCACTCCCACCAGTTTGTCTGTGCCATTTATATATGTATACAATCTCAGGGCACCTGGGCCAATGGCTACTGCTCTTTCTACCGGTCCTTTAATAGTAACTGTGCGGTTAGCCATATCTGTTATAGTAATCCCCACATTCTCATCCAAGTTATCCGGGCTCCCTCCACACCCGGCCAGCAATGCGGTCCCTACCAGCATCAGAGCCAATAAACCTATTAATACTTTTTTCACCATGCTTCCCCCCTATTATTTACCTGGGTATTACCAGTGGTATAGTGTCAAAGGTTTTTATCTCCACCGGCAAAGAATAAACACTCTCGATATTCTCTGCTGTTATAATCTCCCGTCCTCCCGTGGCAAATATAGTGCCGTTTTTTAACATGACAAACCTATCAGCAAATCTCAGGGCCAGGTTCAAGTCGTGCATAGTAACTACAGCTGCAATATGGTTATGGGTGACCACCTTCTTAATTAAACGGACTACTTCCATTTGATTTTTTAAATCCAGGCTGCTGGTGGGTTCATCCAAAAGCAGGACATCCGGTTGCTGGGCTAAAGCCCGGGCAATCACTACCTTTTGCAATTCACCCCCGCTCAGTTCATCCAGGTACCTCATGGCATAATCCTCTAAATCCAGCATCTCCATAACTTGCCTTACTACCTGCCGGTCATGTTTGGAAGCATCCCACTTAATGTGAGGCCTGCGGCCCAGCAATATGGCATCAAATACCGTGATGCGATTTCTTTCCTGGTGCTGGGAGACATATCCCATTTTCTGAGCCAGTTCCAGATTACTGAGTTTTAGTACCTCATTTTCGCGAATATACACAACTCCTTTTTGGGGTTTTAAGATGCGATTCAGGCATTTTAATAGGGTGGATTTACCGGCACCATTGATACCCAGAACAGCCCAGCATTCTCCGGGCGCCACGTCAAAGGCAATATCCTGTAACACTGAACGGCCAGGATACTTAAAAGCCAGGTCTTTCACTGAAAGAATCATTTCCTGTTATACCCCCTTACTAATAAATACAGAAACAGCGGAGCCCCTAAAAATGAAGTAACCGCTCCCACTGGAAGTACTACCGGTGCAATCACCGTCTTGGCCACGGTATCGGCTGCCAGCAGGATCAAGGAGCCTAACAAAGCTGAGGAGGGAATCAGAAAGCGGTGATCATCACCAATAATCCTGCGCATTATCTGGGGTCCTATTAATCCTATGAAGGCAATAATCCCCAGAAACGACACAGCTACGGCTGTAATTAGCGAAGCAACCAGCATACCTGCCATACGTACCCGGTCAACATTCACTCCCAATCCCCGGGCGGTTTCCTCGCCGCTGCTGATGGCATTGTAATCCCAGCTTTTTAAGAAGAAATACCCTAACGCCATGGTTACCAGGACCAGCATTATGAATACTTCATTCCAGGCAGCCCGGCCTAAATCTCCAAAAGTCCAGAATACTACCGCCGCCACTTTAACATCCTCGGCGAAATACTGGATGATGGTAGTGCCGGCGGTGAATAAAGACCCCAGGGCAACTCCGGCCAGGACGATGGCCTCGGGAGTGAACCCTCCAAACTTAGCCAGGCACACAATAAGAAGGGCTGCCAACATAGCAAACAGGAAAGCTAATATGGTTACCATATAAGGGTTGTTTATTATTACTTGTCCAGCACCGGTATTGGCAATAGTACCTGCGCCCAGAAGGATGATAGCCACATTCGCCCCAAAGGCAGCCGCATTAGATATTCCCAGGGTAGAAGGCGATGCCAGGGGGTTGCGCAAATTGTTCTGCATTACGCACCCGGCTACCGACAACCCGGCACCGGCCACTAAACCTGCCAGAATCCTGGGCAGGCGAATGTTCCAAATGGCGACATTTTCGACCTGATTTCCGCCGGTTATTAAAGTTTTCAAAACTTGAACCGGATTCAACGCTATTGAGCCGGTATTAAGTGCCCAAAGCGCCGTAATAATAAGCAACAGCACCAGTATAAAAATAACGCCCCGTTTGCGGCCTATATATCGGCTGTACTCGTTACTTACCATCCTCGCGTGTATTCCTCAAAACAGTCCAGACAAACGGTTTTGTGATCCTGCAAGCGCATTTTATGTTCCGCTGCTGCCTCCCCGCATTTTTCACATACCATTGAGTTAAATATGCGGGCCTTCTCCGGCAATTGATAGTTAGGATGCTTAAACTCGAACAGATCCTTAACCGCCGCGTGGAGAATATACTGTTGACGCTGGCCGCGATCCATTTCCGGCGGCAGGGGTTTGAAAACTAAGCGCAGGCTTTTCCCAAGGTCACGAGCAAAGAAAGTAAAAGCCATTTTGCCAGTTCCTCGATAGATCAGATTACCCTTGCCAAAAGTACATCCGGTAATAACCTGAATGGCATCAACTCCGCAGGCATCGTTCTCGGTTACACAAACTATCTCTTCGTCAGCCGAAAACATAAAGCCCAGTTCCTCCATCGCTGCTTCACAGGCTTTGCAGCCAATAGCCAGTCCAGGGCATTCATGGCCGTGAAACTGAACCGCTCGTTCCCACCATTCTTTGTTCATAACTCGGCTCCTTTCCCATAAAAAAACGAAGGTATATATCTCCGCTTCCTGCGGATTTACCTTCGTGGTTTCCCTTAATATGAAGTTCATTTTGTCTGGGTATGTATTTAACTGAAAGTCTTCATGACTTTCATATTAATTGTTAGTTTAACACAATGTTTCTCTATTGTAAATATATTACTCGGAAAGAAGCCAAGGCGGGCTCGGGGGTCATTGCTTCTGATAGTTGCCATTCGCATGTATAACAGCATTTTGGAAAACATTAATCAAAAGATGTGCGTAACGATGGCATATGCTAGAATTGGAGATACTACGAATGCTTATGTGGTATATAACTTACGAAAGAAGGTGGCTTTATGAGTTTTGCTGTCACTGATAGGGTTAGCTGGGTAGGCAAAATTGATTGGGAACTGAGAAGATTCCACGGCCATGAGTATTCCACCCACCGGGGCAGTTCCTATAACTCTTATTTAGTCAGAGACAAGAAAACAGTATTAATTGACACGGTGTGGGAACCTTTTGCAGAGGAATATGTAGAGAACTTAAAAAAAGAAGTGGATCTGCAGCAAATAGATTATATTATTGCTCATCATGCCGAGATTGACCATAGCGGTGCCCTGCCTCTGCTGATGAAGGAGATCCCGGATACCCCATATATTGTACCTCTAACGGGGTCAAGAGCCTGAAAGGCCACTATCACCAGGATTGGAACTTTGTCACCTTCAAGACCGGGGATACTCTTGACATCGGATCATGCCAGCTCATATTCATAGAAGCCAGAATGCTTCACTGGCCTGACAGTTCCTTCACCTATATGACCGGGGACAACATCCTGTTCAGCAACGATGCCTTTGGGCAGCACTATGCAACCAGGTTGATGTATAACGATCTGGTTGACCAGGCCGAGTTATATCAGGAAGCCCTGAAATACTATGCCAATATTCTTACTCCCTTCAGTCCCCTGGTAACCAAAAAAATTCAGGAAGTGCTCAGCCTTAATCTGCCCGTGGATATTATTGCCCCCAGTCATGGGGTAATCTGGCGGGACAACCCTGCCCAGATTATTCACAAGTACCTGGAGTGGGCTGATAGTTACCAGGAAAACCAGATTACCATTGTCTATGACACCATGTGGAACAGTACCAAGAGACTAGCGGAGGCCATCGCTGAAGGCATCAAAGAGGCAGACAGCAGTGTAGCCGTCAAACTTTTCAATGTGGGTCTTTCCGACAAAAATGATGTTATTACCGAAATCTTCAAGTCCAAGGCCTTCCTGGTAGGTTCATCCACCATAAATCGGGGCATCCTTTCCGGTGCCGCCAGTATTATAGAAATGATAGCCGGCTTGGGGTTCAAGAACAAAAAAGCCGCTGCCTTTGGCTCCTATGGATGGAGCGGAGAAGCAGTAGGTATTATCGAGTCCCGCCTTAAAGAAGCCAAGCTGGAGGTTATAGAACCCGGCCTCAAGGTATTATGGAATCCCGATGATGAAGGCTATGCCAAGGGAGTAGAATTTGGCAAAGCTTTTTGTTCCCGGATTTAGCTGGGGATATCCTCTCAAAAGCAAATATTACTAGCGGGGCGATGTGGGCATCGCCCCCTACTTTTCCCGGTAAATAAATATTGACCTTAACGTTGCGTAAAGGTTTACTATTGTTCCTGAAGGGAGCGCTGCCTTATGGAATACACAGTTCAGCAGCTGGCTAAAACAGCAGGTATCAGCAGCCGCACTCTGCGCTATTATGACGAGATCGGACTGCTGAAACCAGCCCGGCTTACTTCTTCCGGATACCGGATATACGGTCCCAAGGAGGTTGACAGGCTGCAGCAGATACTGTTTTTCCGGGAACTGGGAGTAGGCCTGGAGCAAATCCGGGAGATTATAAATGATCCTTCCTTTGACAGCTTGACTGCTCTGAGAGAACACCGGGTCAAACTCCTGGAAAAAAAGCAGCAATTAGAACTACTGATTAACAATGTGGAAAAGACTATAGCGCAATATGAAGGGAGAATTATCATGACTGACCAAGAGAAATTTGAAGGCTTTAAGCAGAAGTTGATTGATGAGAACGAAGCCAAGTATGGCAAAGAAGTTCGAGAAAAATACGGCGATGAAGCCGTGGACAAATCCTACCGGAAAATGAAAGAAATGACCCAGGAACAGTATGCTGAATTCGAAAAACTGGGCCAAATGGTTCTGGATACTCTGAAGGAAGCTATGGCTGCCGGCGACCCCGCCAGTGAGCTGGCCCAGAAAGCTGCTGATCTGCATCGCCAGTGGCTGTGTTTTACCTGGGATAATTACAGCAAGGAAGCTCATGCGGGCCTGGCCCAGATGTATGTAAATGATGAGAGATTTGCCGCTTATTACGACCGGATTAAGCCTGGGGCAGCTAAATTCTTGCGAGATGCTGTTCTGGTCTATACCGGTATGAACCGGCAATAGTCACCTGCAGAACAGTACATGACGAGGGAAAACTCTTTTAATGCCGGGTTGCAGGAGTATTAGCCAGCTCGCTCCGGACTTCCTCGCCAGCTAATACTCCTGCTGCAGTGGTGGTTAATGCATATCGGCATAGAAATTGCGAGTTCCTTAGGAAGCTCGCAATTTTCACCTTTAGAACACACCCGATAAATGAAAAGCCCTCTTAAGTGTCATTGCTGTGAAAAGAGCTCTCTTCGTGTCATCGCGAGGAGAGAAGCGACGTGGCGATCTCTTTTTCGCAATCTGCGTACCTCGTTTGAGATTGCTTCGCTCCGCTCGCAATTATCACCTGAAGCACAGGCCACGATGAATGAAAGGTCCTCTTATGTGTCATTGCGAGCCCCTGAAAGGGGCGCGGCAATCTCATTCGTCTATCTGTCTTAACGATTGAGATCGCCACGCGCTACGCGCTCGCGATGACACAATGGTTGCCTTTTTACTGACGTGAAAGTCATTTTCACAACAATGACAATACAGCAGCTTTATGGGCAGTATTCTGATTATTCTTAAACAATCCCGATGCCAATTGCTCCTGGTCCGGAATGGGCTCCTACCACTGCCCCCACCGAGCTGAGATAGATGGGCTGGGTATAATTCAGTTTTTCCCGCAGTTGGGTGATGAGAAAGTCGGCATCCTGGGGGCAGAGGGCATGCTGCACACAGATTATTTTATCTTCAGCATGTTTCACCCTTTTTACTGCTTCATCCGCCATGGTTATCAGGGCTTTGCTCCGGCAGCGTACCGGTTTTATGGGCTGCACAATACCGTCCACAAATTCACATACTGGTTTGATGTTAATCAGCTTGCCTAGAAAGGCCGTTGCTCCTCCTATACGGCCGCCGGCATGCATATAGGTAAGTTCATTCACTGAGAAAAGGGAAATTATGCGCGGCAAATATTCTTTAACCTGTTTCAGCAATTGTTCTGCGGATAACTGGCCCTGCTCTATGAGTTGGGCTATTTTTATTTCCAGGGCAGCTTGGCCGCAGGCACAGGTATTGGAGGAAAGAACATATATTTTAGCCTCCGGATGAGCCTGCAAAAATTGCCGGGCCGCCATATTGGCCGATTGCAAACTGGCAGAAAGGGGTTCAGCAATAGTGGTGACTATAAAATGGCGGTATCCTTCTTCGTATTTCTCCTTAAACGCACGGATCCAGTCTAATACTGCGGGAACCGCAGTCTTGGGAATCAGCTGAGGCTGTTTTATCATCCTCTCATAAAGTTCCTCACCGGTAATGGTAATATTCTCCTTGTACTGTTGATCTCCCAGCAAGATATTAAAAGCCACCTCTTTTATCCGGTATCTATCGAGAATATCCCGGGGTATGCTCCCTGCTGAATCAACAATTTGAGCTATTCTGGTTCCCATCCTATCATCATCCTTCGGAAAATTTTATCGAGTTTCTTTCCTGGTTCCCCTGCATCCTTTTGAGGTTATTATTTCCAGGTATATTCTTTCTCATTCCCTTTTCCGCCAGCATAAACTAGATCCATTGCTGGTCAGGCGTTGTAAAATCTACCCTGTCCGCTTTTTGGATCATCGTGGCCAATTCCTGGATGCAAACTCCGGCAGGCTATCACATCGTAGGCAGTCGGGCGGAACTCACCAATTTCTTCCAAGCAGTATTCAATCCTTCTACCCTTCCCCGCTACCTGCATACCATTGACGCCTCTTTTATTACCGGAGCTTTCTTCGTGGTGGGAATCTCTGCCTGGATGCTGCTAAAAAACCGGCAGGCGGAGATGGCCGGGAAATCCCTGCGCATTGGTTTGGTTGTTGCGGTTATAGCCTGTGTCGTACAGCTGTTCCTGGGCCATTACCACGCCGTGCAGGTAGCCAATACCCAGCCCGCCAAACTGGCCGCCATGGAGGCTGTGTTTGAAGATGAGCAAGGAGCATCTCTGCTGCTCTTCGGGCTGGTTGACCCCGAAAACCGCACTGTCAACAATAAGATTGCCGTCCCCTATTTACTGAGTTGGCTTATTACCGGAGAGCCTCACGCAGAGATTAAAGGCTTAAACAGCTTTCCGGAAACTGACTGGCCGCCGGTTAAAGTTGTTTTCTATTCTTATCGTCCCATGATCATACTGGGAGGTGCTTTCATTTTATTTACCCTATGGGGTTTGTGGCTGCTCAAGGGAGGCACTGTGTACAACAACCGGTTGTTCCTGCGTTTAGCTATGATCGCTCTTCCTCTTCCCTTCATAGTCAATCAGTTAGGCTGGATTACTGCCGAAGTAGGGCGCCAGCCCTGGATCGTCTATGGGCTGCTGCGCACGGCAGATGCGGCATCGGTAAATGTGCCGGCAGCCCAGATTCTTGCTTCCCTGGTGATGTTCGTATTGATTTACATCCTCTTGCTGGGCTTGTGGATTTTCCTCATCGCTAAAGAGCTAAAGTCCGTGTCTGATGCCAATGTCAATGGGAAGGAGGTAGCATCGGCATGGTAGCATTGCAGATTACCTGGTTTATCCTGATAGGGATTCTCATGGCCGGATATACAGTTCTGGCAGGTTTTGACCTGGGTGCCGGTTACCTGTTCTATCGCTTCCGAAGTGCAGAAGAGCGGGAAGCTATATCCTATAATTTAAGACCGATCTGGGGAGTCAACCAAGTGTGGCTGCTGACCGGCGGGGGAGCATTGTTTGCCGCTTTCCCCAAGGTTTATGCCGGCGTCTTTTCCGGCTTCTACCTGGCACTAATGCTGCTGCTCCTGGTCCTGGTCTTACGAGCGGTAGCCATAGAGATAAAGCCTGAGGTAAACAGTGCCCGCTGGATACGTTTCTGGGATGAAGCCTATTTTATCGGCAGTGCTCTGGTCTGCCTGCTGCTGGGAGTAGCCATGGGGAACCTGTTGGCCGGCATACCCTTGGACGTGAAGGGCAATTATACCGGAGGTTTTTGGGATCTCCTGAACCTTTTCGCCATAGGTACCGGTCTTTTCAGCGTAAGCCTTTTCGCTCTCCAGGGAGCGGGCTTTCTCATGGCGGTGGGTCCGGACCAGTTGAGGGAAAAAGCCAGCCAAATCGCATTCCGCTATTGGCTGGTTTCCCTGGTGCTGTTCCTTTTGCTGAGCGTATATTGCTTTATTAATGAGCCCCAGGTATTTGCCAACTATTATCATTATCCGCTGCTGTATGTTATCCCGGCTCTGTTGGTAGCCTGTTACGGGATTTATCCGGTAGTCCTGAAAAAGATGGCTGCCTATATTCCTATGCTGGTTTCCAGCCTCCTTATCCTGAGCTTGTGGGGTGTTATAGGTGGGGCTATGTTCCCGGCGCTGGTTCCTAATGCTGCTGACCCTGCTGCCAGTCTGACCTTATATAATTCCTCATCATCACTGTTAACCCTGAAAGTCATGTTAATCCTGGCGATCATCGGGGTACCCATAGTGCTGTTCTATATCGGGGTCATCTACAGGCAGTTTTTTGCCGGCCGCAGCCTTAGTCAATCTATCGATAGTTCTGCCGGTGAATTGAGTCAATAGTATTGACAAAAACTGCCCGGAGAAATTAAACCTGGTTGCTATAATCTTCCTCAATATAAAAGGGTGGCAGAAAAACTGTCACCCTTCTTCTTTTGCTTCAATAATGGGTTGCTACTCGCTGAGCAGCCTTTTTTCTCCTTTTATAGCCTGCAAAGGCCGAATATCCTGAGTTACCTCCATGGTTCCTACATAATTGCCCTCTTCATCCCGTACAGCAAAATACCTTATATACACATATTTATCCCCCAGGTTTATCCAGAATGACTCACTGTCCTTTCGACCTTGCTTAAAATCGTCCAGGATTTTCTCCACAATGTTGATACTGGCTGGAGGATGGCAGTTTTGCACCTTGCGGCCGGTAATGGTTTTAGGCCGGGCAAATATTCTCTCGGGGGACCCGGAAAAATACTTAACAATATCGTCCTTATCCACATAGGTTATATCTACGGGCAGGTGATTGAATATCAGATTGATTTCCTCCGGCTTGAGAACTCCAGTGGGAAAATGAATTGATTTATCATGGGCTCCGCCTTGCTCCAATTCCTGGCGGGGCGGGTTCCACTCCGTGCCTGGTTCCACCAGGCAAAAACCTATTTCCGGACTGGCATCGCGAATCTGAATCCATTCATCTTCCGCCAGGTTTTCCAAGGCCATTGGCAACAAAATCTTCTCTTCTTTGAAGATCATGTCCTTTACCCGGTCTGCGACTACCTTAAACTGAGATAATACGCTCTCAGGGTTGCCCTGGTAATCAGTGAGCATATCTTTGAGCTTCGTTATTTCCTCCCGTATTTCGTCATCCACCCCCCACATGACTTTGGGGGGTGCGTATATGCCGTACTTTTCCAGGTAAGGAAACAGCAAATTCTCTTTACGGCTGTAGTGCTTGTCTATATCTGCCAGTTCGTTAACCGCTGCAATAGCCTTTAGAATATTCTCCTGGCTGTCGGATTCCCGGAGAGCAGTTACTGCCGGGGCTAGTTTATGATCAATCAAATCTTTCAGAGCCTGGTTCTCCAGCTTAAAAGTATGCACCGGATGACCAGGGGTTTCCGGTCCTCTGTCCTCCCGGTGAATATCTTCAATGGATCCCTTGAATACGGCGGCATGTACATCGCATAGCCTCTGGACTTCCTCCACAGGCATCCCTTCGGCTACCAGGCTTTGTTCCAGATCAGCGATTTCTTTGGCTTGAACCCCGCTGAATACCTTTTTAAACTCCTCTTTAACTTTCTCCACACTTTCCCCGTCATGCAGCTTCAAGATCATCTCTTTTAACTTCTGCTGCCTAAACTCCCGGTTGTTAATGTACTCGCTCATTGAATCCTCCTATCACTGTTTTTTTTGCAGTATGAGCAATTTGCCGTAGCCCCATACCATTGTAGCAATAGAAGTCAATTTAAAGCTGATCCGGGCTTAACTGTTAAATATAATGTCTTCTGGGAACGAATCTGGTATTATATAATCAATCGACGTTATTGTTGCAAAGAAGGAGCAAAAAGATCGATCATTCTTATTAACGGGCACAGGCCATTAAGGAGGCAGGTTATATGTTTGGCTTGATAGGTAATTTCGGTCCCTGGGAATTAGTCTTTATTCTGGTAATTGTTTTAATAATTTTTGGTCCCGGCAAACTTCCCCAGCTAGCTGAGTCTATGGGCAAGGCTATTAAAAGTTTCCGAAAAGCTAAGGAGGATGACTGGCAGGAACTGGAGGATAAATAATTTGCCCGTCCAGAGCAAAATTTTTTTACGCTTACTGATTATTTTGTGATATTATTTTTCTATGGTTCTTTCTTTCGGGTCTTCCTGACAGTGAAGTAGTACAGTAGTAAGGAAGGGCGGAAGGACCTGGACATTTTGCATTGTAGGACAGGAGGATGGATGACAATTGGATATTCTGCTGACTCTCGTACCCGTTTTGCTGGTATTGGGCTTGCTTATTATAGCCCGTTGGCCTGCTGACCTGAGCGGACTGGCAGGCTGGATTGTTACTATTGCTATTGCCTACCTGTTTTTCAACACTTCTTTGGAAGTAGGCCTTACTGCTTCCTTGGCTGGACTCATTGCTTCCTTTCCGGTTTCCCTTATGGTAGTTACTTCCATATTCCAAATTACTTTTCTGGAATGTACCGGCGCATTAAAACGCATTGTCGTCTTTGTAAAAACTATTGCTCTCCGGGATCAAACCGTGCAGATCATGATAATAAATATGGGGATAGGCACGCTGCTGGTAGCAGTGGGAGCTACGCCGGTATCCATACTTCCCCCCATTATGCTGGCTCTGGGATATTCTACCTTTGTGGCGGTAGCTCTGCCGGCGCTGGGCTACGATGCTCTGTGTACTTATGCCCTGCTGGGCGGTGCTTTGGTAATCTTCTCCGACATGACCGGCACCCCCTTAAATGAAGCTGCTTTAGTATTTTCTAAATTTATGCCAATCATTTCCACTATGATTGGCTTCGGCATGCTGTTTATAGTGGGCGGCTGGGCCAAGATGCGGGAGGGATTTGTACCCTGCCTGCTGGCTGGTTCCACCATGGGCTTGACAGCTATGGCCGTAGCCCACATCGGTCACGGCGTGGTGCTGACCGGTGTAATAGCCGGCATGGCCACTATTATAGTGATGATGCTTTACCTGAAGCTAAATAAGCACCCGATTTTGGACCGATCCCAGCTTACTCCCCAGGATATTGCCACGGAGCAGTCCATGCCCCTGCTTACAGCCCTGGCGCCCTGGATCATTCTGGTATCATGCTGTTTGATTATCAACTTCTGGCCGCCCCTGTACAACTTCTTATTTAAAGAACTGGCCATGGCTGTAGAAATAATTCCCGGCGGCAAACCCCTTAACACTCGTATGTTGTGGAACGCCTATACCTGGGTGATTATCAGCACATTGATAGCGGTCCCCCTGTTAAAGCCCACCAAAGCTCAATGGAAGGAAATTCTCACCAAGTGGCTGAAACGGGCTCCCCGGCCCTTCTTTTCGGCAGCAGTTTTCTTCTCCATTGCTTATGTTATGATGTACTCGGGCTATACCCCCCAAAACGGAGTATGGAACCCGCCTGGTTTGGAGACTAATATGATCTCAGTCTTGGCTTTGGGATCTGCTGAGGTGTTTAACGGGGTGTACTCGGCAATAGCTGCCTACCTGGGATTGCTGGGCGGATTTGTCTCTGGTTCTGAAGCATCTACTATTGCCCTGTTTACCAAATATAATGAGATTATTTCCGACCTGTTGAAATTTGATTTCCTGACAGTGGCTGCGGGAACCGCTATAGCCGGTGGGCTGGCCAGTGTTATTTCCCCGGCTAAGCTGCAGAATGCAGCTGCTACTATAGATGCCCTGGGGATAGAATCCAAGGTGATCAAGGTTGCCGTAGTCATATCTATTGTCTTTACCAGTGTAGCCGCTTTACTTACTTTTATATGGGCATAACGTATTGTCGCTAAATAGATCATTATGGCAATTCTGTGGTAATCTTCAGGCGGCACTGCCGGAAAGTATTTAGCATACATATATAAGTAAATACTGTGTATGCTAAAGAGGCTTCTATGGGCAAAGATTACCCAGAATTGCATCTTTCTTCTGAACAAGCCGTACAATTGGGGCTGAAGCCAAATGCTGTCTGCAGGCTGGCCCTGGGCAATAAATCTATTGAGGCTATGGTGGACATAGTCGAAGACAGCGAGTTTCTTATCACCATAACTCCTGAATTATCTGCAGCCCTGGCCATACCGGAAGGTTTGGAGATGAATATCCGCCGGGACGGTGACAAGCTGCGCATCGGCCCCCTGATAGGTATTCTCACCGATGCTTATCTAGAGCAACGGGGTACTTTCGGCAGTCAGGAAAACTTTTTCCGCAGTCTGGTAAACAGTATGTATGATCTACATGGACTGGCCTATGTATTTACTCCCCAGGACATCAACTGGCAGAAAAACCGCATTCATGGATACTATCTCTTGCCCGGACAGCGCCACTGGAAAAGAAACTGGTTCCCCCTCCCTGATGTTTGTTACAACCGTTTCTTCAAACACAGCTATGCTAAGCTGCCGGACACTACCGTTACCAGGGCCCGGCTGCAAAGCCGGGTAAAAACTTTCAATACTCATATCGGCAGCAAGCTGAAGGTACATAAACAGCTGGCTCAGGAACCCAGTATTGCTCCCCATCTCCCCGATACCCGCTTGTTTTCTTCTGTTAACCAGCTAAGAGCCATGCTTAACAGGTACAGGGCCGTATATATAAAGCCTATAAACGGATCCCGGGGAGCAGGCATCATTAAGGTAAGCAAAAGAAACAAGTATTACGCAGTTAAAACCAACGACCACCAGGCGGAAAACCTGTATACTTCTCTGGCAGATGCCTGGAAGGCCATACGGGCAGCCTCTCCGGGGCGACAGCTTATTATTCAGCAGGCCATTCAGGTGAGCGGCAAACCCCATTTCGACTTCCGCCTGCTCATTCAAAAGGATCGCCGCAATACTTGGTCAGTAACCGGTATCGCCGCTCGCATTGGAGCAAGTTCCAAAATAACCACCAATTTGCATACCGGCGGCCAGGCAGTAAGTCTGAGCCAGATTCTTTCCAGCCGGGGTTTCAGTTGGCAGCAAACAGCCGCTATTAAGGAAGAGATGGAGATGCTGGCCCTGCAGATTGCTGAGTGTCTCAGCCGAAGAATACCTCTGCTGGGAGAACTGGGGCTGGATTTTATTGTCGACAGCCGGGGCAAAGTGTGGTTTCTGGAAGCCAACCCCAAACCGGCCCGGGCTTCCTTCGGCCAGATTGATAAGAATCTGCGCCATTTAACTATCCTAAAGCCTATGGAATATGCCTGTTACCTAGCAGGGTTTTAGTTTCATAATTGGTCATAAAAAAAGGGAGGACCTGAGCGGCCCTCCCGAATGAAAATGCTTGTTTATTTTACCCGTGGCGGGAATGCTATAAAGATAGCATGGGGATCCACTTCTTCCCGCAGTACCCTCAGGATATCTTCCGGGGGAGCGGGAATTTCTTCGATTTTATCCGGTACGAGCAGTTCAAATCCCGTGCAGGCCTGGGCAATTTCTACCGTTATACCCGGGTTCAAGCCCTTAATGCGCATGCGCTTGCTTTCCGGCTCAAAATCCATAACACCCAGCTGGGTGACACAGGCTACCGGCCCCAGTCCGGGCAAGCCTGCTTCTTTGCGGCTGTTTCCGCCATATAAATGACCGGGACTGGTTAAAAAGTCCAGTTTTGCTGGGAATCTGGTGGGATCCTGCAGACCGACCAAGACGATACGTTCCACAAGAGAACTCAGGTCATTTCCTCCCCCGCTGCCGGTCAGGCGGGATTTGAAATTGTGATAGCTTTCGCCTATGAAGTGGGTGTTAAGGTTTCCGTACATATCGATTTGCGCAGCACCCTGGAAGGCTATATCCACAAAGCCATTGGCTGCCATGGCAAATGAATGGGCCATTTCCAGGCTCATGGGGGCCCGGCGATAAGTGGCTGCTCCTCCTACTGACCAGGGCATGGGACCTTCCCAGGGATCCTGCCCGCCGCTCTCATACACCAGGGTAATGTGAGGAGCGTGGGTATATTTGGCTAAAATAGCTCCAACCATGGGCAGACCGGTACCTACATAGACTATCATGCCGTCTTCTATCTGCAAAGACACATTATAAGCTAACTGTTCAAAAGGGTTTGCCGGTGCAATTGACAACGTGCTCGCCTCCTTCCAACTAATCCCTCTTGGGTATAACCTGGGTATAGGTAAAGTCAACACCCTTGTCTTCAAGCAAATATTCTTCAGCTTTCTGCATGCGGCGCAGGTGATCTATATAGCGGGAACCGCCCAAGTGCTTGGCTAACTTGTCGATTAACTCATACTGGTCTTTGCAGTCCAAGACCCATTCTTTAAAGAAGTCCTGCATAGCCTCTTCATCCCTGGTGGCTATACGCATCAGCCACTCCCACCATTCTCTGGCCCAGTAATAATAGCCGGGACAGCAACCAGGCAGACATCCGTAGGGAAGTTCGACTACAGCATCAACAACCATGAAGGGGATAACTACAAAACTGTTGTCAAAACGGATGGCCAGTTCGGGTACTACTTCTTCACAGGTAATAATGACTTTGCGGGACGCAAAGGCCTCCGCAATATCATTAACCGCCGGCCCGAAAATTTTGGCATTTCCATACATATCCGCCTGCTGGGCGTGGATAAACACCACATCAGGATGCAGAGCGGGTATCAATACTACGGGGTCATTATTCCAGGGATCGCGGGTGACCTTCACATAAGGATTGTATTTCAGCATGTCCGATCCGAGCAGTTGGCGTGAAGCCACATAAGGCATCCCGTATTGGGCAGCTTTAAATCCTAATCCCATTGAGCCATGTCCCCACTCGGATAGAATCTTTCCTCTGCCATCTTTAAGTGACCGGTCAAAGGCGCGATCGGTACCGCGCATTTCCGCTCCCACATAAGAATTATGAGCATACTTGGCAGCACCGGCAAAGATAGCAAAGGAACTCAATGTGTTAGGAGAGCCGATATATTGCAGGTTCTTCTTCCCCTGACGCCAGATCTCAAATTGAGCCTGCAGGGGAGTACGTACATAGGAAAATCCGGAGTCAGCTACGACATCTCCATCTTCAACGAACTTGGCTACTGCTTCCTGCAGTGTCATACGTTTGTCGACTTTTTCGCGGCATTTCTTTAAGTTGCTCTCCCGAAATGATTCATGATCGATCAGACGGTCCAGTATACTCGGATCGTCAATACGAAGGTTTTCCAATGCTTCTTCATTGTAGGAAAACTTTGCGGGCAACACACACACCTCCAAATAATTTTCTAACAAATCTGAAAATTACGTTAAATTATAATATGGGATTAGAAATTTTTATTATGCAATATATTGTATCACAAACCGTGGTTATGAACAGCATATTTTTTATGGCAGCAAAACCTATTATTCTATGTATGCAAGGGGTTCAGGATTCTTTCGGCTATAGCTTTATTGCATAACCGTTAGCACGATTTAGCCGGAATATATCGCTTATTGACATAATCGTTAATGCCAGCAAGGAATTTCGATTCATTGCCAACTGATTCATTTAAAAAACTAAAGGGGAAGCAGGTTTGCTTCCCCGATGGCCGCTCAAGTTTTACTCGTAACGCAAAGCTTCGATAGGATCCAGTTGGGATGCCTTGTTAGCCGGCAATAGTCCAAATACTATCCCGACACCGGCGGAAAAGAGAAAGGCCAGTAAGATGGTACTCCAGGATATAAGAGGCGGCCATTGGGCCAGTTTAGCCACCAGAAAGGCACCGCCTACCCCCAGGGCTGTGCCGATAATTCCCCCGATCAGGCACAGGACTATGGCTTCTATGAGAAACTGCAGCAATATATCACGGCGCCGGGCTCCTAAAGCCATACGTATACCAATTTCCCTGGTACGCTCCGTAACCGATACCAGCATTATGTTCATAACCCCTATTCCGCCTACCAGTAGGGAGATAGCTGCAATGGAGCCTATGATCAGGGTTAAAACTCCGGTGACCTCACTGATCATTTCCATCTGTTGTTCCAGGGTCTCGTTTATATAAATGCCTTCGGCACGATGACGGCGTTCCAGTATTTTGACAGCCTGGTCGGCAGCTTTCTGCACATCCTTTACATCATAAGTGCTTCCCTCAAGGTAACTTATAGTAGCGTAGGGACTTATATCCAGCCAGGTGCTGATGGGTATGTAGATCATTTTGGACCCCTCTAAATTGAACAGGGAAGCCTGGCTTTTCACAACCCCCACTATGGTAAAGGAAGTTCCGGCAATGACTATCTGCTCTCCCACTGTTCCTTTGGGAAACAGCTCGTCAGCGATACCTTCATCCAAGGCTGCTATGCGGCGTCTCCCCTGCTCATCAGCCTGGCTGAAAAAGCGCCCTTCCTTCATCACAAAATTGTACATAGGCCCATAATCGGCATTGGTTCCCAGTATCTGAGCCATCTTTGTGGTCTGTTTTCCCCGGACCTGTTCATATCCATAGGATTCAGCACACAGGTACTTTATTTCCGGCACCTGCTCCTTTATCACCTGGATGTCCATTAGGTTGAACTCCTGACCGGTGGGGGGATCTTCCCGGCGCCAATCCAATCCGACGTAGAAAAGATTGCTGCCGATTTTCTCTATCTCCGACAGTATGGTCTGCCGTCCTCCCTGTCCAATGGCTATGACAGCTATGACTGCGGCAATCCCTATAACTATCCCCAGAGTGGTCAGTATGGAACGAAACTTGTTGGCGCGAATGGAATCCAGAGCGGCTTGTATGCTTTCCAATAAGTTCATATTTTCTCCTCCGGTACAGCAGGAGTGTTACCAACAGATGCTTCTTCTTTGTCCAGCAGGCCGTCACGAAAATGCAAAATCCGGCTGCTGTACAGGGCTATTTCCCTTTCATGGGTGACCAGTACGATAGTGGTTTTTTCTTTATGCAGGGAACAGAATATGTTCATAATTTCTTCACTGGTACGGCTGTCCAGATTGCCGGTAGGTTCATCGGCCAGGAGTATGGCTGGATTATTCACCAGAGCACGGGCGATAGCTACCCGCTGGTTTTGCCCTCCGGAGAGCTCAGCCGGTCGGTGATCAATTCGATCCTGCATACCCACTTTTTCCAGAGCTTCCAAAGCCCGCTGGCGGCGCTCCTTCTTGCCTACCCCAGCATATACCAGAGGCAGTTCCACATTACGCAGGGCACTCATGCGGGGAAGCAGGTTAAAACTCTGGAAAACAAAGCCGATCTTTTTGTTGCGAATCTCAGCCAATTGATCTCCGGTCATGGTACTGACTTCCTGTCCGTCAAGAATATATGACCCGGAGGTTGGAGTATCCAGGCAACCCAGCAGGTTCATGAAGGTGGACTTGCCAGAGCCGGAAGGGCCCATTATCGCTACAAATTCGCCAGGTTCAATAGAAACGCTGATTCCCCGCAGGGCATGCACCGGATTAAGTTCGGGACGATATATTTTTACCAGATCTTTAACCTGAATCATGGCTGGTTACCCTCTTGCTTCCTGGGCTGGTCCTTCAACAGGCTTTACTGCCTGCCCGTCTTTCAGATCGTCAGGGGGATTCAATATCACCACATCCCCCTCTTTTATTCCCTTAGTTATCTCTATGTTCAAATCTCCTTCCAGTCCGATCTCTACCGCTGCCTGCTTGGCCTTCCCCTGGGAGACTACATACACATATTTCTGGCCATCCTTGTCCACTACTGCTTCATAAGGGACCACTAACCGTTCTTTTTCCGGCACGGTAATTATCTTTACCTTCACCGTAAAGCCGGGGAGAAGGCCTTCCTGTTCACTATCTACGGCAATGCGCACAGGTATTTCCACCTGCTGGGACTGGGTGTTTTTGTTCACAAACGCTCTCTGGGAAACTTCCACTACCTGGCCTTTAAATTGTTTTTCCGGAAAAGCAGAGGCTTCTATCAGCACTTCCTGCCCCTTTTTAACCCGGGCGGCATCATATTCCCCAATTCCCACCTTTACCTCCAGCCGGCGGGGATCGCCAATGGTCACCAGGTGCTGACCGGCTTTGGTTACATCCCCAGGACTTACTTCTACGGCCATAACCTGACCATCAATCCGGGCTGGGACTACAAATTGAGTCAGGTTTTGTTCAGCCAGCTGGACCGCCTCCCGGGCACGATGATAAGCCACTTCCTGGCTGCGGCGTTCGGCTCCCTGCAAACCATTCCGGATCTTATTCCATTCCCTTTCAGCTTTGAGATAAGCAGCCTCATCTGCCGCCAGCTGAGTGCGTGCTGTTTCCAGTTCCTGCAGGGATACCGCTCCGGCTGCATAAAGTTTTTCATAACTGTCGGCATTTCTTAGACTGCTTTCATATTTAAGCTGAGCCTGTTTATACTCAGCTTCCGCAATCTTCAGATCTTCCGGGGCGGGATTAAAATACTTCTGGTAGGTGACTTCCTGTTCGGCCAACCTTGCCTGGGCTTCCAGGAGACTCAAGGATTCACTGTCAGCCTCCAGGACCACCAGAATTTGGCCTGCCTTAACTTGATCCCCCACCTGGACCGGCACTTCCCGCACCAGGCGGTCGCTGGGAGCATACACTTCCTGTTTTTCCACCAGTTCGATATTGCCGCTGGTAAGAATGGTTGCCCCCATTTTCTCAATCTGCGCTGTGGCAGTGGACACTTCCACCGGCACCTGCTGGCGGGACCGGTAGAGGTTCAAACCCACTATGCTTACAATCAATACTGCTGCGATTACAATAATCAGGGTTTTCCTTCCCATTGACACACGGGGTACAATGGCTGGCATGCATAAGTCCTCCTCAAATAGTCAAATCAGTTCATTACTGTGAATGAACTATACCCCCTGAGCTAACAAGGCGGTCCCCAGAGCAAATATTAGCCAAATCGCAAATACATAGGCAGCATAGGTTCTGAACTGCACCCTGCTGATAACGGAACTACCCAGAGCCATCAGCCCCAGACTCCACAGGTAAAAGGGATCCACCTGCCGGGCTAAACTGGCGGCAAAACCCTTGGAACCCGGGGGAAATAACAGGTACAGGCTGGTTGACACCTCTTCCAGGTGAGTGGCAGGGCTCATAACGATCATAATGGCAGCTATGACCGAACCTATCAAAAGAGGAAAATAAGAGTAAACGGTTACTGCGAAGAACTGGCGAAACCGGGCAGGCTCGCCGGCAAACAAATTGAACAGCTTGAGCAGTCCGGCACACAACAGGCACACAACAACCGGGGACAGCATACTGCCTATCAAGGCAAATACTGCTGCGCTGTTGACAGCCATAGCCATCGTAGCTTCATTAGCTAATTCCGGTATATTTTGCGCCTGCAGTTCCAGGGTGTAACGGGTATATTCCTTAAGCTTGGAAACAGATGCCAAGGAACACAGAAAGCTTACCGCCATGATTATCAGCAAAGGCGGCACCCATTTGGTCTGTTTCTCAATATCGGCAAAAGCCAGCCGGGGATTAAAGAGAATCCCAACTATACGCTGCCCCACGGTCATCTGTTCCTGAGGCTCCAAAGGCATGTTCATATTCTCCTCCTCCTTGGACCTGAAATTGAGCCGATCCCATATGTATGAAAAACATTCCTTAGTCTATTAAATCACTACCCCCGCAAATTGGAAACGCCTAATTTGCGGGAGTTAAAAATAAACTGAAAAGCCCCCCATCGGGAGCCTTTCAGCCTATCAAAGAAGTCTTTTAGCGGTTAGACGTTCGAGATTGCCACGCCCCTCCGGGGCTCGCAATGACACATAAGATGGCCTTTTGATGTGTCATCGCGAGGAGCGAAGCGACGTGGCGATCTCTTTTAGCTAATTTTTTGACACTCTCCAAGGGTGACGGATCCGTCACCCTTTGCTTATTCCCGTTAGGGCATGAATATGCCTCCATCACAATGGATGACCTGACCGGTTATATAGGATGACTCATCACTGGCCAGGAACAGACAGAGATTGGCCACCTCTTCCGGTTTTCCGGGTCGGCCCAGAGGAGTCATGAGATTCATCATGCTGCGGATGTTTTCCGGAATGCCGTAATACATGTCAGTCTCAATAGTGCCGGGAGCTATGGCATTGACATTTATTCCTTTGCTCCCTGCTTCTTTGGCCAGTGACCTGGTAAATCCCACCAAGGCTTCTTTGGAGGCGGAATAATTGGTCTGCCCTACATTGCCAAAACGGCTGGCTGAGGATACATTTATGATTTTGCCGTAGTTCTTTTCCCGCATGATGCCGATAACGGACTGCACCATGTTGAAGGCACCTTTCAGGTTGACATTCATTACCAAATCCCAGTCCTCTTCTTTCATCTTATGGAACATGGCATCCCGGACAATGCCCGCATTGTTCACCAGGATATCTATGGTCTCATATTTGGCTATCACATCTTCAATCAACTTGTTAATAGCAGCACGATCCGTCACATCAGCAGTATAAGCTGCGGCTATGCCACCGGTTTCAGTTATGGCCGCGGCGGTCTCCCGGACGGTGTTTTCATCCCGGTCCACTAGAATTACCTTGGCTCCCTCCTCGGCAAAGCGCTTGGCAATGGCAGCTCCGATACCTTTGCCGGCCCCGGTTACTATGGCTACTTTATCCTTTAATCTCATTAGTATCCCCCCTAATAATGAGATTGAGAGCTATCAAGCCTGACCCTTTTGCTTCAGCTCTTCTTCAATCTCCTGGCGCAGCAGCTTCTTTTCGATTTTTCCCAGCAGGGTCATGGGCAAGGATTCTCTGAACACATACTCCCTGGGGATCTTGTAAGTAGCCAGGTACTCCTTCAGGAATTCTTTCAGGTCTTCAATATCAATCTGGTGGCCGGGTATGGGGACAATATAGGCTCGCCCTATATGACCGGCTATCTCATGGGGCACACCTACTACCGCACACAGCAATACTCCCGGATAGCGCATGATGGCGTCCTCAACTTCGGCAGGATAAATGTTTTCTCCGTTGGTAATGTACATATCTTTGGAACGTCCCACCATACGCAAGTTGCCGTCTTCGTCTATGAAGCCCATATCCCCGGAATAAAACCAGCCTTCATCATCGAAGGAAGCTGCCGTGATTTCCGGAAGCTTAAAGTATTCCTTAATAACCGAAGTGCCCCGGTAAGCAATCTCGCCGATCTGCCCGGGTGGTACTACCTGACGGTTTTCATCTACTATCTTCATTTCAAACTCGGGCGCCACTTTGCCTACGGTCAGGTGCAGGGTTTCCAGGCTGGCGCCCTTTTCCGTATAGGTGATCAACCCGGACACTTCCGTCAGTCCTAAACAGTTATAGACGTTATCGCACATGGTTTCCTTCATCTTGCGCAGGGTTTCCATAGGAGCGGCTGACCCGCTGATCACTAATGTCCGCAGAGATGAAAAATCATATTTATCGAAATCCGGCAGGGCAAATTCCATGGCATACATGGTGGGTACCTGGCCCAGGATGGTTATTTTATGTTTTTCAATTAATTCCAATGTCTTGGCCGGGTTGAAAGGTTCCAAAACCTGAGTGGAATTAGCAATAATAGCCGTCGCTCCTATCTCGGTGGCGCCGCCCACATGGTTAGTAGGCAGGTGGTTGATCCAGATGTCATCCCACCCTGCTTC
>LFRM01106699.1_pt1 | contig 78542 bp, 75 predicted proteins | sample 618341 | NCBI WGS metagenome assembly LFRM01 (sample SAMN03654438, study PRJNA283298) | anaerobic digester metagenome | isolation source: pool of bioreactors CSTR01a, CSTR02a, and CSTR03a thermophilic anaerobic... | place: Denmark: Kgs. Lyngby | collected 2014-05-21 | reverse complement strand
GCCACAAAGACCACTCCGCCCTCAACCATTTGCGGCTTGCTAAAAGAATAAGGGCGGCTATGTACAATAACCTGTAACAGCTCCGGGTATTGCCACGGGCTTATGTTTCACAACACGGCTGCACTCCCCGGACTGCCGGTTATTATCGCCGGATCAGTGTTTTTATTTTGGCTTGTCCAGTATGCCAGCGCTGCTTACCTGTTCATGATCATAATAATATTACCGGGCGGCAGGTACCTGGCGCAGCTGGCAAAACAGCAACCATAATGCTTAACATAATCAATATTCAACCTATGTTCGACCATTGCCGGCTTATGGCAGGCCTTACTTCCCCCAGAGACCCCAGAGATATAAGTAAACTGGACGGCTCGCACTCACATTTAAATACTTCACAGGATAAAATTTTAGGTTATTTTAAGAGCTTGTTTTCATTTTATTTTCAGAAAAGAAGGCTATACTACAATCAAAAAATAAGAAAGAGGTGGTTTTTCTTGAGAACAGGTAAGTGGCGGGTAGGTGGGTTCTTGCTGGCGCTTGTCCTTCTAGTTGGAGCCGTGACAGGTACTGCTTTTGCCACAACAGACCAAAAGTCTGATTCGCCGATGGCAACTTTCTGCCAGGATTTTCTGGCCAGATTGGCCGCTAACCTCGGTATAGAACAGGATGTATTAACAAATGCAATTGAGACCACCAAAAAGCAGATGCTCGACGAAGCAGTGCAGGAAGGCAAAATTACCCAGGAGCAGGCTGACAGGATAGCAGCCCGTAAAGGTTTTTGTGGGTTCGGCTTCAACTATGGCAGAATGGGCATTGAAGGCAAGCCAGGCGGCCGCCACCTTGATGACATGGCGAGCATCCTGGGCATCACCAGCGAGGAACTCAAAGCTAAGCTGGAATCAGGTAAAACTATGCAGGATATCCTGAGCGAGCACGGCCTGACGTTTGAGGAATTCAAGCAGAAGATGCAGGAACTAAGAAAAGAACAAATTGCCCGGGATGTTGCTGAGGGTAAGATTACCCAAGAACAAGCCGACAAATTGCTGCAAAACAAAGGACCGCACTTCTTTAAGCGTTTCAACTGCGAATTAAAAGATAGCGAACAAGCGGAATAAGCAACCAATGCTAACCGGTGGTTGCAGGTATATAAGAAGGGTTGGGGGTGCAAAGCTCCCAACCCTTTTGTTGCCCGGGTGTTTAAGGTTCTGTCAGGGGTTTTAACTGTTTACAGCACTTTTTAAAACGGAAGAAAACTTGCAATACTATTCTTTTTTCAGAATGACTACCTCGTCACCGTCATTCACCGCATTTAAATTACTTAAATCGCCTTCTACACGCCCGAACACATTGACAGCGCTGGCCGCTCTGATTTCTTCACCCCTGCTGACCGGCGTCGGCCCGAAGAAGATACAAAAGGCATTACCGGTAGGCCAGTAACCCAGATCACCCCTGGAGACTACATCGGAGGCACCGGGCTCAAGGTCGGCCTGGACAGGTATCCTGAAGTAAATCTCCTCGCCCCAGCGGTTGGCCGCCCCTTTAAGCGGAAGGGCCTGGTAAATAAGTTTTCCCGTAGGGGTATCGTAAATGGTGGCCTCCCAGGAAAAGGAACCGGATTTGATTAAAGCTTTCATTAGTTATTTCACCCCTTTTTAGAAAAATTCTTATCTTTAATCTTACCACACTTGCAGCTAGTATTAATCCTGCCCCGCCTTGAAAAAACCGGGGTTTCCGTAAATTTCACAACTGCTTTTTATTTTTAATCACTCATTTAATGACCTAAATTCTCACCTGACATTGTCTCCCTGGCCCTCCGGCCAGTTTAAACAGGAAAAATTCTTAAATAAATACAACAGCCCCGCTCCATCTTAAATCCCGGAGCGGGGCATTCCATTAAAATGTATTTCTCCACAACCTACGCACGGGAAGGCGAAGCTGTCAGCCTGGACTTCGCATTCCGGTGAGGTGTATATCTACCCAACCAACAGCAATACCTAAACAAAAAAGCTGGAACCCGGGAGCCAGCCGGGTTCTTAGCTTTACTGGGGATTATACATCCCGTTTTGCTGCATGTAGTTAAAGAGCCCTTCTCCGTGCTGCTGTTCTTCCTTCTGGATATGCTGCAAAGCCTGGCGGACCTGGGCATTTGCAGATTCAAAAATTGCTGTGTCGTAAGCGCTGGAGACAAATTTTTCGGTCATCAACATGTCGGTGCAGAGGGCAGCGTCCCCCTGGCCAGCCATTCCCGCCCCGGTCCGGCTTTGTAATTGCTGCCCCTGTCTCTGTTGGGCTTGCTGCTGATAACCCTGGTTACCGCCAATCATGGGTTGTTGCCCCTGAAGAAGTTGATTGATGGTATTATAGTGCTGCTGTTCCTGGGACGCATACTGGTTGAAAAGCTGTTTGAGCTGAGGGTCTTCGGCCTGCTGGGCGTAATTGGTATACTTCTGGATACAGATCTCTTCGTGCTTCTTTTGATCCTCGAGGAGCGACCTTTCCTTCTGGGTTAATTGCAAATTCATCTTGATTCCTCCCTTTATTATACTCTCAGAGTTATTTTGTCTAGGATTCCCAAGATTATTCGCAATTAAGCCGGGCAGTTCTCCTCCTGCAGCCGGAGCGGCAAAAAGATGGGATCCCGTGGCAACCAGGGAACCCGTAAAGTCATCTCTCTTAGCTGGCTTCCCCTGCCTTTTCAGCTTATCCAGCACATTCAGGATATCGTCAACTACCGTTTCGGCAGCTCTGGGCCTTTGCAGCGACTTTACTGACGCCCTCATCCGGGACATTTTTTCCCCGTTGGATAGCAGGTCCGAGACTTGCCTGTATAGTTCCCCGGCCTCATTAACAACAACAGCGGCCCCTTTCCGTGCGAAATAAAGGGCATTATCCCTCTCCTGGCCGGGAACCGGACGGAAAATGACAATGGGAAGCTGGGCGGCAACTGCCTCCGAGAGGGTAACCCCCCCTGCCTTTGTGATTATACAGCAGGCGATTTTCATTAATTCGTGGACGTCTTCAACAAAGCCAAAAACATGAATCGACCTGCAACCCTGAAAACTGTTCTTCAATAGTTTTTCCGTGGTTTCGTCCTTTCCGCAGACCACAGCTATTTCAGAATCAGGTATTTCCAAAAGGCTCTGGCAGATTTCATTTATTTTTTGCAGCCCTCCATAGGCGCCGGACATCACCAGAATGGTTTTTTTGGCCGGGTCCAAACCGTACTTTTGGTGCAGCCCGGTAACGTCCGGAGAGCAGTTGAAGGTTTCCCGCAGGGGAATACCGCTGACCTTGATCCGCTCCGGGGGAATGCCCGCCTTGACCATCTCGTTTTTTAAATCGTCGGATGCTACATAATATTTATCAATTTCTGGCTGGATCCAGCGGTTGTGAAGGGCATAATCAGTTATTACAGTGAAAGTGGGAATACTGGCTCCTGTTTTCTTGAGGAACGCAGACATGGCTGGATGGGGAAAAGTGTTGATCACCGCGTGAGGCTTTTCGGTCTCGATGATCTCTTCCAGCTTTTTTAAGCCAAAGGACATCATCACCCTGGAGAATAACGTGTCAGGCCCCATTTGCTTGCTGCTGTAGTAAAGCCAGCCGTAAACAGAAGGGGCTACGTAGTAACTTTTCAAATACATATACCGTGTAATCGCATTTATTACAGGATGGGCTTCCCCGATTAAATCTACAATCTTAACATCCTCTATCCCCCTGCTTTGAAAACACCTTTGCAGGACGCGGGACACCTGGGCATGTCCCTCACCGTAGCCAGCAGAAAGGACCAGTATTCTAAGAGTTCTCAACAATTACCCCTAACACTCCCGTTCTTTATTTCCCGGGACCAGGTCAAAACAGGACCGGGTCCGGCGCAGCCGGACTAAAGCCTGTCCGCCTGCTGCCTGTTCATGCTAAAAGGACTTGAGCTCGGTGCTGGTCTTGGTTTCCTGCTCCTTCTAACTCCCATTATATCCAAAAAAACCAATCAACCAAACCCCTGCAGGTTACGGCCGGATTAGTCGGTCCACCCGGAATCTCAACCAGGCAGCTATTTAATTATAAAGCTAATTATAAAGGCTCCGGGCTTGCCTATTCTTTAACAGGGAATTCCAGATTTAATCAGGGAATAAAGCCGCCGGCTTCCACGCGCCAAAGGAACGAGCTAGACGATTCTTACCCTTACCCTTTTACACCGCACAGCAAGATGTTCTTACCGTTCTCATACTTATACTGAATACTGTCACACCTGCTCTTGATCAGGATTATCCCGAGATCATCCTCCCGCTCACCCTCTTCGAGGGGATTTGCGGGCTCCCCTGCGCTTTCAAAGATAAATTCCAACCTGTCGTCTTTTTCTGAGTAAGCCAGGGACAGGGTAATGTCCGAGAAATCCCTCTGCAGCCCCAGTACTTCTTCTGCCAGGAGCAGGACATTGTGACATATCCTTCTGGATAAGAGGTGTTTCTCACAAAATGCTTCGATTTCTGCGTTCATGGCGTATAAATCGTAATCTTTGCTGGTAATCCGGTAGGTATACCTGCGCACCCTGTTAATAAATTCCCTGGTTTTTTCCCTCTGGGGGTTCTCAAAAATTTGCTGTGGCGTACCCTCCTCGTAAATAAACCCTTCGTCCATGTAAAACACGCGGGTTGAAATATTGCGGGCGATTTCCATTTCATGGGTGACTATCACCATGGTCATACCCTCTTTGGCAAGACGGCGGATCACGGCCAGGACCTCGCTGGTCATTGTGGGATCCAGAGCCGACGTGGGCTCGTCAAAGAGTATGACCTCGGGTTCCATGGCTAGGCAGCGGGCTATGGCCACCCTCTGCTTCTGCCCGCCCGAGAGCTCGTCGGGAAAGCTGGCAGCCTTTTCAGCAAGCCCCACCAGCTTTAACAACTCCATGGCTTTAAGCTCTGCTTCAGCTTTGCTTTTACGCAAGAGCTTGACAGGCCCAAGGGTGAGGTTATCCAGCACAGAAAGGTGATTGTAAAGATTAAAGGACTGAAAAACCATCCCAATTCTTTGCCGTATTTTTGTTATATTCGTGGTCCTGGCCAGCAAATCAAGATCATTAAAAAATATTCTGCCGCCGCTGGGCATTTCCAGTAAGTTGAGGCAACGCAGCAAGGTGCTTTTACCTGTACCTGAAGGCCCTATAATGGAAATGATCTCGCCTTTCTCGATGGTGGTGGTTATGTCCTTCAGTACTGTTAATTCTCCAAAGCTCTTACTGAGGTGTTCTATCCTGAAAACAGACATTTTCATCCTCCTGCCGGTGCCGCGTCAGCGGCATGAATGTCTTACCCAGTTATACCTGTTGCAGCCTCGTTCTGCGTTTTCTTTTTGGATCAGTCCTAAATCCAATATAGTCCAGGACTAGGGCCAGCGACCACGAGAGCAGGAAATAAAGGACGGCCACCATAATTAGTGGGAAAAAGGCGTCATAGGTGCGGCTCCTGATAATATCACTGGCCTTGGTCAAGTCCTGCACAGCTATATAACCCACCACAGAGGTCATCTTGACCAGGGAGATAAACTCACCCTTGTAGACTGGCAGCACATGCCTGAGGGCCTGGGGCATGATAATATAGATGAATGTTTGGACCCTGGTAAAGCCTGCGGCGATTCCTGCTTCCTTCTGGCCTTTATCCACGCTTTCAATGGATGTCCTGAACATTTCAGAAACATAAGCTGCAAAATTAGCCCCAAAGGCTATAATGGCTGCAATGACGGGGTTCACGTTTACCGAAGCAAAAACCACATAAAAGATGATCATAAGCAGCACCAGCACCGGGGTCCCCCGCATGATGGAGATGTAAAACCTGCTTATGTTAACCAGGATTTTGTTTTTGCTCATGCGCATAAAACAGATTAAAGCACCCAGCAATGTTCCAAAAACAACGGATACCAGTGAGATGATGGCTGTAACCTTCAGACCGTCAACAATAAGCAGATAGCGTTTTTCATGGATAAGGTTATTGTGAAACCTGTCAGCTATATTTTGTAGAAACGGTATAGTAACTGCCGCACCTGCTTGCTCATCTTCATAGCTGGCGATATTCTTTTTCAGAGCAAGGACAGCAGTCTTAAAATCAACATAGCTGTCCGAAAAGTCGATTTGCTTGCTTCTCTCCTCAGTAATCGCTATACCGTCTGCAATCATGTCAACCTTGCCGGAACTAAGGGCAGCAACAAGGGAGGAAAACTCCATTGTAATTATTTCCAGGGGCAGCTCCTCGTGGGCCGCAAATCTTTTAACCATTTCAATATCGAAACCCACGTACTCCCCGTTCACATAGGCAACATAGGGCAGATCCGCCACCGCAACACCCAGGATTATTTTTTGGCCCGTGCCTTTATTAACAATCTCCGGCATCACCGCCTTTTCGGGATCGTTCTCAAACCACCGGTTGTACATTTCTTCATAAGTCCCGTCAGATTTGATTTCTCTTAGAAAGTTATTGAACTTCTCACGTAAGGCCGGGTTGTTTTTATTAAAACCAATCCCCAGGGGCAAGGTCAGGGCATCATCCGTCAAGATACCTATGTCATTATTGCTCGGATTCTTTAGAATCACCTTTGCGCTTGTATAGTCAAGCATGGCCACATCAATCTTATTGCTTTTCAGGGCAAGGATCATATCGGCAGTGCTGTCATACCTGAAGATCTTCGCCTGGGGGTAGTTTTCCGCTACGAAGGCGTCATGGACCGTTCCCGAATAAACACCCACCCGTTTGTCGGCTATGTCGTCAAGGGTTCTTAATTTTGTGCCGTCATTCCCCGGAGCAGGCGCTGCAAAGGCTTTCCCGCCCCAAAGCATTGTTGCTTCCGGAACATTTTTGTCCCCGACGGCAAATCCTGCGCCAAGTATTAGAACAAGGGAAATCAACACCAGTATGTATGCTTTGCTGTTCATATGCCACCCCTCGTATAGGTTATTCTGTAATCCGGAACTGCTGCCGGAGAGTTCATCCCTCCAGCAGCCATAAAAAGACCAGCTGGCCTGCCCGCCTTCTATGGTGAAAAACTCTTTTTCGTTTTTCAGTCAGTCATGTCGGTACTGCTCGAATTTAAACTAATTAAATGATAGTTTGACTAATTAGAACACGTTTCCTGCATGGTGTTTAGAGTCAATTCACTTTTTCCAACCTTTGAACCAGCAGTAAAACTGCTGTTAAAGGTCTTAAACGTCTTTAGTGTCTAACAAAGCCCTGGCATCAGCCGCGTCCTCAGGCCAAACCTGGATTTCCACCAGTGAGTTGAAAGCACCGCTTTGCACAGGTAGAATAGCTTGAATCAGCTCATTCCTGACAAAATATTTTATGCCGGCCCCGTCCAGGATGGACTTGACCACTGCCAGGAGCCCGGCATCAGCTGTTGCAAAAACCGTAACGGGTTTAGAATACCCAGGTTTCAGTTGTGGTTCACTAATCTGTGCCGGCTCAAGGTCCTGGTTTAATTCTTCGACCAGCGCTTCCCGGCACTTTGGACATTCCTTGATACCGGCAACATATTCGTAGCGGCACTTCGGACAGAACATCCCAAAACCCCCTTCATCAAAAAGATTTTTTCCCAGTCATTTGATATAGTTAGAAATAGGCTATGTATTTGAGGCAAGGCATGGATTTATTCTGCATTTTATTTTGAAAGGAAAATAAGTCCTTACCATTTATGATTCCCGCCAGAGCCTGTAAATACCTTTACCCCCTGGTAATTCTAATAGACAAATCTTATCAACAGCCGTATCAATAGTGAATCCCTGGGGGAACAATACCGTTGGTTTTCAACTAAATTCTATCAATAATATGTTTTACATAGGAGTTGAAAGAGCAGCCGTCGTAAATTACCATGACGGCCTGTTGACAGTCAAATAAGCAGTCCCTGGGAAGTAAAACACCGCTTTACAAAAAACTTTTATGGTTGTTCAACAGTGCCGGACATATATAATCAGGATACCTTTCAACAAAGATAATATGTAATGTTTGAGGAGCGTGAAGTATGGTCAAAGATCTGTTTAATTTAACCGGCAGGTTGGCCCTGGTAACCGGCGCGGGACAGGGTCTGGGCAGGGCCTATGCCGGAGCGCTGGCGGGCGCAGGCGCAGCAGTGGTTTGTCTGGACAGGAATCAGGAGTCAGCCGCTGAGACCAGGGAGATTATTATCCAGAAAAATGCCCTGGCCGAAGCGGTCCAATGCGATGTAACCGATCTGTCCGGTGTCAAGGAGGTACTGAAAAGCATCAAAAACCGTTATGGCCGGCTGGACATCCTCGTCAACAACGCCGGCGTGGAAATTGCCGAGGACTTTTTGGATGTTACTCCGGAACACTACGACCAGATCATGGCCGTAAATTTAAAAGGCCTGTTCTTTATGGCCCAGGAAGCAGCCAGGTATATGGTTGAGCAGAAGAGCGGGAAGATTATCAACCAGGGGTCCCTGGGCAGTTTTATCGGCCTGAGTGGTTCAGCTGTTTATTGTTCTTCCAAAGGCGGCGTCCTGCTTTTTACCAGGACCCTGGCCCTGGAACTGGCCAGATACAATATTCAGGTCAACGCCATTATCCCCGGCTATTTTCGGACAAGCATGACCGAACCCTTTTTCCAGGATCCGGAGCACCGCAAATGGATCGAAGAGCGGATCCCTGCCGGAAGGGTTGGTACAGGGGAGGACCTGGCGGGAACAGTAATTTTTTTGGCCAGCGACGCTTCCAATTATATTACCGGACAGACCATTGTCGTGGACGGAGGGTGGCTGGCCGGTTAGCTTTATCAAAAGTAAAAAAGCAAATCTATTTTCATCTTACCTATTGCTGCATGGATATTATGTTATTATAATTTATATACCAATATAATTGACATGCCAATTATTATTGCGGCAAGTTTTATACTATAAAACCTGAAGGCCTCTTTGTTAATAATAACTGAGAAAGGGAGGGTTCTAAATGTTAGAATTATCTGAACAGCAGGAGCTGATGAGAAAAGTAGTAAGGGACTTTGTCGAAAAAGAGATAGCTCCCATTGCCAGGCAGATCGACGAGGAGGACACCTGCCCGGTTGAGCTGTTTCAAAAAATGGCCCCGCTGGGCATCAACGGAGTTTTTGTGCCGGCCAAATACGGCGGCGCAGGCCTGGGCTTCACCGAAATGGTCCTCGTACTCGAAGAAATAGCCCGGCATGCCGCGGGTCTCGCCCTGGGCCTGGTGGCCCATTACATGGGTGTCTACGCAATCATGACCTGGGGCAGCGAAGAGCAAAAACAGAAGTACCTGCCCAGAATCTGCTCCGGAGGCTTCAGCGGCCTTTCCATAACCGAACCGGGAGGCGGCTCGGACTTTACCGGGCAAAAATCAACCGGTCAGCTGGTGGACGGGGAATGGGTTTTGAACGGCCGCAAGTGCTTCATCACCAACTCCCACTGCATGAGCGTCAACGTGGTAACGGTCCGTACCGGGGAAGACGCCAAAGGGCGCCCTCAAATCTCAGCCTTTATAATTGAAGGGGACACACCTGGTCACACTCCCGGCCGGAAGGAGAAAAAGGCAGGCCTCAGGGGTTCTTATACAGGTGAAATCATTCTGAACAATGTCCGGCTGAGTCCAGACAATTTACTGGGCAAACCCGGTGACGGCGCTAAAATCAGCCTCGGTACCCTGGGTGAAATGGGCAGGACCGGGACCGCCGCGGCTGCCCTGGGAATCCTGCGGGGCTGCCTGGAAGAATCGGTAAAATACGCTAAGGAGCGGATTATTTACGGAAAACCCCTTTCCAACCTGGTCAATATCCAGATGATTATCGCCCAGAACCGCACCGATTACGAAGCTGCCCGGCTTCTGACCTATAATGCCGCCGGGCTGAAGGACGCTGGCAAACCCTGTGCCCAGGAAGTTTCCATGGCCAAGTTCTTCGCCACCGAAGCCTCCGTCAAGGCTGCCAAGCGGACCATGGACCTGATGGGCGGTTACGGAGTAATTACCGACTACCCGGTCAGCCGCTTCCTGAGAGATGCGGTAGCAACCATTCCTGCCTGTGGGACTTCTCACATCATGCAGGTTATTATTGCCGGCGCTGAATTAAGAAAGTAGTTTCTTGTTGAAAGGAACCTCCTATGAATATAGCAGTCTGTGTAAAGCCGGTCCCTGATCCCGGCCATTATAACAGAATAAACATCAACCCTGAAACAAAACTGCTGGACCGCAAAGGGATACCCGTGATTATTAACCCTGTGGACAAAAACGCCATAGAAGCCGCCCTCCAGCTGAAGGAACAATGCGGGGGGAAGGTTGTCCTGGTCAGCATGGCTCCGCCGGATACCGTGGAAACGCTCAAAGAAGCCCTGGCCATGGGAGTTGACGAGGCCTACCTTTTAAGCGACCGGGCCTTTGCCGGATCCGATACCCTGGCCACAGCAAAAATCCTGGCCGCCGGCCTGAAGAAAATCGGCCAGCTGGACTTGATTCTGACCGGCTCAGAAAGCGCCGACAGCGGTACAAGCCATGTACCCTCCCAGCTGGGCGAGTTACTGGGGCTTCCCCACCTGAACCATATTACGGAATTGAGCCTGGAATTGCCTGTCATAAAAATGAAGGCAAAGATTGAAAACGGTTATGTTGAATACGAGGGCAGGCTTCCTATGGTCCTGGGCGTTGCCAGGGAAATCAATACACCCCGCTATACTACCCTGATGGGTGTGGTCATGGCTCAAAACAAGCCCATCACCATCTGGGGTCTGAACGACCTGGGGCTAGACCCAGCCGGGACCGGTTTGTCCGGGTCTCCCACTCAACCCGGAGACCTGCATTTCCCCCGGCATGGACGAAAATCAGAGATCCTAAAGGGTGAACCCGAAGCAATTGCCGGAAAGATTATCGCCATTCTGCGAAGCGCGGGGGTACTTGCCTAGGAAAGGAGAATTAACTTGCCTGAAAAGCCAGGTTCGGTTTGGGTAATAGCAGAAAAAAGCAGGGATAAAATCGCCGAGGTAAGCCTGGAGCTCCTGGGAAAAGCCCGGGAAATTGCAGCCCAAACAGGCAGCCCCCTGACCACGGCCGTACTCCTGGGCAAAGATGCCGGCCTTTTGGCTGCAGAACTAATCGCCCACGGCGCGGACCAGGTTATTCTGGTGGAAGACCCGCGGCTGGAGTCTTACCAGAACGATACCTATGCCCTTGTCTTGGAAGAACTGATTAAAAAACACCGCCCGGAGATTATCCTTTTCGGTGCCTCCTACCGGGGCAGTGAACTTTCCGCTACGGTTGCGGCCAGGCTGCAAACAGGGCTTTCCGCCCACTGTATAGACCTGAAGGTAGATGACCGCAAAGGGCTCGTCCAGGTGGTTCCTGCTTTTGGAGGTATGGTTTACAGCGAGATTCTCTGTCCTGAAGCGCGCCCCCAGATGGCCAGCGTCAAACCAGGAGTTTTCCCAAAACCGGAAAGGGACGCTACCCGTACCGGTACTGTACTCAAAGAGAGCGCAACCGTACTGGATGGTTACCAGTCACCCCTGAAGGTTGTCGGCGTTGTCCAGCAGCAGCCGTCGGATCTTCCCCTGGAAAAAGCTGAAACCATAGTCGTGGGCGGCTGGGGCGTGGGACCGGACATGTGGGATTACCTCGAACAGATAGCCGGGGAACTGGGAGGTGCGGTGGGCTGTACCAGGCCCGCCCTTGACGAGGGCTGGACCAGGGGTGAGCACACCATGATCGGGACCAGCGGAAAAACCGTACGGCCCCGGGTTTACATGGGTTTTGGAGTTTCCGGCTCAGCGCACCATGTGGTTGGCATGAAAGACAGCGGTATAATCATCAACGTCAACATCGACCCCGAGGCCCCGGTCTTTCAGGTTTCTGACTACGGCGTAATAGCCGACGCCCGGGTCATTCTCCCGGTGCTGCTGGAAAAAATAAGAGAACATAAAGGAGTTTGAACAGTTTATTGTCGCCGCCTTCCAAAGGGGCTGAAAAACCCTATAACTCGGGAGGGCTGAATTCCGGCTGGATTCTTAACTACCGGTTTCACCCGGCCCGGGGGCAGCTCTATTATTTACGAATGCTATTTATCAATACGAGAATATTGATGCTTAACAAACAACCAGCCCTGCTGGTTGCTCTTTTTTTCAGCAGATTTTTACCTCACTACTCACCCGGCGGCTTTAGATGCCCGTACTTTTGACAGTGCCCAAAGTAAAAAAGGTATTCCATATTCAATGGGAATGCTATATACAGGCCAAATATTCGATGAGAAATGTGATTCTTCAATAGTATTTTGAAAAACGGATACAGAAAGCGCTGTTATAATGACACCTAATGGTATAACTATAGAACTGTTTTTCTTTAAACCCAGAAACTGTCCCAGGCCAAAATTAAGTGCATAATAACAAATGACAAATTTTACAAACATGATTAAGTACCAGTTAATAGTCAGCATCATTTGTACAATAAAACTGGCAGGTACTTCCCCTACAACTTCTAATGCCGGGTAAATATACCTTGCACTACCACATACCCCGATCACTGTTATTGAGCGGAAGGTGGCCAGGGCTAAGATCGCAAAGCCGATTAATACACCCAGCGTGGCAGGTTTTCTTATTTTTTTGGCATCAATATGGGCAAAGATTACGGCGCATACCGCAATCTCGCCAAAGGGAAATGATGCTGTAGTAATTGCTGTTTTTATTATTGGTTTCAGTCCGGTTCCCAGGAATGGTAACATACGGGAAAAATCCGCGCTGGATATAACCATAACGTTTATAATCATAAAAAAAGTAATTACCAGAGTTACAATTATAAATGTTACCCTGGTGATAACTTCGATACCGGACCTTACAGCATAAGCGGCAATTATTGCCACCATTGCTTGAATAACCTCTATCGGGGTTCTGGGTAAAACTGCTAAGCTGATGAAATCCCCTGTATTCCTAAGGACCAGGACAGACAGGTGAAAAACCAACCAGAGGTAAATAATACCAACTAACTTTCCCAAATACGGCCCGAGTATTTCATCACTATACTGGATTATGGTTTTACCCGGGAATTTGCTTTGTAAAGAAGAAAGCATAAAAATCAGAAGGATAGAGGGCAACATCCCTAAAAATAGAGCAACTATTGCGTCCTGTCTCGCAACGGCTATAACAGCTGTGGGTATTAGTAACAGGGCAGTGCCGATTACAAAACCGGAGATCGCAAGCATAAAGTTAATCTGAGAGATATACTGGCGGCTCATATCTTCATCTTTTCCTAAATAAATAAGGATATTCCATTTGGAATAAATAAGGATATTCCATTTGGCGGACGGCCCCGTCAGTCATATTTTACATAAAAATAATAAAGATATACCAAGAGCCTTTTATCAGTTAACTCTTCCTTTGATCCCGGCTAATTGATTTTTTTGCCTCCAGTCTTATACCAGTCCCTATCACCTTGAATGCCACCATGCACGCCATAAAACCATACCCGTGGTAAGGTGAACTAGCCCTATATATTTAACTGAACAAACCAAGGGAAATCCAGTAAGGTACCGCAATAGCCAGGGTAACCAGACAGGCCAAGCCGTAAACAATACCGTATAAACTCATCTGGCCTGGTGTCCAGGACCTTTCCTTTGCTATGGACTCGGCCACCATGGCGAACATATTGGTGTAATTCAAGAAGAAGCAGTTTGTCGCCATAACGAAGAGAGGTACCCAGGCCAGGGGACTAATACTGAAATGAGAAGCTATTTCTGGAAGGACCGGTATAAAAACAGCCATAGTTGGCACAAACACCGCAACGTCGAAGAACCTCAAGATGAAGAACAGAATCATAATTGAGTAAGCAAAGGTCCAGGGACTGGATGTCAAGGGCGCAATTACCGGAACAAGAACGCTCACCAGCCACTTGGTTACTTCGGTAGCAGCGAAGACACCGCTGATGCTCATGGCCACACCGATAAACAGGATTAAATCCCAGCTAATCCCGGAACTGATTTCCGGGCCTTTTATAACACCGGCCAGGGTCAGCAGGAAGAGCCCTCCCAGCACAGTTGCCCCATCGGGGATACCGTGAATCCGGTTGGTAAAGAACATCAAGAAACAAATTACAAGTATTACAGCACTGACAATTTCATCCCTGCTAAAGGCACCAAGCTTTCTGTATTCTTCCTTGAAATATTCCTTTTCCACCGCCAAAGGCTGGTCCGGCTTCAAGGCAAAATAACCGCCCACAATCAGCAGTGCAGCCAAGACTAAAGTAGGCATAAACATCACTTGAAGATATGAACCGAAATTCAACATACCCTTCAAACCCGGAACCGCCTCAAACATACCCAGGATGATCGGGCCATGCAGGGCGCCGGTTAGCCAACCGCTTCCCGGTATAACAGCCATTGCCCAGGCTGATAAAAGCAATAAGGCGCTGCCCCTGGACTTCAACTCCAGATTGCAGGCCTCGATAACGCTTACAGCAATGGGTACAACGATCACGCAACGCACCACAATGGAAGGTGTAAGGGCTGATAAGGCAAGTCCGATCATAACAAAGGCCAGGATCAGCATCGGGTAGGAAGGTTTGAACAATTGAATTACCAGGTAGCCAATCCGCTTACCCAACCCTGTCTTAACCAGCACGAACCCGAAGAAAAGCGCCGGGATTAGTGTCCACAGGGCACTGCTGGTAAACCCGGAAAACACGTTAGGGGCAGGAACTTTTATGGCCAGCGCAAACATTAAAAAGAAACACCCTGAAATGCCGTTGGGCATGTCCAAGGGCTTAAAGATCCACATGCCGACTGTGATAATAAGTGCAAACAGCACCAGGTGCCCCTGCGCTGTCAATTCGGGTACCCAGGGTTTGACAATAGCTACATAAAGACCAATAGAAAGCATCAATAAAAAACCTAAATCAGCCCCTTTAAATCTCGTCCCGGGTGCTGCTGTGGACATTTGCGGGTATTCCTCCTCTCAGGTTTAAAGTCATTTTCGAAACTCTCTTAATTAAGGTTACTTCTTAAGGTTTTCATTAAGGTGACTTCGTCTTTTTTCACAAAATCACCTCCCTTTGGAGGAGGAGGTAGTGAGGAATTTGTCCAGGAAACCACCAGAAAGCCAGGAACCTGAGACATATGGGGGAAATGGCGGTCAAGGGGACTGTTAAATCTTGTATTGACTTATAAACTTTTCATAGGTTTCCGGAGTATCTATATCAAAGATTGCCGCTTCATCCTGCACCGGCAAATACTCTACCCTGCTCCCAAGCTGTTGCAGCACCTTGCGCAAGCCTTCATCACCTTTTAGCTCTACCGCCTCCGCCCTCAAGGCGCGGTCCAGAATAACAGGATGACCGGGTTTGCCCTGGTAAACCGGACGCAGGGCCAGACAGTTTCTTTTTTTAAACTCATCAATCACCATGTTTATCAGCGATGCTGTGATGAGCGGCTGGTCTGCCATAAACACCAGAAAAGCAGTTGTGCCGTCATTGATTGCTCCGGCCCCCAGGGCCAGGGAGGTGCCCTGCCCCTGGACATAATTGGGGTTAAAGAGAATTTTCACCGGCAACTGGCCAATTTCGGCCCGTATTTCCTGCTCCCTGTGACCTGTCACAACCAGCACTTCATCAACCTTTGATGCAAGTACATTTTCCGTTACTATTCTAACCATTGTCTTGCCGCCTAATTTGAGCAGCTGCTTGGGCATGCCCATGCGGGAAGACAGCCCTGCGGCCAGAATAATTGCTGAGATCATTTTTCAGGCATACTCCAATTTTTATGAATACTCCAGGACATCCAGCACAGGGTTTACCCCTTTTGCCGAGCCCAGGAGAACCTTTCGTATTTTTTCACTTAAGAGCAACCCGCCCAGACGACGCCCCTCAGCAGGATTTTTCAAACAATCCAGCTTGTTTATAAAGGCTACAACCTTTGCTCCTGAAGGGCAGTCCCGCAGCAATTCTTCCGGGTGGTTAATTAAATCCGCTATTATTTCAGGGTCAATTAGAGAACCCTCTTTCCGCCCTGTCCGTTGAGAAACAATATAGCTGCGGTGCACGTATTCGTCATCCAGGGTTTTGCCTAAAACATCAGCTCCGATTACAACCACCAGCACAGTGGTTAGAGCGGGGATAACCGGCTCAAAATCCAGATGCCCCTTTAGGGAACGCCCTTTTGAGCCATCTGCCTCAACCAGGATATAGTCCGCGTATTTCGCCAGCATGTTCAATTGACCGCCTGTTATCCCGTCTACTTTTTTATTCTGCAAAAGCTCCGAGCCTACCACAGGTATTAAGCCTGACTGGAGATAGCCCGCCAGCTCCTTTTTCTCTTTTTCCTTCTGTTCATCCCTTCCCAGCAACAATAAGGGATATTTGTCCGGCGAAGGCCTGTATATTTTTGTTGTCGTCGTGATAATGACTTTTTTTTGAAGGGCCAGTTCCCCGGCCAGACGAAACATGAGGGTGGTCTTGCCACCCCCTCCCACCAGGGATATTATTTCTCGTTCTTGAAGGCCCATGGCCCTGCTGATCTTCATAGGCTCTTTCCCTTAGTTATTACTTTCCTCCTGCGCGGCCAAAAAGTGAAAAACCGCTTCCAATACACCGCCGCCTACAGCCAGCGCCTTGTCTGAAATAGTATCATACTCGGCGTCCTCCCGTGGATCTATGTCACCTATCTTAGTACCCTTGGGCACCCAGACGCCTTCTTTAAGCATCCCTCTGATTAATCCGGATATTCCTGCCCGGACCGGTTCTGTATCCACGTAGGCCACCACATCCCCTTCTTTCACCCTTTCCCCGATGGACCGGCAGGGTCGCATGGTCCCGTCCACCGGCGCTTTCAAGAGTCTACCCCAGGTGTGACCATCGATAGACCCCGGACGGCCTGTGTCCGGTAGGGCGCTGCCGCTGTAGATTGCCCGGCCCAGGCGGTGCCCCCTGCAGGTTTCGATAACCACATCAACATCCATCCCGGCTGTAAAGCCGGGACCCAGTCCTATCACCAGAGGAGCGTCATTGATGGTGGTACCCAGGTTCCGCTTGGCCATTATGGCATCCACCACTACTGTGGGGCGCAGTTGCTTAATTACCGTTCCTTCCGGGTCAATCAGTACGGGTATGACCCTATCCTTTAGCAGCTCCAGGGCATGTTCCACATTTTCAGCCAGACGGGCCTCAACACCCTCAACAATGGCGGTTCCTTCCCAAACCGCCCTGGCAAAGGACACCGTACTCCTGACAACCAGGGGCTTGCTTATTTCGGTCATAAGCACGTCCAGGCCGCATTTAAAAAGACGGTAGGCGACGCCTGAGGCAAGGTCTCCGGCACCCCTGACAACAACCAATGGTTTATTCTGATTCGGGTATTTCAAGATTATTTAACCCCCTGGTTCTATTTTAACATTAACACGATCCTTTGCCAAAGGTACAGTTGGGATAACCACACTGGGGACAAGCCCTGCAGAGCCCGCCATGGCCAAGGGTTACAATATCCTTCCGGGTTATCCTTTCACCCGCCAGAAGCCTGGGAAGCAGTATATCTACTATGGTTATCTTGAAAAACATCCCGCAGGCCGGTATGCCCATAACAGGCACATCACCAAGGTAAGCCAGCATAAACATAGCCCCGGGAAGCGCGGGTGCGCCGTATTTTATTACTTCGGCCCCGGTAAGCTGAATAGCCTTGGGGGTAACGTCATCGGGATCGACAGACATGCCTCCGGTGACAATGATGATATCCGCCCCGTCCCCTGCCATTTTTTTGATTTTGGCAGCAATTACTTCCGCGTCATCGGGCGCGTAATCAAGGCCCAGGACGCTGGAGCCGAAGGCTTCTACTTTCTCGGTAATAACCGGTCCGAAACCGTCCCGGATCCGCTTCTTAAAAACTTCGCTGCCGGTTATGACAGCCCCGACTTTTAACTTCTGGAAGGGAGTCACCTTTATTACCCAGTCTGCCTCCCGGCAGATGCTTTCAGCCGCTAAAACCGTCTGTTCGGGAACTACCAGGGGAATTACCTTTGTTCCCGCCAGCAGTTCGCCTTTTTCTACAACTGTATTGTTGGGCAGGGTGGCCAAGACTACGTCGGGCAAATCATTGAGCCTTTCCAGGGCAGGTACATTTATTTTCAACAACCCGTCGCAAGCGGCGAAAAGATTCACCCGGCTTTCCCTGGGCTCGGTCCAGGTCACATTGTCGCCGGCAACGGCCTCTGCCAAACGGATGCCGGCTGTATCTTCATGGACATCACCCGGATCAAGTTCCAGGATATAGATGTTTTCCTTGCCCATCTTCAGGAGCTCGGAAATGTCTTCTTCTGTGATAATATGACCTTTTTTAAAGGGGGCTCCCTTAAACTCCCCCCTCACCACCTGGGTCAGATCATGGCTAAGTATACATCCCACAGCATCCTCAACTTTAACTGCCTGGATCTTCATTGCTACACCTCTGTATGTCACTTATTTTGGGACAGGTTAATTAAAAAAAAGGTTTTCTGCCGTGATCTTGCACGTGCACGCTTGTAACCGCTATGCCGTATGCAGCCTAGCGCTGCGCATAAAAAAACGCACATACATTCTATATATAGTAATGCATAATTGCCTGCTTAGGCAATTACTATTATATATAATAGTATAGTTAAAGTTCAAGGCTATATTTATAATCTGAAGCGGTTGTTATATTTTTCAAGTCGCTAAACCAACCCATTAAGCAAAAGGATTCACTATGTATACTGAGTATCTCCTCAACTCTGGCTGAAGAACCTGTATTTCCCCCGCACTTTATTACTTCTCAATCCGGAAAGGGAACAACTCCGGGAAACCTTTCCAGCAACAAGCTTTAGTTTTTTCTCAAAGAACTCGTACTGGTACAAGCAGCTTCCGTTGTTAATTCTTTTATGATTTGCTGCAAATACCTTTCTTCAGCTTCCCGGAAAGAAATCAAATACCTTGCTACAGCGCTTTCCTTAAAATCCCTGGGGTTGGAAGCAATTTCTCTCAACCTCCTGAGACTTGCCCTGCCTCTGGCCAGCCTTTCCATTAAACAATCAGCTATTTCCCCAGGTGATAAGAGATCGGAAGTTTCAAGACCGACAGTCAGGTCAAAGTAAAACCACTCGAAGCTGGAAAGAAGTCTTTTAGCTGCTTCTTTCAAGGCTATTTTTCCTGCTTCTGTAATATAGTATCTTTTCCTGTCGGGCATTCTGCCCTTCTTTTCCCTTTTAGAATAAACCAGTTCCCTTTCCTCAAGTCTTTTCAACACCTGATAGATGGAAGCTACCCCAATCCTGACCCATTTTCTCATGTCCCTACTGTCAATTATTTTGTCAATTTCATAGGCATAGGTGGGTTTTTCATTTACAATACTGAGCAAAATTACCTCAATATTCGATAATTCTTGCACATTCTCCACCCCTTAATGCAGCATTCTTACATCTTAACAACTAAACATCCTTACTATATTATATAGTAGCATGTTTAAAAAATAAATATTGATTTAGCCTGGCATTGGTTTATATTTTACATGTTAAACTTGAAATTATAAATATTAGCATGTTTTTAGGATTTGTATCTAAATTTAAAGGTTGCAAGATCCCAGCCGTAAGATCAATGATTTAATTCTACCTAATCATAAACAAGCAGGGTTTAATACACCCTGCCTGTTTATGATCAAGTCCCATGGGTACATAACAAACCCGGTCATTCCCAGCTGTGCCTCAAATGCAAGAGGTCCTGCTGCTGTATTAGATCAGAACTAACAGGCAGTTTCAACCTCATTTTTCAACTCTCGACAATAGAGAACAAAGGCTTCAACAGGGCCGGGGTTTTATTCTGACATCCTTTTATGTTCCCGGGCTACTTCCGGAAAGGATTTTTTAATCATTTCCCTTACCCTTTCAATCCTGTTTCTAACCTCCCTGCTGTAAAACAATGCCATTTCCCTTACAGGTGTCTCGCCCCTGATAATTAAGGCCAGGTTATTTATTCCGGCAATTTCGTCATGATTGACTATCCAGCGGTACAGTTCCATTAATTCGTATATCAGTTTTTGATGTTTTACCGGACTGAAGAAATTGTACCGCAGCATCATTTCCAGATTATGCAGGTGGATCCTGATTACCCAAAGATCATCTTCAATGAATAAATCCTTATTACCAATACATTGCGTTTCATTTAAAAATTGGAGCAATATGATTTCCTTGAATTTTTTTTCTTTATATATATCGCTCGCCCTGAAAAGCGACCAGGTTAAAACACCACCCAGCAGGGCAATAAAAATCTGGTGATATTCCACTAAGATTTTGAGAAGGTAGGCAGGGAAATCCAACACAATTCCACCGTTGTAAATTTTTGTCCATAGAAAAGCAGTTGTGGCATATACCTATTATACCCTGGAATTTTTTTTAAATGCCAAAACCGGCCGGTCTTTCCTTTACCTCAGTCCGCCCTTCACCTCCGGCCTTACCCTGGCTGGTATTATATTCGAAAATCTACTCGGATTAGGATATTTCCCTTTTATAGTGCCGGTCTTTTTTTTCCCGGGGCTGGTCTAATCCCTGGGGCAACAGCTCCGGAGCCTGGATCAGGCGCGTAGCTTTTTCCACAAGGTCTGGAGCTTCGATGTCGGCACCCGTGGAGGCGCCCAGTTCCTTGAATTTCCGGGCCGTTACCAGAACCCTCCGCTCAAGTGTGCCCACGGCCTTGTTATAGGCCTCCACAGAATGCTCCAGACCTTTTTTTAAGTCGTGGAAGTGGCCGGTCAGGTTTTGAATACGCTCGTACAATGTTTTTCCCAGACTGCTGATAGCCTGGGCGTTTTCAGCAACCTTTTCCTGTCTCCAGCTGTAGGCCACTGTCCTCAGCAGGGCAATTAGTGTGGTGGGGGTTGCCAGGATCACCTTCTGCTCGACACCATACTCAATCAGGGCAGGGTCCTGTTCCAGGGCTGCGCTGTAAAAAGTCTCCCCGGGCAAGAACATAACGACAAACTCCGGCGACGGCGCAAACTGCCCCCAGTAGGCCTTGCTGCCCAGCTGGGAAAGGTGCTTCCGGATCTGCCTGGCATGGTCCTTTAATTTCGCTGCCCTCTCAGTTTCATCCCGGGCCTCCAGGGCTTCCAGGTAGGCCTGCAGGGGGGCTTTGGAATCAACCACGATATTCTTACGGTTGGGCAAACGGACGACCAGGTCCGGGCGCAAACTGCCGGCTCCGGACCCGGCGGATTCCTGCTGGTGAAAATCGCAATACTCCACCATTCCGGCCAGCTCGACAACCCGCTTCAGCTGGATCTCTCCCCAGCGACCCCGGACCGCCGGCGACCTCAAGGCCTTGACCAGATTTGCGGTCTCAGCCTGCAGCCTGGCCTGGCTGGAAGACATCAATTTTACCTGTTCTAAAAGACTGGCATAAGCATCTATGCGGGATTTTTCAATATCCTGAATTGTATTTTCCACCTTTACCAGGGATTCCTTGAGGGGCTTAATTAGTTCGTCAACAGCCTTTTGCCTGGCCTCAAGGTCGCCCCTGGCATGGTCCTGAAATTTCTCCAGTGTTGTCTGGGCCAGTTCCAGAAAAGCCCGGTTGTTGCTCTTAAGGGCATCGGCGGACAGGGCTTTAAAGGCGTCAGTTAGCTGCTGCCGCGCCTCCTCCAAAAGAGCCAGTTTTTCTGCTGTCCCCCTGCGCTCTTCCTGCAGCTTTGTTTCCAGTTCCGATACTTTTTTTGTCTCCTCTATGTACTGGTTTTTAAGACGTTCGATCTCGCCGGCATGGTTTGTAAGAACTGCCCTCAGCTCGCTGAGCTGTAAATCCCTGCCCTGGATCCGCTCCTGGAGAACTGCACACTCAGCTTCCACCTCTACCCTGGATTTTATAACCTGCTGGAGCCTGCCCCGGAGCACCAAAAAGACAGCCAATCCTCCTGTCAAAAAGCCCACCATTAGATATAGCAATACGTCCATCCTGTTTTCACCCTACCTTATTAATAATTCTTAATTAATAATTCCTAAAACTTTTTTCTAGCCAGCGCATGAAAAAAATTTTTCGGCTAAAAATATTTATTATGGTATAAATATCCAAAGAGATTTTAAAAAATTCTTAAAATTATTGCCTGGATTTTAACTGCCATTTTCTTTCGCTTGCAGGAACAAATGGAAGGCATGTCAAATAAACATTAGTCCCTTTTTGTTAAAAAAAGGCCAATACTTTAGAAGGTTGGAGGTAACCAGATGTTAGTCAATCAACTTATCTCACGGGGCGCAGCCGGTAAAGTCGCCCTTATCGAAAAAGAGGCTGTTTACAGCTATGCCCAGCTTCAAGCCCGGACAGAAAGTTTTCGGGATTATTTATATGCCCGGGGAATCCGGGAAAGGGATAACGTCGCCCTTTTTGCCAAAAACTCGGCTGATTTTGTGATCAGCTATATGGCAATAATCAGCCTGGGCGCCGTGGTGGTTCCGCTCAACACAATGCTGACCCCCCGGGAAATAGCCTTCATTTTGAAAGACTCCCGGGTCAAGCACGTCATAACGGACAAAGAACTGAATTTAGCCGGGCAGTATCAGGACGGCCAGCTGCCGCCGGAACAGTTGTTAACCTCCCGGATCAACCAGGAAGTGAACAGGGCAACCTATCCGGCCGCCCCCGAAATCTCTGTCCCGGAAACAGATCCCTGTGTAATCCTGTATACATCCGGCACCACAGGCCGCCCCAAGGGTGCCCTCCTGAGCCACCGCAACCTGATTAGTAACGTCCGCTCTTTTACAATAGCCACAGAGACCAGCGCCGCGGATAACATTCTCTGCGTGCTGCCGATGTTTCATAGCTTCGGCATGACCTGCTGCGTGCTTGGCGCCCTCTACAACGGTGCTTCCCTGACCATCCTGGAATCTTTCCAGCCCAGGGAGGTAATCGCTACAATCAGGGAAAAGGGTGTTACCGTAGTCATGGGTGTGCCGGCCATGTACGGTTTCTATGCTTCAATGGCCACGTCAGCTGACCTGGCCGGGGTGCGTTTGTTTGCTTCGGGCGGTGCTTCCCTGCCCCTGGAGATCCTGAACAGCTTCTACGAAAAAACCGGGAAACGGGTTATTGAAGGATACGGCCTTTCTGAGGCCTCTCCTGCCGTTTGCTTCAATCCCTTGGATGCCACGAAACCAGGCTCAGTGGGCCTGCCCCTCCCGGACGTGGAAGTAAAGGTGGTAAGGGATGACGGGAGCGAAGCCGCTTGCCGGGAAGTAGGTGAGCTGATCGTCCGGGGGTCAAACGTCATGCTGGGCTATTACGGGCTGCCCGATGAAACTGCCGAAGCCCTCAAGGACGGCTGGCTCCATACAGGCGACCTGGCTTATCGCGATGAAGATGGTTATATTTATATCGTAGATCGTAAAAAGGACATAATCATCGTCAGCGGCCTCAATGTCTATCCCAGGGAAGTGGAAGAGGTTCTCTACCAGTACCCTGCCGTGAAAGAAGCGGCTGTGATCGGAAAGCCGGATAAAAAACGCGGCGAAATTGTCTGCGCTTACGTGGTGGCTAAAGAGGGGCAGAAATTAAATAAAAAGGACCTGATTGTTTTTCTCAAGGCCAACCTGGCTGCTTACAAATTGCCCAGGGATATTATCGAAATGGAATCCTTACCAAAAAATGCCACGGGGAAAATCCTTAAAAAAGAATTACGGGAATTCTAAACACATATGGTTAATCAAAAAAAAGCACTGATGCCGTGCCGGGTTTTTCCCGGTTAACGGTATTAGCGCTTTTCTTTCTTTTCCTTTACTTTGTTTTCCTGCCCTGCCTGGCCTTCTACCCCCTTTTTAGCTACCCAGGCATGCTTACAGTCCAGGCACCGCCAGGAAACCTTGCCAATTAAGACATAAAGTGAAAAAAGAAGCACTATTCCCGCTAAAATCCAGAGCGGTGGAAACATGGTTGCCAGCCAGACCAGGCATCCTCCACTGGCAAGGAGGGTCAGGAACATGGACGAGGAGCTGATTTTTTGCACATCATGGGAGCCACAGCGCGGACACTGGGACAAGGCCACTACCTCCTGTTCAGGTTTATAACCCGTACCTCAAAATAAACAAAAACGACACTTCCGGGAGGCTGAATTTAGCAGGTAGAAGAATAACCCAGGTAATTTTATCATATTTCGCGAAAATAATCTATTATTGATGAAAACAGGCACTGCATCTTTTCCCGAACGGCGGTGCCTGGCTTTAAGATTACAGTTGGGTTAGTAACTTGGGGTCTTAATCAATTAGTTAATGTTTTCCCAGCTTCAGGAGGGCATGATATGTATAAAAGGCATTCCCCCGTCCTGACCTGCGGTTGCTGCAGCTACAGGGGCACTATGAAATTCCTTGTTAATTACTGTGAAAGGGACCTGGAGACGGTAAAAAGCCCCTGCGGCTACCTTGTTCACGACATTTTACAGCCCTGGGGCGTTGCCTACGAACTCTTACAGTGCCCGTCATGCGGCACAGTCCTTTTAATCAAAATTGAATGGCATGACGCCTGGGAGCCGGAAGACTACATCGTCACGGTTTTGTATCCCAATTGCCCCGGCTCCTAAGCCACCCGGTCCAAAACAGGTCTGTGAAGTTAAACTTTTTCAAAAGCTCTCCCTGAAAAAAAGGGCATAAACCGCCAGGGCCATGGTAAAGGCTGCCAGCATAAAAACTCCAACGGCCCCCCGGCGGTACCCTTTTTTCAGGGCCCAGTGCCCGTAGGTAATAGTGTAGTAACAAACGACCAGGGGCACAATGAGCAGGAACCATTTCATCCCTATCCTCCTCCTTTATGGGGCATGGTTTTTAACTGGAGCCCGGTCCTCCGGATTTTGCTGTGAACAGTCACATTCACCTCAGCCTCCGGGTAATGCTCCAGCCAGCGGAATTCTTCCCAGGCCGGTAATGTCCAGAAATGATACCTGACCTTCCTGCCGAAACCGACGATGTCGGACCTGAACTCCTCCTGGGTGCGCCGGATCAATTCCTGGCACCCCCTCTGGATTTCAAGGGAAACGGCTTCCTCCAGAAGAGCTTTGTTTTCTTCAGTTTCATAGTTAATACCGCTCATAATCCCGATAATTTCCGGCTCCAGGTAGATATCAACATCAATGGCCACATTCCCTTCCGGATCAATCTCAGTCCTTATTTTTGGGTTGCGCGCCTGTTTTACGAGAAGTCCCACCATTGTCCCGGCCGCCAGGGGATCCGCTACTGTCATTTTCCCCTCACGGAATTTCCCCTGGAGCATCAGGAGGTATCTTACCTCTTCCCCCCCTATGACGCCCACCATCCGGTCCCCCCGGAACACCGCGTTTCCTATGATTTGCGCCGGATTCCCCCCCGTGATGGGCACCTCCCCGGCTTCGTAATAACCCAGGACATGTCCCCCGCTGTCCCCTGCCACCTGTCCGGCACTTCCCTGGCCACCCTGCCTGATTGCTACCAGGGGGATAGTTCCATCCACTGCAAAGGACTTTAAATCATTGTAAAAGTTATGAAAGAGGGTAACGGCGTAAAGACCGTGGGTCCCGGTTAGTTGCCTCATCAGCTCAAACTGCTTGGTGGGACTCAGTTCCAACAAAGGCTTGTTCTTGTCAATAAATTCCCTGGCGCTCCCCTTACTGATCAGGACCAGGGCCGTTCCCCGCAGCTCGCGGTAGCGGATCAGGGGAAGCAGCAGGTCGTGCAGCCCTTCCCTGGCCAGTTCTTCCGAAATAATATAGGCTTTGGTGTGCAGAAGCGACAGCTTCCGGTCGACGCTGGTGTCGAATAAGTTCAGAGAGGGGATAATAGCGCTGCTTTCCACGCTCATGATCACCGAACTGCCCAGGCCTCCCTCACCGGCGCTGCCACCGCTGGAACCGCCACCGGCACCTGCCCCGGCTATGTTCTGGGGATTGGCTATGCTGATGGTTACCAGAAACCTTTCCTTTTCCCCCCGGTCCAAACCAATGGACAATATATAGGCTACTTCGTCCGTCTCCCGGCTGCCCCAGCACCCGCCAGCTGTGAACACAACCATCAATGTTAAAAGACTGAGGATAAGGATCCTAACTACCGGCACGTCGGCCTCTCCCCCTCAACCAGTAAACTGCCAGCACAAGGAGCGGGATTAAATAGTTGGGAACCAGGGCAAAGGGCCTCAGAAAAACTAAATCCAGCCTGACCGAAGCGGGCATATCCGGCGGTAGCAGGCTGACTATGAACATGACCAGACCCAGGGGCCAGAGTAGCGGGCGATAATCCGGCAGCTTCAGCAACCTGGTCAGGGAAACCGTGGCCCCGTAAAGGGTGAGGGCGATCTTCAGGGCTCCCACCACACTCCAGATAATTACGAAAACAGCCTCAACCCGCTGAAAGAACCGGCCCAGATAGATCAGCTTGGCCAGCTGGTAGAAAGGCAGGGTAAACTCGGCCAGGGATTGGTAATGAATGGTCATGACCAGGGTTACCATTAGCGCCAGCGCAATCCCGTATGCCAGCAGCATGGCCCGGAAGCCGATGCTGAGGAAGTTCCCGGCTCCGCCCATGGCCTGGACCAGCACCCCTGCCAGGATAATTTCAGTGACACCGGCGGTACTGAGGGAGCCATTCCCTAAAACCTGAAGAGGTCCCCTGCCCAAAAGGGGAAAAAGGTTATCCAGATTACACTGGGGGATCATGGCCAGGAGGAGGAGGACAATACCCCCCAGCACGTACAGGTAGGAAAGACGGGACGCCCGGGCCAGGGCCTCGATGCCCAGGTAGGCTCCTGCCAGGCCCATGGCCAGAAAAGCCACAGTGATAACGCTGATGGGTGTTTCAGGCAGGGCGGTGATAATCATGGCCTCGGCGAACTCCCTTGTAAACAGGGCACCTACGGCTAAAAAGAAGGAGAAGGTAACCAGATTAAAAACAGTACCCAGCACCGGCCCGAAAACCTCTTCGATAATTTCAATAATGGTTTTTCCAGGATATTTGTTTAAAATAACCGACATTACGTATACACCGGCCAGGACTATGAGCAGTCCCCCCGGCAACGTCAGCCAGGCGGCTGGTCCCCCAATTTCAGCAAGACTTCTTGGGTACGGTAAAAAAAACCTGGCGATGTTGGAGATGGCCAGCAGGATCACCGCCTCTGCCGGTCCGAAGCTGCCTTCCCTGATCATCTTCGCTCACCCCTGTCCCTCTTAAGCCAGGTCCTGGAAACTTTTGGAGCCCGGGTTGCATCCTGGGGATTGACGTAATCGGGGCGGCTTTCGTGAAAGAAAATCGGCAGCCGGGTGACTACATCGGCCCCGGCTGACGTCCGAGGACCGGTTGGGACGAGATAGGGAACTCCGAAGGACTTCAGATTAGACGTGAGCAGGACCTGGATAAAAAGGCCGATGGAAATCCCGAAAAAGCCCAGCGTGGCGCCCAGGGCAATGTAAATAAAGCGATAGATGCGCGTTGTAAAAGCCAGGGAATAGTAGGGAATGGCAAAGGAGGCCAGCCCTGTTACGGACACAAGGATGACCAGGATGGGGCTGACGATGTTGGCCTGCACGGCAGCCTGGCCCAGGATCAGAGCGCCCACGATGCCGATAGTGGTACCCATTACGCCGGGTACGCGCAGACCGGCCTCACGGATAAACTCCAGGGCAAACTCCATCATCAGCACCTCCATGATTGAGGGAAAGGGTACCCTTTCCCGGTTTCCGGCAATGGCCAGGAGCAGTTCCGTGGGCAGCATTTCGTGATGGAAGAGGACCAGGGAAAGATATAACCCTGGCAGTAAAAAGGAAGCCAGAAAGGAGAGAGCACGCAGGTAGCGGACATAGGTCCCGAACTGCCAGCGCCTGTATATTTCTTCCCCTGTGTGAAGCTGCTCGTACATGGTGGAGGGAACAACCAGGACAAAGGGGCTCCCGTCCACAAGGATGGCCACTTTCCCCTCCATGATTTTTGAGGCCACCCTGTCCGGGCGTTCCGTGGCCAGAGTGGTTGGGTTCAAACTGTACGGGTGGTCCTCGATGAACTGCTCCAGGACACCGCTGTCCGCAAGGTAGTCCACCTTGACGCCCTCAATGCGCCTTTTGACCTCGGCAACCAGATCCGGGTTGGCCAGGTCCCGCAGGTACATGACGGCAACGTAGGTCCTGACGCGGCAACCCACCGTCAGCAGTTCCGTGGTGAGCTGCTCGCTTTTCAATAATTTCCTTATGAGGGACGTATTGGTGCGCAGGGTCTCCGTAAAAGCCTCCTGCGGCCCGTTAATTGTCTGCTCGCTCTGGGGCCTGTCAACAGTGCGGTGCTCCCAGCCCTTGGTTTCCACCAGCAATACTTTACCGCAGCCTTCCAGAAATAGGGCCGTCCCTCCATAGTTTACACCGTCTAAGAACTCGCGAAAGCTGGCAGTCACCGAAACCTGGTTGCCGGGCATCAGGCTATCCTTAACCAGGTCAACAAGTTTTTCCCCGCTGGCCGGGGCAGCCTGCCCGGCAAAGGCCATCAAAGCCTGAAACAGGAGGTCCTGGACAACCTTGTCCGTCAGGCCATCGATAAAAACAGCGAAGCACCGGACAGGGGGAACCGTATTTATTGTAAAATCCCTTATGATCACATCTTTATTGCCGGGCAAACCATATAACTGGCGGATGGACTCCCTGTTTTCCTCGAGGGAAGCGCTGACCTCCCCGTCCTCTGCAGCCCTATGGGCGCTTGTGCCGGAGGAGGGAACGGGCTTACGGAAAGAACGGCGGCTCCTACTCCTTTTGTTCTGGTCCGCCGCCCCTTCGTCCTCTCCGCCGGACACCTGATTCTGCCCATCCTTCCCGGCCTGCTGCTCAACCTTCCCGTCATCTTTCTGGGCATCTGCCCCGGCCTGTTGTTGCCCTGCACCGCTTCTTTGTTTACTATCCGCAGCGGCCTGCCCCTGATCTTTTTTGCCGGCTTTTTGTTGATCATCCTTTGTCTCTTTCAGGATAAAACCTTCGGTGTCGAGGTTTTCCTGGTAGGAGATTATTTGCAATAACTGTTTCAGGTTAAACATGCCGCACCTTCCAGCAATCGTCGTTGATCCTTATTGTATCCATGTTAAATAGGGCCTATGCGGGGATTACGATCAGGCCGGGAGGTGAGCGGGTACAGTGGCCTGCGCCACATTTGGCCTGTGATTATGAAAAAAGTGACCGGGTTAAAGCATCGGCGAAGTATCCGGAGGGCTTTGGAGCATTATCCATGAATGCCGTACTAATCCAAGATAAAGGCTGAAAATAACGCCTGTACGCTCGATGGGGTCTGAGATCAAAGCCCTGCTTAATAGACATAAAAGGATAATATTGTTATAATTATACAGACAACTTTAATAACTACTACAAGTTGTCTGGATATCGCCCTATGTCGGCGTATTGCCAGGCTAATTTACACCGTGTGGTTCAAAATATTGAATTTAAAAAAGGAGGTATCGAGTTATTCAAGCAAAAATACTGAACCTGCAACCCAGAGACAAGGAAGATTGGAATGATTGGCGCTGGCATTTGAAGAACCGTGTTTTGACAGTGCCTGAACTTGCCAGGCATATCCCTCTACAAGATGAAACAAAAAAGGATATTCAAAAGGCTGCAGAAATTTTTCCCATGGCCGTTACGCCTTATTACGCCTCCCTGATCCGCAAGGATGACCCGGCCTGTCCCATCCGGGCGCAGTGCCTGCCCGATCCCCGGGAGTTAATCAGCGGCTGCGGCGACATGGAGGACCCCCTGCACGAGGAAGGCGATTCTCCCGTGCCGGGTTTGACCCATCGCTATCCCGACCGTGTGCTACTCCTTGTTACCAATGAGTGTGCAGTATACTGCCGCCACTGTACCCGCAAGCGCAAAGTAGGGGATAATAACAGAGGAGTTACCGATCATGATCTTGAACGGGCCGTTCAATACATAAAAGCGCATCATGAAATACGGGACGTCCTTCTGTCCGGAGGTGACCCGTTTATTCTGTCAACAGCCCGCCTGGAACGAATCATCCGTAGAATAAAGGATATCTCCCACGTCCAGGTGGTCCGCATTGGCACCCGGACACCGGTTGTCATGCCCCAGCGCATCACCGAAGAACTGGTCCAGATGCTGAAGAAATACCATCCCATTTGGATTAACACGCATTTTAACCACCCCCGGGAGTTTACAGCCGAGTCCGTCAAGGCTCTGGCCAGGTTAGTTGATGCCGGCATTCCCCTGGGAAACCAGACCGTCCTGTTGAGGGGGGTAAACGACTGCCCCCACATTATCAAGAAGCTTGTTCATCTCCTGGTACAAAACCGGGTCCGGCCATACTACCTTTACCAGTGCGACCTATCCCGGGGCATCGAACATTTCCGCACACCGGTTGCCAAGGGAATAGAAATTATGGAGTCGCTGATAGGTCACACTTCCGGCTTCGCCGTACCCAATTATGTTGTAGATGCGCCGGGAGGCGGCGGTAAAATTCCGCTTCTACCCAACTATTTGCTTTCCTTAACTGCTAATAAAACAATCTTGCGCAACTATGAAGGCGTTATCTGCGTTTATGAAGAACCTGTGAATCCAACCTCCGGCTGCCCTGCTACCTGCACGATCTGTAGAAGCGACGGAGTAGAGCAGGAGCCTGTGGGTCTGCAGAAACTGGTTAACCCGGGTTTCCCCGCGGTCAGTCTTGTGCCTGAGGGCAACCGCCGCAAAGCCAGACACCTGGAAAGAGAGGACAAGGCCTGTGGCTGTTAATCAAAAAAGAGTAAAATCGCAGGAAGGCTGGCGGCAGGACCGGTGGGAGACACTACAGGAACCGGGCTTCAACTGCCGGGTCTTAATCTCACCATACAACCTTCGAATTACTGTTGATGAGTTTTTATTGGTAAAAGAAGAAAATGCCGTGGAAATGGTTCGCGCCCTTGAGAAAAAAGCTGCTGCATCCGGCCTGGACAAAATCTGGCTAAAATCCCCGGCCAAATGGAAGCATGCCTTTACGGCAGCCGGGATGAGCCTGGAAGCAACTATACCTGGTTACTACCTGGGCCGGGAAACAGCTCTAGTCTTTTCTAAATATTTGAGTGCTAAAAGAAAAACCCCATCCCTGAACAAGCGAGTTAAACCACCGGTTTTATCCTCAGTTTCAGGCAAGGCTAAAAACAAACGTGAGCTACCGCAGGGAATTCAATTAAAATGGGGCCGGAAAGAAGACAGCAGGATACTGGCGGACCTTTATCACAATACTTTCCCAACTTACCCTTTTCCGGTCTCAGACCCCGCTTACCTTGAATACAGCATGCGTCAAAATGTTATCTATATAACAGCCTGGTTTGGCGATGAACTTGTTGCCGCGGCCTCTGCAGAGATAAATAGCCGGATGAAAAACGCGGAAATGACAGATTTCGCTACAATACCGGGGTGGAGAGGACACGGTCTGGCTGGCTGCCTTCTGGGAAAATTGGAAGACCGTTTGAGGCAGGAAGGCCTGCGTTGTTTTTACACCATCTCCCGCAGCAGTTCTACCGGAATGAACAGGGTATTTGCAGGCGCCGGCTATCATTTTTACGGAGTACTGATCAATAACTGTAATATCGGCGGCGGCTTTGAGGATATGTACCTTTGGGCTAAACTAGCATTTAATCAGGAAAAATAAAAAAGAACGGGAGCCCCTTTAGTGGGTTCCCGTCACTTTGACCGAAATATTATTCGGAGGGATTTACTAATTCTCCGTCGTTTTTCTGGTTTTTTCCCTGCTTAGCTTTATAACACAGGGCTGCCGCAACAAAAAATGGGAGAGCGGCTACCGGAAGGCCGGAGAGTAATATGATGATGCCGCCCAGGGAAAAAAACCAGCAGGAAAGTCCTAAATTATGAAAAAGGCTGAAGGAGCCGCCCAGGGCAGACACTGCCGCCAGCACCAGCCCTTCTGTGACAATCTTCTCCATTGCTCCTCCTCCTTTCTCTTCCTTTAGAACCTCTTACCATTTAGACGCATAATTACCTGATTTGGTTCTGCCAGGCAACGTAAAATATAAAAATTTTTTGTAATTTATTGCTGCTTTACCAGTGCACCTGTTTTTTGTTACTGCCTTCAGCACCCTGTTTTCCTACCTTTTCGGACAACCTTGTTTAATGTGAAGTTTACCTGCGCCAAGTAATTCTTTAATTTTGCCGATAGCCTCCTCCACGCTCTGCACATAGTGCAAAAGGGTTTCCCCCGCGCATGCCTGAAATAGCGCGCGGACATCAAAATTCAGCAAAATAACAGGTTTTTTATATTTCAAGGCCAGGGCAATTTCAGAAATTGTACCAGCTTTACCGGGCATAGCTACAACTATGTCGCTGGAAAGGACGTTAATCACATTCCGTGCTCCTCCCATATTTGTTACAATCGCAACATCTATATAACGGGAGGCCTGTTCTGTGTCGGCGCCGGGAAGAATACCGACAGTCAATCCCCCTCCATCCCTGGCTCCCCTGGCAGAAGCATCCATGATTCCGGCATTGCGGCCCCCGTTCAGCAAAACCCAGCCCTCCGCAGCAATTAAAGCGCCAAGACGGTAAGCCAGCCTGCAATCCTCAGTAGATGCCGACTCCCCGCCACCCATAACACCGATAACAGGCTTTCGCACTTAATACCCCCCTCTAACCTGTTGATCCTTCCTTATTATTATAAAAACATAAACCGCCCGGTTGCAGGCGATTTTATCAAAAAAAACAACCGGTAAAACTTAGCCGGTCCACGATTCCAGGAACTATTTCTAAAGGCGGGGACCAGGTCCAGCCTGTCAAAGCCCGCCCCGGAAACAGGTAATAATACCCGGGGCAGGCACAGCCCCATACCTGTAAGTGAAAGAGTGGCTGTTAACAGCCTTTCCTACGAATGCAGAGAAGATTCTTTGTTGTAGAGGAAAACATTCTCCCCTTGCTCTGCCCATTGTTTTTCAAAGGCAGCCCCGGGCAATGCCTGCCCGGCCTGCTCCTGAATCTCAGCCTCAGCCGGGTATTCCTCCTCCTGGTAGATGAGGTCATAATACTCCCTGATCATCCGCCGGGATGAAAACTGCCAGTGGGCCATATCGATGCTTGCAAACATCATCTCAACCCAGCGGGTGCGGTCGTTATAAAAGGTCTGGATAACTTCCCCTGTAAGGACTTCATAAAGCGCTTTCAAGTCTTCTTCATCCTGACCCGGATCGGAATCACCCCGGTTGGGGCTCTCTATAAGCCAGCCGCTCACACCGTGCTGGGGCCCTTCCCCCACCCATCCGTCCACGATAGACAGGTTGAGCACACCGTTGATGGCTGCTTTCATACCCGAGGTGCCGCTGGCCTCCATGGGTCTACGTGGGTTGTTGAGCCAGAGGTCGCAGCCCTGCACCAGCAAGCGGGCCAGCTCCATGTTGTAGTTTTCTAGGAAGACGATGCTGTCCCTGTACTTGCGGTCCATTTCAACGAGAGACTTGATGATTTCTTTACCCATCCTGTCTTCAGGATGAGCCTTACCGGAGAAAACCAGTTGTATTTTTTTATCCCTTAAGAGTGGGGCGATGATTTCTTCGTTCCTAAAAATTAAATCGCTTCGCTTATAGGGAGCAGCCCGGCGGGCAAAGCCGATGGTCAGGGCATTTTCACTCATCCTCGTACCTGTATGTTTTTTAATATATTCCAGCAGTCTTCTTTTTAACTTCATGTGCGGCTCCCAGATATCTCCCCCGGTTTTAAAGGCCTTTTTAATACCCGGGTCCTGCCAGGTGTCAATATGTACGCCGTTGGTAATGGAAATAATGGGAGATGCATGGTAAACGCCTCTCCACATGTTTCTTGCCGTTTTACCGTGGGTTTTGGACACAGCGTTGGTAATCCGGGAAAGTCTCAGGGCTGCTACGGTGAGATTAAAGGGATCACCGCCCAGAAACTTCATCTGGTTGTAATCAAGCCCGTTATAGGCACCCATATGTTTGAGGAGCTCGTGATCATGAGATTCATTGCCGGCCGCCACAGGGGTATGGGTGGTAAAAACAACCTCTTTCCGGGTCTCCCGCCAGGCGTCCTCGAAGGACATTCCCCTTTCGGTCATCTTTTCCCTGATCAGCTCGATACCCGCCAGAACAGCGTGGCCCTCATTGAAGTGGTACACATCCACAGGTATTTTCAATGCTCTCAGGGCCCGGATACCCCCAATACCAAGGATGATCTCCGCCGCCACCCTTTCCTGGGGGCCACTGGCATAAAGTCGGTTCGTCATCCAGCCGTGGGGGCTTCCTGGATAATTGGTGTCCAGGAGATAGAGGGGAACATTCCCATACTGGTCCACCAGGCGAACCTTACATTGCACCTCTTCACCACGGACCTGTACTGTAACTGTTACACCGGTATCCTTTAAAAACTTGTAATCCAGGTTGGGGAACATATCATAGGGCATCAGGTCTTCGCCTATAAACTGGTGAGTATAGTCCTGCCTCCACAGAATTCCCAGTGCCACCATGGGAAATCCTTCGTCTTTGGCAGCCTTGATATAATCACCGGCAAGTACGCCAAGACCACCTGCGTAGATTTGAAGTCTCTCATTAAGTCCGTATTCCATACAAAAATAAGCTACCCTTGGTAAGTTACTGCGGTTACGCGCCAATCTAAATTACCTCCCCGCAAAACATCGCTGTTATATTTTGTGAAACCGTTTTTGGAGGAAAATGCTCTTAACCTTATATTCTGTTCAAGAGGCGATATTTATACCACTTTCTCTTCTGTGTTATATTTTTCGCTCATAATTGAAATCTTCGGGTTCTCTTCTTTATAAATGAAAAAAACGCCCCTGGCTGGTATGCAGGGCGTATAAATTATGGGTTTAGGATTTTTTACTTCCTTCCAGTTGTTTACGATAATAAAAGGCTAAAACTGCTTCAGCAAAGCCCACCATCCGCTTGGTCATGTTCCCCCCTATCCGGCCGAGCTGCCGGGAGGTAAGCTCTCCTTTGTCAATGAGATCGTAATCCGGAATGCCCAATTCGGCTGCCAGCTCTACTTTGAACTGGTCCAGAGCCGGTTTGACAAACCTCTGTAACTCCCTGGGAACCAGAGCCGGATTGGTTATCTCCACAAGTTTGCCGGACAAAATCCATAACCCCCTTAATAAGGATAAAAAATAATTATAACCATTTTCTAAAGCTATTATTCCCGTGATTTTTAATTATTATTTTTACAAAATTAAGCTTTAGAACCGGTCAACTTCATAATTAAGAAACTAAATTAAAAACTAAGAAAGTTTAAAACCAAAGAAGCAACTTAGTTACTTGTCCAGGGAAGGAATCTGTTCCAGTACCGTCAAAATTAATCCCAGAGAAAAACTAATGGGGGTTTTCCAGCCTTGAGATTTTGTACTCTTTCTTCCTGCAGCTATGCCAACAGCATTGTTGTTCAGGACCGGCAAACATGTGTACTGGTGGACTGCGGGCTTAGAAAGAGAGACATAAAACCTTTTCTGGCCGAGGTGGGGCTGACGCCGGGTGATCTCGACGCGGTTCTGATAACCCACTGCCATGTCGACCACGTCTACGGGCTCAAGTATTTGCTAAAAGAAAGGACAATACCGGTCTACTCTTCCAGTCCCGTTTTAAAACAGCTTCGCGCCAGGACCTCATTCTGCGGACAACAGGACTTCCGCGCCCTTTCCCCGGTTACCCCGGAAAAAATCGGTACCCTTACCGTAAATCACTTTAGACTCTCCCATGACGTGGAAACAATCGGCTTTACCATTTGCGGCGACGGCGAAAAGATGGGTTTCATCACCGATACCGGATTTGTGCCGGATTATTGCCTGCAGGCTTTTAAAACAGTTGATTACTTGTATATTGAATCCAACCATGACCTGGAGATGTATAAATACTCCAAAAAACCTCCCCATGTCATCCGCCGCAACCTGGGTTCCAGCGGCCATCTTTCCAATGACCAGTGCGGTCAGGCCCTGAAGTCCATGGGGCTCTCCAATTGCAAGCTGGTGGTCCTGGGCCACCTCAGTGAAGAAGACAACGAACCTCGCCGGGCCATCGCCAGCGCCAGACGATTTCTGCCCCCGGGCATACCCCTCCGGTGCGCTCCCTCCCGCATTCCCGGCCCGTGGTCCTAAGCAGGGCTTCTAATGAAGAGCCTGGAGAAACAAAAAGTCCCCGTCTGAAATGAATCAGATGGGGACTTTTTCTTACTGGTTAGCGAAGAGGGTTAACTAGCACTCTTCTGACGGGTAATTGCTCCTCTTCGTGTAATGGGTGTGCAGCAGTTCGTGTGATTTATGGCCCAGCGGTTTCTCCAGGAACTCTTTATAGAGCTCTTGAACTGCCGGGTTCTCATGGGACTTGCGCAGAGTCATACGCTCGTCCTCTGTATAGACGGCGTCAATCCTCTTAAGGCGGATTTCAGTGTTGGTGGGAATGGGTGACCCGCCGCCACCGATGCAACCGCCTGGGCAGCACATGATCTCGATGAAGTGGTAATCGGCCTCGCCGGCACGGATCTTATCCAGCACCTTGCGGGCATTGCCAAGGCCGTTGGTAATGGCTATTTTAACCGGCAGGTCGCCCACCTGGACGGTTGCTTCCTTAACTCCAGTAAGGCCACGGCACTCCGTAAAGTTAATGTTGGGAAGCTCCTTACCGGTGACAACCTCGTAAACAGTCCGCAGGGCAGCTTCCATCACGCCGCCGGAGGCGCCGAAGATTTCACCGGCACCGGTGGAAATCCCGAGAGGCGGATCATACTCTTCCTCGGGCAGGTTGGTTATATCCAACCCGGCCTGCTTGAACATACGTCCCAGTTCGCGGGAGGTGAGAACCACGTCCACGTCCTGGTAGCCGCTGCTCTTCATCTCAGGCCTGGTGCACTCGTACTTCTTGGCGGTGCAGGGCATGATCGAGACGCTGAAGATATTCGCAGGGTCAATGCCGGCTTTCTGGGCATAATAGGTCTTGGCCAGGGCGCCGAACATCTGCTGCGGCGACTTGCAGGTGGAGAGATGTGGGAGCAGGTCCGGATAGAAGTGCTCGGCGAATTTAATCCAGCCGGGGCTGCAGGAGGTAATCATGGGCAGGGTGCCGCCGGTTTTAATCCGCTCGAGCAGCTCGTTCCCCTCTTCAATAATGGTCAGGTCAGCGGTAAAGTCGGTGTCAAAGACCTTGTCAAAGCCCAGGCGGCGTAACCCGGCAACCAGCTGGCCGGTAACGATGCTGCCCGGCTCGGCTCCGATGGTTTCACCCACCTGTACCCGGGTCGCAGGTGCAGTCTGGACGATTACATGCTTATTGGGATCAGCAAGGGCTTCCCATACTCTCTGGGTATCGTCCACTTCGTGGATGGCCGCAGTGGGGCAGACCAGGGAGCACTGGCCGCACTGGACGCACTCTACATTAGCCAGCTTTTCGTTGAAGGCCGGAGCGATCAGGGTATTGAAACCTCTCTCCTGAGCCTGGATGGCGTTGACTGTCTGGATATTTGTGCAAACCGATACACAGCGGCGGCAGAGCACGCACTTGCGGGGATCCCGCACAATGGCAGGGCTGGAATCATCAATGGGATAAGAGGTTTTTTCGCCTTCAAAGCGGACTTCCGTAATCCCGAAGGCCTCCGCCAGCTTCTGCAGTTCGCAGTTCTGGTTACGCACACAGGTGAGGCACTCCATTGGGTGGTCGGAAAGGATCAGTTCAAGGATCAGCTTGCGGGCTTTAATCACAGCCGGTGTGTTGGTACGGACAACCATGCCCTCGGCAACCGGAGCGACACAGGCCGGCACAAAAGCCTTGGCTCCCTGTACTTCGACAACGCAAATCCGGCAGGCGCCGATCACGTTAATTTCTTTTAAATAGCAAAGGGTCGGGATTTTAATTCCTAGCTTCTCGGCAGCTTCGAGGATAGTTGTCCCCTCTTCCACTGCTACCTTCTGGTTATCAATTGTCAATGTTATCATGTTTTTATTTCCCCTCCAAACTCCCGTATTTTTTCCATATCCTCTTAACGCCGGGAGCGGCTTTATTCCTTCTTAAGCTCGCAGACTCCGGAGCGGCACTTACACTCCTTGATGTGCTCCTCGTATTCATGCCTGAAGTAACGGATTGTGCTCAATACAGGGTTCGGCGCGGTCTGTCCCAGGCCACACAAAGCGGTGGACTTAATTGTTTTAGCCAGTTCCTCTAACAGCTCGATGTCTCCTTCTCTTCCTTCGCCGTTAGTAATCCGTTCCAGGATTTCCAGCATCCGCTTGGTTCCGATCCGGCAGGGTGAGCACTTACCGCAGGATTCATCAACACAGAAATCAATGAAGAATTTGGCGATGTCCACCATGCAGGTGTCCTCGTCCATAACAATCATTCCGCCAGAACCCATGATGGCGCCCAGGGCTCCGAGGGAATCATAATCCACAGGGGTGTCCAGGTATTCCGCAGGAATGCAGCCGCCGGAGGGTCCGCCGGTCTGGACAGCTTTAAAGTTCTTCTTCCTGGGAATTCCGCCGCCGATTTCATAAACGATTTCCCGCAGGGTGGTGCCCATGGGGACTTCCACGATACCGGTGTTGTTAATCCGGCCAGCCAGCGCGAAGACTTTGGTACCCTTGCTCTTTTCAGTACCGATGCTGGCAAACCAGTCTGCGCCCTTGAGAATAATCTCCGGAATGTTCGCCCATGTTTCCACGTTGTTCAATACGGTTGGTTTACCCCATACACCAGCGTTGGCCGGGAAGGGAGGTCTCGGCCTTGGCTCGCCGCGCTTACCTTCGATGGAGTGCAGCAGCGCCGTCTCCTCACCGCATACGAAGGCGCCGGCTCCAATCCTGATCTCAATATCAAAATTAAAGCCAGTTCCGAAAATGTCTTTCCCTAGCAGGCCATACTTGCGGGCTTCTTCAATAGCGTGAGACAATCTTTCAATGGCCAGGGGATATTCCGCCCGAACGTAGACGTAACCCTGTTCGGCCCCGATGGCCCGGCCGCAAATGGCCATACCTTCAATTATGCTGTGGGGGTCGCCTTCCAGGACGGACCTGTCCATAAAAGCACCGGGGTCGCCCTCGTCACCGTTGCACACAACATATTTCGGGCTTCCTTTGGCAGCAGCGGTGAAACCCCACTTCATGCCTGTTGAGAATCCAGCGCCGCCCCGGCCGCGCAGACCGGATTTCTTTACTTCCTCAATGATTTCAGCGGGCTGCATCTCGGTAAGGGCCTTGGCTAAGGCAGCATAGCCGTCTCGGGCAATGTAATCCTCGATGGAAGTGGGATCGATATAGAAGTTATTCCGCAAAACAATCTTTTTCTGTTTCTTAAACAGGTCGATATCGTGTACACACCGGGTGGGCTCCTTCGCGCCGGGTGATCTGTACAACAAGCGCTGTACGGGATTCCCCTTGAGGATGTGCTCCTCGACAATGGCCTCGGCATCCTTCACCCTCAACCTGCGGTAGAAAGTAGCGTCAGGATAAATAATCGCCACAGGACCCATGTCGCAAGGTCCCATGCAACCTGTCAGAATTATTTTAACCTGGTCGGCAATGCCGTGCTTGGCCAGGCACTCCTTCATGGCGTCTACCACATCGGTACACTTGGATGAGATACAGCCCGCCCCGCCGCACATCATAATGTGAGCTTTTTCAGTGGCGGAGGGCACACCTTCCCGGATTTTAAGGGCAGCTCGTCTGCTATCCCTAATCTTTGCTAATTCGTCAACAGACTTCAATTAATCACACCTCCGTTTAAATCCTCCAGCCATATCTGCCCATGATCTCCCCATCAGGCAGCTTGTCCTGTAGCGCTATCCTGATAAGTAAGGAATTGTGAACAAAATTCACTGGTAAGGAATGAGCAACCCGCGATAACGGGTATTAGGCATATTGTTCCAGAATTTGTGGAATTTGTTCCGGTTCCAGACGGCCATGGACATCCTTGCCGTCGATAATCATGGCCGGTGCAAGGCCGCAGGCGCCGATGCAGCGGACAATTTCCAGGGTAAAGCGGCTGTCGGGAGTAGTCTGGCCGGGTTTGATACCAAGATGTCCCCGGATTGTTTTGACAACCATATTGGTTCCTTTTACGTAACAGGCTGTCCCAGCACAAACGCTGATCTTGTGCCTGCCCCGTGGAATCAGTGAGAAGAACGCGTAGAATGTAGCAACACCGTATACATCCTGAAGAGACAATCCCAAAGCTTTAGCAATTCTGATCAAGGTCCATTTGGGCAGATAGCCGATTAATTCCTGGGCTCTGGTCAGAACCTGAATCAAGCCACCAGGCTGCCCTCTGTAAGGATCAATAATTTTATCTAGTTGTTTGGTCAGTTCGTCTTCTCCGCAACCGCATGAGCATGTTGCCATGGGTTAAGACCCCCCTTGCTTTAGATGCTTAATTGTAAAATATTTCACATTTTAGCACAAAAAAATCCCCTTCTCCACTACAAAACACCGACATCTACTCTGACCTTGACCGAAAACCACCTCCTATAACAGGAAACACAAATTAAACCAAACATAACCTATCCTTATAACTAGAAAACTGAACATAAAAAAATCTTTTTAATAGATCTTTTGTTCTTTTTGGAACGATAATTTGATAGGTCAGTTTGATTTTCTTTGTGGTTATTATAGCATAACAATTTATTTAATTGCAATTCCAAGTGAAAAAGAAAGACTCGGAATGACTGTGTTTTTATTGGCATATTCCGAGTCTTTTTGGCAAATTTCTATACACATTTCCTGTAGGTTACGTCATTCTGGAACTTTGCGAATAACTCTTTCTCAAGCTTCTCAATTCTTTTCAGAAACAGGTTTACGTTAATCCAGCCGTGTTCCTCGTCGTATACCCAGGCTACACTCCCTGCGCCGGCGTTCTCAATTTTTTGCTTTTGAGTATTCACAAGTACCACCTGTCAAAATTAATTTAACCTAATATTCATGCAAATAGCTTGCCAGCCCAAAACCAGGGAGTTGAATACCATTTCGCAACACCCGCATATAATTATTCTGTTATTTTTCGGTATAACGTGCCGTTTAAAGACTCCCTTCTTGTACTATTTTGTAACAAAATGTAGTTTTCTGCCGCGACTTATACCCGCTTCATAAACAGAGGGGCTTCCTTCAGGGATGCTCAGCGATTTCTCCGGCTATATACCCGTTAAAGCCAAAATGAGGTGCCGCCCTGCACCCCGCTGCGCCAGTCACCTGGTCCCCGTGAAGAACCCGCGTCCCCCAGGCCAATATCGAACACCGCCTTGACCACAACGGCGTCTTCTTCTATCATCCCGGCGGCACTTAAAACAGGCGGCTGACAATTTGCCGGCATCAATCCAAACCGGGAGGCACGTCTATTATTAAGACGTGCCGTTATTATTAAAATTGGATTGGATTCATTTAAACCCGGAACCATTTTTTTATTCCTTCATATTATGAATTAGAAAAAACAAAGGGATTTCGCTGTTATCCAACAAAAACCGCCGGCAAGCAGTCTTAATTATTTTAAGACAGGTGGGGAAAGGTCCTGCCAGGCGGTGGGTAAGGCCGGCAAACAATCTAATCGGACATCATCAAATGAAAGTATTGCTCCTGCTCCATTATTAACTCTTAATCCTGGTTGTACTTAGCCAATGGGGAAAACTTTAAAAGGAGGTTAAAAAAATGACTGATGTGTTAGCAAAAAAAGATGGTTTTAACAACATTGCCTTCGCCCTGTTCCTGATCCTCATTCTTCTGGTTTTAGCCTTTGGTTTCTTCTTTATTTAAATAATAATTTAAATAATAATGTGCTCAGGGAGGTTAAAAAATGACTGATGTGGCAGCTGAAAAAGTACAAGGTGATGGTTTCAACAACATTGCCTTCGCCCTGTTCCTGATCCTCATTCTTCTGGTTTTAGCCTTTGGTTTCTTCTTTATTTAAGCTTAAAACAACAATAATAATACAATCAAGGAGGGTTAAAGATGGCTGAATTTGCAATGGAAGGAGCCAGCGGAACAGGCTTCGGAAACTGGGCTTTCATCCTCTTCCTGATCCTGATTCTGCTCGTATTCGGGTTCGGCCTGTTTTTCATTTAAGGCAAGGGGATTTGTTTATGGATAACAGGCAATGGAAAAAATGACTGTTATCCGGGTATGCTAACCCAAATGTTTTTGTTACACTCTTTCTTTCAACCTCAGGTTCAGGTTCCGGATCCAACAGGATCCGGAATCTTTACTTAACACTTAACATATCGATGGTGGCCAGTGCTCCGGCCACTTTTCTTTTAAACCATGCAACCGTAAATTAACCCTGCCGTTTGATTACAGCGTACTATCCCTTTAATTCAAGATTAACGCAAAATTATTGTTAAATTTAAAGAGGATGTGCTAGACTACTAATAATACATAAAAGCCAGACCAGAGGTGTTTGGACAATTTGGCAAACAGTAAAACAAGGCAAGCCATAGACAAACTCCTTGAATTATTGAAAGAACGGGGAGCCCTATCCCCGGAAGAGGTGTACACCCTTTGCGGGTGCGGCTTCGATGCTCTGACCGGTGCCCTTTCATCCTTAATTGAAAGAGAAGGGCTCCGGATTGGCAGGATTAAAACCAGCCGCGGCTGGTTGATTGATTTAAATGAAGGGCCGGCTCAAGCGCAGTCGGGGATCCTCTGGTACAGCGACCGCAGGCAGTTGCGCAGGATCCTGCCCAAACTCCTAAAAGAACTGGAGAAGCACACCAGGACAGAGGAAGCCCCCACCGCATACAGGGATAACGGGGAAATGGTAGAAACTATTTCCCAGCTCTTATCTGACGGACGGCCCCGGTCTAAAACAGAAATAATTGCTGAAACGGGTATAGAAGACTTTCCCGGCTCGGTCTGGCGTCATTTTCCCAAGCTGCCCGACGGCCGGTTTACACTTCCCGATAGCAGCGGCGCCTGGGATTTCCTGCTGGCTTACATCACGGAGAAACCCCGCCGTCTTTCGGGTTTGCTCCGGACTTTCCAAAGGCATAAAAGGATTAGGGAAAAGCTCGCAGCCGATAACGATACCACCCCCTTTGTAAGGCTGCCCGGAGCCCTGATCACTACGGTGGACAACCCTGAGGGCAGGCTTGAACTGGAACGGCGCCGGCATCAAGAAGCCTGCCGGAAAGCTCTGGATTCCCTGGCTTTCCCTTTTTTTCTGCCGGAAGAACTGGGACTGAACCAGCATGCTTATAAAGAGCTGGCCGATAGCCACACTCTCCCGGTAAAATTCAAGGGCAAAGAATACCGCTGCCTGCGCCGCGAGTTCCCCGGCGAAGTGTTGATCGAGCAATTGGCTGAAATATCCGGAAGGTATTTTGCCCCTCCTTATACCGCCAGCGCCCCTTCTTTTCTCAAGGAACACTCCCTGGGCGTAAAGGAAGCTGCCAACTTACTGGGACTGGAACAGGAAATTCTAACCGGCATGGCAGAATCAGGAGAAATAGATCATTTTTACCTGGACGACAGAATCCGCTTCTGGCAATCCGACATTTACGCCCTGAAAAAGGATGGAGCGCGGCTACAGAAACTGGCAAAAAAACAAGAAAAACTAAACCTGGTGGAAGCCGCAGCCTTTCTGGGAATTTCCATCGGGCAAACCAGGCGCTTAATTGAAGAACAGCTGCTCACCCCAGTCTTATCGGACGGGAAAAACAACGCCTACCTGCTGCGGAAGGAACTGGAAGAAATCAAACCGCACCTGGCCTCTATATTGCCCAAATCCGGTCCAGCTGCCGCCCGCGGCCGGCAGCTGGCTGAAATCCCGGCGCCGGAAAGACCGTCCCGGAAAAAAAGACCGGTACGCAGGGATACTGCACCCCTTGCGGAAACAGAGATTGTAACCCTTGACGACTTCCAGATTGAGGCAGCGGAGGCCTTAAAGGAGGGATTATCGGTCCTGGTGGCTGCTCCTACGGGAAACGGAAAAACCCTGGTGGCAGAAATGCTGGCCAGGGATGTAATTTCACAGGGAAGGGGGATGGTTTACACATCCCCTTTAAAAGCCCTCTCCAATCAGAAATTCAGGGACTTTAAGGAATTATTCGGCCTGGAAAAGGTGGGCCTTGTTACCGGCGACATCAGCATCAACCCGGGTGCGCCAATGTTGATCATGACCACAGAAATATTCAGGAACTGGTGCATCAGCGAACCCGAACAGCTGGAGAGGATCTCCTACGTTGTTTTTGACGAGATCCACTACCTTGACGACACAGAGCGGGGTACCACCTGGGAGGAAAGCATTCTCTTCGCACCCCCGCACGTTAAGATCCTGGGCCTGTCGGCAACGGTCCCCAACGCGGACGAAATGGCGGACTGGATCAGCTCTGTGCGGGGCGGAAATGTCGTTGTAATTGTGGAAAAAAGGAGGCGCGTACCCCTGGCTATCCGGTGGATCCTGCCGGACGGCCGGATTGTAGATGAAAGGGAAGCCCGCAGAGAAGTGGCAAACCTGGCTGAACAGCTAAAGGTCCTGCGCAATAGGAAGCGCTGGATGGAGGAGTGACTTGATTGGAACTGCCGGAATTATCCCCTAGCGAAATCATCGAAGCGATTCAGGACAAATTGCCCGTTCTCTTCTTTGCCTTCAGCCGGGGCCGGACGGAAATCCTTGCCCATGAGCTGGGGCGGGAATGGGATTTCCTGAATGACCAGGAAAAGAAAACAGTTGAGTCTAAAATCCGGGAAGCAGAAGCGGAACACCCCGGTACCTTCAGCGGTCCGGGTTGGCGCAACCTGAGGCGCCTGATGCTGCAGGGCATCGCTTACCACCACGCCGGCCTGCTGCCGCCGGTAAAATACCTGGTGGAAAAACTGTATTCACAGCGTTTGCTCTGGGTGATTTTTTGCACGGAAACATTCGCGGCCGGCGTTAATTTCCCTGCTGCCAGCGCAGTTTTCGATTCTACCAGGAAATGGGACGGGCGTGATTTTCGTATTTTGCAAAACAGGGAATTTTTTCAGATGGCCGGGCGGGCAGGCCGGCGGGGCTTCGACCGGATCGGCCACGCCTTCGTACGCGTTGACAGCCGTTTTCCGGAACAAACCGGCTTTTTTGATGAGAAGTCTGTAGAACCTGTATCCGGCAGGCTGGTAATTTCCCCGAATACAGTTTTGAGCCTGTTGAGATATAAAACAGACGCGGAAATTGACCGTTTCTTAAATAATAATTTCAGGATGTACCAGCTCAATAAAAAGAAAATCCTCCTGGAACAGGAAATCAAGCTCTGCAAAGGGCGGATTTCAGCTGCAGAAGCCGCCTTCTGCCCGGAAAGCAAGACCCTGTCCTGCCCCCTGGAGCGAGACAAGGCCCGGAAACAGCTCCGGCGCTACCGGTGGAAAAAGAACAGAAGGGAAAAAGAGCGCCTGCAAAAGCAGCTTTTCGCCGTTGCTCCCAGGAAATGCCAGGAGTACAAAAAATGCCTGGCTGCCGCTAAACAACTGCAGGAGGCCGAAGCCCTCTGCCTCAGGCTTGAGGAGGAGTACAGGGCCGTATCAAACCAGGTTAATTCAATTTTCGTTGAATACAGGGAGGTTAAAGATCTTCTGGAAAGCCTGGGGTATGTTAAGGGCCGGGAATTTTACCCCCGGGGGCTGTTCGCCCTGGAAATTCATGTTCAGGAGATCCTGGTTACAGAAATTGCTTTCTCAGGCCTGCTTGAAGATTTTGACCCGGCCCAGGTAGCTGCCATCCTGGCCGGCATTGAGTTTATTCCGGGAAAGAACGTCCAGGTAGCGCGGGTGGAACTCCCGGCCCTGCGTGAAACAGCCTTGCTCAGGCACGATTTGCTCAGGCTGGGTGTCCCGGAACGCTTCTTAATCTGGTCCAACCTGCCCGGCTCCCTGGCCTTTGCCTGGTATAACGGAGCAAGTTTTGCAGAGCTGCAGGAGATGTCCTCCCTCCAACCCGGGGATATCTTTTCCATCTTCAGGCGGGAAATCGACCTGCTCCGCCAGATTGAACGGGCAGCAGCAGGAAACCCTGCCCTGGTAGAACAGGTGCGCTTGATCAGGGGGCGCCTGGACCGCGAGGAGATAGCCCTGAGCTTTTAAAAGGCCTGTGGGTGGGATGGCCTGAAAGGAATTACCCTGTAACCGGGGCCGCTTTACAAAAAGCCTCCTTGCCGGCTCCGGGCTCTTTTTTACCTCCTGGTTGCTTAAACCACATCTCCCTTGAACCCTTCACAGTAAATTCTGCAATCCCTGCCCAGAATCTGGCGGTAGCGCTCGCAGGCGCGCTCGCTGGGGTTGATCACAAGGATATCTCTTTTTTGGTCCGGTGCGTTTAAAGCCCTCTTGACCATGGCAATTATGGAGGTATCCGTAGGGGCCAGGGAATAGCCGATGAACACCACCCGCCGGGAGAGGCTGATGGCCCGGGCTGCACAGTCCCAGATGTTGTGCAGCCTGCTAATGTTATAGGCTTTGTACAGGGTGGGGGCAATAAGGATGGCCTGGGAGTTTCCCCCGCCGCAGGCCTGGCAGTGAATGGCGTTCTGCTCCCTGAAAAGGAGGTGGGCAACTTTGTCGTTATGCTCCGAGATTTCCCCGCAGAGCGGGCAAAAGGACCAGTTCAGGGAGCCGTGCAGTTTGTAAAGGGGCACTTTACCCCGGGCTTCCAGGTGATTTTCATGGTTGCCGTAGAAACCATACTCCGGTACGCAGCCCGCAGCCCTCACCGCCCTGTCCAGGACGATATCGTAATTGAGGGAAATGAAAGTTGGCAGGATGTCACCCTTTTCCAGCACCCCCGCCACAAAGGAATGGTGCATGCCGCTGTCTGCAGGCAGGCTTTTGTCCAGGGTCAAGCTGATCAGCTTAACCAGGGCCGTTTTTAAATCGTATAAGCGGGCCCGGGGAAACCTGTTGGAAAAGGACTGGTTATGCAAAAGGTACCAGTCCACAATGTTGAAGATCTCGTCGATTCCGGGGTACCTGTCCAAATCAACGGCGGACTTAATTGCCGTCCGGCCCCCGTAAAAATGCTCCAGAAACTCCCAGACAATTTCCAGACCTGGCTCTTCCTGTTCTTCCTTAAAGTGACGGTAGGCAATGCGGAGAAAATTGCGCACCACCGGCGCCCCCTCCGCAGCAGAAGCGCCCGCGCCAAAGATATAAACCGTCCTCAAAGCCTCAAGCCCCCTACATTTTTTCACCAAGAAACCTTTCCAGTTCCCCGATGACCTCCTCAAGGCTGACAGCCATGGCCTCCGCCTCGGTAATCGGGCGCCCGAAGGTGCGGCCTTCCTCTTCTCCCATAGTCCTGGTTTTCTGCGGCAAGCCGGCGGGATTATTTAGCCAGTTCCTGGCTACATTATAAGGCGTGTGAAAACAGAAGCTGTGCTCCCCGTAACGGACCCTGAATTCAAACAGGCTGTAGTAATCACTCCTTTTCTTGCAACGGGGGCAGCCACCATGGGTCGACTTGTAACGGGTGTAATCCAAACCCATTTTAAGCGCCTTCTGCCTGCAGGAATCGCACAGTGATAGTATTTTTTGACCGCCCTCAACAAAAAGGACTTCCAGGCCTTCCTCTGCTGAAAACCTCTTAGTAAATTCCTTTAAGACCTTTTCCTTTAAGTCATAGAGGTATTCTTCCCCGCCCTTGGCATAATGGTTCAGATGATAGAGGTAAAAGGATGCCCTGAGCAAAGCCGCAGGCTTTTCCGGGTAATGTTCCAGGGATGAAAAGAACTCTTCCTTGAGGTGCTGGTATTGCCGGGCTTTTTTTTCTGCATGCAGCCTCTTGAAAGCAGCCCGTTTGGCTCCCAGGCGGGCGTCCTCTTCCGCCTGCCATTTTCTTTTTAACCCGGGGATCCTGGGTAACAGCCTTTCCACGTCCGTGCGGTCAAAATAATAATTCTTGCCGAACTTATATAACCTGGTGTCCTTTACTTCCAGTAACCCGTCCTGCACCAGGCGGTGTATCCGGGAGGGAGTGACTCCAAGGAATTCACCAGCCTGGGCAGTTGATAGATAACGTCCCGTCGGTGTTTTACACATTGGACCGCCTCCTGAAAAAGCTAAGAAGACTTCCCCTGGCATTATTCTATCACCAGTTGAGCTGATTTTATCACAGGATCATGTTTTCTGAAATCTCAAGAAGCCCTGTTAAGGCAGCAAATCAAGGCATAAAACCCTTTTGGCGTTAATATATAGAAATGTGAGCAATGTTTACCATAAATCTTTGACCGGAGGCGGCTTACTTGGATTACATCCGCAGGTTTATCGAGGGTCAAGAGAGATTAGAAATGTTCGCAGGTCCCCTGGCCAGGCCCCGGGTAGCCATCCTGGGAGCCTTTAACGCCGGCAAATCAACCCTGATCAACAGTCTCCTGGGAGAGGAGCTCAGCCCGGTCGGAGTAATCCCCAGTACATTCCAGCCCTTACACTTCGTTTACGGCGTAACATTTAAGGCAACCGTAACCAGGGGGCGGGAAAGACGTGTCTTTCACCAGAGGGATGATTTCCATAGCTTTTTAAACCAGCTGAAGGCGCCAGCCGGGCGGATCACCATTGAATGGCCCGCTCCCCTTCTAAAAAAATGCAGCCTTGTGGACACACCGGGCATTGACTCCTACCACGGTGAATACAGCGGGCTGGCCGAACAGGAGGCCAGAGAGGCCGACAAAGTAATCTACCTTTTTCACCAGCGGGGCATTGAGGATTTCAACCGGCTGTTTCTCTACCGGCTCTCTTCCCTATGGAAGAAAAGAAATATCAGCGACCTTTCCTTCTGGCTGAACTGCAACCTCGGTTTAACCGACGGTTCCTCCCTCCAGTTAACCCGGTCGGCCCTGAGAGAAATCTTTTTAAGCCAGGTTAAATTATATACAATTAATACCTTAAAGAAGGACAACATCGAGTTCCTGCGCCTCTTCCTGGAAGTGGAGCTGGCCCGGTCTGCCTACAGACAAGCTTCCACTGCCATACAGAAAAGCGAGGCTGAGCTGCCCCAGAGGATTAAGAAGGTTGTCAAGATCAGCGACGACTCTCTATTTCTCACCAGATTTTGGGACATTCAGGAAACTGCCTCTAGAATAATAGAAACCAGGCGTATTCTGCATACCCTTCCCTCGGTGGTCTCAGAGCTGGAACAGCTCTCAAAGAAAATTAACTCCGGCAATATTAAGGCCGGAGCCGGCGGGCCCGGAGGCAGCCCCTACCGCCCCGGAGTGGTGGGAATTAAAGAAGGCAAGGAGGACCTCCTGGAACTGCTCGGCAGCCTGCTGGGGAAAAAAGAGCTGGAGCCTTACCTGGACAGGGCAAAGCTTAATGAGCTTTACAACAGGGTCGCCGGCAAGCGCTTCACAGTGGCCGCGGCCGGCAAGTTTTCAACGGGTAAATCGACCTTCTTCAACGCCCTGCTCAAAGATGACCTCCTCCCCAGGGCAGATGGCCCAACAACCCCCTGCGTAACCCGGATTACTTACGGCCGGCAAAAAAAAGCTGTCGTCCACCTGCCCCTCCAGGTGACCTTAAAGATGTATGATGTACTGGGAGGCATGGCCAGCCTGCGCCGGGAAGAAGCAGCAGCGCTGGAAAACTGGCTGCTGGCTGCCGGGTCTCCGGTGGCATTTCTGGAAGCCGACTCCGGTGGCCTTTTCCGGCGGGTGGAAAGGCAGGAAATGCTCGAAAAGATCAAGCACCTCAAAGAGCACTTCGCCGCCGGCTCCTTTGCCAGGACCAAAGGAAGCCCGGTTTTGCCGGCGGCCTTTAAGCCGGTCCCCCTGAGGGGGCTGAAAGCCTCCGGGGCCGTGGAGGAGGTCAGGGTCACATTTAAGGATTCAGGAAAGCTTGAATTCGATCTTGCCAGGACTCAGGAGCTGGACCGTTTCAGGCGCCTGGCGAAAGGGCAGGAAAATTTTTTCCGGATTGACCTGATTGAAATCCAACACCCCGCCGAGTATTTGAAACTGGCCGACTTTATCGACACCCCGGGCCTGGACTGGATCCAAAAACACCATTACGGAAAAACACGGCAAATCATCCAGCAATGTGATGTTTATCTGGTTTTCCTCAACGCCAAACATATCCTGACCAATATGGACAAAGAGCACTTTGCGGCCTTATTCGGGCCCGAAGCCCGGGGATTCAGGGAAATGGGAAAAATCCCAAGCTTCCGGGCGGGAAAATATTTCTTTCTCATCAATTTTGCCGACCTTTTAAGCCCCGCCCAGCAGGAAGCTGTGGCAAATTATGTGCGAAGGCAACTGGCCTCCCCGTCAGCACCGGAAGGCTTCAACTTTACCAAACCGGGAGTTTTCCTGATTTCGGCTTTAAAAGGCCTTACCGGGGAAGACGGGGGCCTTTTGGGAGCTTTTTTGAAACGCCTGGAAGAGGGCATCCTGGGTCACAGCGGCAGGGCCTTTTATTTAGCTGCGGTGGCGGAATTGTTCTCCATTCTCGACGTTGCCTTCAAAGAAATAAGGGAAAAAGCCCCGGCCGGGACGCTTTCTTTAGAGGGAAAAAGGCGCCTGCAGGCAGCTCAGAATTTCCTGCGGCTGTCAAGCAGGAGGTTAAAGGAGATCCGCAGCGCAGTTTACTTTTCGAGGCCACCATGATAGGCCGGGTAATTTAATTCTAGGATCAACAAAACACCGGGCCGCTGCAGGCCTGGGGGCAAGTCTGCTCCCGGAAAGTTATTTGTCCTTGAATAACGGCAAGGGGGGTTAAAATGGACAACGCAAGGCTTTTGGACGAGAGGCTGCGCAGGATTATCAGGGAAATCAGTGGCCGGACAGGGGGAGAAATCAGAAAGGACCTGCTTCAAGATTTTGGAGAGCACGTCCGGTTCGCGCTGGAGGAGCATACCCGGAGGGAAACCTCCCGGTTGCTCCTGAACCTGAAAAGGGCCATTGATAATATCTAATATCTCATTTATGAAAACAGGATATACTTTTGAAATATTTTTAAGGAGGAGAGGTTAATGGCGGATTCACTGGACGGTGTGAAGACCAGTCAGGCCGGTGACGAATTAATCCAGCAGCTTTTAAAAGACATCCTTTCCGGCTTAAAAAAGAAAATGGTGCAACCTGTGCTGGAGGAAAACAAAAGAATTGCAGAACGCCTGGAAGTTTTAAAAGCCGAGGACAGGGCCATAATGAAAGAGCTTAAGGAAAGGCTGGATGTATTGGAGGCTAAAGTGCAGCAAATCCCCCTGATGATCCTGGCAGCGCTCAGGGATGCCATCAGTCAGGCCAGCGGAGGGAGCTTTGATGAGCGCTGAAAAAACCGGAAACAACCGGGAAATGGTCCTGGCGCTGGCTGATACCATCCAAAAAAGAATCCTGGGGCCAGCTGAAGAAAAAGCTGAACTGTTGAACGTAGAGATCCGGAAAATGAATGAGCTGGTTGCAGGACTGGAACAGAAGCAACTCCTTCTGGCCGCTGAACAAAGACGAACAAAATTAATGGCAATGCTGGGAATGCTGGGAATCGTAATCCTGCTGGCTTTGCAAATTGTTTTTTATTTAAGGTAAGCTTCAATAGTGTTAAGGGAAGCGGAAAGAACATTCCCTTGCTTCTACAACCATCCTCTAAACCTGTTTTTCCCCCTGTAAATAGCCATAGCCCGGCCCCACCATCCGCGGTGGGGCCGGTAGTTTTCAGAGTGAACATTTTAGTGGCCAATCATGGGCTGGTAAGCCTGTTGCATCTGACTCAAGGTATGTTCCGGCATGACGGGTACCTGGTACCAGCCTTTATGGTTCATGTACTGGAATATTTCATAGGCCATTTCCATACAGGACCTCGCTGAGGTGGCCAACAAATTGCGCAGTTGCGGGTTGGCGCACTCCAGAGCTGCGTTCGTCGAATGTACCGCCCCGCACTTATGAAACATGAGGGCACCCTTCGCGATTGTACGGTCGTCCAGGCTCCTGGCCTCGGGCCTGGGGGTTACCGGCGAGGTTTGCTGCATGCCGTAATCCGGGTGGTGTTCCATACCCATTCCAGCACCAGCTCCCATTGTCAGCCGCGGCGCCCGGGAGACGTCAATACCCTGCCCCTGCATGACATTTACCTTGGTATTATAAGCATCAATCATATGCCGCTGCTGCCGCTCCAGGATCCTGCGCAGTTCCGGGTCCCGGCACTGGCTCAAGTACATGGCGTAGTGGTCAATCATACAGATAGATTCACTTAAAACTTCGTGCATTTCCATGGCTTCATGGGTACCCATCTTCATTATTAAATCTACCTCCGTCCAATAATATATTGAAAGCCGGTTTATATTCTGCATCAATTCAAAGAATTTATACCCCTTGCAGTAGCCGCCTCTATCCCTGGCCGGCCGGGCAGCCGCACCTGCTAATATAATCCCCTCAATCCTGAAAATAGACTCTTAACCTCTACTGGTGCAGCCTCAGCAACATGGATATCTAACCAGTGTTCACTGGATTCCGGTGGGTTTCTGCTTAACGGGCTGAGCATTGAATCACCCCCACTCACCTGCTTTCCCTAAAAAGGCAGATGAGAAACGGGCATGGACCCGGAAAAGGCGGCCCAGGCAGGAAGGCAGGTCCGGCGGATAAGCAGGCAGGTATTGTTTTCCCAAAAAAATAAACCCCCTGGGCAGAGGGGCATTTTTCTCTATATGGGAAAGGGCCGGTCAGGTTCCTTTCTCTTCCCGGTCCCTTGTAAGGGCAAATACAAAGGCCGTTGATGCCGATATAACCAGCACCTTGATAATAAAATTCACCGTTTCAGCTTTAAACCTGGCTTTTTCCTTTCTCAGCTCCAGAGCCGGATCCAGCTTCAAGTCAATATAGGTGCCCTTGGTTTCATATTGCACAGCCTGTTTTTCAAGCTTCACCACCCGTTCCTCATGCTTGGAAATGCTTGACATATAACTTACAACCTGGATGGCAAGAAAGGCCAGGCCAAATAAGATCAAAAGGATCCGTGGGCTCTTCACAGAACATTACTCCTCTTTATATCATTAGCTGTTTACAGGACAGCTTGCGCGAACCAGACTGCAGGTTTACTATATTTTACTATATAAAGATATTCAGCAAGAAACGGCTAAATACCTCTTGTCTATAATCTAAAATTATTAAATATTTTGCACAGCTGGACCTGTTCTTATCCCTGCCAGGCAGGCCTTAATCATTCCTCCGGCGCATCTCCCTTGCCGGGTAAAACGCCTGGCTCACCGGAAAGATAATCAACGAACTGCCTGGCCGTGCGGCAGGAGCGTCCATTATGCCGGGACTCCCATTGCAGTGCCCTCTGCTCCAGGACAGCATCTTCGATCTGCAACCCCCTGAGCCTGGCTGCCTCCCGGACAATATCCAGGTAGAGCTTCCGGTCCGGTGCCGTGTAAAGAACTGTTATCCCAAAACGGTCAGCCAGGGACAGTTTTTCCTGGACTGTATCAGCGGGGCGGACCTCCCCGTTGGGTTCTAACACCGGCTGGCGGTCCGTAAAATTCTCTTTAACCAGGTGCCGCCTGTTTGAGGTGGCATAAATCAAGACATTGGCAGGGCGGTTCTCCAGGCCGCCCTCCAGAACAGCCTTCAGTTCCTTATACTCAGTCTCTGATTCTTCAAAGGAAAGATCGTCGATAAAAAGGATAAAACGCTGGGGTCTACGCCTCAACTGCTTGATAATCAAAAGGTAGTCGCCCAGGGCGCTTCTGGGAACCTCAACCAGGCGCAGGCCACGATTCTGATACCGGTTCAAGAGCGCCTTAACAGTAGAAGATTTACCGGTGCCCCTATCCCCGTAAAGCAAGATATTGTTGGCCGGTAATCCTGCCAAAAATCTTTCAGTGTTATCCAACACCACCTGCTGCTGGGACTTATAGCCCGTTAATTCCTGAAAACTGACCCGGTCAGGCTCAGCGATGCCCTCCAGGCTGCGGGAGCGGCTTACCCACCTGAAAGCTCCGTATTTCCCAAAGATACCGGATCCCGCTTGCCGGTAATAACCGGCCAGGTCCTGCAGGCAGTCGCCCCAGGCAGCAGCGTTATGCAAACGGATTTTCATCTCTGTGGCGGCGCTGTTCCCCGCGGGAGCACGGTGTGGAACAGAAACAGCAAGTTTTTCCCAGGCGGGTAGAACGCCCGCAACAGCCTGTCCACCCGTCAGGGCTGAAACAACATCACGTGCCTTGCAGGCATCGATCTTGTATAGAAGTTGAAGTGCCGCCAGATCTCTTGCCGCAGCGTCCTTTAATGATTCGCCCAGTGATTCCAGGGAATACGCTGCAGCATCCTGGCTGAAAGCATTATCGTCAAATAGGATTAGATTCAGCAAGTGGTTTTGCCAGGCATCACCCACCGGCTCAGTCCCTGTCTCCCCGGCTTCCCGGGACAGGATATAAAACAATTCTGCGTAAGCCTCCAGTAATTGGTCCGTACCTGCGCGGCCGGCAACTGCCTCAAGAAAGCCGGTAAAAGCACGGCAGACCGGGTCCTGCAGGATACCCCTGTAGAGAAGGAGCCCCCTGGCTCCGCGGAGAGCTTCCAGAAAAATTCTAATTTCTTCGTCAAGCATTTTAATCTGTTCTTCCCCCTTTGGGAAACAATATTCTTTAAGCCTGGTTTTCTTTCCTCCCCATAATAGAAACCTAAGCTGAGCAAAGCCATAGTATGTAATAAATAGTTCATTGGAGTGTTTCCTGTGGAATATATCAGCAATGCGTCTGAAGTGGTTTACGCACTGCAGGGTAACCTGGCTGCGCAGATCCAGTGGCTAAAAAGCTGTCAGATTCTGAAATACAGAAGCAGCGCCGACGGCGTCATAACCCGCTACCCGCACCAGGGCTGGGTCACACCCTACTTTTCAAATTTTGCGGCTATGGCTTTGCTGGAAGAACCTGCAGCATTCCCGCTGGTAAGGCGTTATCTAAACTGGTATCTGAGAAATGAGAATAATGGGACCATCCTGGACTACCATTATGATCAGAGGGACCAGCCCACAACAAGCAGGCCCGATTCAGAGGATGCCTACGCCGGAACCTTTCTGTCCCTGACAGCCCTTTACCACCAGCGCACTGGACACACCGGCTGGGTCCGGGAAAATCTTTCGGGCCTGAAAAAAATAGCCCAGGCAATAGTCAACCTGATGGACCGGGACGGCCTGACCTATGCCCTGGCCAGCCACAGGGTAAAATACCTGATGGATAACTGCGAAGCATACCGGGGTCTGGAAGATTTCAGCAATCTTCTGGATTGCCTGGGCGACGAGGAAGCTCCCTATTACCGGGCTAAAGCCAGGGCCATCAGCGCAGGAATCGAAAGAATGCTCTGGAATCCACGGATTCAACTCTACCACCCCAGTAAGACCGGCTGGTTCCGTCCCGGGGTTAATATAAGAAAGTTTTACCCTGACGCATCCTGTCAGATCTTCCCTGTTCTTTGCGGTCTGCACAAACCGGAATCGGAAAGGGGCGCCCACCTTTACAAAATTTTTAATAAATATCACCCGGACTGGGTTAAAATCAGCCCCCCTGATTATCCCTGGATGATCCTTGGTTATTACGCCTGCCTGCACGGTGATTACAGGGCAGCCTACGAGAAGGTCCGCTATGTCCGGGAGGTCTACATCGATTCCCAATCGAGTTACTGGTTCTGTGCAGAAGCTGCCTTTTTTGTATTGACCTGCAGCTGTTTACTGCAAAAGCGGGACCTGTGGCTCCGGTCAGGGGGAACAACATAATGAATGGCCATCCATCGCCAGGCGCCGGCAGGAGAATAATCTCCCGCCCAGGGCAGCTTTAAGCCGGTGCCTGAAGGCCCCCCGCAATAGATATGCTGTTTCTTTGCTAATGCCTCAAGACTAGGACTCTGCTTTAAGATTGTGTTAAAATCAATCTAAAGAAAAGAACAAAGGAGTCGCCATGAATTACGATCTTTTCCTTAAAACAGCCGTTGACCTGGCCCTTCAGGCTGGAGAAATCATCAGAAACAGTTTTGGAGAAGACTTCCACAGTGGATTCAAGTCCTGTCCCTCAGATCTGGTGACAGAAGTGGACCGCCAATCTGAAGAATTGATCACACTTGGTCTCCAGAAGGCATTTCCAGAACACGTGATTATAGGTGAGGAAAATGAAAAGGCCCCGGAAACCGGGCGGGACAGCTTTACCTGGTACGTGGATCCCCTGGACGGCACCACCAACTTTGTCTACGGCATTCCCTTCTGTAGCGTGTCAATTGCTCTCTGCCGGCAAGACAGAGTTCTTGCCGGAGTGGTATATGATCCGTTCCGGCGGGAGTGCTTCACCGCCCTGGCAGACTGCGGGGCCTTTCTAAACGGCAGGCCGGTGCAGGTAGACAAGCTCCGGCAAACACTGCCGGAAAGCCTTCTGGTTACCGGTTACCCTGCCAATAAGTCCTTTAGCGAACGCCTGAACAGAATCGACTACCACAGGATTATTCACCGCTGTTCCAACTTAAGGGCTCTGGGTTCCGCTGCCCTGGAACTGGCCTACGTGGCCTGCGGGCGGCTGACCGGTTTCTGGGAAAACACCCTGATGCCCTGGGATGTGGCTGCCGGCTCCCTGCTGGTGGAAGAGGCCGGGGGCAGGGTCACGGACGTCGACGGTAAAAAACTGGTCCTTGAACCCTATCTCTCAATTGCAGCATCTAACGGCCTGATCCATGACGAATTGCTTAAATATATATAATTACCCGCTGCAAACTACCTTTGTTCTCCGTTTGCCTGCTGCAATTCTACAAAATAACTGAAAAAACCCCGGTAGACTTTTTCCACGAAATCCGGGCTGAGTCCCCTGTCCAGGGCCAGCCCCTTCACCTTTTCTAAAACCCTTCTCTCCCTTTCCGGATCCCGGACCGGCCCCCCCTTTTTAAATTTTCCAAGGCTGCGCACCAGTTCTGCCCGTTTGCCCAAAAGCTCGATGATCTGCTGATCCACCCTGTCGATCTCGGCCCTGACCTCCTCCAGGGTTGGGAAATTGCTCCCGCCTCCTCCCGCCTCAGGTTTCATTTGACTCTGTCCACCCCTTATCTGAGTTTTTTCGATAAAGCTCTTCTTTCAAAAAGATGGATCTTATAAAGGTATAAAGTCACTAAAACGCTTCGGCACCTTTAAATATCATACCACGTTTAAACATATCTTAAAGGACTTTAGCTAATCAGTTATAATGTAAGATAAACAGGGATTTCTTGGAACGGTGGTGGGAAAAATCAATCAAGCAACGACCCGGCTGGAAATGCCGGAGGCCATTATCGGAAACTCCAGGATGCTTGCTTTATTAAAAAGAAACGGAGAGATTTTCAAGCTCTTCTGGCCGCGCATCGACTACGGCCAGCACCTGGGCCGCTTCTGGACGGGGCTAAGGTTCGGCAATAGCCCGACCAAATGGTTCCACCTGGGTGAATGGTCCTCCTCCCAGCGCTACCTGGCCGACACAAACATCCTGGAAACGACCCTGACCGGCCTGTCCAGCCAGCTGAGTGTTACGCAGTGGGATTTTGTTTTGCCGCAGCAGGACCTGCTGGCCAGGCACTATAAAATTGAAAATACTGGTGGCAATAGCGAGAGCATAACCTTTTTTCTATACTGCAACTTCGAAATTGAGGAATCGATCCTTTATGACGGTGTATACCTGGACTTTGCCAGCCATGCTCTGGTTTTTTTCCGGCGGGATGTTTATTTTGCCGTAGCCGGCTGCGGTTATCCCCTGGCAGGGTACCAGTGCGGGCGGCGGGATACTGCCACTGACCCATACCGGGAAGCAACCGAAGGAACGCTCTGGGGAAACAGGGACTCCATCCGCCATGGCGCCGGTAGCCTGGCCTGGGATCTGGGTGAAGTCAGGCCGGGGGAAGCGAAAACCTTTACAATATACCTGGCTGCCGGGCACGGGGAGGAAGAGGTCCGGGCCCTTCTGGCCGTCGCGGCAACCCGGGGAGGAAGTGAGTGGCTGGAAGACACCCGGCAGTACTGGCTGGATTGGCTCCAGGCAGGCGCCCGGACCCTGGAGGGGGTTCCGGCACACCCGGCCTATAACCGGTCCCTCCTGGCCATGAAGCTGATGACCTGCAGAGAGACGGGGGCATCCATCGCTGCGCCGGAATTTGATCCCTATTACCAGGCCTGCGGCGGCTACGGCTACTGCTGGCCCAGGGATGCCGTCTTTGTGGCCGCAGCCCTGGACGAGGCCGGTTATCACCAGAGCGCGGCACAGTTTTATAATTTTGCTGCCAAAATCCAAAACAAAGAAGGGGATTGGCGGCAGCGTTACTTTTTAGACGGCATGCCGGCCCCCTTTTGGGGAAAACAAATTGACCAAACAGGAGCTGTGCTCTGGGGCTACTGGCACCATTACTCCCTTACCGGGGACAGGGATTTCCTGGAACAGATCTGGTTTTCCCTGGCAGCAGCAGCCTCTTACCTGACAGAACATCTTGAAGCCAACGGCCTGCCCTCACCCAGTTTTGACCCGTGGGAGGATGAGTACCTCCAGGGAACATATTCTGCCGCAGCCGTCTGCGCGGGACTCAAGGCTGCCTCGGAACTGGCGGCGGTAAAAGGCAATAAAGGTGACTCGGACTGCTGGCTCGCTGCCTCCAAAACCGTGCGGGAAGGTATATTAAAACGCCAGTGGTCAGAACGCCTGAACCGGTTCCGGCGCGGGGTCAACCGGAGGGTATACCGGGACACCTATGAGAGGGCCCTGGGCCGGGGGGAAAGGGCCTTTACCGGCACAGATCCCACAGGCATCTACCAGACCTACTTTATCGGGGAGGACGAAAGGGTAGACGCAGCCCTGCTGGGCCTGGTTTTTCCCTTTGCCGTGCTGGACCCGCTGGATGACCGCATGGAGGCAACCGTCAGGGCAATTGAAGAAAAACTCTGGAATTGGGGCGCCGGTGGCCTGCGCCGCTATGAAGGGGACAACTACCGGGAAGGAAACCCCTGGCTGATTACCACCTTCTGGCTTTCCATCTACCACTGCCTGGCCGGGAACCGGACCAGGGCCCGCCAGTTGTTTAACTGGTGCTTAAGCCAGGCCAATCAACACCTCCTGCTCCCGGAGCAGGCCGGCAAGGATAGCGGTGGCCCGGCCTGGGTGATGCCCTTGAACTGGTCCCACGCCATGTTTATATTTACCCACCTGGCCCTGCACGGGCAGTTGAGCATCCTAAAAAACCCGGGCAAGAAAACTGATTACTAATAAAACAAATCATTTTGCCGTATACTTAGATCCGGCAATAATTCCTTCAGCTTAAAGTCAAGAATCAAGTTTGATTTCACCGCGAACATTCCGGAGGGAAAAAATTTGGGCCGGTTCTTAAAGCTTCGCTTTTCCCCGTGGGAGGTAGCAATTAATCTCCTTCAGATCATAGCCGGATCGCTCCTGGTGGCGGTAAGCCTGAACATCCTTTTAATCCCGCACGGCCTACTGTCCGGGGGAGTTGCAGGGCTGGCCCTGGCCTTCCTTTACCTTTTCAAGATACCCGTTTACTCAAGCATCCTGCTCCTCAACATACCTATTTTCTGGTGGGGTGCCAGGGAAATCAACCGGCAATTCTTACTTTACAGCCTGGCGGGCACGCTGGCCCTGACCATCTTTCAGGCAACCACCTATAACCTGATTGAGCCGCTGCCGGTGGACCTGTTCCTGGCCTCCATTTTTGGAGGGGGCTTAAGCGGCGTGGGCCTCGGTTTGGTGTTCCGGGGCCATGGCAGTACCGGCGGCACCGACATCATCGCAGTTATCCTGAAAAAGAAAAAAAATATGAGTATCGGGGAGGTTGGGTTCTACGCAAACCTTTTGGTCATTACCATCTCCCTGGCTTTTTTCCCGCTGGATATTGTTTTGTACACCGTAATTTCCATGTTTGTTGCCGGCAAAATGATTGATGTAACGATAACCGGTTTTAATTTAAATAAGTCGGTAATGATTATATCCAATATGTCCGAAGAAATCGGTGGCAGGATTATCAACGAGATGCACCGTGGCGTAACTTATTTTAGCGGCTGGGGAGCCTTTACCCGGGAGAATAAAACCATTATCAACTGCGTAGCAAACCGTTTTGAACTGGCCAAACTAAAGCATATTATCTCGGAAATCGATCCCGATGCCTTTGTTTACATTTCCGATGCCACTGAAGTACTGGGAAAGGGTTTTACCAGAAAGGATTAGTAAAAAATAATTGTTTTTTTTGCCCTTTTAGATGCCGGCCATTTTTTACACGGCTAAAAACAAAACTATTTCACATAATAATAATGGCTGCCGTTTCAACTGAATAAGGGGGTTTGGGCTAATGAGCAGAAGGCGTAGAGGAGTAATGTCCGAAAGGCTGAAGTACGAATTAGCCGATGAACTGGGTTTTGGCAACGTGGTGCGCAGGGACGGCGGTTACTTCGGTAATGTTTCATCCAAAGACTGCGGTAACATGGTCCGGCTTGCCATCGAACGTGCCGAACGGTCTCTGGCCGGAAACGGTAGCCAGTTTCAGGGCGCTCTTTAAGGAGCGCCCCTTTAATTCGTCAATACCGGGTTCTGGTCATAAATTTCTTGAATATTAAAAATATTGGTAATTACTAGAATTCATGTTAAGTATTATTATTACAGTAACGAAGGGCTAAAGCCTGAAAGGGGAAACAGCCATGACTGTTGACGACATCCAGACCGTTATCAGGCTCTGCCTGGCTTTACTCGTTGGTGCCTTGATTGGAGCCGAGAGAAGAAGCATGCACAAGCCGGCCGGGATAAGGACCCATGCCCTGGTAGGCCTCGGCGCCGCACTTTTTACCATCATCAGCATCTATGGTTTTAAAGAATTTGCCGGCCCCCCCTATTACCGGACCAATATGGATCCGGCCAGGATAGCAGCTCAAATTGTTGTGGGCGTAAGCTTTATCGGGGGCGGGTTGATCTTTAGAGAAGAAAACAAGGTCAGAGGCTTAACCACCGCGGCCAGCATCTGGCTGACCGCCGCCCTGGGTACAGCCATTGGCGTCGGGATGTACCTTGCTGTTGGCGTAGCTACGGTCCTGGGATTCATCGCCTTGAGGTTAAACCGCATCCTGAAAATAACTGGAGCAGATGAACAGGACGATTAAAGACGTAACGGGAAAACCAGGTCCTTAGCTTATTGACCCTGATGCAGGGCAGCTTATTCCATGGCATCCGAAAGACAAAGGGACCGGACCTTGACCCCCTCGATTGAAGCCAGTTCCCTTTCCAGTCTCTCCCTTTCATCATCCCGGGCCTGCATGGTGAGGGTGATAATACCGCGCTCCCGGCCCGGGTCCGGAATTCCGTTACGACAGAGGATCTGGGAACCGTACCTGGTGAAAACCTCCTGCACTTTCGGGGCCTGATCTGCCCTCTCATCAACCAGCACTCCGACGATACAAATATCCCGATTCATCCTGCTAAAAACACCCCTTTGGCATCTTCTTCGATAATTGCAGTGTAACCGGGAAAACTCATCTTTATGCAATTAAACCGGCATTTTACCTGACGCAAATAAACCTTAAAAAAAAATTAACATTACCTTAACAATGTATTAACCTGGCATGTGATAAGATACCAGTGGAGGATGCACAAACTTCGCCATCTGGAGGTGGGAAATATGCTCCTTAAAAAAAGTAAGGTAATATTTTTTGAGTGTTTTATTTCGGTAGCAAATAACATTCATAACGCTGCTGGTATTTTTAGGGAGAATATTAATAACCTTGGTTGCACGGAGGAGTTCGCCCTCCGGATTAAAGCTCTGGAAAACAAAGGAGACCAGTATACCCACGATATAATAAGGGCTCTGAATAAGACTTTTATAACCCCTCTGGAACGCGAAGACATCCTGGGTCTGACCATCAAACTGGATGATGTGCTGGATATTATCGAAGCCTGCACCTGGAGATTTGAACTGTTCAATATTAAAGAAACCGACGAGTACATGAAGCTTTTCGCCAAAAATATCGAGGCTTGCACCCAGGAAATCGTTTCTGCCATAAATAACCTGGGCAACAACAGGATCAAGGAAATCAGCAGGCATACCCACAGAATCAACGACCTCGAAAAAGTGGCGGATGACTTGCTCAGGGACGGCCTAAAGACACTCTTCAGCAACTGCAACGACCCCATAGAGATCATCAAAAAGAAAGAGATCTATAACATGATGGAAGAAATTACAGATACCTGTGAAGATGTAGCAGATATCCTTGAACGAATAATCATGCGGCATTAAGGGGTATTGCAATGTTTGATGAGACAAGGGTCCTCTTTATGGTTGTGGTTGTGCTTGCACTTTCCTTTGATTTTATCAATGGCTTTCATGATACTGCCAATTCAATTGCTACCGCCATTTCAACAAAAGCTCTGACACCGCGAGCCGCAATTATTCTTGCCTCATCCATGAACCTGGTGGGGGCCCTTGCCTTTACCGGCGTTGCCGAAACAATCGGCGGTAAAATCACCAACCCGCTCAACCTGGACAACGGCATGCTCATCGTTACAGCAGCAATGATTTCTGCAATAACCTGGAATTTAATTACCTGGTATTACGGTATACCCAGCAGTTCCTCCCACGCTTTAATTGGGTCACTGACTGGTTCTGTTATTATTGCCGCAGGATTAGGAGCAGTCCATTTCAGCGGTTTTTCAACCATTCTGGGAGCTCTGATCTTTTCGCCGCTGATTGCCTTTGGTGCTGGATACATATTTATGTCCCTGGTCAGAGCAATTTTTAAAAATGGTAACCCGGTTAAATTAAACCGGAGATTCCGTCTCATGCAGGTTTTTTCCGCAGCCTGGCAGGCCTTCAGCCACGGCACCAATGACGCGCAAAAAACCATGGGAATCATAACCTTCGCCCTGGTGACCGGGGGATTTCAAACAACTCTGGAAGTCCCCTTTTGGGTTAAATTAACCTGCGCTGTTGTTATGGCCCTGGGTACCTCAATGGGCGGCTGGAAGATCATTAAAACAGTGGGCACAAGGATCATGAAGCTGGAACCGGCCAGCGGCTTTTCGGCAGACTTTTGCTCGGCATTTGTCATCCTTATGGCTACCCTGCTCAAAATGCCGGTGAGCACAACTCACGTCATCTCATCCTCCATCATGGGAGTAGGTTCAGCCAAGCGTTTTTCCGCTGTAAGATGGGACACAGCAGAAAGGATCGTTATAACCTGGGTGATTACCCTGCCCATCACCATTATTTTAGCCGGCCTGATTTACTGGTTAATTTCATTTTTACCTCTCGGCTCCTGATCATGACCAGGCTTAAAAACCCTTTGCTTTTCCATCAGCGGGTAGTGCATCTTAGCCATTTTTTGGTACCTCCCGACAGCCCCGTAGAACCTGTCCACCTCGGACTCTTTAATTGCCCTGACTACCCTGGCCGGAGACCCCACGGCCAGCATCCCGGCGGGTATTACCATCCCCTGGAGCACCAGGGACCCCGCTCCTACCACCGCACCCTTACAAACCCTGGCCCCGTTCAAAATAATCGAACCCATGCCGATATAAGCGTCATCTTCAATGGTGCACCCATGCAATAAGACCCTGTGGCCAACTGTTACCCTTTCCCCCACAACAAGGGGAAACCCCGCGTGTTCGTGCAGGATCGAACCATCTTGAATATTGGTCATGGCTCCGATTTTAACAGTATCCACATCGCCTCGTATCACAGAATTGTACCAGATGCTGGCATGAGCACCAATTTCCACTCTTCCGACCACAACCGCGCCCGGGGCAATAAAAGCTGTTTCATCAATTAACGGATAAATCCCGTCATAGGGAAGGATCAACTAAGCCACATCTCCTCTCAGCAATAATCTAATCCTTTTATTAGATAAATAATCTTATTTTACATTATCCTCACAAAAAAATGGGTAAGCAAGCCATATTCCCCAAAAAATCTCCTTTGAGGAGATTTTTTGACGGCTTCAGTATTCTTGGTCCTAAAAGTAAAGATATTATTCCCTTCTGTCTTCCCGATCATTATTTACCTGGCTGTGGAATATTTCCTCCAGGCTGGGCTCCTTAGCCGTTTCCATGTCCAGCTGGCTGACAACCCGCCACACTCCCCGGGCCCTGTAAGCGGCACTGACGGCAGCATCCCTTTCTTCCGGATCATTTATCGTGCCCTTTAAAAATACCGTGCCCTTGACAGAACGCGCTCCAATACGCTTAAGGTCCAGGCGGGGCTCGGCTTTAAGTTCCTCCATAACCTCAAAGGTAACATCCTCGTCATCTAAAGCCCCATCAGTGCTGATTGTGATCCCGTTTTCAATTCTCTGCACGCCCTCAACACCGGAGATTAATTGCTCTACTCTTTCCTTTTCGGAAAGGGTATCAACAATTCCACTCAACTGGACCTCCCCGTTGATAACATTGGCTTTAAGACCATAGGCACTGGTTTCGGGATTTTGTTCAAGAATCCTTTGCACCCTTTCCCGGAGCACATCATCACTTACCCTTGCCATATGTCACACCCCTTAAGATTAAAAATACCGGCTTTGTTCATGTACTATTATTACCCCCGGCAATTCCATAAATTCTAAAAGTAAAAAAGCCCCATGCAGTATACACTGGATTTAAAAAAATGATATAATTTTTATTGCAATACGTTTTTAGAATTTTAAGCGATGTCTTAACATTCCAAAAGCTCTGGTTTTCCAGCCTGTTCCTGTCTCAATCCTTTCTGTGATGGAAAAGGAAGGAGGGCTTTCGTGGCAAACACCAGGATAGAAAGTAGAAGAGACTTTAAAAAGGATCTTACCCTGGACGAGCTTGAAATACTTTTAAAGATAAACAATATTGTAACCTCAAACCTCGATCTGGATGAAATCCTGCACTCTGTTCACGCCTACCTGCCAAAACTAATTCAACACACCAAAAGCGGTATATTTTTCTACCACGAAAAAACGGGGAAAATCAACCTGCAATCCAACATAGGATTGAGTGAAAGGTTGATTAAAATATTCTCTGATAACACCTCAAGTAATTTTCTGTTTATGAAGCTCCTCGAAACAAAAAAAGCATGGCGCTCCACAGACATTCTCCCGGTCGAAGAAATCAAAAAAACCCCCTACTTTCAGTCCGCCCTCAGGCGGGAAAACATCCTTTACAGCCTTGGCGCACCCATTCTTTTGGACGGTAATTTTATTGGGACCATTCAAATTACGCGTCCCGAAAGCCGCCGGGACTTTACCATCAGGGATCTGCGAATGCTGGAACTGGTGGCGCAGCAAATCAGTATTGCTGTAAAAAACGCCCTGACCTATGAGAAAGGGCTGAAGGAAAAGGAACATATTATCACAGTCCTGGAACAAAAGGTCAAACAGGCCGAAAGACTGGCTGCCCTGGGCAGGGCTGCGGCTATTATTGCCCATGAAGTTAAAAACCCCCTCACTTCTATCCGGCTCTCCCTGTATTCCATTGAAAAAAAAGCAGCCTGGAAAATTAATTTCCACGAAGACCTGGAAATCGTCAAGGAAGCAGTTGAGCGGGTAAGCCGGACGATGGAAGACCTCCTGCACTTTTCCGGTGAAAGCAATCTGAGGTTGAGGGAGGTTGACATTAATCAGCTCCTTAGGAGCCTGGTCCTCGACTATAAAAAACAGGTTAATAATAATGTTATTATAGAAACATCTCTAAACCAGCTGGTCCCCATCATTCTGGCAGATGCGGACAAGTTAAAGGAAGCGTTCAACAACCTTATAGCCAACGCCATAGCAGCCACAGACAGCGGAGGAACCATCCGTATTTCCACCTACCCATCCTTTGACCGGGTGGTGATCACCATTGAAGACTGGGGCGCCGGTATCTCGCCGGAAATTCAGCAAAAAATATTTGAACCTTTTTTCACCACCAAACAGAGCGGGACAGGCCTCGGGCTCGCCATCGCCAAGAAAAATATCGAGGCACACCGGGGTTCCATCCAGGTGGAAAGTCAACCGGGCTGGGGCACCAAATTTACCATAACCCTCCACGTTTACAACAAACGCCCGGAAGGAAGCAAACCTGTACGGAGTGAATGATTATGAACGAGTTCTTAAAAAGTGAAATAAAAATGTTGCTGGTTGACGATGACCCGCTGGTAAGACGCAGCCTCAGGATGATTCTGGAACTGCACGAGATCCCCGTGGTTGGGGAAGCAACAAATGGTCAAGATGCCCTGGAGGCTGTTGCCAAACTAAAGCCCACCATGGTTTTAATGGACGTAAACATGCCCAAAATGGACGGCATTCAGGCCGCCAGGCTGATTAAAACAAGATTTCCCTCAATTCATGTCATTATTCTGACTGTGCACAATGAACACAGCAAAGTAGTCCAGGCCATCCGGGACGGTTGTTCCGCCTACGTGTTGAAGGACAGCTCCCCGGAACAGCTCATAGAGATTGTTGAAAGCGTGGCCGAGGGGCGTTATTTTGTTGACACCTCCATTGCCAACGAGTTACTGGTTAACCTGGTGCAGGGGACCCCTCCCCATCAGCCCTCAAAGGACGCCTCACAACTGACAATGCGTGAAAAGGAGGTCCTGCAACTAATCGTCAATGGTTTGAGCAACAAGGAAATTGCCCATAGATTAAACATCACCTTGCGTACAGTCAAGGCTCATGTCAGCAGCATCTTGACGAAGCTGAACGTGAGTGACCGGACCCAGGCAGCTGTTCTGGCCATCCAGGAAAAATTCCTGGAACCCGGCAATTAAAAAAAGTGCGCCTTTTGCCAAGGCGCGGGTGAGTAGGGGGTATATAATCAATATAAATTTATTAACAAGCTAAAAATTAGCTGTTATACTTCACAAAGCAAGTCCTTTTCCACACCACCTCCCTTTGATGCGCTTGGTATTGCCCTTACTTTTTGATAACCCTCTTCAGGAAGTAGCCTTCTTTATCGATAACTTCCCTTAATAACCTCAGGTCTTCCTCCGTGGGCTCTTCCATTTCCTTTACATCAGGGGGAATGATTAATTCGAAAGACACCAGTTCTTGAATATCCTGGGGCGTCAGGCCCGGCTTAACTTCCAGCAGCATCATTCTTTTGGTTTCCTCATCAAAACCAAAGAGGGCCTGGTTAGTAATTACCCGGTAAGGCCCGGCCCCAAGAACGCCTGCCTTCTCGCGATAATCAGGCGAGCCGTCTCCGAACCCGATGCTTGTCACAAAATCCAGCTTTTTGACAAATCTCCTTTTTTCCAGGGCCATAATCGCGATGGTCTTTTCGCAGTTGGCCGCCATGGCACCGGCGCCGCCGCTCCCCGGGAAGCGGATGCCCGGCTTGTCGTAGTTAGACCCTTCAATTGTTGAGCAGATGTTTCCATACATATCAATCTGGGCACCGCCAATAAAGGCGTAATCGGCGCATCCCCTCTGGGTCAATTCAAAAGCGGCGCAAAGCCCTTTGAGATAGCAGGCCTTGCGGGCGGCCCTGGTATCACCAACGGACAGGGGCATCCCCATTTCCAGTATCGGCGCCAGTGAACCTGCTTCATAAATCATATACAGGTTGGGAGCATGGGTGAGCTGGGCGTGCATGGCAGCAATAATAGGCAGGCCCGTACCAACAAATACAATTTTTTCGTCTTCGAGGACTCTGGAACCCGTATAGGCAATCATTTCAAATGGAGTGTACTCGGACATTTTTTTACCTCCTCTAATAATTAGTTATCCGGTTGGGCAGATAGTATTATTTTGTTTTATATGATAATAGGCTGGCCACCATCCAGATCTTTAAGCTTTTTCAGGGTCTTATAACCGACTTTCTCGAGGAAGTCATCAAAGGTTTCACAGCTGAAGATATACTCGTCATAGTACTTCTTCAGTGCTTCCTTATTGCCCGTCTTCCGGAAATCTTCACAGAGGCTCCGGAACATCCTCAAGTGGTCCATGTCAAACCAGTAAAAACCGTAGGAAGCACCCGGATAAGAACCGAAGGGCTGCTCAGTTACGGTGTCCACAACAGGATAAGGTATCTCGGTGAGGTTTGGATAAGACCGGATGTTTTCGGTGGAAATAATCTTTTCCGTGGTCATAATGGTGGCCGTCGCAGCCATGGCAATTTCCGGACAGGTGCAGTGGGCTCCAAAAATCCTGGCATTCCCATACATATCAGCTGCGGTGGTATGGATAATACCTACATCCGGGTGGCAGGCCGGAAGCAGGTAGACATTCTTGCCGGTAAACGGGCATTCAATCATTTTACCCCTGTTCACCAATTCCATGTCGGAGCCGCCGTGGTCGCGCACCGGTATAAATGGAATACCCATTGCGGCAGCCTTGAACCTTACGGACATACCGTAGTTTGTATAGTCATCCATTTCGATCATCCCGTTGGTTGCCAGGTATCTAAGCAGGGGCGCTATACCGATGATTTCATAGCCCCACCAGGCCAGCTCTACACGCCTGATTGAAACACGATCCGGGTCCAGGATCATGGCGCCGGCAAGCAGCTCGGGACAAATGGAGTTGGACTGGAAGGAAAGGGTCAGGTCTCTTGCTCCCTGCCTGATTATTTCATGAATGATGGCCACAGGCACCCTGGTATTGACAAAACCTCCGATGCCCAGGTTAATACCGTCTCTAATATGGGTGGCTACAGCTTCCTTTAAGGTGACTCTTTTATCCTTTTGGGCATGGGATTTTTGTACCATCTTTTTTCTGGCCTCATCGGGAGTCGGGCCCCAATACTCAAATTTTTTTTCTTTGTACTGCAGGGTGGAAATATTCTTAATTTTGGAACTAACATCGCTTAACATTTTTTTACCTCCCCTAAAAATTTCTATTTCTTATTCCTATCCCAAGACGGTATAAAAATTATTTCCCGGTTAAATCTCCCTGACATCACCCCCCACGTTAGAGAAAACACCTTTAAAAGCACATTTTCCCTAACACCATCTGGATTAGACAAAATGAAATAATACCAATTGTTTGTAAGTTTTTAATATTTCTAATATTTTAAATTATACAACACTTTTACTCCCTGGCAATTAGTCTATGGTTCTAGACCCTCTTTTACCCCGACCTGTACCAGCAATAGTACCTCCAACCTGAAAATAGACATCCCTTCACCCTCCTGCCGGGTGCCACGCCAGCTGTATGGATGCCTTCCTAATAATAGACATTTCCCATCCTGCTTCTGGTGCCATGTCAGCAGCCCGGATGCCTGGCCTAACCATTTTGTTTGTGTCAATTGATGTCATAATATAATGAATTATTGATAATTTCATAATTTTACTAATATTTTGTAAATATCATAGCATAAATTTTATTCCTTGGAATCAGTCAATGGTACTAGTCCTATAAGACATATTGAAACCTGTTCCATTAGCCAATATAATTTCCTTAACATAATCAATAAAATATTTTCATAAGGTGGGTGAATCGTTCAGACAAAAAAAGATTTATTCCTAAAGAAAGGGGGAAGGTTTCCAGCAGTCACAGGGACTTAAGTCCATATTTGTAAATAACTGCTTCTTCCGAAGTCGACGGAAGAAGGCCGGTCAATTTTGCTGTCCCGGCCTGGAAACTGTGGGGAAAAAGCTTATGATTGAATGGACTGGATTATCACCCGACGAAGCCAGACAATTTCTGGCTAACAAGGACAAGTCAAAAAGGGACAAAAGAATGAGCCTTAAAGAGGCGGTGCAAAAGTTCGTCAAGGACGGAGACAATATCGGCGTTGCCGGTTTTGTTAACGGCCGTCAGCCCATTGCCATCGTCCACGAAATCATCAGGCAGGGAAGAAAGGACTTAATCCTCTCCTTCCAGTCTGCAGGCCTTGCCATCGAGTATCTGGCCGGCGCCATGGCTCTGGACGAGAGCAAGAACAGTATCAAAAGACTGGAACTTGCTTACTGGGCTCACGAAGCTTTCGGGATATCCCCGCTTTTTAGATACCTGACTGAAAACGGCAAAATTGAAGTCGAAGACTGGAGTAACTACAACATGTCCGCCCGCTTCAAGGCCGGCTCCATGGGACTTCCATTCATCCCCTGCCGCAGCCCAATGGGAAGCGACATGGTCCAGCGCAACCGTTCTGTTATAATTGATTGCCCCTTCACCGGCAGGCCGATCATGCTCCTTCCTGCATCTCACCCGAACGTCGCCATCGTTCACGTGCAGGAAGCAGATATTTACGGTAACTGCCGGATCCAGGGCCCCACTTATACCTGCCCTGAAATTGCCATGGCCTCCGCTCACACCATTGTTACCTGCGAGCGCCTGATTGAGCACAATGAAATGACCCGCTATCCGAACCGGATCAGCATTCCGTTCTTCGCAGTTGACGCCGTTATTGAAGTACCCTTCGGTGCTTACCCGGGCAATTGCCATGGCCTCTATTACTTCGATGAAAAACACATCAGTGAGTTCAGAGGAGCGTGCGAAAAATTCCGTAAGGGAGACACCGCTCCGCTTAAAGAATACTACGATCAATATATCTTCGGAGTGGAGACTTTTGCTGAATTCATCGACAAACTCCCCTTCGAACAGCTCCAGTATGTACAAAAAATCGAGCCCGGTATTCGTCTGGAAGCAGGCTTTACCGTGCTAGGATCATAGGGAGGTGAAGATAATGCCAAAGTACTCTGATGATTTTACCACCCAGGAAATGATCGTGGTGGCAGGATCCAGGTCCCTGCCTGATAATAAAGTTATTTTTGCCGGCACCGGCCTGCCCATGGTAGCAATTACCCTGGCCCAGTTAACCCACGGGCCCGGGATTGTCCCGGTTTTCGAAGCCGGCGCCGTGGGCCCCGAACTTAGCCGCGGCCTGCCCCTTTCCGTGGGGGACTCCAGGACTACGTACCGGGCTAATTATTTGCTCGGCTTAAACTCCGCCTTTGAATTGACCCAGCGCGGCTATGCCGACATCGGGTTCATCGGGGGAGCGGAAATTGACCCCTACGGAAACCTCAACTCCACCATGCTGGGCGACTTCCCGGACGGCTACCAGAGGCCCAAGACACGCCTTCCCGGCAGCGGTGGCGCCAGTGACATGGCTTGCTCCTGCGAGCGCACCATCATCATCATGGTGCACGAACCCAGGCGCTTCAGGGAAAAAATCAGCTACATCACCAGCCCGGGCTATCTCGACGGTTCGCCGAACGCGCGCTGGCGCGCAGGCCTGGTTGGCCAGGGTCCCCAGCGGGTAATTACAACCAAGGCTATCCTTGGATTTGACGATGAAACCAAGCGGATGAAACTTGTCGCCACCCTTCCCGGCGAGACCGTTCAAAGCGTACAGGACGCTACAGGGTTTGAACTGATCATCCCCGATGATGTTTACGAGTTCGAACCCCCGACAGTCGAAGAAATCCGGCTAATCCGGGAGGTGATTGATCCCCAGGGATACTTCGTTAAAAAGAAGATAAAAGAATAACCCGGCTAATTCATTAGAAAAAGACTAAAATATTAATACCCCCTCACGGGCGCACGGCAAGCGCCCTTTTTCATTACTTTTGATCTTCACCAGGTCCCCCGTGTTATTTGGAAATTATTCCATTTATTATCATTGAGTGGCGTTTACAGCCGTTTGGTCATACCTTGACTGAGCGCCCTGCTTGAGGCAGGGCGCTTTCTGTCAGTGTTAAACGTCAAGGATATCCAGTTTCTAGGCTGACAGCCTTGCCGGCGGCTTGGTGATGGCCAGGGCGATGACACCGGCGGCAACTAAAGCTGCAGCGATGACAAAGGACATCATGTAAGTTCCAAAGATATCAAACATTCTACCGGCAATTAAGTTCGCCACAAATCCGGCTATACCCCAGGAGGTGAACAGCAGGCCATAGTTGGAGCCCTGTGCCGTCGGGCCGAAGTATTGCAGGCAAGTGGCCGGGAACAGGGTAAACATGGCGCCGTAGTTCCAACCGATGATAATGGCCACAACGCAAAGGATGAAAAGCTGCTTGCCTACCGGGAACAGCACCAGCATGGCAACTACCTGAAGAACGAAGGTAACCAGGAAACAGATCCTCGTTCCCGTCTTGTCTGCAATTGCGCCGATTAAAACCCGGACCAGCGCGTTGGCGGCATTGAGGCAGCTGGTTGCGATAGCAGCCTGCATGGCGATAGCCGCCGTTACTTCCTTGGGCAGATCACCGACGGCAACCCCCGCCAGGGCAGCCGCTTCCTTGGTCATTTCATTAATACCATGGGCGGCAATGACCCCGATAACCATCAGGCCGGCAAAGGAACCGCAGAAATAAGCGAAGTAGAGCATCCAGAACTGGATAGTCCTGATTGTTTCTCCGAAGGTGTAGTCCCGGCCAGCTCTAGGCGCTCCAGCCTTAGGAGCGGGCGGGTTCCAACCAGCCGGCTTGTAGCCCGGAGGCGGGTTCTGCAGGCAAAGTCCGGCGACGATAGCCATAATAAACATCGCAATACCGACATATTTGAATACAGGAAGCGCACTCCCGCCACCGATGTTTGGATTATTAATCAGCGACGTGGCCAGGGGCCCCATGATGAAGGAGCCTAAACCGAGACCGACAACCGTCAGACCGGTGGCCAGCGCTCTCCGGTCGGGCCACCACTTGGGGGCGGTGGAAATCGGCGGCAGGTAAACAAGACCGCCACCAAAACCGGCAATAATTCCATAGTATAAATACAGCAGGCTTAACTGCTCAGGAGAGTTGATCGTCGATACCATGTAGAAACCGATCCCGAGGATAGCTCCTCCGATAACCACCACAGGCCGGGGACCGAACCTGTCGCTCAATTTGCCGGCCGGGAAAGTCATCAGACCAAAGACCAGTACGGCAATGGCGTAAGCCAGCTGAACCTCAGTGGCCGACCAGCCGAATTCCCCCCTCAGGGGCTTGATAAAAACGCTGAAGGCGTAAAGCAACAAACCGCAGGTAGTACTACCCAGCACTCCACCTAATAGAGGAACCCATCTTGGCATAATTTCACTTCCTTTCTTTGATCTTTTTTCCTAGTACCTGTTGTTACTGCTTCCGCTTTTTAGCTCTTGCCCGCGTAAAGCCATAGACTTTAATCATTTTTGAAGTATGATTCTAACCACCGGTCTTCTTAAATAACAAATATGACTGTATAGTATGAGTACTTCAGTGCACCGGTTGTCTACTGAGATCTGCTTTTCGCATCACCCCCTTCCTGTGGAAAATAAAAATGGTTTTTGGATGGTCAAAGAAACAAGGATGAAGTAAGCTTTCGCCTCAAACGTCCTGGTAATAATTACCAGTGTTTGAACGAAAACTTATTCCTTTTATACCCCCAAAAACCATTGCATCAGGTCGGTTCATAAAAACAGCCCGGCAAAATTGGCTATTTACCAACCTCTACTAAAGCATATTCAACCGACTTTCGAAAATTCCTTCTTATTTAGGTAAATTTTTTTTAAAAATTTTTAATTTTTAATCTTTTCAGGATCATTATTTAGTGCCATTCTAGCTGCCATTACTTTTTCATTAATTGTATTGACCAGGTAAATCGTGCTGAACTCATGGAAGGTCTGAATGATCACACTTTCAACCGGGCCGTCTATAGATAAAAGCCTTCTGTTAATCTCGAAGGCAGACCCGCATCTTTTTTTTAGCTCCGCGCTGACTGCTTCAAGCAACCGGCGCCTGGAATCCTCATCGTTCAGTTCAAGCCATTTTTTCTCGCAACAATCCGGAATATTCCATTCCTTGAATTTAGACATGCATTCCAGAAATAATGACCTGTACCAGTCAAAATCCGGCCTGTTCATAAATAAACCTGCTCCAACCTCCTCACTCACCAGACTTAGATCAAAATTTGCCGGCCCATCCGCTATTTCCTGCCCGATAATTTGGTATTTTATCAATTCACTCCAGGTGTCAAAGCAACCCGGTCAGCCGTTTGCTCCGGTGCAGGGTAACGGTTGCCAACGGCAAACGCTCTTATTATTGTAAGAACATCTGAAATATGTATGAGTGCGCTGCTGAAAAAGAGATTGACTCCTGGGGAGAGTATAAAATACCCCTGTTCTGATTATAAACCTTTCAGGCAGTAATACTATACAAATTGGAATTGTGGAATCCCAGGTGCTAATTAAAGAGACAGGCCAGGAAACATTAATATTGACATAGAAATTTTCACGAAAAAACTTTAAACTTATTAATGAACAAAGTTTGCAAATATTTAAACGTTCCCGGGATATAACTCGAAGGAGCCTTAAAATGGGTATGCACGATAAGGTCAGTACAGGGCTGAAGGGATTGGACAGGGTAATCGACATGCTCCGGCTTGGTGACAATGTGGTCTGGCAAGTTGACAGTATTGCTGATTACAAACACGTGGTTGCCCCTTTTGTCGAGCAAGCCAGGCGGGACGGCAGAAAGCTGATTTATGTCCGCTTCGGCCGCCATGAGGCGCTGCTCGACGACACCAGCGTCGTAAAGGTGTGGCCATTGGAAGCCGGGGAAGGTTTTGAAAGCTTTGCCACCAATGTGCGTCACTTAATTGCCCTGGAAGGGAGAAAGGCCTTTTACGTTTTTGATTGCCTGTCTGAATTGCTGCGGTTTTGGCATTCTGATTTGATGATTGGCAATTTTTTTCAGGTGACCTGCCCGCTCCTCTATGAATTAAACACAATTGCCTACTTTGCCTTATTCCGCAATGCCCATAATTACAGCACTATTGCGCGCATCCGTGAAACAACACAGCTACTGCTGGACATATACTCGGTAAAGGGAAATTACTACATTCATCCCTTAAAGGCATGGCAGAGGTATTCCCCCACCATGTTTTTACCTCATTTAATTGATGGGCAGGATGCTATCTGTATCACCTCCAGCGCCCACGCTTCCGAACTATTCTCCAGCTATAGCTGGAGCAGTAAAAAAATGGACTACTGGGAGGTGGCCTTTCAAAAGTCCAGGGAGGCCCTTGAACTCTCCCAGGAACAGCAGGAGGCTCAAAAGGAGCTTTTACTGCCCCTTCTCATTGGAAAAGAATCAAGGCTGTACGCGCTCTGCCAAAAATACTTCAGCCTGGAGGATGTTTTGCAAATTGCCTCAAGGGTGATCGGCACTGGGTTTATCGGCGGGAAAAGCGTGGGGATGCTGCTGGCCAGAAAAATTTTAAAAAAAGAAAGAGGAGAGCGTTTTATCCCCTTCCTGGAGGAACACGATTCATTTTACCTGGGCTCAGATATCTATTACACCTATATTGTGCAAAACGGCTGCTGGGAACTGAGGACAAAACAAAAAACCAGGGAGGGCTACTTTAAATACGCGCCGGAATTAAGGGAAAAACTGCTGAAAGGAAAATTTCCGGAAATGATCCAGGAGCAGCTCCAGTACATGCTGGAGTACTTCGGGCAGTCACCAATCATCGTGCGCTCCAGTTCCCTATTAGAGGATAATTACGGCAACGCCTTCGCTGGAAAATACGAAAGCGTTTTCTGCGTCAACCAGGGCACTCCGGAGAAACGTTACGAAGCTTTCGAGCAGGCAGTGCGCCTGGTCTATGCCAGCTCCATGAACGAGGAAGCCCTGACCTACAGGGTACGCCGGGGACTGGTTGAGCGCGACGAACAGATGGCCCTGCTGATTCAGCGGGTATCGGGTGATTACCACGGTAATTACTTCTTTCCGCACATGGCCGGTGTAGGTTATTCCACCAACCTCTATGTGTGGGACAAAAACGTCGACATGAACGCAGGCATGCTCAGACTTGTCTTCGGGCTCGGCACCCGTGCCGTGAACAGGGTGGACGGGGATTACCCTCGGATAGTGTGCCTGGACAACCCGCTGCGCACACCCCCTGTCGCCTATGGTGACAGGCAAAAGTTTTCCCAGCACAAGGTTGACCTGCTTAGCCTGCAGGATAACACGCTTGAAAATAAAAACCTGGAAGACGTCCTGGCCTGCGACCTTAAAACGGATAGCAAGCTTTTTGTGGAACCCGATTATGAAAGAATAAATAAAATGCGGGAATCGGGATCTACCATCACAACAAGTCCCTATCTTTTAAACTTTAACGGGTTATTTAAAAATACGGATTTTGCAGTATATATGAGGGATATGCTGCATCTGCTGGCAAAATCCTATGACTACCCGGTAGACATAGAGTTTACTGTAAATTTCACCCCTGATGGCCGGTATAAGGTAAATCTTTTACAGTGCCGCCCTTTACAGACCAGGGGTCTGGGAAAAGCAGTTGCACTGCCCGGGCCAATCAACAAAGAGGACTGCTTCTTTTATACCAGGGGCAATTTTATGGGAGGCAACATCAGGCTGCCGCTAGATTACGTAGTCTACATTAATCCAAAACCCTATCTTGGGCTCAAGGAGCAAGACAAGTATGCCGTCGCCCGGCAGATCGGAGTAATCAACACTGTCCTGAAAGGGGAACACGTCATGCTCATCAGCCCCGGCAGGCTGGGAACCACCACGCCGTCACTGGGAGTCCCGGTACATTTTAATGAGCTGTGCAATATGTCGGTTATTTGCGAGGTTGCCAGCCCGGAAGCAGGGCTCGTACCGGAGTTGTCCTACGGTACCCATTTCTTTCAGGATCTCGTGGAAACCGGTATCTTTTACGCGGCAATCTTTGTTGGAGATAAGGATGTTGTATTCAATCCAAAATGGGTTTTGAAAAGGGAAAATATCCTGACAAGCCTTTCTCCAAAAAGCGCCGCGCTCTCCGGTGTGATTCATGTTGCAAAAACAGAGGGTTTGGTTATTTTTTCCGATATCACAACACAAACCCTTTTGTGCAAATAACCAGCAGCACCCATTGCTAAGTAATCCCGGATTAATAACCTGCATCTTTTTAGGTTGAGCTAAGGACCGAGCAGCTTCCCCTCCCCTTCATCAAACACTCCTGACTGCAACCGTTTTTTCCGTTACCATGCCTTAACCCACTCTAAACAACATACTCCCCGTCAAGAGTTATTCAGGTAATGTTTCCAGGCCTTCAGGCCGCCCGGGTGTACCCATAAACTCTGACAGCTCATCTTAATTTAATCAGCAAAGTTTTCAACAAACCAGTTAACCAGCTTTCTGGCAATGCTGGAGGGGGGCGGCAAGCAGCCGGGCAGGTTCCCTGCCGTGTACCAGCCTGCCTCAACGATTTCCACCATGTCTACGTCAAGATCGCCCCCGGCATAACAGGCGGTAAAGGCGACCATCAAAGAATGGGGAAAAGGCCAGGGCTGACTGCCGAAGTATTTGATGTTCGTAATCTCTATACCAACCTCTTCCCGGACTTCCCTGCGCAGGCTCTCCTCAAGTGATTCACCCGGCTCAACAAATCCCGCGATTATGCTGTAGTGTTGCCTGCCGGCACGCCTGACCAGCAGGATTTGCTTTCCCCTGGTAATGAGGCAAATTACTGCCGGGGAAATGCGGGGATAGCCAGTCAGGCCGCAAACAGGGCAGAACCTGGCATGCTCATCCGCCTTTGTTTCCGTTCGTGCACCGCATCTGCCGCAGTACTGGTGGGTGCTGTCCCAGTGTAAAAGCTGGCTGGCCCTGCCAGCGATTTTGTAGAGATCTTCCTCCATCAGCCCGGGCAATTTTCTTAAGCCCAGAAATTCCGTGCCAGGTAAAGGGCACCAGGCGCTTGACACTTCAACGGCATAACACGGGCTTCCGCCCAACCGGCCCAGATAGATTTTCCGGATCATTTCAGATTCCGGAACCGGGTTGTCAGCGGTATATGGTATAACAGCCAGGCCACTCTCCCGACATACCAGCAGCTCATCCCGGCGAAAAACAAACCAGTGCGCCGGTCCTCCAGCCTGTGGTACAGGAACTGCTTCAGGCACAAAATTCATTTATCCTGACTTCCTTTCCTGCAAGTTTGCGGCAAGTGGAACGGTAATCATAAAAGCCATGGATTCTTTAGGAGAAAACAAATTATTACCCAGTCAACATTAGCGGTTCCACAACGGCATCATCAACGTAATTATATATCCTATCTTGTACTATTCAAACCTTTACCGGACTGGTTTGGCCTTTTATGTCTTCCGTTGTGATGTATAAGCGGGATAGAGACTGAATCCCGGCAAACACATGATTTTTTCCAGCCGGCACATTTTCAAACCGTCCAAGGCACAGGTAAATACCCCCCTGCATTTGGCATTTAACTTAATAACCGCCAAACTTGATAAACTAAGCCCAATAAATGGTTATTGCCACAAACTATTTATGGGGCTTATAATTATTTCAGTGCTTTGATAACGGAGGTTAACAATGGGCGAAAATTATGTGTGTGATGCTGACATTCTGGAAAAATCAGCTGCCCTTTTTCGGAGAATATGGCAGGTGTATCAAGAATATCTTACGCCTGAAGGCAGCCAGGTTTCCCCGCATCAAATGTATCTTCTTAAGCTCTTAGAACGGGAAAGTACCTTGACTCCTTCAGAAATAGCCGGGCAGTTTGGAATCACCCTGGGGGCGGCTACCGGTTTTATTGACCGGGTTTATAAATTAGGGCTCATTACCAGGACCAGAAGTGAGGAAGACCGGCGGCTTGTTCTGATCCAGCTCACACCAGAAGGGGCATCTCTGCTTCAGGCCTTTGAACAGCAGCAAAAACAGAAACACAGGGATATCATAAATAAAATTGGCCTTCCCGAAATTATAGCAATGAACCAATCATTAGAAAAGTTCTTGAAGGTGTTAGGATAGTGTCAAGGCACTGTTTGATAAAGAGAGATAACTATAACCGTCTCAGAAAAGGAC
>LFRM01315592.1_pt1 | contig 79315 bp, 62 predicted proteins | sample 618341 | NCBI WGS metagenome assembly LFRM01 (sample SAMN03654438, study PRJNA283298) | anaerobic digester metagenome | isolation source: pool of bioreactors CSTR01a, CSTR02a, and CSTR03a thermophilic anaerobic... | place: Denmark: Kgs. Lyngby | collected 2014-05-21 | reverse complement strand
ACCTTGACGCTCCGGCGCCCGGAGATGGTATAATCTTCAGGCGGTGGTTATGGGGATAAAAAATCTCAATGAAAGAGAGGGTAACATAGCTTAATTTTTTCAGAAATGTGTCTTGACAACGGGGTGCACTACAGTTTCTTTCCCAATGTCGATTCCTACTACCAATGTTGAAATTTTTATTTGCGAAATCTTCTCGTTTTATGTACGATTCATATAGGGACGCCTCCTCAATCTGGTTTTGTGCCTTTCTTTGCTGGATCAGCACATTACCATTGTATTGATGGGCGTCTCTTTTTTCAAAGGCCGTTTTCAAAGTTAACAGGAATGCTCAATATAATCTATTAATTCCCTATCAAAGCCAAGTGTGTTATAATAAGCCATAGGAAATAAGTCTATTTGTACACCCGTCAATGTTATGCACCTCGCTGGTTTTGGTAGTTTGGTCGTACATTTCTACTTAGCCAGCGCTGGTGCATTTTCCTATTTTAATCAATTTGATCATATGCAACTTGCATATTTACTTTTCGAACACGCTCTTATAACTATTTTAATTATGGAAGAGATTCTAATGTGATTTTAATGTGAAGTTCATTTCTGGGCATTCCTATAATCGGAATTTATTTAGCATAGCAGTTTCAAAATCAAAAGCCAGAAGAACATTATTAAATAAAAACACGTTATTGTTAGAATTTGCATGGGGAAATTATATGCGTGTAGTTTTACGAGTTCGCAGGAGGTAAAAGCAGTATGCTTCTGAGATTTGAAAATGTATCTAAATCATATGGTAGGGTAAGGGCTCTTAATAAAATATCCTTTAGTGTATATCAAGGTGAGATAGTAGGTCTTATTGGTGCAAATGGAGCTGGAAAGACGACTACCGTTCTTAATATTGTCAGGTATATAGTGCCGGATGAGGGATTGATAACGCTAAAGGGCAAGCCTTTAAGCCAGTACGATGATACATCATATCCAGTGACATATATGCCTGATGTTCCCGTTTATTATGAAGAACTGACTGTAAATGAACATTTAGAACTGCTTGCTGCCGTATATGGTAAAAACAAAAAGGATGTGGACAACCTTATAGAACGTTTGGAACTGGCGGAATATTTGGATAAATTACCAGATACACTTTCAAAAGGCACCAAGCAAAAGCTTATGATAGCCTGTGCTGTACTCCGAAATTTCGATTTGTTTGTTGCGGATGAGCCATTTACAGGGCTTGATCCTAAACAAATCAGAGTTTTGAAAGATATATTTATCGAACAGAGGCAAAAGGGAAAAACCGTTTTGCTATCGACACACCTGCTTGATGTGATTGAGTCCTTCTGTGACAGATATATCATTTTGAATAAAGGTATAATTGTTGCTGAGGGAACAAAGGAAGATATCGGGAAAGCATATAACTTAAAAAACTGTACCCTGGAACAGTTATATTTAAGAATCACTGCAGGAGATACCCGACCCTTTGGAGGAGGAAGTGACTTTGATGTCATTGATTATTAAAAACAGGATAAGACTCACTTTTGATTTATTGAAGAACTATTGGTATTTCTTTGCAGCGACCGTTTTAGGTTTTCTATTTATAGCAGAGAGTGTAGTTGAACGGATAAATATGGTACCGGTGGATGACCTGATGCTTTATACCTCTATATTGATAATTCTGTTGTCCTTTAGAAAAATTATATCCGGCAGATATCCGGTTATAAGAATGAGCCCGGCTTCCATACATTTTTTCAGAGGTTCACAATTATTTACAAAGCTTTTTCATATAAAAGTATTTCTGTCTTTAGCCGGCTGTATTGCTACAGGTGCTGTTATAGCCACTATCACTTATCGTGCAGCAATATCCAAAGAACTGTTTATATATAGTAGTGTGACCGCCTTATATCTGTTCTTAAGCAGTCTCATAGCGTGGATTTATTACAACAGCCAGTCAGTTTCGCAGAAAATATATGTTGTGGCAATATTTTTATTCATATCGGGATTGCTTATATATAATATGGTGATTTCTCTTTACATTTTAACTGTTTTAACTGTATTTGCGGCCATCCGGGCGTATAGAACTAAAATATTATGGAACAAATATTACCGTGATTGCAGTTTCATATATGAAAACATGGCGGCTGCTGCAAAGAAAGATATGGTTCGCATGATGGAGACCGTAAATAAACTTAACTTATCGAAAAAACCTGTATTCCATAGTATTTTTTCGAGAATACCTCCGTCAAAAAAAACCGCCCTTATAATGAAAAGTTTTTTAGGAGTGGTAAGAACCAATATACAGACAGTAAAGTTTCTATTTATCATATTTGCAGCAGGCATAATATTTAATAATTTTGTGTTTATGACACTTGGACTAAATAGATTTCTATCAGCAATTGCCCTGGGAAGTTTTTATGCAAACCTTGCCGAATTATTTAGAAAACAGATTGTCTCAATAATTGACAAAAAGAAAAGAGGGTTTTACATACCTTATACGGATATAGAAATTTTGCTAAGCTATTCTGTATTACCGACAATTATTTTTTTAATAGCATCTTCTATGTTAATCTTCTTTACAGATATAGATTTTTATTCTGTTTTGCTTTCAGGGGTTTTATATTGCACTTTTTACATAATAACGGGATTTGTATCTGTCAGGATTTATGCTAAGCAAATGTTGGTTTGGAGAGCATCTAATATTATTTATTTCGTGATATCCATACTTTGCTTTGCATTAATTGCCTGACTGGATTTTCTTTGACAAATATGAGAGTATAGCTCGCCTGGGAAGGAAATGATATTCTGAAAAAATAGTCAAATAACTTTCAACAAATTTTCCAGAATTTATAATATAATTATGTTTGTTAGGGGAAGTTGGGATGAAGAAATAAATGTGATTATGTTAAAATATTCCTATTGACCCCAAAATATTTATAAAGGCTCCTTATTGGGACTGCCCGAAATGCAAGGCAAAATCCAGTTTTGGTGTACTATCTATAAGTGGGAATCACTATTCACGTCGATTTAAGGAATGTTGGTATACTCAAGGATATGAGCTACCTAAATTACATAAGAAAATAATCTACTTGGACCAGTTTGCTATCAGTAACATGGAAAAAACACTCAATCCCAAGGTTGCTGAACAGCAAAAGAAAAGAATTGATAAGTTCTGGTTTCAACTGTTCGAAAAGCTAGATACATTAAGCAAGCTACAACTAATTGTATGTCCAGATTCGATAACACATCAGAATGAATCAAAAGTGACCATAGAACACTATGAAACCTTAAAAAGAATGTACGAATTGTTATCTCATGGTACAAGCTTTGACCATATCATTAAGCGCCTGAAACCATATCCGAAGATCGTTGTAATTGCTGGCTTTTATATAATCCCTGCAGCATGCGCTAATAATATTTTCCAGAAGCTCATTATCCTTCGATTCAATAGCGTACCAGGCCGCTCTTGAATACTGCTTATGAGCAAAAACTTGGCCTTTCAGGAGCATGGAAAATGGAAGTTAATGATGACCTATTTGGACAGCTCCGATACAGGACATGCAAAATATGAGAGGTTAAGTAGTTTAGATGATATAGACGCGAGCGCTTTTTCAGGAAAGGTGTGGGTTCCCCGAAACCTGAGCCCGTATGATTTGAGCGCGGTAATGTTACGGACCGGGACAATTCCGGAAATACCGGGAGATACTTTTAAAATTAACAATTATGAACAGCCGACTGATCCCGGCGATTCAGGCGGCGGTTCAAACGGCGGTTCAGACAGGCGTAAAAAGCCGGAGGAGACCGGTTTTAAAATACTGGTCAACGGCAAGACAGAAACAGCGGCTACGGCGACGACCACCCGGGAAGGCGATAAAACAGTCACAACCGTAGTTATAGATGATCATAAAATTGACGAAATACTGGCGCAGGAAGGCAACAAGGCAGTTGTAACCATTCCTGTTATGAGTGGCGCGGATGTAGTCACCGGAACCCTGAACGGCCAGACCGTCAAGAACATGGCAAGCAAAGATGCCGTCCTGGAGATTAAAACCGGGCAGGTTACCTATACGCTGCCGGCATCGCAAATAAATATTGACGCCCTATTGGACAGCTCGGAAAACAGGCGGAATCAAAAGATATTGCGGTAAATGTAAAGATATCCGGACCTGCCGCAGAAACCGTCAAAACCGTTGAAGATACCGCAAACAAAAACAACTATCAAATTATCGCCGGGCCCATAGAATTTGAAATCACCTGCTCCTACGGGAGCAAGACCGTGGAGGTTTCCAAATTCAATGCATATGTGGAAAGGCTCATTGCCCTACCTGAAGGCGTAGCTCCCTCCGGGATCACAACAGGCGTTGTGCTCAATCCAGACGGGACCTTCTCTCATGTGCCCACAGCCGTTGCAATGATAGACGGCAAATATTACGCAAAAATAAACAGCCTGACCAGCAGCGCCTACACTGTCATCTACAGTCCGAAAACCTTTAAGGATGTTGAAAACCACTGGGTCCAGAAAGATATCAGGGATATGGCTTCCAGATTGATAATCAGCGGAGTGGGCGATGAATTATTCGAGCCCGAACGCAGTATAACAAGGGCTGAATTTGCGGCAGTTATGGTCAGGGCATTGGGGCTTGGACCGGAAGAATACAAAAATAATTATGCCGATGTAAAAGCAGGCGAATGGTACAGTAAATACATTTCAACAGCATCATCCCATGGCTTGATCAGGGGCTATGATGACGGGACATTTAAGCCAGAGGAAAAGATCACCCGCCAGGAGGCAATGGCTATCTTAACGCGGGCTATGGATGTCACCAGGCTTGGAGAAGAGCTTGAGGTAGAGGCAAGAGACATTCTTGCGGCATTCAGCGATGAAGCCGGGGTCTCCGGCTGGGCTGAGGATTCTGTGGCAAAATGTGTAAAGACAGGTATTGTTACCGGCAGAAACGACGGCCGGATAGCACCTTTGGATAACATCACAAGAGCGGAGCCACAATCATGGTGCGGAGGCTCCTGATCAACTCAGATTTGATTTAGTTGATTGATAATGGAGTAATCATCCAAAGACTTACCGGTAATATTATTGCAGCATAAAGCGGCGGCTGATTCTGCCACTCGTAATTTTGGGCACCCTGCGTCGGGAGCCCTTTATTTTTTATTGGTTGAATTTAAAACATATTGATCTGGAATAATTCTATCAATAAAGCTAACCTCGATATAATACCTGGCGGTCTCTTCAGGAGTGTATTTCATTCTGTTATCAATCCACCATTTTACTGTTTCAGCAAAACTACCTACGAGATGATTAATAACGAAATCAGCAGGGGCTTTCATTTTTACCCCATTTAAATATTGAGATAAATATTGAGAGAACATTTCCGAGAGATATTCCTTAAAATACTTCATAAAGAGTTCGCCGCTTTCACAAGATAAAATGCCCACTATATTTTTTTCATTATCCTTCAGATGATAGAGAATATGTGTGAGTTTTGATTCAAGTCCATTGTTATTACCAGAAAAATCGTGAGTTTCTTCTGACATAAGCTCATCAGAAAAGACGTGGCTGAAGATATCGGTGCACATTGCCTTGAGCAACTCATCCTTTGTATCAAAATGAGCGTAAAAAGTGCTCCGGCCAATGTTCGCCTCATCAATAATTTCCTGTACCGTTATATTGCTGAATCGCTTTTTTTCAAGAAGTGAACTAAGTGCCTTGAAAACAGCGTCCCGTGTTTTCTGCTGCCTCCTGTCCATTGCAGCTCCTCCCGTACAAAATACTATTAAAATGTTCTGTAAAATACAAAGTGTACACTTTGATTATTGAGAATCGCATCGGATAGCCATATAATAATTACGAACAATATGTTCGGTAACATACAAATTGTATCATTGACTAATCTGCAATGCAACTGGGGGTATATAATGAAAAGATTAAGCGATTTTTTAGCCGGAATACCTATGACAATCGTTGGCGGCGTGTTCTTAGGCGCAAGCCTTATTTTTATGCTGCTGGATATAAAAGTTCCGGTTGACCCGGCATGGGTCTCAGTTATCATATGTGGGGTTCCACTTCTATACCTGGCAATATGGAGAATAATCCATAACAAAGGGATGAGCAAAATATCTTCTGCCCTATTGATTTCCATGGCCATGATTGCTGCGATCATCATTGGAGATATATTTGCAGCGGGTGAAGTTGCATTTATTATGGCCATCGGTGCGATTTTGGAGGAAAAAACAGCTGAACGTTCTAAAAAGGGTCTGAAGAAACTCATTAGCCTTGCTCCACAGCAGGGCCGCAAAATTGATAACGGAATTGAAGAAATGATAAATGTAGAAGAGATCAAAGTGGGGGATATTCTGCGTGTTCTTCCCGGGGAAACCATTCCGGTTGACGGGAAAATTATCAGTGGAAATACATCGGTCGACCAGGCTGTCATGACTGGTGAGTCACTGCCTGTGGACAAGGAAGCCGGTGACAATGTTTTCAGTGGAACCATCAACCGTTTCGGATCAATAGATATGGAAGCAACGAAAGTTGGAGAGGACAGTTCACTACAGAAACTAATCCGCATGGTCAGGGATGCAGAACAAAAACAGGCGCCGATACAGCGTATAGCAGATAGATGGGCAACCTGGCTTGTGCCGGTAGCATTGTTGATTGCTATTGTAACGTATTTCGCTACGCAAGACATAGTTCGTGGTGTTACCGTACTGGTAGTGTTTTGCCCCTGTGCTTTGGTTCTGGCTACTCCCACTGCTATTATGGCTGCTATTGGACAGGCTACAAAACATGGGATCATCATCAAATCCGGTGAAGCACTGGAAAAGATGGGCAAGGTGGATACGATAGCCTTTGATAAAACCGGGACCCTTACATTTGGAAAACTTGAGGTTAGCGACATTATCTCTTTCTCTAAGGAATTGAATGAAAAAGAGCTGCTTACTTTGACAGCCTCAGCAGAATCACGCAGCGAGCACCCTTTGGGAAAAGCAATTGTCGCGCATGCTAAGGAACAAAACCTTGTTTTAAATGATGTAGAAGAATTTCGTATGGAAGCAGGTAAAGGGGTTTATGCCAGAGTCTCTGGACGCCATCTGTTTTGTGGCAATGAGAGATATTTAATTGAAAACGGAATTGATATCCCCGGGCAGGTAGCCGATATTCTGGATGCTTTGCACAACCAGGGTAAAGCTTCGATACTGGTAGCTGTAGATGGGATTTGCGCGGGTGTGATTGGTCTTTCTGATGTGCTGCGTGTTACAGCAAAAGAGATGGTCACTGAGTTGCATGACATGGGTACACAAACTGTACTGCTTACCGGTGATAACCGCAGAACGGCTGATTATTTTGCAAAACAAGTAGGCATTACCACTGTGCGGGCAGAATTACTTCCTGAGAAAAAGGTGCAGAACATAATCCAATTGCAACAGACGGGTAAGTCTGTCTGTATGATAGGAGACGGCGTGAATGACGCTCCTGCCCTTAAGACGGCATCTGTAGGTGTGGCGATGGGAACCATGGGCAGCGATATTGCTGTTGAAGCCGCGGAAATTGCTCTTATGAGCGATGATATTTCCAAAATCCCGTATCTTAAACGACTTTCCAATGCTACAGTAAACACCATAAAATTTGGGATTTCCCTCTCACTATTTATCAATATCGTGGCAATATATATGTCATTTAGGGGATGGTTGACTCCCACAACAGGTGCCTTGGTTCATAATGCAGGTTCGATACTTGTAGTGTTGATTGCGGCGCAACTATATGATAGAAAACTTGATTAAAATAACGTTATAATTATAAACATTATAGGAAAGGGGAAAATGTAATGAATCACCAGGTTCCATTCAAACAAGTAGATGTGTTTACAAACATACCATTCATGGGCAATCCTGTTGCTGTGGTACTCAATGGTAATGAACTGTCAACTGAGCAGATGCAGGCTATCGCAAATTGGATGAACCTGTCCGAAACTACATTTGTATGTACACCATCAGACCCGCAAGCAGACTACAGGTTGCATATTTTTACACCCCGCAGCGAGCTTCCCTTTGCCGGCCACCCCACTATAGGTTCTGCCTTTGCAGTGCTTGAACATGGTCTTAAACCAAAGGCAGCGGGCCGCCTGGTTCAGGAATGTGGCAGGGGATTGGTTTCCATTCACATTTATGAAGATAAATTATTCTTTGAGTTGCCTGAGCCGAAGGTAGAAAGTATCCAATCTGTTGATGTGGCAGAACTGGCAAGTGCTTTGGGGGTAGATCCCAATAGCATTAAAGCAAGTGCGATAATTGATGTGGGAGCAGTATGGATAACCCTACAACTATCTAATGCAGGTGAAGTGCGAAACTTGCGTCCGGACATGGCGAAATTCAGTGCCTTAATTCCACCAGGCATAACAGGCGTCACCGTTTTTGGTATAATTCCTGATAATCCGGAATCAGATATTGAGGTGCGCTCATTTGCCCCAAACATGGGAATAAATGAAGACCCGGTGTGTGGTAGCGGTAACGGTTGCGTAGCAACACTTGTCAAAGAGCTCGGACTTATTGGAAAGCCCAAATACGTTGCGAGTCAGGGTCAGTGTGTAGGGCGAAACGGAAGGGTTGAAGTCCGATTTGCAGATAACGGTAAAATCTTAATCGGTGGTCAAGCTGTAACCTGTATCGAAGGTGCAATGAAAATATAATGCGAAGTACAAATTAATCGAGAACGTAAAGAGTTTATTGTGAGAAGAGCAGCCTGGCGGATTTAAAGGGCACGATTATGTAACCGGAGTCCATAATAAAAATAAAGGCAGGGAAGCACAAATGGAGATGAAGGAGTATAAGCTTTCTGAACCTGTAAGAAAAGGTGATATGTCAATTGAAGAGGCTATTGCCAATAGGAGGTCAATCCGTACCTATAGCGAAGAGAAGATAGGGGAAAACGATATATCCCAGTTATTGTGGGCCGCGCAAGGCATTACTAATGAGGCAACAGGATTTAGGACAGCACCGTCAGCCGGCGCATTATATCCCCTGGAAATATATGTGGTAATAGCAATGGTTGAAGGGATTGAAGCAGGATTATATAAGTATAATCCTGCAAGTCATATTTTGATTCTTAAGAAAAAAGGGGATATAAGAGATGATATTTGTAGTGTAAGCCTTTGGCAGGATAGTATAAAAAATGCCGCAGCTGTTATTATTTATTGCGCCGTGTTCAAGAGAACGTTTTATCGTTATAGGGACAGGGCAGCGCAATATGTATATATCGAAACAGGACATGCAGCGCAAAATGTATATCTTCAAGCGGAGGCCCTCAAACTGGGAACAGTGGCAATAGGGGCTTTTTACAATGATGGGGTTAAAGAAGTACTTGATTTACCTGGTGAAGAGGAACCTGTTTACTTGATGCCCATAGGAAAGAAGTAGAATATTTGGCCGGGCAGCAAAATCAATAGCCGTGCTATGAATTATTGAAATCTTATATGTGCTTAAACACACGATAAAAATCCGGTTTTATATTAATATTTACAAAAGATTTAGCCTGAAACTTTTGCAGTGGTTAATTAATTTAGGAGAGTAAATGTTATGGAATACAAAATTTTAAGTTTTCCAATAACCATGCCATTTGGTAGCACTCAGCTTACAGTTTATCCAACCTTGCTTTGGGATCAGCAAAACATTATTCTTGTAGACTGCGGTTTTATCGGCTCGCTTCCCATATTGAAAACCGAATTGAATCGGTATGGATTGTCGGCAGAGCAAGTAACCGGTCTTGTGCTGACGCATCATGACCACGACCATATGGGAGCGGCGGCCGCCCTAAAAAGGGTCAATCCCCGTATGAAAATATATGCCAACCAAGCGGAGGCACCCTATATTTCAGCGCAAGAAAAACCGCTTCGTCTGCAGCAAGCGGAGGACATGCAGAAAACACTTCCGCCGGAACAGCAGGATTTCGGCAAAGCGTTTTGTGATATGCTGCGTCGGGTTGAGCCTGTTTCAGTGGACGAATTCCTGCATGACGGCGATTATATGGACTGGTGCGGCGGATGCCGCACCATCGCCACTCCGGGACACACGCCCGGGCACATTTCGCTTTTTATGGAAAACGACTCGATCGTCATCACCGGGGACGCTATGGCTTTGGAGAACGGCCTGCCAGTGATTGCAAATCCGCTGTTAACGCTGAATCTGGAGCAAGCTGTGCAATCTATGGATAAGCTAATGTCGCTCAAAGCAGATACTTACTACTGTTATCATGGAGGAATTTATCGTCAGAAAAGATCGGGGGCCGTCTGATCGCTCCAAAAGATCATTTATATGTTCCTGCAACCGCAAGGTTCAAAAACCAGCCCAAGACATCAATCTAGTTTGCCCGTTCCATGTGGAGTGCGTGGTACTGATGTCACGTGTAAAAACAAATAAGCCCTTGAAGAACGGCTTAAATAGGGTTTTCCGGTAATTTGCCGTCTGCCGAAATATGCTTTTTGATGGTGGGATCGCCGGGAAGCCCTGTATTTTTATGTGTGCGATTGTTTGCGGGAAAACAGCCACAGCCTTTCGGGGTGACTCCCGGCAGTCGGGATTATGTAAAGCTATACAAAATGGTCCTTTTCAAGATTTTTAGCTTTAATGTGCGGAAGGTTTGTGCCTGGACGTGGTAGTTCTGGATCACCCTGCAAGGGCTGTGGCCGTGAAGCCTCGGAAGCATTGTCCAAAATCTGGACACCGCGGGAGTTTTATGTCTCCCGGCACCCAGTCATAACCAGGGATTTTCAAACAAAAGAGGGAGAATGACAGTCTTTCTTTTATCAGATGTAGCTAATAAATAAAAACAATTACAACATTTTCATGCTAATTCATACTAAACCCAAAAAAATCCTTTAGATTAACCCGAAAACTTGGTATACTTACTACTAAAGTCATAGTTGCAAGGCAACATTGGGAGGAAAAGCAAATGTCTAAGGAACCTGAGAAATGGTCCAGCCTTGAGGAAATTGCCGAGCATCTCGGTCTAAGTAAAGACACTATCCGCAACTGGATTAAGAAAGGTGCAATTCCACACCATCGAGTAGGCAAACAGTTCAAATTTAGAATTTCGGAAGTAGATGCCTGGGTCGAAAGTGGCCAGAGCGCAAAAATTAAATGAGCCGCTCATAGCAATTTGAGGCCGGAGGGGCTTGAAAAGGTGATCCACATGGATACTTCTATGCCGTACAAAGGCACCCTGACTTCTGAACAATTCCTGTTTTATGAGATGAGAATTGTGTCGAAGCAGTACCTTGAAGGCAAGCCTATTGAAGAAATTATTGAAAACATCAAAAGGGACAACTTGTTTCAGTACCCGACCGAGAGGAAGGTATCGCTGCACACCCGCGCTTGCTATAAGCGAATTATTGCCCTTGGCAACGAGAGATTGGTATACCATCTAGCGAATGCACCCGTCGATGTAGCAAAGCAGATTAACCTTTATGCAATGATGCGCTATAACCGCCTTGTACGTGAGTTTATGATTGACCTCATCGGTGAAAAGTACCGTCAACAGGACTTTTCCTACACCAGGAAAGACATCAACGTGTTCTTTTCCCGCTTGCAGGCACAAAACGAGTATGTGGCGGCTTGGAGTGAGCAGACGATAGCTAAGTTAAAGCAGGTTCTGACCAAGTGCCTGGTTGAAACGCAGATTCTGGACAGCGTGAAGGACACCACGCTGAACCCCATCTGCATCAGTGCGGAACTTGAAGCGGGCATCCGCGAAAACAATGACCTGGAGGCACTTGCTGCCTTCAACTGTTTCAGGTAGAGGAGCGATACAATGGCAGACATCAAAAGAGAACTTGACAAAATCAAGGAGCGTATTTCCGACCCGAATTTTCTTGCCAATAAGGGGCTTGCTAACGAGGTGGGGATTCACGTCTTCAAATACGCTCCGCAATACGAACTCATAGTCCGCGACTACGTTGAGCGGCTGGTAAATACACCGTCCGACGGCTTCAGGGTTATCGAGCGGAATATGTATAAGATCCTGCTTGAAATACTGGATGAAAAACGGGTGCTCGGTGCTGTGCCGTCCCTGGAGGAAAAGAAAGGCAAGGATTACCTCCTCGCCCAGCTTCAGAAGGTAGCCACACCAGAGGCGTTTTTAGCCAAGATGAAATATGAGCCCCACCAGTATGGCGATGTGCTGTTCCTAACAGGCGTCGGCAAGGTTTATCCCTTTATGCGGTCGCACAAAATGCTGGACATTATGCAGCAGGAGTTTTCAGATGTACCGATTGTGGTGTTTTATCCAGGGGAATTCAACGGGCAAAACCTAATCCTTTTCAATAAGTTCCACGATGGGAACTATTACAGGGCGTTCAATCTACTTTAAGCTGAGGTGAGTTTTATGAAGATTCAAAATATGTTCCAAAAGGATATCAACCGTGATATAAACGGTGTTGTCAAGGTGACACAAGACGACGAGGAGAGTTTAAAGCAGGAACTTGAAGAGTACATAATTACCAGGGAACTCCGCCGCCATTTCAATACCTTCTTTGATAACTATTCAAAAGCCATCGACAAGCCAACCGACAAAATAGGGGTCTGGATTTCGGGCTTCTTTGGAAGCGGTAAATCGCACCTTCTTAAAATACTTTCTTACCTGCTCTCAAATCGCGTAGTTTGCGGTAAACGTGCTGTTGAGTATTTCAAAGACAAATTCGACGACCCGATGATGTACGCCACCGTTGTCCGATGCACCAGCATTCCCACGGAGTCTATCCTTTTCAACATAGATATTGAGGGTACAATTAACAAAGACAAAACTGCTGTTCTGCGCGTGTTCGCCAAGATGTTCTACAACCATCTCGGCTTCTACGGCGAAGATTTAAAAATTGCGAAATTGGAACGTTTTATTGATAAACAGGGCAAAACCGTAGAATTTCGCAGGGTATTTGAGGAAGTCAACGGTGCACCATGGGTAGAAAGGCGGGACGCCTACGCTTTCTTTGAGGACGATATTGTAACTGTTTTGCAGCGCGTACTCGGTATGAGCGAAATCGCTGCACGCAACTGGTTCAACAGCGACGATAGCGTGAATATGAGCATCAGGCAGCTTGTTGAGGAAATCAAGGAATATGTCGATTCCAAGGGCAAAGATTTCCGGTTACTCTTCTGTGTGGACGAGGTTGGTCAATATATAGGCGACGACGGTGACCTGATGATTAACCTTCAATCCATCGTAGAAGAAGTCGGCAGCAAATGCCGGGGCAAGGTTTGGATAATGGTCACCAGCCAGGAAGCTATCGACTCGGTGGTGAAAATCAGCGGCGACGACTTCTCAAAGATCCAGGGGCGATTTAACACGCGCCTGTCCCTGTCTTCTGCTTCCGTGGATGAAGTTATCAAAAAGCGTATCCTTGAAAAGACTGAGAAAGCGGACGCGCTCCTGCGTATGGTTTATGAGAAGGAACACGCCGTATTGAAGAATCTTTTTACTTTCAAGGAAGCGGTACTGGATATCAAGGGCTACGCTGATGCCGGCGAATTCTCCGTGACTTATCCCTTCGTGCCCTACCAGTTCATCATCATTCAGAAGGTTCTAGCTGAAATCCGCAAGCACGGTAATGCCGGCAAGCATCTTTCAGGCGGTGAGCGCTCGATGCTTTCCGGTTTCCAGGAGGCAGCACAGAAGGTGCAGAACAAAGACGAGAATGCCCTTGTACCTTTCTGGCAGTTCTATGACACGGTGCATACTTTCCTCGAAAGCCCCATACGCCGTGTGATTGACCGCTGCCAGACCGCTGCTGACAGGCATAACGGCTTGGAACAGCTTGATGTGAGCGTTTTAAAATTACTCTACCTCGTGCGCTACATCGACGACTTCAAGGCAAACATAGACAACATAGCTACCCTGATGGTGGACGACATCCGCACGGACAAAATAATCCTGCGGCGTGAAATAGCTGAATCCCTGGTACGGTTGGAGGCCCAGAATTACGTCGCCAGAAACGGCGATACCTACTTGTTCCTGACAGATGAGGAACAGGAAATAGCCATCGAAATCCGCAATACCACTGTGGACAGCGCAACTATCGTTCAAAGTATCGGGCAAACGATTTTCAGCGACATCTACCCGTACAAGAAATACAAGTATCATAAATACGACTTCGCCTATGACCAGTATGTCGATGATACTCTCATCGGTAATGCCACCGGAGGTGTCCGTTTGCGTTTCGTGACCGTGGCAAGCGACTACTATAATGCTCCTGAAGCAAAGCTGATTATGGACTCGCACAGCAACCGGGAGGTTATTGTTCTGCTGTCCAATGAAGTCCAGTATTTTGAGGAACTGGAAATTGCCGCAAAAATCCGTAAGTATATCAAGCTGAAGAATGTGGCCCAGTTGCCGGAGAGAATTAGAGATATTATCCGCAAGCGCCAGGAGCAAGCCCGCATGCTGGAAGAGAGCGCGAAAGCGCAGATAGAAAAGGCCATCGCCGGCGGCACGTTTTATATCTTTGGCGAAAAGGTCGAGATTAAGCAGGGCGACGCCAGGAGCAAACTGGACGAAGCGATGAAGCAATTGATCGAAAGCGTTTATTTTAAACTGAACCTTATCGACACGTTCAGTGAAGACGATACGGATATTCTGAACATCCTCAACGGTGCGCCGCAACAGAACTTTATTGCCGGCACCGGTTCCAACAACGAGTTTGCCTTGCACGAAATAAGCCAGTGGCTTGAGGAACGCCACATGAACCACGTTCCGGTTTCAATGGGCGACGTTCAGCGGCGTTACCAGGCGATACCCTACGGTTGGCGCGAGATTGACATTGCTTCACTTGTCGCCAGGCTTATCGTAGCTCAGAAGATAGAAATACGCTATGGCGGAGCGGTCGTGAGCAAGGACGATAAAAATCTCGTCCGCTACCTTCGCTTAAAATCGGAGATTGACAAGGTAAGCGTGAGCCGCCGGATCTCCCCGTCCGAGGGTGATATGCGGAAAGCTGTCAAGTTCCTGCGCGAGTGGCTTGGACAGATGAGCATCGCTGAAGACGAGGACGGGCTGGTTGCTTTCGTTAAGGATACTTTGAACACAAAACTAAAGCATTACGAGGCCCTGCTCAATAAATACAACCACGCTCGCTACCCGGGAAAGGATGTGGTAGTAGAAGCCTGTGACTTGATGCGCGACATCCTCTCCCAGAAGAACAACAACGTGGCTCTCTTAAAACGGCTGCTTACCAGGCAAGACGATTTGCTTGATATCACCGAAGATATGGAAGAAGTCGAAACCTTCTTCAAATCTCAGCGGACTATCTTTGACGCGGCGCGCAAGCTCCTAAATGAACTCCAAAATGAGCGGGACTATTTTACTTTAGACCCCGCTACCAGCGATAAAATTGGCCAGGTTACAGCTATTCTTAGCATGCCAAGGCCCTATGGCAGGATTAAAGACCTCCCTGATCTGATGCAGTCAATCCAAACTGCGTATAGCGTCCTTCTTGAGCAAAAGAAAGGGGAAGTGCGCGGTATCATCACCTTGTGTATGGGTGATATCCACACACTGGCAGGTTATGGAGGCAAGGCGAAAGACGAAGTCAGGAAGTCAGACGAGCGCTTCAACGAGTACAAGCAGAAGGTTGACAATGCAACAAGCCTTACCGTGCTTGACGCAATGATCACGCAGGTACAGAACTACAAGGACCAGGTTGCCAAGCGGTTGGAATCCATCCTCAGAGAAGACCTGGCTTCATGCAAAGCGGGTGGTAAAAAGCCAAATCCGCAAAATATTGTGCACTTGCGCCGTTATGATGTATTCCCCGTAAAGCGTCTGACCTCCCGCAAGGACGTGGACACCTATTTAGATACGATTCGCGGGAAGCTGTACGATCTCTTGGAGAAAAGCGACGGAATCCAGATAAATTAGGGATTAGGGAGTAGGGAGTAGGGAGTAGTATGAGTGTAAAAAGCTATCGTGAGCTTATAGTCTGGCAAAAGGCTATGGACTTAGTTATAGAGGTCTACAATCTTACTAAACTATTGCCGAAAGAAGAATTATATGTTCTAACCAGTCAAATAAGGCGAGCGGTCGTCTCAATCCCCTCAAATATTGCAGAAGGAAACGCACGGCATACATCATCCGAATACGTCAGATTTTTGGCCATAGCTAGAGGTTCAAAGTCCGAGGTAGAGACGCAACTTGAAATATGCGTCAGGTTGAATTATTTAAGTGCGGAACAGGTGCAAACAGCAATGGGACTGTGCAACGAAGTAGGGAAAATGTTAAATTCAATGATCCAGAAACTAATCCCTACTCCCTAGCCCCTACTCCCTGTTCCGACAAAGGAGGAACCCATGAACAAGAGTGCCATTCAGAAATATGCAGTCTGGGCGCGAAACGAGCTTATCGAACAGGTAAAGCAGCGTGCCTATCAATATGGGATAAGCGACAAGGGTTATGGCGACGAAAACGCTAACGTTGTTGCCGGGCGAGTGCTCTCCAAAGAGGAGAAACGGCAGCGGCGTGAGTTTATTCAAAAGATAAAAGAACAGGGCTATCAACAGGCAGTTGAGGAAGTGGCGTACACCTGGTTCAACCGCTTTATTGCCCTGCGCTTTATGGAAGTCAACGATTATCTGCCCACCCATGTTCGCGTGTTTTCGAGTGCCAACGGCGAGTTTAAGCCGGAGATTCTAAAAGAGGCCTTGCATATTGAGCTTGAGGGCTTGGATAAGGCGAAAGTATCCGAACTTTTAAATGCCAGCAAAACAGAGGAACTTTACCGCTACCTCCTGCTGACCCAATGCAACGCCCTGCACGCCGCTCTGCCGGAAATGTTCGAGAAAATGGGAAGTTATACAGAAATGCTCCTGCCCAACAACATCTTGAAACCGGACGGGGTGCTGGGACGGCTGATAACGGATATACCAGAAGAAGATTGGCGTGACGCGGTGCAGATTATCGGTTGGATGTATCAGTATTACAACACCGAGCCGAAGCAGGCAGTTTTTGATGGGCTGAAAAAGAACATCAAGATTACAAAAGAAAAAATCCCCGCCGCGACACAACTTTTCACGCCGGCCTGGATTGTGCGGTATATGGTGGAAAACTCCCTGGGCCGCCTGTGGCTTGAATCTCACCCGAATAGTACGTTAAAAGCCAACTGGAAATACTACGTCGACGAGGCTGAACAAACACCGGAGGTTGCAGAACAACTGCGCGTTTTGCGTGAACAATCGCCGGTGAAGTCACCGGAGGACATCAAGCTGATCGACCCGTGTATGGGAAGTGGCCACATATTGTTTTACGCCTTTGACGTGCTGATGCAGATTTACGAAAGTGAGGGCTATAATGCCCGCGAATCTGCTAAGCTGATACTTGAAAAAAACCTCTACGGTCTGGAAATCGACCGCAGGGCGTGCCAGCTTGCCTATTTTGCGCTGATGATGAAAGCACGCCAGTATAACCGCCGTATTTTTACCGAGAATGTCAGGCCGCAGGTCTACCATCCGGCGGGCTGGAGCGACGGCGAGGAATATGGCTCACTTATTAAAGTGGATGAGATCCCGCCAAAGCCGGAACCGCCGCAGGGCCAATTGACGATGTTTGATGATTACGAGCGCGACCTGCGCGTGTGGAACTTCAGGCGCCTGCTGGCGCAGAAGTATGATGTGGTTGTAACCAATCCGCCGTATATGGGGAATAAAGGGCATAACGAAAAGCTATCTGAATACTTACAGAAAAACTATACAGATTACAAAAGTGATACATTCTCAGCGTTTATTATTCGTTGTGGTGAAATGGCAAAACCAAGCGGTTTTGTTGGTATGTTTTCGCCGTATGTTTGGATGTTTATTCAGAGCTACGAGAAACTCCGCAATAACCTTTATAATACGAAAAACATAACAACGCTGATACAATTTGAGTATTCGGCGTTTGAAGAAGCAACGGTGCCTGTCTGTTCATTTGTATATCGCAATAAAAAGACATGTGAAAAAGGCGTTTATTTCAGGCTTGTTGACTACCGCGGCGGTATGGAAGTACAACGACAAAAATACCTTGAAGCCTTAGAAAACCCGGATTGCGGTTTCTTCTACACTGCTAGTACAGAGAATTTCAAGAAGATACCCGGTAGTCCTGTGGCCTATTGGGTGAGTGATAAGATGTTGAGAGCATTTGAGGTTGGGAAAAGGATTGGCGACATAGGTATACCAAGACAGGGTTCGACACTTGGTGATAATGCGACTTTCATTCGATTTTGGTTTGAAGTAGTCGAGAACAGAAATAAATGGTTCAAGTGTATGAAAGGTGGTGAGTATAGGAGGTGGTATGGAAATTTACTATATTTAGTTGATTGGGAGAACAACGGTGCACGAGTGAAAGCTACGGGACGTGCTACCATACGGAGCGAAAACATGCTTTTTAAAGAAGGCGTAACATGGACTAATATAACAAGTGGTCTGCAATCCTTTCGTATTATGGAGAAAGATTTTTTCTTTGAAAGCACTGGGACTGTTTGTTTTGTAAACAGCGAATTATTAAAGTATTTACTTGGATTTCTTAACACACCTATTACTGAGTTTGTGGCAAAGTTATTAAATCCAACGCTTCATCTGCAATCGGGAGATGTTGCTAACATTCCATTAATAGTAAGTGATAAAGCCAAAAAATCAGTTGATGAAATTGTCACAGCCAACATCTCCCTATCCCGCTCTGATTGGGACTCCTTTGAAACCTCATGGGACTTCAAACGCCACCCCCTTATCAATGGCGAACGCACAGTCGCCAATGCTTACAGCAAATGGAAAGAAGAAGCAAATAATCGGTTCAACGCTCTCAAAGCCAATGAAGAAGAACTCAACCGCATCTTTATCGACATCTACGGTTTGCAGGACGAACTGACGCCTGAGGTTGAGGACAAGGACGTGACTGTCCACCGAATTTATGATAATAAAGAGGACATACCCGAATCCATGGCGGGAAGTAAATACGCACTGACCAGGCAGGATGTTATCAAATCCTTTATCAGCTATGCCGTGGGTTGTATGTTCGGGCGGTATTCGCTTGATGTCGAGGGGCTTGCCTATGCGGGCGGCGAGTGGGATGAGGGAAAATATAAAACATTTATCCCCGACAAGGACAATGTTCTTCCCATCTGCGACGATGAGTACTTCGGTGATGACATCGTGGGGCGGTTTGTCGAGTTCGTTAAAGTCGTATACGGTGCTGAAACGTTGGAAGAAAACCTGAAATTCATCGCCGATGCTTTGGGCGGCAGGGGTACGCCCCGTGAGGTGATACGCAGCTATTTCTTGAATGACTTCTACAAAGACCACTGCAAGACATACAAGAAGCGCCCGATCTACTGGCTGTTTGACAGCGGCAAAAAGAACGGCTTCAAGGCGCTCATCTACTTGCACCGCTATACCCGTGACCTGCTGGCTAAACTGCGGACGGACTACGTCCATGAACAGCAGGAGCGTTACCGCACCCAGCTTTCCCACATTAACGCAGCTCTGAACGCTGCCAAAGGCGCGGAGCGTGCGCGTCTCTTAAAACAACAGAATAAGCTGACAGAGCAGTTAAAAGAAGTAGCTGTTTTTGAGGAAAAGGTACACCACCTTGCTGATCAAAAAATCGAGATTGACCTGGACGACGGCGTGAAAAAGAACTACGCGATTTTTGCCGACGTGCTGGCGAAGATATAGGAGGACACTATGCTGTCAGAAACGATTAAAAAAAGGCTCGTGGAACGGTTTGCCGCTCCTCTGCCTGAATTTCATAAACGTCGCATCGTCTTCTGGCGCGATGAGGACGGCGAATTCGCGGATGCGGTAGATGAACTCGATCTCCCGGGAGTAAACATTGTCAAACTCACCGGTACGAACAACTTTGCCGTCAAGAAACTGCTCTCGTCAGACGACCTGACTGGTAACTACCTTATCTATGACCCGCTGTCTTATGCGAAAGACCAAAAGGATGACTGGCTGCTTGATATAAAGTTATACAGCGAGGAATTCCGGGCCGACCTCGTGTCTTTGCAGATGGAGGAATTGTTTGTCGAACCGTCCTCAGCCATGCGGAAGACGATGAAACTATACGCCAAATTCCTCGGCAGCAAAGAACGCAGGGCCAGGATACGCCGTATCGGGCGCACCTACCAGACACCGCTCCAACTGCACATTGACATTATGGCAGTGCTTTGCGGGCTTAACGGCGGTTCGGCTCAGGATGTGATCATCGCTGTTCTGTCGGCAGGCCTGGATAAAGAAAGCAACGATGCGCTGATTAATATTGAGAAGTGCGGCAGCATCGAGGCATTCTGGCAACTTGTGTACAAGTACACCGGCTATAGCAACGCGGAAGATCGCCCGCTTTCCGACCTGGCTGCACATATTCTCATTTCTGCCCTAGCGCAGACGATGCCCATTTCTGCTTTGCGCGGCTTGGAGCGGTTTGTTTCCGATTCCCGCAAGGCCTACTGCTATCAGCTGGTCAACGAATGGCAGCGCAGCGACGGCAGCGGTGACTTAATTGAAATCTGCCGCCATGTTGAACAAAAACTGCGCCTCCCTGACCGCTTTGACAAGACAGATATAAACATCCTGTTAAAGAGCGACACTTTCCCAGCAATCAATGAAAGCATACTTAAGCGGTTCTTTATTGAGATTGGCGAGAACGTCATTAAGGCGGAGGACATCATCAGTGTGGTGGAGAACCGCCGCACTGCGGCCTGGTACTCCCTGACGGCAGACTACTTCGAAAGCCTTTATTATATCGCCAGGATGCAGGAGTTCTACCTGGCGCATATCGACAGCTTCCATATCGTCGAGCCTGCGAAGATCTGGGAACTCTACACGGCTGGAGCTTACAGGATGGACAGGTATTACAGGCACTTCCATTTCCATTTCGGCAACACGTTGAGAAACCCGAATCCACTCTTGGAGGACGCTTTGAAAAAATGTTCCGATGTGGTGGAAGGCTTGTACCGTGAATGGTTTTTGAAGCAACTCACCCAGGCCTGGACAACAGCCATAGAAGGCGACCTGGCTTCGCTTGGTTATGTTTCGGAAATAAACGAACAGCGCAGGTTCTACAGCCACTATGTATTACCGAACGTGAGCAAGGGTAACCGCGTGTTTGTGGTGATATCAGATGGCTTGCGTTATGAGGTCGCTGCTGAACTCTCCGAGGCCCTTAACCATAATACCAGGGGCAGGGCGACGTTGGAGGCGGTGCAAGCGGTTTTTCCAAGCATTACGAAGTTTGGCATGGCAGCACTCCTGCCCGGTAGAGAAATATCGGTGAACGACAAAATAGAAGTGCTTGTTGATGGCAGCCCGACAGTCAGCACAGCGCATCGCGGCGCTATACTTAACGCTGCTAACCCTGGCAGTGTAGTCACCACCTACCAGGAACTTCTCCGGATGAAAAAACAGGAACGTCGTGAACTGATTGCCGGCAAGGAAATCGTCTATATCTATCACAACGCGATTGATACGACTGGCGATAAACAAGCCACAGAAACGAAGGTGTTCGAGGCTTGCAATACGGCAATCGATGAATTGACCGCTGTTGTTAAAATTATCGTAAACGACATGAGCGGATCAAATATATTGATCACCGCCGATCATGGCTTCCTTTACACTTACAAACCGCTTGAAGAGAGCCAGAAAATCAGCCGCCAGACCTTTAAAGGCAAATTGTACGAGCTGGGCAGGCGTTACGCCCTTACTGCCATAGACACGACCGCCGATTACCTGCTGCCTGTCAGGATGGACAGGACGTTCAGTGGTATTCCAATAAGAGGCTATGCGCCGCAGGATACTGTCCGCATCAAGGTTCAGGGCAGCGGTGAGAACTATGTCCATGGAGGCATCAGCCTGCAGGAGATGGTCGTACCTGTCATCGTCTATAAGGGTATGCGGACAGGCCAAAAAAATTATGTCCAGTTACAAAAACCCGGCCTTTCGCTCATATCCGAAAGCCGTAAGGTGACTAACATGTTGTTTTACCTCGACTTCCTGCAAAAGCAGCCAGTGGGTGACAAGGTGCAGCCGTGCCATTACAGGCTATACTTTACCGATGATGAGGGTAATCCTGTCAGCGATATTCAGACGGTTATTGCCGACAGGACCAGCGATAATGCTTCTGACCGTGTGTTCCGTGTAAGGTTTGCACTGAAGCAAATGCAATACAATCACAATAAGACTTATCGTCTTGTAATTGCCAATGACACCGATGCACCTGAAGAGGTCGAGTTTCGCATTGATATAGTTTTTGCGGATGATTTCGGCTTTGACCTGTAACAAGGAGGGCTATTCTATGAACCTTGAACTGGCTCACTACATACCGGGAAAGGATGACCCTAATGAGGTTATCTACCGGAAACTGCGTGAGCACTTCGACGGCAGGATTGTTCGTAAAGATCTGACCAAGGCAATTAAGGAAGGTGCGAACGTTCCTGTATACGTCCTGGAGTTTTTACTTGGGCAGTATTGCAGTTCTGACGACCCGAGTATAATCGATGAAGGCATGAGAAATGTCAAGCGAATCCTTGCAGAGAACTTCGTGCGACCTGACGAAGCCCAGAAGGTGCTGTCCAATTTGCGTGAACGCGGCAGTTATACTATCATCGACCGTATAACCGTCAGCTTGAATATAAAACTCGACCGCTACGAAGCAGATTTTTCCAACCTTGGCCTGAGAAATATTCCCATATCGTCTGATTATGTATCAAAGTATGACCGCCTGCTCTGCGGCGGCATTTGGTGTATTGTGGGGCTTGAGTATGAGTACATCGAGGAAGACAAGAAATCTACGCCCATCCGTATAGTAAAACTAACGCCTATTCAGATGCCGCACATCGATTTGGACGAAATCAAGAACGGGCGCCGTGCCTTTACTAAGGATGAGTGGATAACTGTTCTGCTCCGTTCCACGGGAATAGAAGCAGACCGTTTCACCTACCGGGAGAAGTGGCTGCAGCTGGCCCGTATGCTTCCGCTCATCGAGAACAATTTCAACCTCTGCGAGCTGGGACCCCGCAGCACAGGCAAGTCGCACCTTTACAAAGAAATCTCGCCGAATAGTATCCTTATCTCCGGCGGTCAAACTACTGTCGCCAACCTCTTTTACAATATGGCTACCAAGCAAGTCGGGCTTGTTGGCCTCTGGGACTGCGTTGCTTTTGACGAGGTAGCGGGTATTACCTTCAAGGACAAAGACGGCGTGCAAATTATGAAGGACTATATGGCTTCCGGCTCCTTTGCCAGGGGTAAGGAGGAAAAAGCGGCGTCAGCTTCAATGGCTTTCGTAGGTAACATTAACCAGAGCGTGGATGTGCTGCTTAAGACTTCGCATTTGTTTGACCCGTTCCCCGAAGTGATGGCGTATGACACGGCATTTCTAGACCGCATGCACTGCTATATCCCGGGTTGGGAAATCCCGAAGTACCGGCCTGAATCGTTCACCAACGACTACGGCTTCATAACAGATTACCTTGCCGAATTTATGCGTGAAATGCGGAAAGTGACTTTCGGCGACTCTTTTGATAAATATTTCCGGCTTGGCACGAACCTAAACCAGCGTGACGTGATCGCCGTCCGCAAAATTGTGTCAGGCTTTACCAAACTGCTCTACCCTAACGGGGAATTTACCAAAGAAGACATAGAGGAGATCTTGGTCTTCGCCCTCGAAATGCGCCGCCGCGTAAAGGAACAATTAAAGAAAATCGGCGGTATGGAATTCTACGATGTGAACTTTTCCTATATTGACAACGAAACCTTTGAAGAGCGTTATGTTTCTGTGCCGGAACAGGGGAGCGGCAGGTTAATACCTGAAGGCTTGACTAACCCCGGCAATGTCTATACCGTCTCGCAGGGTAAGAGCGGTATGATCGGGGTTTACCGCCTTGAAACGCAAATGCTCCCCGGCAACGGGAAGTTCGAACGTACGGGGCTGGGATCTGATCGTGACGCTAGAGAGGCAGCGAACACAGCATTCAACTACCTGAAAGCGAACGGCAGGCATATAAGCGCCTCCATCAGCACTACTACGAAGGACTATATTGTTAATTATCAAGACCTGAATGGTATCGGCATGACGAAGTACCTGACGCTGCCGACTTTGATTGCACTGGCATCCTGCGCCCTGGGCAAGCCGACGCTGTCAAGCCTAGCTGTACTGGGTGAAATCAGTATCAGCGGTACCATCCATAAGGTTGAGGAACTGGCGAGTGTGCTTCAAGTATGCCTTGACGCCGGAGCAAAGAAGGTACTGATACCAATAACGTCAGCACCAGAACTTGGAAGTGTGCCATCAGACCTAATTGGCGCATTCAGCCTGATATTTTACAGTACTCCGCAGGAAGCCGTGTTCAAGGCTCTGGGTGTGGAATAAGGATAATGCATTTTGTGCCGGAAGGGAAGTTAGGTTAATCTTATGAAAGCTTATCAAATAAAAATAGAATTGGTAGGTTCTAAGCCTTTAATATGGAGAAGGGTAATTATCCCGGCGGATGTAACCTTCAGACGCCTGCATGACACAATTCGGTTTTCTATGGGTTGGCAGGATTATCATCTTTATGAATTTGATTTCCCGCAAGAAAAACTCAGAATTACAAATGACGAAGAAGGATATGAAGAGTATAAATGTTACTCTGCCAGATACAAAAACAAAAGGCTATTAGAGAAGGAAGATCCCCATGGTATTGTAGCCAGAATACTTGAAACAACTGTGAGGAAGCCCCAAACGGTAAAAATTGATAAGTATTTGGAAAAATATAAGACTATTAACTACGTTTATGATTTTGGTGATTATTGGAGACATAAAATTAAACTGGAAAAAACCATTGAAGATTATGATTTTGGTTACCCTATAATACTTGCAGGTGCGGGCGCTTGTCCGCCGGAAGATGTAGGCGGTCTTAGCGGTTATAAAGAATTCCTTGAAGCGTGGCATGATCCTGAGCACCCTGAACATGAATTGATGCGGCAATGGGGAGAAGGCCAGCGTTACAAAGAATTTGACATTGACTTTAGGAATTATTTGCTCAGAACATGCTTGAAAATCAAAAAAGTATAGTAGCGGGAGATTTCCAGTTTTAACGAGGTACAGCTTGCTGCTTTTTCTATAGATCTCGAGCATAGTAATCATGTTGATTATGAAATGTTGCCAGCTTTTATATTAATCCCTGCAAAAGATGTAGCCTGGCACTTTTTCAGCGTTTAATTGATAGATGGAGTTTTAGCAGTTGTGGCGGGAATATAAAACTCCGCCATTTCAGTGCCGGTTTTAACGGGGCAAGCTGAAAAGTCAGTACAATTGTTTAGTGGATGTTATAATAATTAAGGAGTTGATTAGATTAGTACGCCGGCAAAGGAGCTAATCAATGATGGAGTACCAGAGAACAGACTATCACGTTCACCCGGACTATTCAATAGATGCCTCCCCTGTTAAGATCAGGGAGTATTGTCAGAAAGCCTTGGAATTGGAACTTAGGGAAATTTGTTTCACTACCCATGTTGAACTGGATCCGGTACGCAGGGAAAAGGATAACTTTATTAATGTAAATGGAGAAAGGGTATCGGTTTTCGATTTTACCTGGCTGGATAACTACTTTGCAGAAATCACACGGGCCCAGGATGAGTTTAAGCATACAAATCTTAAAATAAAAGCTGGCATAGAAATAGGGTATAATCGGGGTTGTGAAGAGCATGTAGAAAAGATTGTCAACAATTATCCATTTGACTTTGTAATGGGCTCTATCCACTGCCTTGACCACATTGCCATTTCCTCTATGAAGGAAAGTCCCAGTTACTTTCAAAACAAAAGCTTAGCGGAATTACGCACAGACTATTTCACCATCCTGCAGGAAGCAGTTAATACAGGGTTTTTTGACAGTATTGCCCATGTAGACCTCTACCTTCGTTATGGTATGAGGAATTATGGACCCGAGGTGCTCACCATTCACCGGGGTGCTGTAGAGCCGATTTTCACGGAAATGGCCCGCAGGGGAATGGGGCTGGAAATTAACACTTCCAGCCGCCGTAGAGGGCTAAATGAGTTTCATCCCACAAGGGAGATTTTGGATTTGGCGGTGAAGTCAGGTATTAAAATTTTTACAGTGGGTTCTGATGCCCATTCCCTTGAAGACCTGGGCGGCCACATAGATGAAGCCCTGGAAATCCTGAAAGAATACAAACTGCGAAATCACGTTTTTACCCGCAGGCAGGCTATCCCGTTCTAACCTTTATATGGTTTGTCTTTGTTAAGATAATCTTCGAACACTATACAGGCGGTAGAAAGTCTGCAGGTGGGCGATAACTGCGAGAAAGGTCAGGGCTGCCGGCAAAATATTAAATATGCCGCCCAGCATTATAATAAATAACCTGACATCACGGTTTGCAGCAAAATAGCGCATTACACCGTCGTGAACTTCAGAAATGAATGGTTGCCCGAAAACGTTGCGGAATTTTTCTTTAAAAAGCATAGACATGGGCATCCCTGCGAGAGCTGCTGCACCTACTAGCAGAGCCGCAATCTGGCCTGTGCCGGCATACCACGAGTAGGCCATGCCGGTCACAATTAGAAAATCTCCATAGCGGTCAAGGATGGAGTCGAACAGCTCCCCGAATTTACTCTTTAAAAATTTCAGACGTGCGATTTCCCCGTCAACCCCGTCAAGCATAGAGGCGAATTGAGCCAGCAATCCCCCCAAAAGGGGGCTTGCCATAGCAAAGGCAACTGCTGAGGCTACCGTAGTCAAAAATGATAAAAATGTTATTTGGTTTGGAGTTATCCCTGTTGGAGCCAGGAGTTTTGTTATCCTGAGGGAGACCTTGCGGTTAATAAGCCGGGAAATGATGCCGTCTTTAGGCGGTACCAGTGACTTCAGGAGAAGCTTCTCACAGTGTTTATAACTTTCATAGTCATCCACATCAACCCAGTTATTCTTTATAAAATGCAGCTTGACCTTGCCGGACTCTGCCATCAGGTTTACCGAGTCGGTGAGGGCGTAGGCTCCCCCGGCGATGGACCTGGACAATGCCTCCAATAACTCGCCGGTACCTATAAAGAGCCCGCAATCGACGGCGTTAAAATCCTCAAGCCCCTTGCCAAGTTTAATGGCAGTGTTTTCCCATGCTTTGATCTTGGTACACTCGTCAAGGTCGTGGACTTCTTCCAGGCGCCTGTCGGCAGCAAGCAACAGTTCGTCTTCTTTGATCTCCTCTGCCCCGGCAATAAAAGATTTGAATAAATCCAATTCAAAAATGTGGTCAGCCATCATTAGGATGAATTTTTCGCCCTGCCGGTATTCCTTGTGGAAGGTGTAGGCTGACAGCCCGTTTCCCAGTTGCCAGTCAGCATTATGCAGGTATTTAATTATTACCCCGAGTTTTTCCCCGTTTCCCAGGTGTTCCTGGATTTCACCGTCATAACAGCCCGTGATAATTACAAATTCCTTTATCCCGCATTCCCGCAGGGACAGGATATTGCGTTCTATGAGAGAGAGACCCAATAAATTTACTAGAGGCTTGGGTCTCTGAAAGTGAGACCGCAGCCTCCTGCCTTCTCCTGCAGCCAAGATGACAGCTCTCATTAGCGTTCCTTCCTGCCGGCAACAAATTCTTCCACCATTTTTTTAGCTTCAGTATCTGTGTACTGAATTGGAGGTGACTTCATGGTAAAGGCTGAGATAGAATAAAGTATACCTCCAATCTTACGGTCCAGGGCCAGCTTCATGCATCTAATTGCATCAATTATTACGCCCCCGCTGTTTGGCGAGTCTTCTACGGAAAGTTTAACATCCAGGGTCAGAGGAACGTTTCCAAAGCCTCTTCCTTCAATCCGGATAAAGCAGATTTTATTATCATCAAGCCAGGGCACGAAATCGCTGGGGCCGATATGGATATTGTCACTGGGCAGAGCTTGCCTCAGCTCAGCCTGTACGGACTGGGTTTTGGATTTTTTCTTGGATTTAAGCCTGTTGCGGTTGAGCATGTTCAAGAAATCTGTATTTCCACCGAAATTCAACTGGTAGGTACGGTCAACGACGACGCCGCGGTTTTCAAAGAGTTTAGTTAAAGTACGGTGAACTATGGTTGCCCCCAACTGGCTTTTAACATCGTCGCCTATAATTGGGATGTTTTTCTCCTGGAACCTCCTGGCCCAGGTTTCATCTGAAGCGATAAAGACCGGCATGGCATTGATAAAACCTACATTTGCTTCCAGGCATGCTTCAGCATAAAACCGTGCAGCTTTCTCTGAGCCCACAGGTAGATAGTTAATGAGGATTTCAGCTCCGCTTTCCTTTAAAACTTTTACTACATCGCAGGGCTCCTGATCGGCAACGACAAAACTTTTGTCCTGGTAATAATCAGCCATATGTTCAGATATACCGTCCAGAACCGGCCCCATCTCTACCTTTACTGGATAATCCGGCAGTTTATCGTAAAAGACTTTAGTGCAGTTAGGTTTGGCAAACACTGCCTCTTTGAGGCTTTTGCCTACTTTGCGCTTGTCCACATCAAAGGCAGCAACTACATTGACATCAGCAGGCGAGTAACCACCGAGGTAATAGTCTATCAGTCCAATGGTGTTTTCCGGAGATGCCTTGTACATCTCGATCCCCTGCAACAAAGCACTGGCACAGTTACCTACACCTGTGATGGCAATGTTGATTTTAGACTTAGACATAATATTACCTCCTTGTGATTTATTTTTAATTCGTTTTGAAAGACAGGTTAATCTCAAAACGAATTTTTGCTTCTATTCCTGCTCGTGCTCCATTTCAGAAAGACGGAGTTTGCTTGCATATAAAAAAACGCTTCCTAATTGGAAGCGTTGCCTTACCCTGCTATTATTAAGGTTAAATGCAAAATACTTCCAATTAATCAATACAAATCAATTAATTAGAAGTTTAATCTTGCATCTTCGTGGATTGGTGTTAGCACTACATACTGATTGCTGCTAACACAAATTATAATAAATGTCTCCTGATATTTCAAGTTTTTTATGGAAATCAGCCGGGCATTTTTAACGTGGAATATTATATCCTCTTTTCTTTAGCTCCAGTTAAACTCTACTTACCAACCTGTTTTTTCTCCTTCTTCACCGGGAACTTTAACAGCCTGAATTTTCAGCAGCAGTTCAGGTATCATGTAGTATTTACGGTATAACCTTTCCGACAGGCATTGCTGCCGAAACACATTCAGATAAGTCTTGTCGTAGCCTGTCTTACCGCATCAAAGCCGGGTGTGTTATAATAAGCCATAGGGAGCAAGTCTATATGTATACTAGCCAATATTATGCACCTCGCTGAAGCATGGCATAACCCCAAGCACCCGGAACATGAATCGATACGGCAATGGGGAGAAAACCAGTATTTGAGGTAATTTGACATTGTCTTGAGGTATTATTTGATAATATGTTTGAGATTCAAAGGGAAAGCGGTTGAATCTGTTGAGGAATAAAGAAAAAGACTATATGCGGCTTGCATCTGTCAACAGCCAGGCCATCAGAGAGTATAACGAAAATATTCTATCTGAGCTGACACTAATAGGAGGACTATTGATGGTGCTGCTGCTCCTGGCAGCACCTTTCAGTAATACTAGGATAGACGTTATATCTGCCTATTTTCTGGCGGCAACCCTCTTTCTCACCCTGTTCTTTATATTTAAGCTTTCTTTTATGAAAAAGTACACTCTTGGCGGGCTGTATATCTCTTTTTCCGTCTTATTTTTATTAGCAATTTATCTAAGTGTAGTACACACACCCACTATGCGGGCGACGATTCTACCGGCAGCGTTTTGCATTATGCCGCTCGGTTTTATCGACCTCCCTGTCCGTATGAACCTGTTTGTAGCTTTTTGGCTTGTGGTACATACGATTTTGGCGTTTTACCTTAAACCATTATATGTGCTCGACGATACAATCAATTGCCTGTGTTTTGCTATTCTCGGGTGTTTTATCGGAAATAAAATGGTATGGGGCCGTTTAGAGGGTTATGAGGCTCACCGCTTGCTGACTATTGAAAAAGAAACAGATGTGCTGACAGGTCTTTTTAACCGTCGCAAATTATTTGAAACTCTGGCAGATCTGGAAACAACAAGCGCAGAAAAGCCATCGGGAATCCTGATGATTGATATCGATTACTTCAAAGAGTTTAACGACAACTATGGTCACGCTGCCGGAGACAAATGCATGAGTCGTTTGGGAGAAGTGTTCAAAAATTTTACACAGAATTTTCGGTTGCAATTCTATCGCTACGGCGGTGAGGAATTCGTGGCAATGGCATATGGATACGGGGAGAAAGAACTGTTATTCATCGCAGAAAGTCTGCGGATTGCTGTACAAAATATAGATATAGACGGGCATTGCATTACCGTCAGTATCGGCGTTGCCTACTGTGGCGACGAACAAGTTCGAAATTATGAAAATATAATTGACCGGGCTGATAAGGCGGTTTATGCCGCTAAGCGCGCGGGACGGAATAAAGTGTGCATGGAGTAGAACGAAAAGCAGGTATAATGGATACCAGAACCTGACGAGTGGTCAGCTTGGATGTTTAGATGTATTATTAAAAACGTGAAGTTCGTAATACGTATGGGAACCAGGGAATACAGTAAAACGGACGAATCATGGCTTTTAGAGTTGCTTGTGGATAAGGGAGGGGGATGTATATATAAATGGGATTACCCCGGAGGAATATGACAGGAAACCGTGTTATGGAGTGCGATTCTTTGATATTTTTCCTATAAAAGGCTAAGATGTGGTTGCATGTAAAGACAGCAAGGAAATATTGGGGGCAAAAATGGTAAGATTGATGAAGGATAAGAGTATTCTCTTAATTGTCATCCTGCTTGTACCGGTGGCGATAGCAATTGTTAATGGGTTTGAACCGATGAAAGGAACTGTTACCTACAGCTGGGGCAACACTGTTATTACCAGAGAGGTCAAGAGCTTAACCGTTAACCCCCCTCTGGCCTTATTCTTAGGAGCGCTGGTATTTGGGCTGTACCGGACCAGACTGGCGTTTGGCGTGGCGCCCTTGATAACATTCCTGTATACCTTCCTTACTCTCTGGCTGGTTTGGAGCGGGGTGAGAGGGGAGTTATACGGGGTATTATTTTATGCGGTCATGTTTGCCTTGATCGGGCTGATCGGAGCGGCGATCGCTTTTTTTATATACAGCCTGTTTCTGAGGATATTTATTGAAAAAAGCAAATCAGACATGTAGAAGCAGGGAATTCACCCCCCGTGTTTCTGGGCAGAAAATACTTGACAATTAAGAAGGATAGTGCCAAAATATACTTAACGAACGATAGATAAGCACGAGGTATTCAATGAGAGAAAACACGCTGAAAGAAAAAATAATGGTCAAGGCAGTGGAGCTGTTTAGTGAAAAAGGGTATTACGGGACTTCGATCAGGGAAATAGCCAACGCCGTTGGATGCTCATTGCCAATGCTTTATTACTATTTCAAAAATAAAAATGACTTATATGAAGAAATTGCCTACATGGAGTTTGTCCGGATTAATGAAAGGCTCAGGTCGGAGCTGCCAAAGCATGAACACATTAAAGAAATATACACCCAATATGTTTTGCAAAGAAAAAATTTATCAGAATACGAAAAATCTGTATACAAATTAGCCCTGAAGGCCTGGTTGCGGACCGAGGGGAATACTGAAATACAAACTAAGCTGAAACAGTGGGAAGATTCAAGGATAGAATACAGCAGGAACTTGCTCAGAAAATATTGGGGACAGTCTCATGCCTGTGAGCTGTTGGTCAGTATATTTATGAGGTTACTTGAAAATATGGTTAATAAGCTGGTGCTGATTAATGAGGACATTACAGAAGAACAAATAAGGTCGGAAATTTATATGATTTTTGAATACGGATCAATTTTAGCTGAAAAAAGCGCTGTTAAATAATATTTTTTTACTCCAGTATTTATCGAACGATAAATAAAGGCCTTATAAATTATGAAGGGGGTAGAAAAATGATTTAGTGCGGCCTTAGCTCCACCGGGTGATATGCGTTAAACAATAAATACAGGGAGGATTTTTATTATGAGTAATATTGAAGCAAGGGCAACTTTAGTCAATCAAAAACTTAAGTTTGAGGGGAAAGCAGCGGACCACCCGTCTATTATTATTGATTATATACCGCCTCTTGGAGACGGCGAAGGCTACATGCCGTTGCAATTGTTATTAATCAGCCTGGCAAGCTGCAGCGGGTCAACCGTCGTCACTTTATTAAGAAAGATGGGCAAAGAAGTTTCAGGGTTAGAAGTAACCGCCAGCGGAGAAAGAAGGGACGAACACCCCCTTGGCTTTAAGACAATAAGCCTTGATTTTAATGTTCAATCCAGTGATATTGATGAAACTTGTATTCAAAGGGCGATTCAATTATCCGAACAAACCTATTGCCCGGTTTGGGCAATGTTAAAAAATAACGTAGTGATTAATACGACATATTCAATCAAATAATCATCGTGTCAAGGGCACCGCGTGTCAGGGGAACGGTTCTCTTGACACGCTTACAGAACAGTAATATGGCATGGTCCTCATTATAGGCCGGTTCCTCTTCAATACTCCGGTAGTTATACTACACGTAGTATTTGGAGAGGCCGGCCTTTTACACTATGTCCTGGTTCTTGATTCAAGGAATCGCCGGGAACTTCACCGTGATCTGCCCTTTTACCCAAATAAGACAATATTTACTAAATTTCGTGATATAATGAGAATATTACAATTACAACTTATAAATAGTCCATTAATCACCAGAGGGCACGGTGCCGGTGGCATCGATAATTAAAGCTTTCATTTTTGATTAACCTCGCCGCCTGATGTAATGAAATGGTAGAAAAAATCGGAGTGAAATGAAATGATCCCAAAAACCACGCCCGAAATAATTGTAAAGGCCCTGGAACGATTTGACCAGGAATTGCGTGAAACACCCGATTGGTCTGGCTGGGAGCAGAAAGAAAACCATAAATTTGCTATTCAATATAATGGCAGGCTTTACCCCGTAAAAAAGATAATTTCCCTGGCGACGAATACCCCCGTCAATAGTTTTAGCGGTGGCAACGAGGCAAACAAGTACATGGTTTATCACTGAAACGGGTCCTATGGTCCGGTATGCGGGGGCATTTGGATTCGTGTCATGCGGCTGCCCGGGAAGCTGCTGCGAGCCCTGTTGCGCAAGCCGCTGCCAGGGCGATTGGTCAATCTGCCTCGACTATCCACTCAGGACGGCATTGTATCGGGCTTCCTTTATACGGGGCGATAGCGGTTGCGTATGACACGCTGGGAACAAATGTCTCGTGGGAGCAACTGGAGCAATGTGCCGCCGTCGAGTGCGGGCGTATGCTTGACGCGCTGCGGGCCGTTGCCGTGGATAATGAACCAAACCCGGCGAAAATCGATTGGAAATGCTGACTATGAAAGGTCAGCCTGGCGAGTTTTAATCACCATCGGACTGCTGACAAAGTTTGATTTTGTCAGTAGTTTTTCACATTTTGAGAAAATAAAAATGGTATAATTACAAGAACCTCAGCTGTTCGTGACGTGGAGGGTAAAGGAGCAAGCGAAAGGGAGTGACACATTATGACAAACGAGCGTGTGTATAAGATGGCGTTTTCGAAAATCTACCCGCTACTGGTCCAAAAAGCGGAGCGCAAAGGGCGCACCAAATCTGAGGTTGATGCAGTGATTTGTTGGCTGACGGGGTATGACGATTCCGGCTTGCAAGAGCAAATTGCAAAGAATGTCGATTACGAAACCTTCTTTAGTGAAGCCCCGCAGATAAATCCTAACGCCGTCAAAATTAAAGGCGTGATTTGCGGGCATCGCGTCGAGGAAATCAAGGACCCGCTCATGCAGAAAATCAGGTGGCTTGACAAACTGGTGGACGAATTGGCAAAAGGCAAGCCAATGGAGAAGGTTTTGAGGAGTTGAGAGTAAATTCCTAATAAATTCAGCAATTCAAAAGGAATTAGAGTGCTACTCGGCTTTTAAGGATTGGATAGACGTCTGCAAGTAATAGTCTATGTTCTCAGACAACCCCGTCCCCTTGTAGAATAGTAAATATAGACTTAATTTCTATATTCTTTGGGTTAAACTACTTGTTTTTATTCCACTTTTCCGGAGGTTTATCATGTGGTTTTATATATTAATTGGTGTATTCTTAATCGTCATGGGGTTGTTGGTTCATGTATTTAAATGGTATTTCCTAATCTCAGGCTATAACACCATGTCAAAAGAGAAGAAGGCAAAGGTTAACACAGAAGGACTTGGCCGTCTGATAGGGATGTATTCCTATGTCAATGGCGGTGTTTTCATAGTTTTGGGTGTTCTGCATGCTTTGGATTTAAAACAATTTATGACGCCAGCCATTGTATTTTTTTGTATTTCCACATTTTACTTATTGATAAAGGCTCAAAAGTATGATGGGAATATTTATGATGAAAATGGAAAACTACGAAAGGGTGCATGGAAGCAATTAGTTTTGCCTCGGGGCATTATTGTTGTCACCTTAATCGTTGTAGCCGTTTTGATGTTTTTTTCATCCCAACCAACAAAGGTGACTATTCTTGAAGATGGAATACAAATTCACGGTATGTATGGTGATGTCTATACATGGGATTCTATTGAGGCTGTCAAATTGATGGAAGAATTACCTGTTATCGAAAGACGTACCAACGGTTCAGCCCTGGGTCCAAACTTGAAGGGACACTTCAGGACAAAAGAACTGGGTTCAGTGAAGTTGTTTGTTAATACCCAAAAGCCCCCTTTTATTTACCTTGAAACAGGTGACGGGATTACCATCTTTAATATGGAGAATGCAGATGAAACCCAAGAAATTTTCAGAGAAATTTTAAGGCAAAGAGAAAAATAGGGCCAGGCGTCAGGGGTGTCAGGAGGACAGGGCTGTTGACACTCCCTTTGCCCGGCCTGATTGTCGGAGCCACGTTGAGTAGCCGTGGGGGGTGATATTAGCTTTTCTTCCGAACAGGAATCCAAATTTCACTATAAGCATAATCTTTTTTATGTTTATCCATTTTAGTAAAAGAAAAATGAGGGGCATTGATTACTTCGTAACCGGAAGAGGGTAACCATTCCGAATATATTTTTGCCATTGTATTCTGTAAGGTTGATGGAAATGGCCCTTCATTTGGAAATACTGCCCAGGTGTAGGCTTCCACAGGCACTTTCTCAAGTTTTTCACTAACCTGATTTTCGGTTGTTAAAACACCTATCAGGTGCGTTAAATATCCTTCTTCCTTTAAGAAATTAAAGTCAGCATCATAGGAAGCATTGACAATTTCATAAGGCTCTATATTTTGAAGAGAATGCATTTCTTCTCTTTGTTCGTCCGTTATACTTTCTGCAAGCTTTACAATCTCGTTATTAACACCTTCAAATTGCATTGGAACACGTTTACTTACACCTACTAAATTAAATGCCGGTTTGTCCACAATTCTAAATTCCATGGAAATTCCTCCCTTGACGGTTATTACGAAGGAAAGCTTGGGAAACGATTTACTTATGCCTTTTTTTATTGCTTCTGAGGGTAAGAACCCGCTCCATTTTTTAAATGCCCGGGTAAAGCCGTCCAAGGACTGATAACCATATTTCAAAGCAACATCCGTTACTTTTTCTCCGTGTAATAAATCCTTATTAGCTTCCGATAGTTTTCTGTTTTTTATATATTCACTGAGCGTCATCCCTGAAAGATAAAAAAATATCTTTCTAAAGTGATAGTCAGAAACTCCGGCATACTTAGAAATTATTTCAAGAGATAGATCGCCGGTTAAATTATCTTCAATATAGTCAATCACATCGTTTAATTCCTTTAGCATTATCTCCCTCATTCCTCTTTTTCATATCTATAATATTACCAGAGCTAATTAAGCAAAACTCGACTTTTTTATCTCAATAAATATCGAATCATATATTACCACGTGGCCGTCGCCAGGAAAGATGCCAGGCAATAATTTATTGAAGCGGGAAAATCCCTCAATAACCATTGACGATAACCTGCGTTTTACTGTACAATGGGCGTGAACAAAGGCGTTCATCAAATAATGTGAATCCCAGTTAAAAAACCGGTTTTGCCGCCGGTTGGTTAGCTGGTCACATTATGTGATGTGCGCCTTTTTTTATGATAACAGTCCCGCTATAAAGTAGGGCTGAAAGAGAATACCGTCCGGCTGTCATATTGAATAACAAAGTTTTTGTATATTTGCCGCAAAGAAGCGGTGGCGGAAGGGAGCCTGAAAATGATGAGAATTAGCGGAAAACCCCATGAGGAGTGCGCCGTGTTTGGTGTCAGCACTCTGGGGGACGAAGCGGCAGGCATTACCTATAACGGTTTGCTCTCGCTCCAGCATCGCGGTCAGGAGAGCGCGGGCATTGCCGTAACCCTGGGAGGCAAAATCAATTATTACAAAAATGTAGGCCTTGTCAATGAGGTGTTTTCAAGTAGGGTACTTAAGAAGTTGCCCAGGGGTAAAATTGCCGTGGGCCACACCCGCTATTCAACTACCGGCGGGAACACCATTGAAAATGCCGGCCCTGTGATCACGGAATATCTTACTGGTCGCATTGCCACGGCGCACAATGGTAATGTTACAAACGCCCGGGAGATAAGAAGGGAACTAAAGGGACTTGGTCTTAACTTTAACTCAACCAGCGACAGCGAAGTTGTTTCCTCCCTTATCGCCTATCATATCACCCGGGAGCAGGACACGCTGCGGGGCATCATCAAGGCGGGAGGGTACCTGCAGGGGGCCTTTTCCCTTGTGATTGCCAGCAGCGAAAACAAGCTGCTTGCCATGCGTGATCCGAACGGATACCGGCCTCTCTGTATAGGCAAAAGCGCCCTGGGTACTGCTGTGGCTTCGGAAAGCTGCGCCCTGGAAGCCTGCGGGTTTGACTTTATCCGGGACGTACAACCCGGCGAGGTGGTTGTCATTGAAACCGGCGACATAACCTATGAGGAGACTGTGCTTACGGGCAGGCAGGAAGGCGCAGGTTTCTGCATCTTCGAGTATGTGTATTTTGCCAGGCCAGATTCGGTTATAGACGGGCTTAGTGTATATGAGGCCCGGTTTAACATGGGCGTTGCCCTGGCCGAGGAATATCCGGTGGCTGCGGACGTGGTCTGCGGTGTTCCCGATTCCGGTCTTGAAGCAGCCGTGGGATACAGCGCCAAAAGCGGGATACCGCTTTCGCCCGGTTTTGTGAAGAACCGCTACATCGGCAGAAGCTTTATCTACCCAACGCAGGATCTGCGCGATAGCGCCGTGCGGCTCAAGCTTAACCCGTTATCGGCCAATATCAGCGGCAAGCGGGTTGTGCTGGTGGATGATTCCATTGTGCGGGGCACTACCAGCGAGAGGATCGTCAGGAGTCTGAAAAATGCCGGCGCCAAAGAAGTTCACATGAGAATATCCTCGCCTCCCTTCCGCTATACATGCCACTATGGGACGGATATTGACAGCCCGGAAAACCTGATTGCCAACAAGATGAGCCTGGAGGAAATTTGCGCTCAAATCGGAGCTGACAGCCTGGGCTATATCAGCATGGAGGGACTTAAGAAGGCTTGCGCCAGGTGCAGGTTATCCTTTTGCACAGCCTGCTTTACAGGTCATAAATTCGCGCAGACGGGTAAAAAGCTAGACCTGGAGGAGGAATAGCGGATGGGCGGATTGCATTTGATTCTGGAAAACGGCATGGTTTTTGAGGGGCAAAGCTTTGGCAGCGAGGGTGATGTGACGGGTGAAATTGTTTTTACAACCGGTATGACCGGGTATTTGGAGACCCTCACCGACCAGAGCTACCATGGGCAAATAGTCCTCCAAACCTTCCCCCTCATCGGTAACTACGGCATCATTCCCTCTGATTTTGAAAGCAGCTCTGTGGGTCCGCTGGCCTATATCGTAAAAACACCCTGCCAGTCCCCCTCCAACTTCCGCAGTGAGGGTACTCTTGACCGTTTTTTGAAGGAGAAGGGGGTTGTGGGGCTTTACGGTATCGACACGAGGGCGCTTACAAGAATCATCAGGGAGCACGGTGTGATGAACGGCAGGATCACAAAAACAACGCCGCTCGAAGTTTCCCTTGAAGAAATCCGCTCTTACAGAATAAAAAACGCCGTGCCAAATGTTTCCTGTGCCAAACCGGCCCTTCACAAAGGGGATGGGTCAAAATACACGGTTGCCCTGTTTGATTTTGGTCTGAAGGAAAATATCAAACGCGAGCTCTTAAAGCGCGGCTGTGATGTATGGGTACTCCCCTGGGATACTTCTCCAGAGGCAGTGGTGGGGCTGGAGGTGGACGGTATTGTCCTCTCCAACGGCCCCGGAGATCCGGCCGACAATATCAAGATTATTCAAAACCTGAGAATCCTCATGCAGACAGGAATCCCTATTTTCGGAATCTGTCTCGGCCATCAGTTGCTGGCACTGGCCAGCGGGTTTAAGACGCACAAGCTCAAATACGGGCACCGCGGAGCCAATCAGCCGGTGAAAGACTTAATGAGCGGGCGGGTTTATATCAGCAGTCAAAACCACGGGTATGCTGTGACCCGGGAGAGCATCGACAAGCGCATTGCCGCCGAGTGGTTTGTCAATGTCAACGACCTGACCTGCGAGGGGCTGTGGTACAAACACATCCCGGCCTTCTCTGTGCAGTTCCATCCCGAGGCCTGCGGGGGGCCGCTGGACACCGCGTTCTTGTTTGACTTATTCCTAGAGCGTCTGGGGGAAAGAAAGCATGCCGCTTGATAAAATCATCAAAAAGGTTTTGGTCATTGGTTCAGGGCCGATTGTGATCGGCCAGGCGGCAGAGTTTGATTACGCAGGCACGCAGGCCTGCCGGGTACTGCGGGAAGACGGCATCGAAATCGTGCTGGTAAACTCCAACCCCGCCACCATCATGACCGACAGGAATATCGCGGACAAAATCTATATCGAGCCTCTAACCCTTACAACCATCAAGCGGATTATTGAGAAGGAGCTTCCCGACAGCATTTTGTCCGGACTGGGCGGTCAGACGGCTCTGACCCTCTGCATGCAGCTTGCCCGGGAGGGCTTCCTGGATAGGATGAATGTACGGCTCCTGGGCAGCACACCCAGGGCCATCGACAGGGCTGAGGACAGGCAGTTATTCAAGGAAACCATGCAGCAAATCGGGCAGCCGGTGGTTCCCTCGGTTACTGCCACAAGTGTTGATGAAGCACTTGACTTTGCGGGCGAAACAGGTTACCCGGTCATTGTACGGCCGGCCTTTACGCTGGGCGGCAGCGGCGGCGGTATTGCCCGAAGCCGGGAGGAGCTTTTAGAGATCGCCCGTGGGGGTCTGGCACTGTCCCCCATTAACCAGATAATTGTGGAGAAATCAGTAGCCGGCTGGAAGGAAATTGAGTTTGAGGTCATGCGGGACCGGGCGGGCAACGCAATTACCGTTTGCTCAATGGAGAACTTTGACCCGGTGGGCGTGCATACAGGCGACAGCATTGTAATTGCCCCGGCTGTCACCCTGTCCGATAAGGAATACCAAATGCTGCGCAAGGCGGCGCTGGACATAATTCAGGCCCTGGAGGTCGAGGGCGGCTGCAACTGCCAGTTTGCGCTTCATCCCCACAGTTTTGAGTATGCCGTTATTGAGGTCAACCCCCGGGTGTCGCGTTCTTCTGCTCTGGCCAGCAAGGCGACCGGGTACCCCATTGCCAAGGTGGCAACTAAAATTGCCATTGGCTACACACTGGAGGAAATTGTTAACGAAGTTACAGGCAGCACCTTTGCGGCCTTTGAACCGGCGCTTGATTATGTGGCGGTTAAGCTCCCCAAATGGCCCTTTGACAAGTTTGTCTACGCCAAAAGGGATTTGGGCACCCAGATGAAGTCCACCGGCGAGGTCATGGCCATTGCGGACACATTCGAGGCAGCGCTCCTGAAGGCTGTGCGCGGCGCTGAAATCGGGCTGGACAGACTTGCCCTGCCCCGCTTGCAAGCCAGGACCGATGAAGAGATCCGGGCCTTGCTCCAAACAGTTACCGACGAGCGGCTGTTTGTGCTGTATGAAGCCCTGCGGCGCGGCATGAGCATGGATGAAGTGCACCGGATCACCGGGGTCGACCGCTGGTTCTTGCACGGTTTGAGAAACATTGAGTCCATTGGATGGGAAAATGCTCAAAAGCCGCTGGTCTATAAAATGGTGGACACCTGCGGCGGCGAGTTTGCTGCAAAAACACCCTACTTTTATTCAATTCGCAACGGCACTGAAAATGAAGCCCTGCCCTTTATCGAGAAATCCAGAAAGCCGCGGATCGTGGTGCTGGGCAGCGGGCCAATCCGCATCGGACAGGGTATTGAGTTTGACTACGCCTGCGTCCACTGTGTCTGGACGCTGAAAAAGCTGGGCTATGAGGTGGTTGTCATCAACAACAACCCGGAAACGGTGTCCACGGACTTTGACACCGGCGACCGGCTGTACTTTGAACCGCTCTGCCTCGATGATGTAATAAGCATCGTTGAAATTGAAAAGCCTGTGGGTGTTGTGGTAGCCTTTGGCGGCGGCACCGCCATCAAGCTGACCAAAAAGCTGCATGAGCGCGGTGTAAAAATTATCGGCACGCCGGCAGACAGCGTCGACATCTGCGAGGACAGGGAAAGGTTCGATGCCTTGCTTGCCGAACTCGGTATCCCGCGGCCGCCCGGACTCTGCGTGATGAGCGTAGACGGGGCGCTGGCGGCAGCAGAGAAGCTCGGTTACCCAGTACTCCTGCGCCCCTCCTATGTGCTGGGCGGGCAGAATATGATTATCGCCTTTGAGCCTGCGGACATCCGGGAATACATGGAGATCATCCTGCGGCAGAAGCAGGATAACCCGGTGCTGGTTGACAAGTACCTGCCGGGGCGGGAGATCGAAGTGGATGCCATCTGTGACGGTGTGGATGTGTTGATCCCCGGCATTATGGAGCATGTTGAACGCACGGGCATTCATTCGGGGGACAGCATTGCCGTCTATCCGGCCGTAAATATCGAGGATGAACTGGCGGAGCGGATCTTCGAGGTTACAAAAAAACTGTGCCTGGCTCTCTGCGTCAAGGGTCTTATCAATATCCAGTATGTCCTTTATCAAAACCAGGTTTATGTCATCGAGGTCAATCCCCGGGCGTCGCGGACAGTGCCCTACATCAGCAAGGTTACGGGGGTGCCCATGTGCGAGCTGGCCACCCGCGTCAGCGTGGGTGAGCGGCTATCAGACCTTGGTTATGGTTCCGGCATTGCGAAAATCCCGCCCTATGTAGCAGCCAAGGTCCCTGTCTTCTCTTTTGAAAAACTCGCCGGCGTGGACACCCACCTGGGGCCTGAGATGAAATCCACCGGCGAGGTGCTGGGAATTGGTAAAAACCTTGAGGAAGCGTTGTATAAAGGACTTGTGGCGGCAGGCTATAAACTCAGAAAACAGGGCGGCGTTCTGATCACCGTGCGGGACAGCGATAAGCCGGAGATTATCCCTGTTGCCGAAAAGCTTTCTAAGTGCGGGTTTACGCTTTACGCCACCAGCGGTACGGCAAGGTTTCTCAGAAGTAAAGGCTTTGCGGTGCAGGCGGTGGGGAAAATCCATGAATGTGTGCCCAATAACACAGCATCCCTGCTGGAGAGCGGTAAAATCAGCTATGTCATCTCCACTTCGACCAGGGGCAGGGACCCTGCCTCCGACGGTGTTAAATTACGCAGAAAGGCGTGCTCGCTGGGGATACCCTGCCTGACCTCGGTAGATACGGCAAACGCGCTGGCCGACTGCCTGCTTTCCGGGTACAGCGAGATCAACACCGAGCTTATAGATATCAACAATTTGAGGGGCGAGCGCTTGAAACTGAAGTTTACCAAAATGCAGGGGTGCGGCAACGATTACATCTTTATCAACTGTTTAGATTTTGAAATTAACTTTCCGGAATCGCTGTCCGTGTTCCTTTCCGACCGGCACTACGGCGTAGGCGGCGACGGCATCGTTCTGATCATGCGCTCCGGTGTGGCTGACGCTAAGATGCGGATGTTCAACCTTGACGGCAGCGAGGGAAAAATGTGCGGCAATGCCATCCGCTGCGTTGCAAAGTATTTGTACGATAACAGAATTGTGCGCAAACTGGATATGTCGATTGAAACACTCTCCGGCATCAAAAAATTGAAGCTTTATACCAAAAATGGGGTGGCGTCAGCAGTTCGGGTGGACATGGGCCGGGCAGAGCTTCGCCCGGACCTGATCCCGGTTAAGCTTCCCGGTGACAGTGTTGTGGCAAGGCCGGTAACAGTGGGCGGCAAAGAATATGCCATCACCTGCGTATCCTTGGGCAATCCCCACTGTGTCATTTTTTGTGAAGATGTTGACAGGCTAAACCTGGCGGAAATCGGTCCGCTGTTTGAAAATAACGCGCTGTTCCCCGACAGGGTGAATACCGAATTTGTGGAAATTATGGACAGAAACTATCTGAAAATGCGGGTTTGGGAGCGCGGCAGCGGCGAAACGCTGGCCTGCGGTACGGGTGCGTGTGCCTCTGCTGTGGCGGCAGTGCTCTGCGGGCACGCGGATAAGGATACCGACATCAGGGTTAAGCTACCCGGTGGCGAACTTACCGTTCGTTATAACGGGGATACTGTGTTTATGACCGGCGAGTGTAAGAAGGTATTTGAAGGTGTTGTGGAAATATAAACGGGCTTGGGCTTGTAAGCCTGGGGTCAGGCTTGAAAAATACACTGGTTATTAGTATGATTACTCCTGGTGGCAAACTATGGCGAGGAAAAACGGATACATTATCCAGAACAGAAGCCTGTAACATGCAGTGTTTCAAAGGTAAGGACCGTGAAATAAAAAATTTTATTGTGAATTTTTATAGTAAAATAAATCCATAGCTTGTCACAAGATACATCTTGGCAGGGCAAGGGGACGGGTTATGTGCAGGAAATTACCTGGAAATTTGCAGGATTATGTGGATGGTACAAGCCTGAGCCCTTTGTCTCCGAAGGAGATTTGAAGGAAATAAGTGAATAAGGCAAGACTGACCCCGTTATGGACAAAGGACTTTTTAATTATTTGTCTAGCTAATTTCTTTGTGGCCTTAATTTTCTACCTATTAATGACCACGTTGGCCCTTTATGCCGTTGAACAGTTTAGCACTTCCCAAAGCAAGGCAGGTTTCGCTTCCAGCATCTTTGTAATCGGTGCCCTGTTTTCCCGCCTTCTAACAGGGAAATATATTGAAGTAATTGGCCGTAAAAGGCTGCTTTACAGCAGTTTTATCATGTTTTTTATTGCCACGCTTTTATACTTTCCAGTCAATAACCTGGGTCTGTTACTGGTAGTCCGTTTTTTACATGGAATAACCTTTGGTATTGCCGGCACTGCCTTGTCGACTGCTGTAATGGATTTAATACCGGACCAGCGGAAAGGCGAAGGTACCGGCTATTTTTCATTAAGTGTAACTGCCGCAACAGCACTGGGACCTTATCTCGGACTTTTCCTCACGCGGTACTCAAGTTTCGAGATGCTCTTTGCTGTCTGTGCTTTTTTTTCTGCTCTTAATATTATCGTAATCCTCTTTGCTAAAATACCTGAGGCTTACCTAACGGAAGAGCAGATGCAAGAAATGAAAAGAGGGTTTAAAATATATGATTTTTTTGAAAAACGGGCCCTGCCCATTTCAATGATCATGATCCTATTGGGGATTGCTTATTCCGGGGTTGTAACCTTTTTTAATACATACTCCGTCGAAATAGAACTGAGGGATGCAGCCAGTTTCTTTTTTGTTGTATACGCCCTGGTACTCTTTGTATCAAGGCCCTTAACCGGCAGGCTGCTTGATCAAAGGGGAGCCAATATTGTCATTTACCCGTCTATAATAACCTTCTCCTTGAGCTTATTATTGCTCAGTCAAGCCCGCACGGGTTCTTTTCTTCTCGTGTCCGGGGCATTACTGGCTCTGGGTTTTGGGACCATGATGTCCTGTGCTCAGGCGATTGTCGTAAAAGAGTCACCGAAGCACCGGGTTGGTCTGGCAACATCCACCTTCTTTATTTGCATGGATGGCGGGACGGGAATAGGCCCGTTCCTGACGGGAATGCTCGTCCCCTTTGTTGGTTTTCGAGGCATGTACCTGACGATGGCAGCCTTTGTGCTTCTGACAATTATTCTGTACTACTTCGTCCACGGGAAAAATGTGGCTTTGAAAAAACAGTTCTCCCGGGCAGCTTAAATGATGCTTCACTCATTTTAACGCTGTTTACCTGCTGGGTTTGGGCAACGGGGCGGTTGTAGAAAGGAAACAATCTGAAATAAGTGAATAGAATAATGTAGGCCCGGCCCCTTTCACTTTTTTATTCACTTTGCTATTTTCATTTGGTAAAATATAAAAGCGTACTCTGGATAACCAATTGATAAAAGTGGGGTGACCAGTACCGGGGTTGGCTCAGGCGCAGAAGGAATAACCTGGTAACAGGTAACGTTTTCAGGGTGGTTTTTTAAAGCAAACCCATTGTAAGAGCTCTTGGAATAGCATAGGAATGTCCCAAAACAATCCCATACATAAATACGAGGGAGAAATTTAATTATGGATATTATTATCAGGGATAATTATGACGAAATGAGCCGGTATGCAGCCGGCGTTATTGCCGATTTTATTAGAAAAAAGCCAAATTGTGTACTTGGGCTGGCGACAGGAAGTACACCCATAGGAACCTATAAAGAGCTTATCAGGATGCATAAGGAAGAAGGTCTTGACTTTTCACAGGTTGTAACCTTTAATCTTGACGAGTATCTCGGATTGGGTATTGATTTGGATAAACCCTATCATTTAGATCAGAGTTATGCAAGGTTCATGTACGAGGAGCTTTTTAAACACATCAACATCAGGCAGGAAAACACATATGTGCCCGATGGACTCACCAGGGATCCTGAAAAGTACTGCCAGTGGTATGAAGAAGAGATAAAAAAAGCAGGTGGGATTGATTTACAGCTTCTGGGGATAGGCGGTGACGGCCACTGGGCATTTAATGAACCGGGTTCATCTCTGGCCTCAAGAACAAGAGTACAGGCATTAAATAAACAAACACTTGATGACAATTATGAGAGCTTTTTTAAAAAAGCAGGCATAGAAAGGGATAAAATGCCACATTTTGCCATAACAATGGGGATTGGAACCATTCTTGAAGCAAGGAATATCCTTATGCTGGCAAGTGGACTAAAAAAAGCTGATGTGGTTGCAAAGTGCCTTGAAGGCCCCGTAACTTCCCAGATTACAGCTTCGGCGATACAGTTGCACAGCGGAGGAATTACTGTTGTGCTCGATAGGGATGCTGCCTCAAGACTTAATAACCTGGACCATTATCTCCATGTAGAAAAGCTTAAGCGCGAGTATGGTTTGTTATAACTAAAAAAATTCTTCCTTTTCTTCTTTGGTATAGAATAGCTTCATATCCTCTTGATTGGACGGTGTTCCTTGAGATTTTAAGAGTTGTGATATGGCATTATTTCTGTTCATTAGGGCTTTTTCTTCTAATACCTTTAGCTTTACTGGAATGCCTTTATTAAAGAGCATTTCCTTTATTTTATTAAAAATGCCCATATCACCATAAAGGAATTTACCTTCGTAAAGGATTTTTGAAGCAACCATGGATTCGAAGTTGTCGAAATCCAGTTGTCTCTCCACTTTAGAGATGTCTTTGATAATATAATCAATTTCTTCTTTGTAACTGGGGTTTTTTAAAAGAAGGTTTTTTTGATTGTATATAGATAAATCAAGGCGTTTGCTAATGCTGGCGGGCAGACCTTGAGTAACTACGACAATGTCAAGGTCGGATCCTTTAACCAATTCGCCTGTGGATGATTCCGGCCTGGGTTCAAGGTGTGACATTTCATAGGCTGCATCGCCTGCAATTATAAAGCATGCATGTTTTTTAATAATATGTGGGTCATCTTGAGACTCACATATTTTTTTTACCACTTCCTGGGCTAATTTAAACTTTTTCCTGCTTATTTCTATGACCTCTTGATGGAGTAATTCTCCCATTTTGTCTATTTCCTTCAGGTATTTTTCTGTGCCGATGATGGTATAACCATAAAACTCCCTTATTATGGAGGGTGAAAGCCTTGCATATCCATCTACTTGCTTATCAAGTCTGAGATATCTTGTACCAATTACTTTTTTGATTATGCTCCTGTTGCTGTAACAAATTTTCCACAATCTAAACCCATCTATTCTTGTTTTTTCAATAAGCGCCTTTCCAGTTAAAGGTCCATGGTTTTCTAAAATTCCAAGAATTTTATCCATCGTTTTAAATCCTTTGTAAAAAATTTGCATAACCACATATTCTCTAATCAAATTACGCTAGGATGAAGGAATTGTCAATAACCTTCTGACTACATTAATATGCCTGCAAGATTAGGTTAATATATGTAATTGTTACCAATGGAAGGATTTTTCCAATTTGCATCTAATACTAAAATGTGAGCTTTTTAGAATAATATCTGTGTTAAATTATTGAATATTTTATGGGATATTATATGGATTAAGTTTTTGGCTGGCTGAAATAATGATTCAAAGGGGGGGTGGTTATTACGTAAATGAAACCGTTTGTGCTTAATTAGGAAAACATTAACAAGTAATGATAGGGGGATTAATTAACATGAAAACAAAACTTATAGTTGTCTTAACCTTAAGCCTGTTTTTATTGAGCGCTGGCATTGCCATGGCGGCAAATCCGGCAATCTTCATTAATGGAAACGAACTGGTTACAGAAAATCCCGCTTATGTTGAAAACGAAACGCTGATGGTACCCTTAAGAGCGATTTTTGAAGCGCTGAATCAAGAGGTACAGTGGAATGCTGAAGATCGTTCAGTAACATCAGGAAACATATGGCTCCAAATCGGTAATAATGTTGCTATTGTGAATGGAGAGAGTGTTACTCTGGAAATACCACCCACAATCGTAAATGATAGAACTTTCGTGCCATTGAACTTTATAGCAGTAAGCCTGGATAAGGAAGTCCTTTGGGATGCTACTCTGTTACGCGCGGATATCAATGACAAGCCTGTTCCATCTGAGGAAGGCACACAGCCTGAGGAAGGTACCACTGAAGATGAAGGTACTGCTGAAGATGAAGGTACTGCTGAAGATGAAGGTACCGCACAAGAAGATGAAGGGACCACAGAAGAAGACGAAGGCACCAATGAAAACGAAGATACCAATGAAGACGAAGATACCAATGAAGACGAAGGTAATGAAGAATTAGATACAGAAGAAGAAACAGCAGTGGAATAGTGCGGATCTATCGTGTTTAACCATTCTGAGGTTTTCAATGGTCTATAACCAAGATAGTTTTGTTTTTTCATTAAACAAAAACTTGACATATAAAACCCCCTGTGCGGAACTGAATCCCGGCAGGGGTTTTTTATAAGCGTTTGATACTTATAGAGCTTTATTTAAACTGATTTAAACTGCTAAGGCGCCCGGCAGTCTCAATTGCGTTTCAAGGGTAAACCGGGACGGTATTATTAACTGTATTAGTATAATAGTAAATTTATGAAAGGATTATCTCCACCCCTTGAAGAATGATAGAATTATCCGTCAGGCTTATAGGGGTGTTTGTCTGTTAAAGACTTGAACTAATTAATATTTAATTCAATCTCTATTATTTTTGAGGAGTTGCTAGTGAAAAAACTGTTTATTTTAATAGTTACTTTGACAATAATACTTTCCACGGGTGCCATAAAACCGGTTCAGGCCCAAACTCAACATGGAGATATCCAGGTGTTTATTGACGGGCTGCCCGTTGACTTTGACGTGAAGCCGGTAATCAAAAATGATCGTACCCTTGTTCCTTTTCGGGCCGTGGCAGAGATGTTGAACGTAAAGGTGAGCTGGGACGGCGCCAGACAAACTGTAAATGCCTCGGATGGGGAAATTTCCGTGATGCTGCAGATTGGCAACAAGACTGCCTACCGTAATGGGACACCTGTCGTCTTAGATGTACCGCCGGTAATTATTAACGACCGGACGCTGATCCCGCTGAGGTTCTTCAGCGAAGCATTTGACTGCAGGGTTGAATGGGACGGGGTAACCCGTTACGTGCAGATTACTTCGCCCCCAAGGGCTATGACAGTGGTTGGCTTTTACGCCCTGGGTGACCGGGAAACCAGCAGTTGGACGGATCTTTTTAATGAAAACTACCCCTCTACTGGCAGTGGCAATACCGACGTGGTCTCGGTTTTGGCTTTGGGGTGGTACAGCCTGGATGAGCAGGGGAACCTCATAACCGATAGCAAGTCGGGATGGCGTCTTCCAGACGGCTGGGAAGACGTGCTGGCTGCGGCCGGGAAATATAACCTTGAGACAGAGATGGTGGTTCATTTAACCGACGGCGAGGGCACCCTTTCCAACCTGTTGACTGATGAGGCAGCGATGTCCAGGGCAATAGGTGACATTACAAAAGAAGCAGCTCTCTACCAGGGCGTCAACCTTGATTTTGAAGGTTTGGGCTGGCGGGCTGGGAATGAGGAATTGGTTGCGGTGCGACAAAGCTTTAACAGATTTGTCCAGCTTTTATCCGGACAATTGAAAGAAATTAATAGAAGTTTAACCCTGACACTTCACCCGCCAAACAGCGCCTATAAAGGTTATGATTACCGGGAGTTGGGGAGATATGCCGACCGGATCATTGTAATGGCTTATGATTATGGAACTGTACCGGAACCGTTGGAGCTGGTCATTGAGGCTGTGGAGCGGGCCAGGGCAGATGTTCCGCCGGAAAAATTGGTGCTGGGGATTTCTATTCCCAGTGAAACGGTAGAGAGCATCCCGGCCAAGGTGGGTATAGCAAAAAGATACAACCTTGAGGGTATTGCCATATGGCGCCTGGGCCTTGTTCTAGATGAGATTTGGAGTATCCTGAGAAGTACTGTTGCTTCCAGGCAATTAGGGTCTTAGGTTACAGAAGGGAAACGGAATACTTCCTCCTCTTTGAATACATAATTTTGAAAGGTTTCTGAGTAAATTAGTGAGAAAAGACAAATAAGCTGAGTTGTCTTTATGGTTGATTATATGTTGGCTCTATTAAGGTTGTTTCAACATGGACAAGCACAAAGAGTTTAAGCAGCAACAGCAAGGGGGTTTGACATGATCTTAGAACGTATTTATGATTTAGCTTTACCGAGGCTTGAGGGCAAAAAAATAAGAGAGGTCAGGATTGGACTGGGGTTGATGGCGGTTGAGCTGGATAGCGGCCAGATAGGTGTTACCTATGTCTTAAGAGGAGAAGTAGGTCACGGCTGTGGGCTTCTTCCCCAGGGCGGAAATTTTATAGGAACACCTGCCAGGGAAATTGCCGGGTGGGCTCTGCAGGGTAAGAATGTTATAACTGTAGCCTTGGGATTGGCGGTATTAAATTCTGTGGCTGAATTCGACAAACTGGAAATGAAGCAAGTGCCTCAGGACCCTGATGCGGCCTTTGCCACGGAAGTACGGCCTGGAGATACAGTTGGGATTGTAGGGCATATCGGACCCCTTGTTTTTAGACTAAAAAGCAGAGCCAGGCGCCTGTTTATCTTTGAACGGGGGGAAGATGTTGCCGGCGAGGTATATCCGGAGAGTGCCCAGCCCAAACTTTTACCTGAGTGCCAGGTGGTTTTCATCAGCAGCACGTCAATTATCAACAGGACACTGGAAAACCTTTTACAATATTGTAACAAAGCCCGGGAAGTGGTCATGGTTGGTTCCAGCACACCCTTATACCCTGAAGCCTTCAGCGGTACCGGCGTAACCGTACTCTCAGGAACAAGGTGGTTGCCGGAATACAGGGAAGCCATTTTAGCCGGAATCAGCCAGTGTCTTGGAATAAGGCAGTTAATTAAATACGGGCGAAAAATATCGGTAAGAGTTGAAAACTAGGATTTTGACAGCAGGGCGTATGCTCCAGGTAGGGAAGCGGAAAAGGGAGAGGTGAAACAAGCTATGAATCTATGGGGCTATAAGCATATTTTTCTTTCATTTAGTTAGACAGCAATGATGCAGGAGCAGCGCCAGCGTAAAGGACTTATAGTTGAGAAAGTACTTACCCAGGTAGGTACAAGAAAAATAAGTGTGGAAAAGTCAACCTCCGGCTAAGGTGTAAGCGCTGCCGGGTTATGGAGCGACATCCGTGGCGGTAGCCCGGCAAAAGTGAGGAACACAAAAATCACAAATATAAGCGGTTAAGAGGTGTGATAAAGTGAAAAAATTAAGGTTGCTTCTTTGCAGTTTATTGCTGCTCCTGCTCCTGGGAACATTATGCGGTTGTTCCGGCCAGCCGGGACCGGATGAAAAGAATTCTCCCCAGCAGCTTGCCCAGTCGGCCCAGGCTGCTTACGCAGTATTTGCCGAATATGTAGAAGTGCCGGTAGATGTAAAGCCTGCCGTACCTCCCTATAAGGTGGAACCCGACCTCGCAAATATCACCAATAAGGACATGTTTGAATTGTCCCCGGCAGCCAGGGAACTTCTTGTTAAGAACGGCTTTGTGGTGGTCCCCAACCAGTACGAAAAAGAATTCTTCTCACTGTACGAGAGAAACCACTACGAACCGTTGCCGCTGTTCATAACCACCGATTCCGTACTCCACAACTACCACCTGTTTTTTAACCACCTCCTGCGGGTTGTGGAAACCGAAAAACTGGCCGGAGAATTGATGAAACTTAATCAAGGGATGCTGTCCCAGGCCCAAAACCAGTATGAGGACCTTAAGGGCACTGAGTGGGAGAACGCCGCAAAAAGGAATGTGGGCTTTTTTGCCGTGGCAGGCAAGCTCATGGATCCGGAGCTACCCGTCCCCTCGATGGTAAAGGATGTGGTGGAGAAGGAGCTGGCTCTGATTGAAAACCACCGGGGTATCGCTGTCTCGCCGCTGATGAACGCCTTCGGGAGCAATGACTCTGACATCGCTTTCCAGGAGGACTACTCCCAGTACATACCCCGGGGACATTACGAAAGAACGGAGCTGCTGCAAAACTATTTTAAAGCCATGATGTGGTACGGCCGCATGACCTTTCGCTTAAAGAATGATGATGAGACCAGGTCCGCCGTTTTAATGACCTTGGCCTTAGACCAGGGGGATAACATGGTTAGCTGGGAGAAGATCTATGCCACTACCAGCTTCTTTGTCGGCAAGAGCGACGACCTCTCCTGCTTCCAGTATAAGGAACTGATTGACAGGATTTATGGAGCAAACGCCTCTCTAAAGACTGTGGTTTCCAATCCCGGGAAATGGCAGGACTTTTTAGCGGCAGCAGCTGAGCTGGCGCCCCCGGCCATTAATTCCATGCCCATTTTCGATGAAACAATCCAGCCGGACCGGGAAGCTGAAATAAAAGGTTTTCGTTTCATGGGACAGCGGTCTACCATTGACGCTTCAATTTTCCAGCGGCTGATCTACCGGGAGGTCAAGGAAAACAGCCAGGATCAGAGGAGAATGCTGCCAAAGGGTTTGGACATTCCCGCCGCCATGGGCTCGGCTGAAGCCTATTCCATTCTGGAATCCATGGGGGAAACGGCTTACCAGGGCTACCCTGAAAATATGGCTAAAATGAGAACATATATAGCCGGTCTGGGCAAAGAGATCTGGACCCAGAACCTCTACTGGAGCTGGCTTTATACGCTGATGCCACTTGTCCAGGAAAAACCGGAAGGATATCCCTCGTTTATGCGCAATTCCGCCTGGGCCAGAAAAGAGCTCAATACCTATCTGGGCAGCTGGACGGAGTTAAAGCATGACACCATTCTCTACGTCAAACCGGTCTATGCGGAGATGGGTGGCGGTGGGGAGATGGTTGACGACCGCGGCTATGTGGAGCCCAACCCCGAGCTTTATGGCCGCCTGGCTTCCCTGGTGAAAATGACCAGGGACGGCCTCCAGGCGCGGGAACTGTTGAATGAGCGGGACGGGGAGAGCCTGAACAGGATGGAGAAGCTGATCCTGGACTTAAAAACTATTTCCGAGAAAGAGCTGACCAACACCCCTCTAACCGACGAGGAATATGATTTAATCCGCTCCTACGGCGGCCAGCTGGAGCACTTCTGGCTGGAGGCCATGCGGGATGAGGGTATCGATCACCGCTCCGCCATTTATGACCGGCCGGCTGCGCTGGTGGCGGATGTGGCCACCGATCCCAACGGCCGGGTGCTGGAAGAAGCCACCGGCAACATCTTTGAAATTTATGCTGTTGTGCCGGTGGACGGTAAACTAAGGATTGCCGTGGGCGGGGTCTATTCTTACTACGAGTTTCCCTGGCCCATAAATGACCGGCTGACCGATTCCAGGTGGCATAAAATGCTCAACGACGGGCAGGTTCCGCCCTTGCCCCAATGGACTGACGCCTTTATTGCCCAGTAAACTCAATGAAGAAGATAAAACCTAAATTAAAGAGAAATCAATAGGGAGTTAAAATGCAACTGTAATGTAACCAAGATGAAACTGGTATAAAGCTGGCATGAAGCTTACTACCGTGCCGTTGAAGCGGCACCAGGGAAGGATTGAAACTGCAAGCAATTTCGGGAATATGAAGCTAAAAAAAACTTTGCTGTTTACCATAATAACTGTAATTATTCTTGGCAGCCTGGGCTGCCTTTTCTTTAAAAATATTCAGCCGGGCACCCCTGGCGGCTCTTCAGCTGAAGAAAACTTCACGGCTTTTAAAGAGAAAAGGCTCCAGCTGCCGGTCAGGCAGGAGCCTGTCTGCCTGGTTGCCGTCGGGGATATCATGCTTTCCCGGGGTGTGGCCGGGGAAATCAAGAAACACGGGGGTGATCCCGGCCACCCCTTTGCAAAAATGAAAAGTTACCTGAAAAGCGGCGATATTGTTTTCGGCAACCTGGAAAACCCGGTTACGCCGGGCCGGGAAATCATGCTGCCGGAGAGGATTCTGCGCGCCGACCCGGGCGTGGCAGAGGCTTTGCGGGAAGCCGGTTTCACTATCCTTTCCCTGGCCAACAATCACCTGCCTGATTTCGGGACCCGGGGCATTCTGGACACCTTTCAATACCTGGAGCAGGCGGGTCTAAAGTATGCTGGGGCCGGAAGAACGGAAAGGGAGGCCTATACTGCGACTTATACCGAAGCAAAGGGGCTCAAGCTGGCCTTCCTGGCCTTTTGCGACCCTGTCCTGGTGCCTGAGGGCCTGGCGGGGGACGATCGTCCCGGTGTAGCCGGCTTTGACCAGGACAAAGTACAGGCCGCCGTGCGGGAAGCCCGGGAAAAGGCCGATATCGTGGTGGTGTCCATGCATGCCGGTACGGAATACGAACCTGAGCCGGAACTCGCCCAAACCCGCTTTGCTCACATGGTGGTGGATGCCGGAGCGGACCTTGTTCTGGGGCACCACCCCCACGTGCTGCAAAGGGTGGAGGAGTATAAAGGAAAGTTCATCCTGTACAGCCTGGGCAATTTCGTCTTTGATCAAAAGTGGTCCCGGGCCACGCGGGAGGGCCTGCTGGCCAGAATATTCATCACCCGGGATGGGGTGGAGAAGGTTGAATTCCTGCCTGTTTACAGCAACGACCAAAACCAGCCGCAGCTTTTGGAGGGGGAAGATGCTGAACGGGTTTTGAAGGCGCTGGATTTGGAGTTGGAGGAAGCGGCTGTTCCGGCCTGGGATCAGGAAAGCCGGGTTTTTAAAGAAGGCAGGAGCTATGTATTTTATGCCCGGAGGCCCCTGCCTGCATCCAGGCTGCACAAAGTGCGCCGTTATGATCTGGACCGGGACGGCAGCCCCGAGGTTTATTCTCTTCAGGACGGCATATTGGAGGTCACAGACGGCTCCCGGTTAATCTGGCAGTCGCAGGATGACTGGTGGGTGGATGATTTCTTTTTGGGCGATTCCGACAACAACGGTATGCCCGAGCTGAACCTGCTGGTCTGGAAAGCGGGGTGTTTCGGGCCGCACAGGCCCTTTTGGATTACAGAGGAGGACTATAGCGTCAAAAACCACCTGTTTATCTTTAAGCTGGTTGAGGGCGTGATGAAGCCGGTGTGGCAGTCATCCAACCTGGACCGGCCCAATTACGAAGCGGGCCTTGCTGATCTGGACGGGGACGGCACAAACGAGCTTGTGGTCGTGGAGGGGGACTATGAAGATCCCGGGGTGCGGGAAGCCGGTGCCTGGAGATGGAACGGCTGGGGCTTCACCAAGATCTCTTACGAGGATCCCCAGGATCTGTGATATAAGGGAGGGTCCGGAATAAATAAAAAAACGTTCTCCCCGTGTACAAATTAAATAATAACAGGTAGGCTGCCTCGACGATTGCTGCACTGATTTAAAAAAGCTATAAGGTTGATAAAAGTTATAATTACAATGCTAATGTCCAATACTTTGGTTTTCCCAAACCAATACCAATTTACTCAATATCGCTAACAGCAGAAAAGGCAAGCATGCTTTATACTGCATATTAACAAGCCGTCCGGGAGGGCGGTTTTTTAAGTAAAGAAAAAGACCCAGATTAGGGTCTGTCATTAATGCCAAGATGCTCTTTTAAGGCTTTTTGCAATATCTGTGAAAAATTAACATGGTTTTCTTCAGCGATTTTATTTAACCACTGTGGAATAGTTAGTGTTTTCTTAACCGATTGATTTTCTATAGCATCCCTGTAAATAGGCAAATAAACCTCCACTAAAACTATTACTTGGCTTGGTTTTAGTTTGATTTCGTCGATGGGTGACGGTTCAGGAATTGGAACATTATCGTTTTCCATACCCCAGAGATGTAGCGCCATGGCTTCCTTAGCATTTTTTAGAGCTTCCTCTGTGGTTTTACCACAGGGTAAACATCCGGGTAGATCCGGGAACTCTATTGAAATACCATCTGGAGCGTAGCTAAATATAGCTGGATACACATAACGATCTTTTTTCGTGGTATATCACTCCTTTATCCAATGATCTATAGGGAGAGGCTGGGTTACTCGAGCTTTATTCCTGCCTGTTTTTCAATGCTCTTTAGTGTGCCTATAGGAATATCCTTTACAGGGTGTGTTATTGTTACTCTACCGGGTTTGATGGGTGTTTGTATTGATAATGACTACCTACTGACCCCACAAGAAACCAACTGTCTTTTCAAGTATTTTTATAATCTCCCTTGATGAGTAAGAATTCATCCAACCTTCACCCTTTTTACACTTACATTGTAACACGTGTTATTATACGTGTCAAATGCTTATATAAAAAACGATGAAAGAAGATTATTGCAATCCCGCCAAATAAGAATTGATAAACGGAAAATATTTATCGAATAACGATATAAATATATTGAATTGCAATAAAGCATTTGTTATAATGCAAATAATTAAGGGGTGGATTCCACCCGGTTCAGAAAGGAAGAGATCTAATGTGGAGCAGCGAAAAATCCATCATTTTGAGTAAGCTGGGTGTTTTGTTCTTCATGGGCTTAGTTTTAGCTGCAGTGGTGGCGGCGCCCTGGCTGACCCGCTGGTTTGTAGAGTTTTCCCAGGCCGGGCTTAAGGTGGAAGAAGCTGTGTATTTTATGGGAACCATCTATGTGGGATTTGTTCCCGCAGCTTTTCTGCTTTACAGCCTGTTCAAACTGCTGCGCCGGATCGAGACCGGTCAGGTATTTACAGATGAGAACGTAGACTTATTGAGGCGGATCTCCTGGAGTTGTTTTGCGGGTGCGGGAGTAGCTCTGGTTTCCCTGTTTTACTATTATCCATGGTTCTTTGTGGCGTTGGCCGCTGCTTTTATGGGCTTGATCGTGCGGGTGGTGAAAAATGTAGTCGCCCAGGTGGTGGAACTGAAAAACGAAGCGGATTACACAGTATAGGGGAGGGGAGGCAGGATCATGCCAATCATAGTAAATCTGGATGTAATGATGGCCAAGCGGAAAATTTCCTCCGGCGAACTGGCTGAAAAGATAGGCATCAGTCCGGCTAATCTCTCCATCCTTAAAACAGGCAAGGCTAAAGCTATTCGTTTTTCGACCATGGAGAAGATCTGCAAAGTACTGGATTGTCAGCCCGGAGATATACTCGAATACAGACCGGACTAAAAGTAAGGAGGAGCGTTAATGGATGGGCTTGGGATGAATAAAAACGAGGCAGCTATGACTCCGGGACCCCAGGCTTGGGGTGGAACCGGGGAAAGCGCACCGGCAGTCCCCCTATTAGAAAAGGTAAAGACGTCCTTTGCACCCGACCGCAGGGACAGCTATTTCGCCCTGTTTGCCTTTGTCCTTGGGTTTCTTTTTATCCGCTGGGTATTCTTTTCCTGGCAGGGCTGGGGAGTGACTTTGTTTACCCTGTTATTCTGCGGCTCAGTGACTGTGTACATGCTGAAGAAAGGGGTGCAGATTCCCAGGGCCAGCTGGTTCTGGCTGGCGGTAGTGATGCTGCTCGGACTAAACTTCAGCCTGTGGACCAACAATGGCCTAGCTCCCTTGCACGGTTTGCTCTTATTCTGCAGCGCCGTGTACTGGGTCATGTGTGCCGCCGGACTGCTCATCCTGGGCAAAACCAGCGATCTCCTTTTACTGGACGGCTATAATGCCATGCTGGTTATTCCCTTCAGCAATTTCGGCTGCCAGTATAAAAGCCTGGCCCTTCTGGGCAGCAGTAAACTTGCCCGGGGAAGACAGGATTCCTCTGTAGTATTAGGTTTATTCTTAACCTTTATTGTGGCGGCCATGGTTTTACCCCTGCTGCTGGCAGCGGACAGCGGCGGTTTTGCTAAACTCGTCAACTGGATATTGGACGGATTCAAGGGGTTTGGCGATAAATTTTGGGAAACATTCTGGCAGCTCATTCTTGCTGTTCCCGTTGCAGCCTATATCTTCGGCCTGGTTGCCGGTAGCGCTCATAAAAGAGGTACCGGTTCCTTTGAAAAGGACGGCACCCTTCAGAAGATTTCAGGCTTGCGGATACTGCCCATGATTACGGTTTATATTCTGATGGGCCTGTTGTGTACGCTTTATATAGTGTTCATCGGTAGTCAGGTGCCTTATTTCTTCTCTGCCTTTGCCGGTCAACGGCCGGAGGGGTGGCAGGTTTATTCGGAATATGCCCGCACTGGATTCTTTGAGCTGTGCCGGATCGCAGTCATAAACCTGTTCGTGTTGACGGCAGCCAACATCATGAGTCAGCAGCACAGCAGGGATAGTATGTTCCTGAAGGTACTCAATGCATTGCTGGCCGTGCTCACGCTGGTGCTTATCACCACGGCCTTCAGCAAGATGGCCCTTTACATCGGGGCCTACGGATTATCCATGCGCCGACTGCTGCCCTGTGTTTTGATGATCTTTATGGCTATTCTATGCTTTGGAGTTATAGCGCTGCAAAAATGGTCATTCTCCATAACCCGCCTGGCAGTTGGGGTAGGGGCGGTCATGTTCTGTATGCTGTGTCTGGTAAACCCGGACAGCCTGGTGGCCAGATACAATGCGGACCGTTATCTGTCCGGAACGCTGGAGAGCTTTGATGTGGAGATACTATACCGGTCCGGGCCGGCCGGTGTCGATCCGGCCTTGCTGGTATATGAACAAACCAATGATCCGGAACTGCAGTTTAAACTGAGGGAATATCTGCAAGCCCAGCAGCAGCGGGTTGATGAGGTGGCCGGAGAGCCGGGCGACAATTGGGAAAGCGCCCGGGCGCGGCACAGGATTACCGAATACTTTAATAAACAAGGATGACATTCAGCCTGACAAACAAATAAAACCAGCTCAGGGACAGGTTTTTTGCGGCATGAGCCTGCTAAAGGCAGAACTGAAGAGCCTGAGACAAAAAAGAAAAGAGCCTGATAAGCTCTTTTCTTTTTTAAAATATATTAATGCTTAACAAGAACTACGTTAATAGCTTTTACTAAAGCACTTACTTTGTCGCCTTTGGAAAATCTTGCTTCTTCCAGGCTGTCTCCCGTCATCACGGACGTGAGCCGGATTGCGTCATCCGTTCACCCGCCAACTCACATGGTCACCTGAGCCATAACATTATCCCTAAACAAAACCCCCTACCAGGTTAAGCCGGAAATAAAATCAGCGGTTTCCTGCCTGGCAGGCTTAGAAAAAAGCTGCCCGGTTGGGCCGTATTCCACTACCTGGCCGGCCATCATCAGCAACGTCTGGTGAGCAACCCTTTTAGCCTGAAATAAGTTATGGGTTACCAGAACAATGGCCAGCGTACCCGACAATTGGGTAAGGAGTTGCTCGATCAGCATTGTGGAGTTAGGATCCAGGCTGGAACATGGCTCATCAAGCAATAGGACCTCCGGCTCAACAGCCAGTGCCCTGGCAATGGCCAGTCTCTGTTTTTGCCCGCCGGAAAGCTCCCCGGCAGGCCGCTCCAGTTTATCCTTTACTTCCTCCCAAAGGCCGGCCTGTTTTAAGCTGCGTTCACATATCTCATTCAACTTCCGCTTATTCCTTTCGCCAAAATACCGCGGCCCAAAAAGAACGTTTTCCCGCACGCTCATGGGCAGGGCCACAGGAGTTTGGAATACCATGCCAACCCTGCGGCGGATTGAGGCTGCATCGTTTTTTTGATATATGTCCTCACCATTGAGCAGGATCTTACCGCTGCAATTAAAACCACGATCCAGCTCAGCCGTCCTGTTAATACTCTTTAAGAGCGTTGTTTTACCACAACCGGAGGGGCCAATAATAGCAAGAATTCCCTGTCCATTGAACTCCAGGTTAATATTATGCAAGACGGGGTATTTTTCAAAAGATACACTCCAGTTCTTAACCTGGACAGACATATCAGTAACCTCCTTTTCCATGCCGCCCCCTGAGCATTAAAGCGGTAATGTTTAAAAACAGGAGCAGCAGCACCAGCAGGAGAGCTGTGCCGTAGGCTTTCTCCATGGAAATATGCTGGCTGAATAAAATATACAAATGGTAGGGCAAAGCCATAACCGGATCCAGTAAGCCCCCGCTCATCCCGGCAGAAATAACCGCCGCAGTGACCATAATCGGGGCTGTGGCCCCGGCAGCGTAGCCCATTGCCAGTAAGATGCCGCTTAATATGGCCGTCGCCGACTGGGGGATAATAACCCGGCGCAGCATGTACCAGCGGGAAACACCCAGCGCGGTGCCGGCCAGGCGGTACTGCTCGTTTACGGCCAGCAGCGCATCCCTTGCAGTAAGCACGACCACCGGGAAAATCATGATCCCCAAAGACAGGCCGCCAGCCAGCAGGGAAATACCAAAACCCAGATGGACCACAAAAAAGGCGTAGCCGAAGAGTCCGGTAACGATGGAAGGAATCCCGGCCATACACTGAATGGTTATATTGACAAGGGTTGTAAACTTTGACGAATTGCCGTATTCGGACAGGTAAACTGCCGTGATCAAGCCGGGTACAGCGGCCGCCAGAATAGCAATAAAAACAAGCAAGAGGGTACCTCTAATAGCTGGTAAAACCCCTCCACTGGTACCAAGGGGCAAACCCCTGGGTGCAGTGGTTAGAAACTCAAGGGTTAGGGAAGAGCCGCCACGCATAAGAAGGTAGCCAATGATTCCGGTTAGGACCAGCAGGATTGCCAGGCCGGCGCTCCAGAAAACTGCCAGGAAAAACCTGTCCCAAAAGCTTCGTGTAATCAATTTTTCCTCACTGTCCTGCTATAGTCTTTTCTTAAAAACGTTAGAATAAGGTTCATGATAAAGAGGATGAGCAGTAAAACTAGCCCGGCAGCAAATAGAGCCTTGTAATGCAGGCTGCCGGCCTCGGTGGTGCCCAGTTCCAGGGCAATCAGGGCGGATAGGGGTTCCCCCTTGCTGAACCAGGATGTTGGCAGGAGCAGGATGTTTCCCGCCAGCATTAAAACCGCCATTGTTTCCCCGGCCGCCCGGCCGAAACCCAGGATCAGGGCCCCCAGCAAGCCCTTTTTAGCCAGGGGCAGCAGTACCCGCAGCGCCACATATGGCCTGGACGCGCCGAGGGCCAGAGCCGCCTGCCTGTATTCTGCAGGAACGGAACGGATTGCAACCTCGGAGGTGGTTACAATATAGGGTAATACCATCACGGTCAGGACCAGTGATGCACAAAACAGCGACTCACCGCTGGCCATTTGAAAGGAAACCTCAAACCACTTGACTAAAACCGTTGCCCCGACAAAACCGTACACCACCGAGGGAATACCGGTGAGGATGTTCAAGACCGGCCTGATCAGCCCGGCAAGCCAGGCTGGGGCAAACTCCGCCAGAAAAACCGCCCCGCTAAATCCCAGGGGCGCAGCAATAAACATCGCCCCAAGGGCTACCCAGAGGGTGCTTAGAACCATCGTTCCCAGACCCAGCTTCGGGGGGTTGGCCAGAGGGCTCCAATCAGTCCCGGTTATTATCTTTAATCCATAGGTAGACCATACCGGCCAGCTTTCCCTGGCGATAAAGGCAACAATCGCCAGCAGCAAGATGGTGGCGCAGGCCGACACCACCAGGCTAATGGACCTTGCAATTCTATCTCCCATTGATTTGCCCTTCTTTATACTTCATACTCCATCCTTCGCCTAACACTGAAACACAAAAAACTGTGGGTAGTCAAGTGCCAACTACCCACGGTTTTTTCCTTCTTTGTTGCGACTGCCATCAGAGTGCTAATTGGCGGCTGGGATGAATCCCATCTCCTCCACCACCTGGCGCCCATCTTCCGACAACAGGTAGTCTATAAAGAACTTCAGATGTCCCTGGGGCTCCTCCTTGGTGAAGATCAACAGCGGGCGGGCGATCTTGTATTCTCCGCTGCTTATATTCTCTGTAGTCGGAGCAACACCCTCCACAGTGAGTACGGCAATCTGACCTTCGTTCTGTGCTACCATCCCGGTGGAAACATAACCGATTGCGTCCGCGTTTTCCATTACCTTGGCAGCCAGGGCGCCCATTGACGGGATCTGGAGGGCATCCTTGGCGATAGGCGTTCCCTTCATCACTAACTCGTCAAATACCTGGCTGGCCCCACCGCCCAGATCTCTGACGGCGACAATAATGGGGCGCTCCGGCAGCCTCTCGTCAAGCTGCTTCCAGGTGCTTATCTCACCGGCAAAGATTTTTTTGACTTCTTCCATGGTGAGATCGGGCTTGACCTGCAGCACCGGGTTCTTGGGATTAACGGCTATGGTCAGGGCATCCGTGCCAAGCTTATAGATTTTCCCGTTGGGCATTTTTTCTTTTTCGCTATTCTTTATATCCCGCGCAGTCATGCCGATATCCACAGTGCCTTCGGTGGTCGCCTTAACACCAAAACCAGAACCGCCGGTTGATACAAAAATGACAATCTGCTCCTCCGGCAAACTGGGGTCAACATTGTTCCAGGTTTTATACTTTTCCGTGAAATTGTCGGCAATTTTGGCGACAGTAGGCGCCAGGGTGCTGGAGCCTCCTATTTTTATCGATTGATCCGTTGCTGTGGCCTGATCAGTAGTGCTAGCTTGCTGCCCACATCCTGCCATTAACATAAATGATAGGATTAATAAAAGGACTGTTACGTATTTGCTTATCTTCATTTGCGTTACCTCCCATGGTTCCTTATTGAATTTTTACATTTGTTATTCACCTTTGGTGCGTATATGCACCTTTCTTCTACCCGGAACACCCTTTTAGAGTGCCTCGATTATCTATTTCCCAGCATCTCCAGGAAAGCTTCAACCCTGGTTTTAATTTGGGCTGTATCTTCCTGCCCGTAATCTGTTTCCAGGTTTAAAAGGGGTATATTGTGCTCCTTGAGTGTCTTGGCCACCCGGTTGGCCTCCACCAGGTAGGGGTCGCAAAAAGCCAGGGTGCAGTTGATTACCCCGTCCGCCTTCCTTTCCCCGGCGAGGCTCACTATTCTTTCCATCCTGCCGTCGTTGGGTGTAAAACAGGCGCAGTTGATGTCTAGGTAGCGGTTGGCAATTGCCTCTACCATTTGCTCCACGGTTTCCCCTTCCTCCGGCACCAGGTTTTCAAAATAGCGGAGCCCCGTGCACATTTCCTCGGCCACGATCACCGCACCGCTGGTTTCTATAACATGGGGCACCTTCCAGTTTGGCAGGGCCATCGGGGTACCTGACAGGATCAGGCGCGGCGCACCGGTTGCAGCAACGCCCTTTCCTTCCTTCACCCGGACCTCAAGCTCGTCGCAAAGGGCGTTGACCTGGGCGGTAAACCGGGGCACATCGTCATACATGGAGATTTGCTCAATCAAGAGGCAGTCTTTGCCGCTGATCGGGGCGGGGTCGTGCCGGCGCAGCTCATTTAAGCGCAAGAGTGCCCGCCGCTTGGCGTTGGTCTCCTTGATTGCCTGGTGCAGTGAGTCTGCTGTAACCTTATTGCCGGTATACTCTTCCACCATGGCCAGAAAGTCCTGCACCTCGCTCAGCCAGAGGGCCTTGTCTTTTTCACGCTTCATCTGGGGTGTCTCCATCACATGCACCGGCACATAGTCGTTAAGTATCTCAAAGGCTTTCTTTTTGCCGTCGCATGTCGTTTCCCCTACGACCATGTCGCAGGACTCAAAATACGGGCAGACCTTTCCCAGCTTGAATCCCATGAAGGATTTAATCAGAGGGCAGATATTTCTGGGCAGCACCTTTTCAGCCCGGGCTGTGCCGATCTCCACTCCAGAACACAGGCCGACCTGGATCCCGCCGGCAGCGCGCACAATTTCTTCAGGGACGTAAACACAAAAAGCGCCGATGACCTTACCACCCGCAGCCTTGTGGTCCTGCAGCTCCTGGATGCGCTGGCCGTGCACCTCATTGACCACAAAATCAAAGTACTCCATGCCCTTCGGCCTGTTTTCCTGGCTCAGGTAAACAGTGCCGTAGGTTGACGGCAATACGTTCATCAACTGGTCGTGCGACTCCATGTCCAGCCCGAGGGACTCCCACATCTTACGATGATCAGCCATAGCAGCATTTCTCCTTTTTAATTTTATTAGTCACTCAACTGCCAATACTAAGAATGTCCCAAACTCATGTTAGGATTTGACGCTGAACATATAATTCCTTTATCTGAACAATCTAATATTTTTATTGATAAGTCTTTATTGATAAGAAATTTTAATATTATTGATGTAGGAGAGGCAAAAGAGGTTGCGGCTCAATAAAGCCCGTGCCAGCCAAGGGGCGGAGGGGAGGATTACCTGCACTAATTTGTAACTAAGGGTAGCAAGCAGTAAGAAGTCGTTATATTTTTGTTGAATTACATTCTGTCAAGTGGACAAAAAAATTGGAGGAAATATATAGGGCAATGCATGGGTTATGTACAATCCTTCGGACGTACCGGCAAAAGGTTTCTTAGGCTGTAGGATCGCCATTAAAATCTTGAATTACCCATATCTTTCTTGTTTTTCCTGCCGAATTATGCTGTTAGACTTTTGCATTTGCTTAACAAAGAATAAAACCAAATACTGCATTTACATCAATATAATATTTTGTATTATATAACATAAGCGAAATAAAAAACCTTAGACCGAGGAGTTGCCGTGGGAAGGGGATGGCATAAAATGTTAATTGAACCCTAAAGCTATGACAAAGCATTTAAAATTAATGGAATATAATGCAATCTAGAAATCTGGAACTATCTAAAAATTGGGTTACCACCGGCCTTTCTGGCGAGTATGGCCCGTTGGAATAAAAACAGTTTCTGTACCATTTTCGAATATTAGAGAGGTCTTAGAAATTGAACGAAATAACCAAAGCATTAAAAGCAGCCTTTCCTCATACCATTCCTGTTTTTACAGGTTTTACTTTCCTGGGTATTGCCTTTGGAATCTTAATGAACACCAAAGGTTATGGGCTAGGTTGGACGGTGTTGATGAGCTTATTGGTATTTGCCGGCTCTGCACAGTACGTTACAGTTAATTTTCTTACATCAGTCTTTAATCCCATATACGTATTGCTATTAACATTGATAGTAAATGCACGGCATTTATTCTATGGGATTTCGATGCTGGATAAGTACAGAGATACCGGAAAATTCAAACCCTACCTTATCTTTGGCCTGTGCGATGAAACTTTCTCTATTTTATGTTCCACAAACCCGCCGGAGGGAGTAAATCGAAATTGGTTTATGTTTTTCATCACCTTGCTTAACCATAGCTATTGGGTACTTGGTTCAGCTCTTGGCGGGCTGTTAGGCTATATGGTTTCTTTTAATACGAAAGGTCTCGATTTTGTATTAACAGCACTCTTTGTTGTAATATTCATCGGCCAATGGAAAACTCAAAGAAACCATGGTCCTGCTATAATTGGGGTTTTATGCTCTGTTATCTGTTTGATTATTTTCGGGCGAAGCAATTTTATTATTCCTTCCATGTTTGCAATACTGGCAGTACTGACCGTGTTCCGAAAGAAAATGACAGGGGAGGGAATAGCGTGACTTTAACACCTGTTCAAACTTTGATCATTATTTTGATGGCAACTCTAGGAACTGTTATAACCAGGTTTTTACCTTTTATTTTATTCTCCGGCAAAAATGGCAATCACCCCTATATCACTTATCTTGGCAATGTATTGCCCTATTCAGCAATTGGTTTGCTTGTGGTGTACTGCCTGAAAGATGTCAACTTGCTGAAATCGCCATTCGGTCTACCGGAGGCAGTTGCCATTACCTGCATTGCGCTGCTGCATTACTGGAAAAACAATGTCCTCCTAAGCATTGGTACGGGAACAATAGTCTATATGTTTCTGGTCCAAAGGGTTTTTCAATAAATGATAAAAAACATATATTTAAGCTACCTTTATTTAAGCTACCTTAGCCAGCGGATGTCTGTCTAATCATGCTATAGATAAGAAAAGAGAAAAGGTATTTGTTACAAGCTTTGTTTTGCGTGTGTTTTTATGCTATCACTATTATTGATTATCAGTTGTTGTAACTGGGCATATGTACCCTTTGGCCCAGATCCCTGGAATAAATCTAATATTCAGTTGAGAACCGGCGTTTTCCCGGGTAGCTACAATTTTTTAACAAGACCATTGCCTCCTGTGACAAGGTGTTTATAAAGACTCCGGAAAAAACCATTGACATTAACGTTGCGTAAAGGTGTATAGTTGCTTTGTCAGGGGGTGGGACAATGGAATATACAGTACAAAAACTTGCCATTATGGCCGGCATCAGCACCAGAACACTGAGGTATTATGACGAGATTGGAATTCTTAAACCGGCCAGGATTAATTCTTCAGGGTATCGCATATACGGTCAGGCTGAGGTTGACAAGTTGCAGCAGATACTCTTTTACCGGGAGCTTGGCGTAAGCCTGAAAAGTATTAAAGATATAGTAAATGATTCCTCTTTTGACTGTTTAAAGGCGCTCGGGGAACATCGCGAAAAGCTGATTGAAAAAAGGAAACAGCTGGATTTGTTAATTGCAAATGTTGATAAAAGTATAGCTGCTATAGAAAGGAGAGTCAGTATGACTGATCCTGAAAAATTTGAAGGCTTTAAACAGAAAATGATTGACGAAAATGAAAAGAAATATGGCAAGGAGATCAGGGCCAGGTATGGAGATGAGCAGGTCGACAGGTCAAATAAAAAAATAAGAAGCATGACTGAAACACAGTTTGCCGAAGTAGAAAAACTGGGCGCCGAAATGCTTGAAACACTTAAGGTAGCTATGGCTACAGGCGACCCGGCAGGAGAGCTGGCCCAAAAAACTGCGGATATGCATCGCCGGTGGCTGTGCTTTTACTGGGATCATTACACTAAAGAAGCCCATGCCGGCCTTGCCCGGATGTATGTGGATGATGAGAGATTCGCTGCCTATTATGACCGGATACAGCCGGGTGCAGCGGTGTTTCTAAGAGATGCGATTCTTATTTACACTGGAATGTACAATCAGGCGTAAGAGGACGCTAATTCCTAAACTATAAAAACCGCCCTGTAGAACCCACCATGTAAATCCTTCCAATAAAGTTTCTTAATCCTCCCTGGGAAACACACGGGGAGGATAAAGAATTTGTGGGCTGCCGCCCTAATCAAAACACCCTTTTTGTAAACAGCTTCAATGCCGGCGGCAGCCGGGTTCGACTTAATACCGTCAAATGGTGTTTATGTTAATGAAGGTTTCGCTCTTATACCGGTATTTTTATTTGTAATCAGGAGATTAAGGAATGGACTTGATCAAGAGGTGATAGAGCTTATGTTCAAGACTTTCAGGAAGGACAAAGGATTGCCCAAAGCCCCTTTAAAGGGTGGGGGTGAAGTGCAAGTATGGTGGCGCCTGATGCGCCCTCATACCCTCACGGCTTCTTTTATTCCGGTTTTGATCGGTACATCCCTGGCCCTGTCAGAAGCCGGCCGTATAGATCTTTCCCTCTTCATAGCCATGTTCACCGCATGTGTGCTTATTCAGGGAGCCACCAATGTTTTTAACGAGTATTATGATTTCAAGCGCGGGCTGGATACTAAAGAGTCGGTGGGTATCGGCGGCACAATTGTTAGAGACGGCATCCACGAGAAGGTAGTTTTTTATACAGGCCTCATTCTTTTAGCGATAGCGGTTTTATTGGGTTTATTTATAAGTTTCAAGAGCAGTTGGCTGGTTGCGTTGGTTGGACTTGCCTGCATCTTGATGGGTTACCTGTATTCCGGCGGGCCTTTTCCGATTTCTGCTACGCCTTATGGGGAATTTCTGGCAGGTTTCTTTATGGGACCTGTTATTATATCCATATCCTTTTTTATCCAAACCGGTATGGTCCAGCATAAAACTATACTTTTATCGATACCCACAGGTATTCTGATCGGTGCCATCTTAATGTCGAATAACATCCGGGATCTGGAAGGAGATAAGAAGCACGGGCGCCGCACTCTGGCCATTGTTCTAGGCAGGGACAGGGCCGTAAAGTTCCTCTCGGGAATGTTTATTTTTTCTTATGCTTGGATTGTTTTTTTAGTTATGTCGATGATGGTTTCACCCTGGTTGCTCATTGTCTTTGCCAGCGTTCCCAAGGCTGTTGAGGCGATAAGGGGCTTTCGTGGCAAAACGCTGCCGGTGGAAATGATGCCCGCTATGAAAAGCGTGGCCCAGACGAATACGCTTTTCGGCCTATTTTTGGTTGTGGGGATCCTCTGCAGCTAAGTGTCAGAAAATATCGGGGAGTCTTAGTGAATATAGTGTGTGTCAGAGAGTCTCTGGGAATGTCAGAGGCTCTCTGTGATTATAGACCCTCTTCCAGTTCCCTTCTAAAATAATACAGCGCTTTACTCAGTCGGCTTTTGATCTTCCCACCTGGAGAATGGAAACTCAAATTATTTTGATTTTACATCAGTAACTTATACTGAGCTAACTATGATCTAAATATAGAGAAACAAAGAAGAATTTATATATACAAGAAGGAAAAAGTAAAATCATGTAGAATGTAAAATTTAGGAATAATTGTTTTAGAGGATTTAAGGACGCAGCAGTAATCTTCCAGATTAAAAAGTGCATCAGGAAAGATTTCGACTTGTTAAAAGTACTTTCAGGCTTACTGATACCGGTGCCTGAACAATATTTAGTGAGTTTTTGCTTACAAAGAAACACATACGGTGATTTCTTTATTTTTTTAACTTTTTTGCAGAAGTCTTTTGATCCATATTTATTTGGTAAGGCAATTCAGAGCTTTTATCCCAATGGGAGTGATCTGGTCGTGAATACCACCAGTTTGAAAAGGGATGATAAAGCCACCTTCGGCCCTTCAGCAGGCGCAGAACGCGTTGTAAGAATAACCAGGCTTATTTTTCTGAAATATAGACATAAAGTGAATTATATTGGATTGAATCACTGGCTGCTAGGACTTGTAGAGATCCATGGCAGAATGCTGGAAGAAATGGTCGAAGGGATTGATATCACATCATTAAAACATTCGTTATATAAGAAGCTTTATGAAAAAGATGCCGGGGATCCAATGTCCCAGGAGGAGCTTGTAAGGAAAGCCGGCTTTATTGCTTACATCCGCAGGAGAAGAGAGGTCACGGAAAGGGACCTGGCGGTAATAGTCCTGGCAGAGGCAGGTTATTGGATTGATAATGATACAGATATAAGAATTGGCACTGAACTTGAAGAGGATGCCTGTCAGAAAACCGGATACCGTCCGCTTCAGGAATTCACCGTAGAAGAAATGGAAAAAAGATTTAATGATATCTTCGATATAATCGATGAAAATTTCAAAGAACATTAAAAAGACAGTACTATTGTAGAAATAAATCATACAAAATCCTGGAAAGATACTGCAGGAACCTGACCATGGAGGCATGTAAAGGGAAACTGGGGAGATTGGTCGGCAGGGAGGAAGAAATCCAGCTCATAATCGAGACACTTTGCCGCCGTACTAAAAGGAACCCAATCCTGGTTGGCCCTGCCGGTTCAGGAAAAACGGCCATAATCGAGGGGCTGGCCAATAAGATTGTACTGGGCAAAGTGCCCAAGGAATTGTGTAATGTGTTTGTTTATGAGCTGCAGCCCTCGGTGCTGGTGGCTATGGCGGTGGAGGACGGCGGGTTGGAAAAAGTAATGAAGGAAATGCTTGCCGAGGCCAGCCAGCCAGATGTAATACTGTTTATTGATGAAGCACATACAATAATAGGCTCCGGTGGTTTACCCGGCACGTCAGACATTGCCAGCATGCTGAAGTCGCCGCTTGCCCGGGGGGACATAGCTTGTATAGCGGCTACCACGGAAGACGAGTACTATCGCTTTATTGAACCGGACCCGGCCCTGGCCCGGCGCTTCCAGCCCATCCGGGTGCAGGAATTGAGCGCTGAGGAAACTTTGAAAGTAGTGTCAATTTTGCGTGATGAACTGAGAATATTGCGCAAAGTATGGGTGTCTGATCATGTCCTTCGCTGGCTTGTGTATTTCGCCCAGCAATTCATTAAGAACAGGCACTTTCCCGACAAGGCTGTTGATATACTGGAGCAGTGTGTCTCCCATGCCATAACCCAGGGGAAAAACACGGTTGATCAGGATACCGCAGAATATGTTGCCCAGCGCATTGCAGGGATGCCGCTTGACCTGGAAGAACGCCTGCATCGCCTGAAAACAAAAATTAAAGAGGACGGCCTGCTGAATGAAGATGAAGCTATTAATCTGTTAAACCGGCTAAGTGTTACCATGCGGGGATTTGACATGCAACCCGGCAGGCCCAATGCCGTTGTGCTGCTTTTAGGACAGGCAGCCTGCAACAGTTTAAAACTGGCTGAAACTATTGCTGAATGCCTGTACGGGGCAGTGGAGCGGACAGTGTCTATTGACTTCAGCCGCATGCAGCACCATACCGATGTTTCCATGCTGATCGGCGCAGCACCGGGGTATGTTGGCTACAGGGAAACACTCCCGATCCACCGGGTACTTCAGATGCCTTGCTGCGTCCTGCGGCTTGAGAATATTCACTCTTGCCACCCTAAAGTGCGCGAACTGGTGACAAAGATGCTTTCAGAAGGAGTCCTGGTCGATACCAATGGAAGGAAAATTTATCTCAGTGATACCATAGTGCTGGTGACTGCCAGTATCACCCTGGAGCAAAAGAAGGTTACCGGCTTCAGGACAAATGTTGTACCAAGGGTGGAGGACCTTCGCGGGGACATAGAAAGAGAGCTAGGCAGTGAGTTTTTCGAACAGGTCGATGTCGTTTGCACGCACGCTGTCTCTGCCGACTTTGCAACGCGCCACTGGATACAACACAATTTACTTAACGACCTGTCCGAGCGTCTGCGTAAAATGGGGATAAGAGTTTGCTTTGATGACAGTATAATTGATTGGTTATTGAGTATCAGCAGGTGTAAAAACAAAAGAGACTGGGAAAGGCTGGTCGATGGGAGCATAGGGGCTTTCCTGGCACGCTATTTACCTGAAATTGAAGCAGATAAAAGGATGATAGTAATAAAGTGCGAAAATGGTGAAATAACCGCTGAGATAGCTGAGACAAAAGAAAAACAGGAAAAGATGGGAAAGATGCTAAGGTTTTTAAAAGAGAATACTAACAATAGCTACATTTAGGGTGAATATCTTTTTTTCTTAATCTAAGAGGATATAGTTGTTTTTTTATGGAATAAATGCAGGAGGTCGTTTTACCCCAAAAAGGGGGGAGGTACTGCATAGGGATTTAATCTGAAGCAAACAAGAGCAAGAGAAAGAAGGAGATAGCGGGAGATAAACTATATATTGCAAATTGCGATATATAGGGATTTTTATCAAAAAAACGGCCTTACACAGACCTCCTGCAAATCAGTGCCTGGAGGTCTTGAGCCGCAAGGGCTCCAGGAGGCCGCTGTGGAAAAAAATGACCTCGTTTTAAAGAATTGAAGCATGAACTTTTCCCCCAGTGCCCTTTGATATCCCAGAATGTGGACAAAGATGACCTCGTTTTAGAGGATTTCTAATGTACACCTTTCTTAAGATTTTTCTTTAGAGGGGTTTTTTTGGCTGTCTGGGAGGTTTGTGGAATAATTCCGTAATGAAAATGGAAGAGCATAATGAGATGCTTTATGGCAGGTTATTAGACGAAAACGACCTGACAGAAGCCTATAGAAGCCTATATGAACCGCGGGATAGTCCACCTTTTGGTTGCTGAAAAACCTATTGACGTGATGGATGACTTTTTCAGGACAGTTATGATGACAAATACGCTCCTTTCCAGAAGGGCATATATGATCGGCCAGTATATGAATACAGCTTACTTACCCCTAAGGGTGTTGATAAGAAGAAAGTAGAGGAAAATATTCAGGATACTATCAATCAAATTAACCAAGTATTCCAGTCTATGAATTAACTGATGAAGGCAAATACTGGCTGGGAGAGATACAGAGAATGTTTATACATACAAGATGATCAATTGATCCGGTTTTCACCTCTTTTTTATCCATAATATGCTCATGAGTAAAGATTTGCTTAAACCTTGTGGGGGATAAATATCAGACGTGTAGAAAGGGGCATGTAATTGGGGAGGAAAGCTAATCATTCCGAACAAATAGTTTATCAGTTAAACAAAATAATTATACCTTTTTCTTATACATTGGACAGTAAAGATGCAGTAGAAATGATTTTAAATCCTGGTGATGATAGTAAGCCTGACTGGATTGCCAGGGATCTCAATACTGACCGGTTGTTCAATTATATATCGAGGCTAATACATGGTAATAATGAATGGGAGGAGACCATCGGTCATCATTATGTTATGTCCGAAGATGGAAGAATAAAGTATAATCTCCCATTAGAAAATCAACTGGTTTATATGGTGCGCAGGAAAAAAGAATATTATTATATGCGGATATTACAGGTAGAACTATTCCTTTTTGAAACTCAGGTTGGTTTTTTGGTTTATGATATAGAGCACCTTGCTAATCCTGCCGGCAGTGAAAAAGGATATCCCTTTGAAAAAATTATGAAAGCACCTGATCTCAGCGTTGATACGGTCATCGACGCCAATTGTTTTTCCAAGAGTCTAAAAAGGAAAAGGGATCTAGAGTTTAAATATTACAAGAAGGATGAATTAGTGACTCTACAACTTGCCAGCACCACATCCAAAATCATTGAATGTTATGGTGTTGACAGTTACTTCGAGCATGAAATGGTATTTGGCGAACAGCTAGTACCTTCCACCGCTTTGGTTTATAGTGCTCTAATTCTGGGAAAGTCTTTCCTGCAAGAAGAAGATTGGCAGGAAAAGCTGGGCAGACTCCTGTTTTTTATGCGCAGGGCTATCAAACCTTCCTACAAACCAGCGCCTCAGGAATTTGATCTGGAAAATAATCCTAATGTGTTGAGGTTTTTTGAAAATAGCTATTGGGGCATATCTACAGAAGGTCTGAACAATATTGTTTACTTGGTTGATGATAATACAACCAATGAGTTTATGACCACTGGATATCAAAAAAACTTACAGAATTCCTATTACTACATTTATATATTAGCGCTGCACCAGCGATTTGCTTTGTTAAATTTTTGCAGTAGGGTAGGTTCACGTTCCGGCAATAATATACTCAATATGCGTAAGCGTATTGCTGACTTCAGGTTGCGTTCCGTATTTCAACAAGTCAGCAATGTGGACCACCAAGACGTTTTATATAGAAGAATCAGAAAAATACTGGGAATAGAAGAAATGCTTCATGAACTGCATTTTGAACTTGAAATTCTTGCAGACCTGTCAGTTCAGGAAGAACAGAGAAAAGAAAGCATATTTCAAAAATTTGTAATGATTCTATAAACTATCTTTGTTGGGCTTACATCAACAGCTGCCGTGTTGAATATATTTACATTTTTCATAGAAAAAAGATATCCTCCACCTTGGAGTACACATCTTTGTGTTTTAATTGCAATATTATCATTTATGTGGTTAAGTATAGGTTTATTGTTTTTTCTGACATTTAAGCAATTGAATAAAAAATTTAAACAATTAAAAGATGAAAGGAATGAAAACAAGTCAAGGACATTTCAAATAGGACAGAAAACCATGAGGATGTAATTTAAGCACTCTAAACTTGTTTTACACTGTTTAATATTTTATGAATACAAGGGAGTTTTATGAAAATACCAAGTTGTGTAAAGATGATTATGAAGAGGTTGTTGTCAGGGGGTTATCAGGCTTACCTGGTCGGCGGCAGCGTCAGGGACATGATCATGGGGAGGGAACCTCATGACCACGATATAATAACTTCAGCATCCCCGGCCCAGGTTAAAGAAATTTTTGATAAAGTGATACCTGTGGGAGAAAAGCACGGCACGGTAATTGTGGTTGAAAATAATGCGAGTTTCGAAGTCACTTCTTTTAAGAGCCTGGAACATGACCTTTCCAGAAGGGATTTCACTATGAACTCCCTGGCGATGGATATCAATGGGAAAGTATATGACTACTTCGGTGGTGTTGATGACATAAAGAATAAGGTTATAAGGACGGTCGGCAAACCGGAGCAGCGCTTCCGGGAAGACCCATTGAGGCTAATGAGGGCAGTCAGGTTTGCTGTAAATTTGGACTTCAGGCTGCATGTAGAGACGAAGGCGGGAATCATAGAAAATAACCATTTGATAAAGGAAACTGCGGCAGAGAGGGTGCGCGACGAGCTCTGCAAGATATTGCTGAGCGGCAGCCCCGGCCGCGGGGTTAGGTTGCTGCAGGAATGCGGCCTGCTGCGGCATATAATACCGGAACTTACAGAGTGCGTGGGCTTTGAGCAGCGAAACAGGCATCACGACAGGGATGTGTTTGAACATACCCTGGCTGTCCTGGACAATACACCGGCGATCCTGAATGTGAGGCTGGCTGCCCTTTTGCACGATGTTGCCAAACCCGTAACTTTCTCATTGGACGAAAAGGGTGAGGGCCACTTCTTTAACCACAATATCGTTGGAGAGCAGATGGCGAGGGTTATACTAAACAGGCTGAAGTTCAGCAACGAAACAATTGCCTCCGTAACAAGCCTTATTAAGGAGCATACCAGCAGGTATACCCAGATTTCAACCTCCGGTATTAAAAGGTTAATCAGAAGGGTCGGCGCTGAAAACCTGAACGATCTTTTTGAACTGCAATTAGCTGATATCAAGGGCTCTGCCAGACCTTTCGACACCAGCGCAGTCGATAGAATGAGTGAAGAGGCAAACTCAATTCTGGACAGAAAGGAACCGTTAGGTGTCAAAGACCTGGCTATAAGTGGGCGGGATCTTATCGATATGGGGTTTCCGCCGGGTCCGCAAATAGGTGCAATTAGTAAAAACCTGTTGGAGCTTGTGTTAGAAGATCCGGCACTAAACACAAGGGAATCATTATTAAAAGTGGTTAAAGAAAAGTTTATTATATGATTCCCCAGCCTCACAGGTTAAGTTCAATAAGCAAAAAGCTCAATTCATTCAAAGGGTAATTTTTACATGCTATGTGTTAATACAGCTTACAAGCTATATGCTAATACGGCACAGGCTTATGATTAAAACTTTTTAATAAGTTCAGGCGGTCTAATATTGAAATTATGACATTATGAGAGAAAGAAAAAATAAAATTACGTAGAATGTAAAATTTAGGAATAAATGCAGGAGGTCTTTTTACCCCAAAAAGGGGGGAGGCACTGCATAGGGGTTTAATCTGAAGAAAACAAGAGAATGGAGGAGATAGTGAGAATAAACTATATAATGTAAAATGCGAAATACAAGTGTTTTTACCGGAAAAACCGGCCTTTCACGGACCTCCTGCAAATCGGTGCCTGGAGGCCTTGAGCCGCAAGGGCTGCAGAAAGCCGCTGTGGAAAAAGATGACCTCGTGTTAGAGGATTGGACAGGCGGTATTTTAATAGTTTTAATAATGATTGAAAGTATAAAAAACGACCGCAGAAGGTTATTTGGAAAAAATACCCTTCTGCGGTGATACTTATTTCATTAGAAAACTCAAAGTAGCGATTAATTATTAATCATTATGGAACGGGACAGGATACCTGTCTCCTGTCCCGCCTGTTATTCTACCTGGCAAAGTGCTCTTGGATAAAAGCCGGGGTGCCGGCTTCTCCCAGGAAGCCGGAGATTATATCTCCGTTATTGCGGATAAAGAATATTTCGTAGGCTGCCTGTTCGCCGTTTCTAAAATACTCTCTAAGACACCACTCCAGTTGTTCCGGGTCGGTGATTTTTAAGATCCCGGGCCTTTTTTCCAATTCCGCAAGAACAATGTGCCGCGCTTTTACATAGGGTACTTCGATGTCTTTTTCGTCCCTTGCGGTAATCCTGTCTATATAGGCGCAAGTAATATCCGTTCCCGGGAGCAGCCGGGCCTGTTCATATTTTCCGGTATCTTTGAGCCACTGTTCGAAATTGGTGTATGTTTTTTTCCACTCCTGGCTGTAAGAGCGGGTCTGTATGTTTTTAAGATGGAAGTTGATACTAGCCCAGGGTGGTTTGCTGTTTATATTTACTATTTCCTCGTAGTTTTCAGCATAGATGTCGGTCTTCAGATGTTCGATGGCCTGGGCAATTAGCTCAGGATCGACCAGGCGCAAGTGCTTGTCCGACTCATAATCAATAATATCTATAAAGTCGACTTCAGCCGGATTGACGCTGAATATTTGATTATGCATTTCTTTATATTCCCGCGATTCATAGATCGGTTTCAAATTGCCGGTATAATCCGGGATGTAAATATCATACTGCCGGTACATACGCTTGCCGCCGGCCAGTTCATAGGCCAGGCAGATGCGCTCCGTGTTCCTCCTTTGAGACAGGGAGGGTTTTTTATGATCCGGGCCGTTGGCGATTATTTGCCGGTGCAGCGCATGAATACGGGCTATGTTTTCTTGATCTGTATAGATGGCCTTGACCGGTGTGTAAATATAGTCAACAGCCTGGGCAGCCGGATCACTGGAAGGCTGGTAGATTAAAGGGTAGAATGAGCTGTCCATGTAGACGCTTTTTATTTCACTAATCGGGGGCAGTCTTTTTTCATAACCGGTCCAGTCGAAATGTAAGAGGCCCAGCAGTACGACCATGGCCAGGGCGTAAATGCCGTAATTCCTGAACTGGCGTCCCTGAAATACCTGCAGGGATTTGTTCAAGAGTATTTCAATCAGGAAATAGGCCAGGAGGGAACCAATCAAGTAACCAAAATAGGTCCAGGCCCAACTTTCTTGAACCGCGTTGAAATAACTTCCCACCAGCAGCATAAAGCAAAAGGTTACCGAGTACTTGAAAACAGGGCGCAGCACCTGGAAGGTAATGGCGCTGCCGGCCGTTTCGGTATGTCGCCGCAGGTAAAGGCTTCTGCCAACAAAGTACAAAAGGATACTGATGCCCAGGTAAATGGCAATTTCTCCGGGTTGAAAAGGATTTCTGGCGATATCGGTAAGCCTGGTCAGAGGCGAAAGGTATTCTATTTTGGATGAAAAATAGTAATCGTAAGCGAAACCGTAGACGTACTGGTTCAGGTTATGCAGCAAAAGTACGGACAGCCCGCTGGGCAGGAACAGCAGTATATAAGTTAAAACACCCTGCAAGGTGGTCATGCCGGTAACCATACCCACAGCCACGCAGCAGATAAAAAACAACAGGTTAAACAGCAGGCAATTGGCTAACCAGGTTAGAATATTTATGCCCTTTACATCTTCAATTCCCAGACCGGACACCAGGCCCCAGGAGACCAGGGCGGTAAGGATAAGCGGTACAAAGAGAAAGATTAGGCCTGCAACGACATGGGTGTTATAGAGGGCTTCCCGCCTGACAGGTAAAGCGTGGGCCATATCTGCCGCCCGGCTGTCCTGTAAATAGCGAAACAACAGCAGTCCGGTCAGCACGGGAACTACAATCAGTACCAGGATCTGAATTGGTGAGTAATAATCAAACTGGAATATGCGTAAATAGGCAGTTGTGTCATTTATCCGGAGATCCTGGGCCCTGCTGTACAGCATGAGGATCTTCAGGGGAACAATTGCCAGGAGGGCCAGGAGGTAGCCGGCACCGATCCAGGAAAACCTTTTAAAATCATTGAGCAGAATGCCCATGCTAATAAAGGACGTTTTTGATTTCATAGCCTCTATCCCCCATTTCGTAGATAAATATTTCCTCCAGGGTGAGCGGCAGAATGTCCAGAATTGCCGGGTGATACGACTCCATGCGGCTGATTATTTCTTTAAAAGGGCCGCGGACGATGAGAATCAGCACGCTGCCTCTTTTTTCCTGATACAGCACCTGCAGCCCCTGCAGCAGGTCCGGGGGCGGATCGTCCCTGAAGGCAATTTGAATTTTGTGCACGTCTGATTTTAAGTCATCTAAATCCCTTTGGAGCAGCATTTCCCCCTGGTGTAAAATACCTATGTAATCGCAGATGTCTTCCAGGTCGCGCAGGTTGTGGGAAGATATGATTACGGTCATATTTCTTTCTGCCACATCCTGAATAATGAGGTTCTTTACTTTTTTCCGCATCACCGGGTCCAAACCGTCCAGGGGCTCATCCAGGATCAGTACATCCGGCATCAAGGACAAACTGAGCCAGAAGGAAACCTGGCGCTGCATCCCTTTGGACAGGGTTCTGATCCGCCGTTTAGTCTCCATGTTAAAAACTTCTCCCAGTTTATCGAAACGGGCCTGGTTCCACCGGGGATAGACCCGGGCATAGAAATGAGCCATATCTTTAATCGTAAAGTTGGGGAAATGATATGGCGCGTCGGGAATAAAAGCAGTGCGTGCCTTGATGGGGAAGTTTTCAAATACCGGTTGAGAATCTATGGTGAGTGTGCCCGAATCCGGTTTGTAAATGCCGGCCAGAACCTTTAAAAGAGTCGTCTTTCCGGCTCCGTTGGAACCGACCAGGCCGTAAATGGAACCCTGGCGCACTGACAGGCTGACTTCCTTCAGGGCTTCCGTTTCCTGGAAACACTTACTGACCCTTTCTATTTCAATCATCCAGCTTACCTCCTTCTTTGTTAGCTAACTGCTTTTTGACCATGTTGATAATTTCCTGAGGGGGTACACCCAGATAGAGCATTTCAGATATAATTTTCCCCAGCTCCTTTTCCAGAGCCTGCAGCCTGGCATTGTTGGTACCTGGAACAGCAGGTTTGACAAAACTGCCTTTGCCGGGCACGGAATAAATATAACCCCGGTGTTCCAGTTCCCGGTAAGCCTTCTGGATTGTGTTGGGGTTGATGGTCAGCTCACTTGCCAGTACCCGTACGGCCGGCAATTGCTGATCTGGTTTCAGCACATTGTTGATGATCAGCTCTTTAATTTTTTCCACCAGCTGTTCATACACGGGCGCACGGCTGCGCAGGTTCAGTTCAAACATAGAACCCCTCCTTTCAGTACTTATTGTACTAACATAAATAATACAGTTAGTACAATAAGATTATATAACCATTACCTGGGTTTGTAAACGGTTTTTTGGTTTAAGTGCCATAAAATTTTCTTAACGAAGTTACTTTTGGATTGGCAGAATGACTGGTTAGTGAGTAAGGATCTGGTATTTTTATGTTAGACATACATGCCGCTGGCGCGACACCAGCAGGAGGAAGAATAATGTCTATTTTTTGGGATGGTTTTACTAATTCTGCAAGAGGAATGATCTGCATTTAGTCCGAAACCATTTACCGTTAGGAACATTGACCGTTAAGAACAAAGAGTGTTTATATCCCTAAATCAGCGAGATATGACAGTTGATCAAGGTCGGTAGATGGCTCGTAAAAGATAATAGCTGTGTTGTGGAATACCTTATTATGAACTACGAGCAGCGAAAGCTGAGGGCCATGGGATTAGAGGATGATGTTGAGATTGTGGAAATAAACAAAATTATTCAGCTGGACATGATTTGTTACTAATATAGAGGAGGATATGAGAGATTACGATATTCAAGTGTTAATAGGAGATACTGGATAGAATGATAGTGGTGGAAATAATACCTGAGGGCGAAAAACCGGGTTACTGCAGCTGTCGCAAAGGGAAAAAATAGGATGGGAATGAGAAGGTGGTAAAAGCACCTAATAGAGGGGTGTTTTCGGGTTACGGGCGACAACCATCATAGGAGGGAGGGTATTTTTCGTAATGAAAAAACCTGAGCGGGTTGCTGAAGGTGTGTATATTGTCGGCGGGCCTCAAATAACAGATGGTCGTGATTGTTGTGTCTACCTTGTTGACGGCGGCACCGAGCTGGCCCTGGTGGATGCGGGTCTCGGGTATTCAAGCCGGTCTATTCTGGAGAACATCGAAAAACTTGGTTTGGACAAATCCCTGCTGAAATACATCATCGTTACCCACGGGCACATTGATCACATAGGGGGTTTGTCCTATTTCCGGGAGCTGGGAGCGCAGGTGGTGTGTCACCAGCTGGATTGCAAGGCGGTTTCTGAGGGAAAGCCTGAACTGACTGCGGCATGGTACTACCGGGTCAATTACCGCCCCGTACAGGTGGATATAGTGTTAAAGGGTGATCTGCAGGATGTTGTCGTAGGAAACAGGGCTTTACATTGCCTGCATACCCCCGGCCACACTCCGGGGGGAATCAGCCCTTATCTGGATGTAAACGGGGCCAGGATCTTATTCGGCCAGGATATCCACGGGCCGTTTGATTCCTCCTGGGGAGCAAATATGAAATTGTGGCGGGAATCCATGCGCAAGCTAATCAATTTAAATGCGGACATCCTCTGCGAGGGCCACTTTGGGATCTACAAACCAGCTGAAGAAGTCCGGAAGTACATAGAGTATTACCTGGGCTATTACTCCAGAAAGTGAAAGGAGGAATACCTCAACAGGCAAAAAACAAGCGAATTATACCGGGTGACCGGCCCGGGAGACCCTGCTTTGCCACCGGCGGGCCTTCCAAGCAAGCTAGCTTACCAGATTACTGGCCGGACTCTGAAACCTGCCATAATGCCCCTCGTATCCAT
>LFRM01199108.1_pt3 | contig 79653 bp, 73 predicted proteins | sample 618341 | NCBI WGS metagenome assembly LFRM01 (sample SAMN03654438, study PRJNA283298) | anaerobic digester metagenome | isolation source: pool of bioreactors CSTR01a, CSTR02a, and CSTR03a thermophilic anaerobic... | place: Denmark: Kgs. Lyngby | collected 2014-05-21 | reverse complement strand
TAAAAGCTAAAGTTGAAATTCCAAAAACAATTAAAGACTTGGGTATTTCAGAAAGAAGTTTTTATGCCAATCTAGAGATTATGAGTGAAGATGCCTTTGATGATCAATGTACTGGTGCAAATCCTCGTTATCCACTAATTAGTGAAATAAAACAAATGTATATAAACGCTTATTTAGGTGAAGAGAAAATCGAAAAAAAATTAAAAGAAGTGAAAAACATTAAATAATTATTTGTTTAATAAAAATCACGTTAATATAGTAGTTTATTAAATTTTGATAAGTAATACGCTAAGGTAAAAATCTGCTTTAGCGTATTTTTCTATTTTGAAAAGGTTTGTTAAGTAATGTTTTGTTATAAACAGTATCTATTAACTTTTAATTTTCAAAATTTTAATCCAATAAAGCAAAAAACACGTATATTAGAAATAAAACTCATTTATATTATTTATATGTTAAAATAAAAAAAAGGGGAGATTAGATGAAATATATACAATTGGGTAGTACTGATTTAAAAGTCTCTGAAATTGCTTTAGGCTGTATGCGTATGTCTGAAAAGACTGTAAAAGAGGCGGCTGAAGTTATTAAAGCGGCGTTAGATGCTGGAGTTAATTTTTTTGACCATGCTGATATGTATGCTAAGGGGAAATCAGAAGAGATATTTGCAAGTGCAATAAAACAGTTAGGTGTTAAGCGAAAAGATATTATTCTTCAGTCTAAGTGTGGTATTGACACATTAAATGGTAACTTTAATTTTACTAAAGACTATATTTTAAATAGTGTTGAAGGTATCTTAAAAAGATTAGATACTGATTATATTGATGTCTTATTATTACATAGACCTGATGCTTTAATGGAAGTATCAGAAGTTAATGAAGCTTTTAAGATTTTACACTCACAAAACAAGGTTCGTCATTTTGGTGTAAGTAATCAGAGTCCATATCAAATTGAATTGATGCAAAGTGGAATTGATTTTCCACTAGTTGCAAATCAAGTACAATTTAGTTTGAAACACACAACACTTTTAGATCATGGGTTTAATGCAAATATGCACTGGGATGCTGGAGTTGCTAGAGGTGCTGGAATATTAGAGTATGCACAACTTCACAAGCAAACAATCCAAGCTTGGTCACCATTTTATGCTGGATATTTTGAAAGTGTCTTTATTGATAATGATGAGTTTGAAGAGTTAAACAAAAAACTAGATGAAATGGCCCTAAAATACAAAGTAGACAAAGCGGCGATTGCTGTAGCATGGATTTTAAGACATCCAACTAGTATGCAAGTATTACTTGGAAGTATGAATCCAAAAAGAATAGAGAAGACAGCTAAGGGGAGTGATATAACACTTTCACATACAGATTGGTATGATCTATATAAAGCGGCAGGAAACATACTACCTTAAATAAATATAAGTCTATTATTAAATTTGGTTTTTTATTGATAATTTTGATGTTGTACAATTTAAGTAAAAATAAGGGGAGGAAGAGTTTTATGAAAAAATGACAGGTAAAGTTGTAATTGTTACAGGTGGTGGTTCAGGTATTGGTTTTGGTATTACAACTGCATATGCAAAAGAGGGTGCAGATTTAGTAATTACTGGAAGAACGATGAGTAAACTATTAGAAGCAAAAGAAGAGTTAGAAAAAGATTATCGAGTAAAAGTTTTTGCCGTTGCGGCTGATGGTGGAGATGAAGAGGCCGTTAAAAAAGCGGTTGAAGAAACTGTTGCAAAATATGGAAGAATTGATGTAGTAATAAATAATGCGCAAGATTCCAAATCAGGACTTATGCTGGCAGACCATACAATGGATGATTTTAAGTTAGCTATTAATACCGGACTTTATGGAACTTTTAATTATATGAAATTTGCATTTCCATATTTAAAAAAGAGCAAAGGCTCAGTTGTTAACTTTGCCTCGGGAGCGGGATTAGCAGGAAGACCAGGGCAATCGTCATATGCTGCATCAAAAGAAGGTATACGAGGTTTATCAAGAGTTGCTGCAACTGAGTGGGGAGAATTTGGAATTAATGTCAATGTAATTTGTCCACTTGCAATGACGCAGGCATTAGAAAATTGGCGAATAGAATATCCAGAATTGTATGAAAAAACTATTCAAGGTATTCCAATGGGGAGAATGGCTGATCCTGAAACAGATATTGGTAGACTTTGTGTATATTTATCTACTGATGGAAAATATATCACAGGGGAAACAATTACTGTCCAAGGTGGTAGCGGATTGAGACCATAGTTTTTTATTTTAGTATAATTAACTACAAATAACTAGTCAGGCTGGCTAGTTATTTTTGTACAATAAACATAGTGATATTAAAAGTCAATAAATTACTAATCCAACATTAAGCTAATTAGTAATAAAAAATTGGTATAATGAGAAATAAAAATAGAACGAAGAATATTCGTTGTACCGATTAATGTTAAAGGAATAGATAAAATGCAAAAATCAACAAAAAAAATACTTGCAATTACTGTCATCAGTGTTTTTATAATGTCTTTAACTGATGGATGGGTTAATCCAGGTTATATTAATAAATCATTAATAAAAATGATTTTATTTTTACTATTACCAATTATTTATACTTTTTACGATAAATCAATTAAGTTTAAAGATATATTTTATTTTCCAAGACTAAAAAATCTAGTCCCACCTTTACTAATTGGCTTAAGTATTTATGTGGGAATATTAATAGCTTACTTTGTATTAAGCAGATTTATTGATTTAGCCACAATTACGAATATATTAAGTAGTGATGTTGGGGTAAAAAAATCGAACTTTATTAAAATTGCTTTATACATATCCTTTGTGAATTCTTTTATTGAAGAGTTTTTCTTTAGAGGATTTATCTTTTTAAACTTAAAAAGGTTGGTGAGTAGAAAATTTGCTTATATTTTTAGCGCAACGGCCTTTTCCATTTATCATGTTGCAATTATGGGAAGTTGGTTTTCTCCAGTTTTATTTATAATTGCAATGCTTGGCTTGTTTGTGGGTGGACTGATTTTTAATTATTTAAATGAAAAAACTGGAAACATTTATAATTCATGGCTCGTGCACATGATGGCAAATCTAGCCATTAATACAGTGGGGCTGATAATGTTTGGAATTATCTAATTTGTACTATTGATATATTTCAGGGGCTACTAGATGATATAATAGACTTAAGAATCAAAATGACTTAGTGAGAAAATGATTAAACATAATAGAAGGGCAGTGAAGTTTTTATGCTAGCTAAATTAAGAATATATTATGATGAAAATAAGATGTGATTTTATTTAGCTCAATACATGCTAATATCTTTTTTATTAGCTTTGGCGGCAATACTTGTAGATATTAGATATATTCCAATCCTTGATTATGTTCCAAATATTTTTTTAACAAGCGTAGAGCTAGCTAAACTAATTTTAAGTACCCTAGCGGGCTCACTATTAACAATAACAACGTTTACTTTTTCAACAATTATGGTTGTTTTAACAATGTATTCTTCTAATTTTTCACCAAGGGTAGTGAATAATTTTTTAACTGAAAAGATCACAATGAAAGTTTTAGGGATATTTGTTGGAGGCTTTTTCTATTGTATTTTAGCCTTATTTTTTATGCGTAATGCTTATTCAAAATATATGGTAATTTCCGCAACTATTGCGGTTGGCTATTCAGTGCTTTGTACAATATATTTTGTTGTATTTGTCTATAGTGTTTCATCATCAATACAAGCTAGTACGCTAATTAGACGTCTTTATGATGAAGCATATGAAAGTATTGAAAGAACACTAAAAGGTCGAGAAGGACATTTAACTGTGGATACATATGAAGAAAAACCCTATAACCACTCGGCTGAAATCACTTCAGATGAAAGTGGATATTTAATTCTTGTAGAATTTAATGAAATATTAAAAGATATTAAAGATTTGACGGCTGATTTAGCCATTGAAGTTGATATGGGTGACTTTGTCTCTAAAAATCAAAGAATTGCGACAATTCATTATAATAAAGATGACTTAAGTGTTTCTAAACAAAACAAAATTAAAAAGAGTTTTACCTATGAATCAGAAAGAGTAGAGTTTAATGATTATCGTTTTTCACTGCAAAAAATCATTGATATAACCCTTAGAGCTATGTCACCAGGTATTAATGATCCAAATACTTCAGTTCACTGCATTAATATCTTGGGTGTAATAATGGGAAAACTTGGCGAAATAGATGGTAGGTATACTGTTTTAAAAGATAATAAAACTGATTCGCAGGTAGTTTATGGCGACTTTAACTTTAAAGCTGAGTTATACTTTACATTTTATCAAATTATACACTATGGGAAAGCTGATGTTTCAATTGTAATTGCCCTATATAATGCCCTTAAAACAATTAGTTTAGCTGCGAGTGACAGTAAACAAGAAATAATTAGAGAGTTTAGTGATTACATTTCTGAAAGTACGAAAGATTACATAACAAATGACACTGATATTGAAATGGTAAGAATGGTGAAAAATACAATTTAAATCTAATTTGATGAGAAATGTAAAAAAAGTCAAGTTTAGAAACTTGACTTTTTAAATCTGTTTATAATAATTTATCTTTTAGATTTGAATGCCTAGAGTTGTTAGGATTTGATTTAGTTTTTTGCTTGCGATTTGTTGAGCAGTGATTTTACCTTGATTGAGTGTTTCTTCAATTATGTTTGAGTTAATGATTTTATCGTAGTCACTTTGGATTTTTTCTAATAGTGTGACAACTTCATCGGCGACGGCTTTTTTAAAGTCACCGTATCGAAAGTCTTTAAATAGACTTTCTGTTTCTTTTATAGTAATATCTCTAAGCGCTGCATATATTGTAATAAGATTACTTATACCTGGTTGGTTGATTGGGTCAAATTGAACCTTATCAACACTATCAGTTTGGGCTGACATTATTTTTTTTCTTGCAGCTTTTGGACTATCTAATAGAAAGATACAACCTTTTTCTGATTGATCACTTTTGCTCATTTTACGCATTGGATCTTGCAGGTCCATTATTCTAGCACCTACTTTAGCTATTAATGGTTTTGGAACATTGAAGACTTTGCCATAACGATTGTTCATTCTCTCGGCAATGTCACGGGTTAGTTCAACGTGTTGTTTTTGATCATCACCAACTGGAACAAAGTGTGCATCATACATTAAGATGTCGGCTGCCATTAAAGTTGGATATGTATAAAAACCTACGGTTAAGCCGGTTTCACCCTTTAGAGTTTTATCTTTATATTGTGTCATTCGATCTAACTCACCCTCATAAGCATGACAGCTTAATAAAAAGCCAAGGTTAGCATGCTCTAAAACATCTGATTGTAAAAAGATTGTTGCTTTGTCTTTATCTAAACCACAGGCTAGATATAAAGCTATTGCGTCTTTTAAGTATTTGTGAATTTCTTTTGGATCTTGGGGTAGGGTAACTGTGTGAAGATTTGCGATAAAAACAAACATTTCATAATCTTCTTGGTATTTTACAAAGTTTCTTAGCGCTCCAATATAGTTTCCAAGGTGTAATTCACCAGTTGGTTTAATTCCACTTAACATTCTTTGCATAATTATTATCCTCTCTTTAAAAAAATACCAACGAGTCAGTATTTTATAAAATTATATGTATAATTTAGTATAAAACAAATTGTGTTTTGCATAAGTAAAGTTGTTTAAATTATTTTAATTCATTATCTATTCTATTATAATAAGAAAACCACTTAAAGTCTAGTAATTATAACGAAATTTTGCTATAATTTAAACACGAGGTGGTATTTATGATAGTATTATATACTTCACCAGGGTGTGCATCCTGTAGAAAAGTAAAAAAGTTTTTAAAAGATAACGAGTTAGAGTTTATTGAAAAAAATATCATAACATTGCCACTAAATGAGGTAGAGTTAAGACATTTAATCCAACGAAGTGAAAATGGAACTAGTGATATTATTAGTACACGTTCTAAGATTATTCGTGAATCAGAAATTGATATAGACTCAATGACACTAAATGAATTAATAAGATTCATCCAAACAAATCCAACTGTATTGCGAAGACCAATAATTGTCTCTAATCGTAATTTTCAAGTTGGTTATGATGAAGAAGAAATTGAAATGTTTTTACCCCGCAAGGTCCGCGAGCTGCAAGAAGAAGATTGCAATGAAGATTGTGAACAATTTGCTGATTGTGGACACAGACATGACAAAGGGGATCATATAAGTAGTGAAAGCAGGTAATTTAATGAAAAAAGTTTTATTAGGCTTATCTGGCGGTGTTGATTCTGCAGTTGCAGCATATTTACTAAAACAACAAGGTTATGACGTAACTTGTTGTTTTATGCGTAATTGGGACTCATTAGCTAATTTAGACATCAAAGGTAATCCAACAATAGAAGATGAATTTTGTCCCCAAGAGCTAGATTATCAAGATGCAGTTAATGTTGCAAAGAGTTTAAACTTGCCAATTGTGAGAGTGGATTTTATAAAAGAGTATTGGGACTATGTTTTTGTTGAATTTATTGAAGAATTTAAAAAAGGTCGTACTCCAAATCCAGATATTTTATGTAACAAATATATTAAATTTGAAGCATTTTATGATTATGCTAAAGCAAATGATTTTGATTATGTAGCGACTGGTCACTATGCTAAAGTTAGCAAACATGGTGATGTTTTTATGATGGAAAAAGCTGATGATCGCAATAAAGATCAATCATATTTCTTGAGCCAAGTAAATAAAGATGTTTTAAAACAAACACTATTTCCATTAGGTGAACTGATAAAAGAGCAAGTTCGTGATATTGCCTTAGAGCAAAATTTATCAATTGCCAAAAAAAAGGATTCTACAGGCATTTGTTTTATTGGTGAGCGAAACTTTAAAGAATTTTTAAAAAATTATATACCAGCTAAAACGGGTGAGATTATTGATATTACTTCAAAAGCGGTCTTAGGTAAACATGATGGTGTTTTATACTATACAATTGGCCAGCGTAAAGGCTTAGGTATTGGTGGCAGTCTTGGTCCTTGGTTTGTTGTGGGCAAAGATGTCAGTAGTAATGAGTTATATGTCTCTAATGTCAATGATTCATATTGGTTAGAGTCTGATTCTTGCTATGTCAATGAAACAAATTATTTTGGCGATTTTGAAGATGGTTTTAAATGCTATGCAAAATTTAGATATCGCCAACAAGATAATCCAGTAACACTATATAAACAAAATGATGGTGTTTTAGTTGTTTTTGATGAATTAATTAAAGCAATCACTCCAGGTCAACAAGCTGTTTTTTATGATGGTGACACTGTTGTTGGTGGTGGCGTTATTGATCAGGCTTATCGTGATAAAAAATCATTGCAGACAAGATTAGATGAGGCATTACATGGAAAATAATGAGAAAATCACTGGCCGTTTTGAGCGAGTGATTTTTCAAAATATGGAAAACTACTACACAGTAGCTTTTTTTATTGTCGATAACTATGCCTTTGATGAAATCACAGTAACTGGTCACATCCCAGATTTAGATTATGATAGTGAATATGAATTGCTTGGAAAATATGTTGAACATAAAAAATATGGCATTCAATTTGATTTTTTAAAGTATACTCAAAAACTACCTACTGATAAAGATTCACTGATTCGTTTTTTAAGCAGTGACTTGTTTCCAGGTATTGGAGTAAAAACAGCAGAAAAAATCTTTGAAGCCTTAGGTGATGATTTAGTTTTTAATATTAAAGAAGATCCAAAAGTTATTGATAAAGTTAATATATCGCCAGCGATAAAAGCTTCACTATACAATGGTATTATTAATAGTGAGGGCAACTTTGAGCAAGTAGTTGCATACTTTACAAGTTATGGCTTAAGTGTCAATATGATAATAAAAATTGAAAAAGTTTATGGCAATGATGCAATAAAAATTGTTGAAGAAAATCCATATCGTTTAATGGAAGACATTAGTGGTATTGGTTTTAAAACAGCTGATAAATTAGCAAATAAATTAAATTTTGATCAAAACAGTATCCATCGTAAAGAAGCCGTTTTAATTAACTTGGTTTTAGAACACTCAAATAATACTGGTGATAGTTATATTGAACATAACGCACTATATAATAATTATTTAAAGTTAAATTTAGATGAATCAGATTTTAGTAATGCTCTAATGAATGTTATGATGCGCCGAAGTTTAATAATGGAAAACAATTTTGTATATCATCACACTCAATATGATAGTGAAAAAACTATTGGCAGTGCCTTAAATATTTTTCCAAGTCAAAAATTAGCTAAGGCTAGTGAAAAACAAATTATGGCTTATATAAAGTTAATTGAAGATGAAATTGGAATTGTTTATGATGATAGTCAAATTAGTGCGATTAAAAAGTTTTTAGATGCTGACTTGTCAATTTTAACTGGTGGACCTGGAACTGGCAAAACAACAATTATTAGAGCGATGGTTTTAATGTACAAGCATTTATTTCCAGAAATCTCTATTGCCCTGTGTGCGCCAACTGGAAGGGCAGCTAAGCGCTTAAGTGAGCTAACTAATAGTGATGCCTTTACAATTCACAGCTTGCTTAAATGGGACATGCACAATAATGTGTTTGGTATAAATGAAGATAATCTTTTGCCATATGACATTTTAATTATTGATGAGTTTTCAATGGTTGATCAATGGCTATTTTCCAAATTATTGATTGCATCTAAAAATGTTAAAAAAATCTTAATTGTTGGTGATGAAAATCAACTGCCATCTGTTTTACCTGGTGCTGTTTTGCGTGATTTAATTGCAAGTGAAATTTTCCCAGTTGAAAGATTGTCAAAGATTTATCGCCAAAAAGATGGCTCTAGTGTAATTTTGTTGGCGGATAAAATTAATCGTAGCAAGTATGATGAAATAGTTTTTGAAGATGAAGTACGCTTTATTGAAGCTGATAGCAATCAAGTGGATGATGGCATTATTCAAATTGTATCAAACTATATTAATCAAGGTTATGACATTGATGATATTCAAGTATTAGCTCCAATGTATCGTAGTGCTAGTGGGATTAATATTTTAAATAGTAAAATTCAAGAAGTGTTTAATCCAAAAACATTAGACAAAAAACAGTTTAAATGGGGTTATCGCTTGTTTCGTGAAAACGATAAGCTATTACAGCTAAAAAATCAAATTGATGAGGGAGTGTTTAATGGTGACATTGGGCGCTTAATTGAAATTGATGATAGTGATCCATTGAATATTTATTTAAATGTTGACTTTGATGGAAACATAGTGACATATACTGGAGAAAGCTTGAGTCATTTAACTCATGCTTATTGTACTTCAATTCATAAATCACAAGGAAGTGAGTATCCAATTGTCATAATGCCAATTGTACGCTCTAGTATTTTTATGTTGAGAAAAAGATTACTTTATACAGCTATAACAAGATCTAAAAAAAATCTAATCTTAATTGGTTCTAAAGATTTGTTTTTACAATGTGTTCAAAAAAATGAACAGTTTTTAAGAAATACGACGCTAATTAAAAACATTGAAGATTTTGGTAAAGATCATAATTTTTAAATTGGAAAAATTGTGTTATAATGTTTACTATAGCAAAGATAAAGACGAGTAAATAGAGTCTACTTTAAGAGATGTAGTGTTTGGTGCAAACTACAATTAGGTTTTATTGAAGCTACTTTTGAGTGAAATTTAATCATTTCCGTATAACTGCGTTAAAGTCAATTAAGCGTCATTCAAGATGGTACCGTGATTTTTTCACTCTTGGAAAGACGTTTTTTTATTGTAAAGGAGAAAATATATATGCAACATCGTAGTACAAATGAATTAAGACAATTATTTTTAGACTATTTTGTAAAAAATGGCCACATGGTTGAGCCAGGGGCTAGTTTGGTTCCACAAAATGATCCTACTCTATTGTGGATAAACAGTGGGGTAGCAGCATTAAAGAAATATTTTGATGGAAGTGTTATTCCAAGTAATCGTAGAATCGTTAATGCTCAAAAATCAATTAGAACCAATGATATTGAAAATGTTGGTAAGACAGCACGTCACCATACATTTTTTGAAATGTTAGGAAACTTTTCAATTGGTGACTATTTTAAAAAGGAAGCCATTCATTTTGCTTGGGAGTTTTTAACTTCACCAAATTATGTAGGTATGGACAAAGATAAAATGTATGTATCAGTCCACTTACATGATGTAGAAGCTTATGATGTTTGGATCAATGACATTGGTTTGAGTGCTGATCGTATTTTAAAAACTGAGGGTAACTATTGGGAAATTGGTGAGGGGCCAAGTGGGCCAAACAGTGAAATCTTCTATGATCGCGGAGAAGCTTTTGATCCAGAAAATTTGGGCGAAGAATTATTTTTTAAAGAAATAGATAATGATCGCTACTTAGAAGTTTGGAACGTTGTTTTTTCTCAATATGAAGCTAAGGCTGGCGTTAAACGCGAAGATTATAAAGAACTTCCACAAAGAAACATTGATACAGGGATGGGTCTTGAAAGATTGGCCTGTGTTGTTCAAGAAGTTGAAACAAACTTTGACACAGACATTTTTCAAATAATTATTAAAGAAATTGAAAAATATGCCACAGTTAAATATGCAAAAAGTCATGCTGAATCATTTAAAATCATTAGTGACCACATTAGAACTTTAGTTTTTGCACTATCTGATGGCGCAATGTTTTCAAATGAAGGTCGTGGCTATGTATTGCGTCGTTTGTTGAGAAGAGCAGTTCGTCATAGCAAACTTATTGGGGTTAAAGAAAACTATTTATATAAATTAGTTCCAACTGTTGTAGAAAGTATGGAAGCGTTTTATCCATATTTAAAAGATAAAACAGCTTACAATCAAAAATTAATCTTAAATGAAGAAGAAAGATTTATTTTGACTTTAGCCCAAGGTGAACAACATTTAAATGATGAGTTAAAATTAGCAAAAGATGGCTTAATTACAGGTGCTGTTGCCTTTAAACTTTATGATACTTATGGCTTTCCAGTTGAGCTAACTCAAGAAATTGCTCAAGAGTCTGGCTATAAAGTTGACTTAGAAAACTTTAAAATACAAATGCAAGCCCAAAAAGATCGAGCTCGCCAAGCAAGACTTTCAACAGATTCAATGACTAGTCAATCAAAAGATTTAATGGAATTTAAAGAGGATAGCAAATTTACTGGTTATAACTCTTTAATTGAAGAGGCAGTAATTATTGGCTTGTTTCAAGATGGAGAAAAAGTTGAAGCAGCTGTAAGTGACTTTAGTTTGATTACTGATAAAACACCATTTTATGCAGAAAGTGGTGGCCAAGTTGGTGATATTGGATATCTAAAATTAGAGAGTGGACAACACTTAGCAATTATTGATACTATTAGTGCTCCAAATGGTCAACACCTACACATTGTTGAAAGTGAAAGTGAAGTAAAAATTGGTGATAAAGTGAAATTAGTTGTTGATAAAGTAAGACGACAAAACATTAAACAAAATCACTCATCGATTCACTTGCTCCATTCTGCTCTAATGAAAACAGTAGGTGATCATGTTGGTCAAGCCGGATCTTTTGTTAATGATAAGTATGCTAGATTAGACTTTAACCACTTTGAAAAAATTGAGAAAAAACAATTAGATGAAATTGAACATATGGTTAATGAAATGATTAATGATGCAGCAAAAGTAACAACAGAGCTAATGTCTATTGATGATGCAAAAAATAGTGGAGCAATTGCGCTTTTTGATGAAAAATATGGAGATTTGGTCCGTGTTGTTACAATGGGAAAACATTCCAAAGAATTATGTGGTGGAACCCACGTTAATAACATTGCTGAAATTGGTATCTTTAAAATATTATCTGAAGAGTCAGTTGGTAGTGGAGTGCGTCGTTTAAACTTTACAACAGGTCAAAATGTATATGCAGAACTTTTAGCTGTTGAAAATCGTTTAAGCAATATTCAAAATCAACTTAAAGTAAAACAAGTCAACCAAGTTGAAGCTAAAGTTGATGAGCTGTTAAATGAAAACCAACAGTTATTAAAGGAAATAGAAGCTTATTCACAAATGAAATTAGACATTGAAATTAACACTTTAAAAGCAGGAGTAAAAACAGTAGCTAGCTTAAATGTTATTGATAAAGTTTATACTGATTTAAATGCTCAAGACTTAAAGTATATAGCAGATGCTATTAGAAATGAAATAGAAAACATCTTAATTATTTTAGCAACAACCCAAAATGATAAAGTCGTATTTGTGGTTGCCTGTGATAAAGCTGCAAATGATTTAAATATTAATGCTGGTAAAATTGCTAAAGAGTTGGCTGTTATGACTGGTGGTAATGGTGGGGGTCGTCAAGACTTTGCCCAATCAGGTGGAAAAGATGTCGATAAAGTGGATTTAGCAATAAAAAGTATTATTGAAAGTTTGGCTTAGCCCTTTTAAAATAGAGGAAATTATTATATGATATTACCTATAGGAGGTATTTAATATGTCCAAAAATCTAACACAAACAAAAGCGTTTGAATCTGAAGAAATCAAGCGCGATACAATAAAGCAAATACTAAGAGTTACTAACTCAGCTTTAGAAGAACGTGGTTACAATGCAGTGAATCAGCTATCAGGTTATTTGATTTCAAATGATCCAGCTTACATTTCAAGTCACAACAATGCTAGAAGTGTTATTCAATCTGTTGACCGCGCTGATATTATTGAAGAGTTGGTAAGATTTTATTTAGAAAACAAATGCGACGAATAATTGGTTTAGACCTAGGCAGCAAAACGGTTGGCATTGCTAAAAGTGACTTACTACAGTCATTAGCAAGCCCACACAAGACCGTATTTTTTGCTGACGACAACTATCAGCAAGCACTAGCTTTAACAATTAGTGAGCTAAAACAATTTGAAGTTGAAAAAATTGTTTTAGGCCTTCCAAAACACATGACGGGTGAAGTTGGTATCAGGGGTGAAATTTCACTTGACTTTAAAAAAATGCTTGAAGAGCTAGGCTATAGTGTTGTTTTATGGGATGAGCGATTATCTAGTAAATCGGCAACTCAAGCTTTAATTTTGGGGAATGTTTCAAGGAAAAACCGTAAAAAGTTAATTGATCAAGTTGCAGCAGTAATAATATTACAAAGTTATTTAGACTCATTATAAAATTAAGAGGACAATTTAGTCCTCTTTTGTCTATTACTATTAAAACGTCTGTTAATTTGCTAATATATGCTGTAAGATATATAAAAAGAAAAGAGGGTAATTATGGATAATAAAATTACGATTTATGATGAAGCAGGAAATGAAGTTGAAAATTTAGAAATTTTGTTTGAATTTGAATCAGATGATCAAAACTATGTACTATTACACGATCCAAACTCAGAAAGTGGCGAAGTAATGGCTTTTAAATATGATAGCGAAGACCAAGGCGAAGGAAAACTTATGCCAATCGAAACTGACCAAGAGTGGGATATGATTGAAGAAGTTTTAGGAGCTTTTGAAGATGAGCAAGAAGAAGCATAATAAAAGTTTTAAAATAGTAATAATTTTATTATTGCTAATAATTTTAGCAATTCCAACTGCAGGCTACATAGGTTATACAACTATGCTAAAGCCTACTGCTAGCAAATCAGTGCCAGTAAACTTTTTAGTTAGTGCAAATGATAATTTAACAACAATTACAAACAAGTTAGAATCACAAGAAATTATCAAATCAGCTATTGTTGCAAAAGTTTATGGAAAAGTCTCTAACACAGAATCCTTTGTCGAAGGTGCTTTTAGTCTTGATAAAAACTGGGACACAAAAACTATTTTAAAGCATTTAACTAATAGTAAAAATGTTATTTCAAATGAAGTAAGTGTTACTTTACGTGAAGGTTTGTGGGCTAAAGATATGGCTGAAGTTTTGAGTTTATCATTAGATGTTGACAAAGAAGAACTATTAAAACTTTGGAATGATGAAGATTATGTTAAAGGCTTAATATCTGAGTATCAATTTTTAACTGATGATATTTTAAATCCAGATATAAAAGTTAAATTAGAAGGCTACTTAGCTCCAAATACTTACAACTTTTACATTGATTCATCTGCTGATGAAATTACAAAAAAACTTTTAAATCAAACTGAAAAGATATTTAATACTTATTACAAGCAATTTATGGCTAGTGATTATAGTATTCATCAACTCTTTACTTTGGCATCACTAACGCAATATGAGTCAGGAAATTTTGCTGAAGATCAAATTATTGCGGGTATTTGGTATAATCGTTTAAATATTGGCATGCGTTTAGAATCAAGTGTTACTATTTGTTATGCTCTCTATGAATTTGATAGTTGGGAAGATTGTGAAAGATATACAAATATCGATTCACCTTATAATAGTTATCGTAATGCTGGAATTATTTTAGGCCCGGTAAGCAATCCTGGTGAAAATTCAATCAAGGCGACGCTGATGCCACAAGCTAGTGATTATTTATTCTTTTTAGCAGATGTTTATGGCGATGGCACAATATATTATTCTAAAACATACGAAGAACATGTGGCAAAAGTAAACAAATACTTAAGGTAGGTATAAAATGAAAAAACCATTAATAATAGGTATTGCTGGGGGCAGTGCCTCAGGCAAAACTTCAATTTCAAGAAAAATCGTTGAAACTTTTAATGATTATAAGTCAGTGCAAGTTATTAAACAAGATGATTATTACAAAAATCAAGATCACTTAGAAATGAGTGAGCGTTTAAAAACTAACTATGACCATCCTTTTGCCTTTGATAATGATTATTTATTGAGTCAAATCAAAGATCTATCAAGCTGGAAGACAATTGAAAAGCCAGTTTATGATTTTGTTAATCACACAAGATCGCATCATAAAGAACATATTGAGCCAGCTGAAGTTTTAATTTTAGAAGGTTTGTTTGTTTTAGAAGATTTAAAAATTAGAAAAATTTTAAATATTAAGATCTTTGTTGATACTGATGCCGATGTTAGATTTATTCGTCGCTTGATGCGTGATGTTAATGAGCGAGGTCGAAGTTTGGAACATGTTGTACACCAATATGAAAATACGGTTAAAATTATGCATGAACAATTTGTCGAACCATCAAAAAAATATGCTGATGTTATTGTGCCAATTGGTGGCGAAAACAAAGTGGCCGTTGACCTTTTAGTAACAAAAATTGGTAGTATTTTAAATCTAGAAAAAAATAGCGAGTAAAGCCAAGGTAATTAATGGTAATAATATTGACTTTGTGCTACTATGTTACAAGTTAAGGAGTGACTTCATGCAAAATAATAAAAAAGTACATGTTACTAAAGAAGGACATGAAAAATTAATTGAGGAAAAAAACAATTTAATTCATGTTGTTCGTAAAGATGTAATCGAAGAATTAAAAGCAGCGCGTGAACAGGGTGACTTATCTGAAAATGCTGACTATGATGCAGCTCGTGACCGTCAAGGTAAAGTTGAATCAAGAATAAGTGAATTAGAAGTAATGCTTAATAATATTGAAATTATTGAAGAAAAAAAAGGCTCATCTAAAATCGTTAGACTTGGATCAACAATTGTTGTTCATGACCTAGGCTTAGATGAACAAGCTACATATTCAATAGTAGGTTCAGTAGAAGCAGACCCACTAAATGGTAAGCTATCTAATGAATCATTATTAGCGCAAGCATTAATTGGCAAAAAAGTTGATGACACTGTTACAGTTTTAGTTGAAGAACCATATGACGTTAAAGTTTTGAAAATAAATTAATTGTAACAATAAGTTGTCTGTCTAAAATTTTTAGACATATAACTTTTTTTATGGTTGTACGATAAGGTTTTAACCTTATTAAAATCGAGACAAATTATGAGTCATCGATGTTAAAAATGTTTATCACTTTCTAAAATAAAGTGATATAATACAAAGTAGGAGTGATTTAATGGATAAGACAGATATTATTGAAAATAATGTTGAAGAAACAAAAGTAAAGGTTGAAGAAACAGAAACAACTTCTCAAGAAGTTGAAACTACAGAAACAATTTCCAAACAAGTTGAGGAGACACCAGTAGTAGAAACGAAAGAAGCGGTTGAAGAAGTAGAAAAACCACAACAAAAGGTTGCACAAAGAAGAAGAGAATTTAGACAACCATCTTATCGTCGTAATAGTGATTTTGGATGGGAAAGTTTAGACACCATTCAAGATGAACGTAAACATGAATTAATTCAAGAAATTGTTGAGCTGAGAGGCGAAGACAATGAAGAAAAAATTGAAGAAATTCAAGAAGAGTGGGAAACAATTCACGACGATGGTTCAGACAAACGTTTAGAAATAAAGTTTGAAAGAGCTATTGAAAGACACACTGCGACTCAAGAAGCTATCGATGAAGCTATTGCTTTAAAAGCAGAACTTTTAAGACAAGCAGAAGAAATGAAAGAATCAACTAGATGGAATAAAACAGCTGACAAATATAAGTCATTACAAAAAGAATGGCGTAATTCAGGTTGGGCAGGCGATCCAGAAAATGATCAAATGTGGGAAAAATTCCAAGAAATAAATGATTATTTCTTTAATAGAAGAAAAGAACATTTCGAACAACGTACTCAAAGAATTGAACAAGCGGCAGAAATTAAAGCTGAATTAGTTATAAAAGCAAAAGAGTTAAAAGAATCAACTGAATGGAAGAGTACATCAGCAACAATGCACAAGTTAATGGACCAATGGAAAGCAGCAGGATTTGCTGGACGTGGAACAGATGACAAGCTATGGGCAGAATTTAATGATGCTAGACAAGCATTTTTCCAAAAACAAAATGAACACTTTGAAGGCTTACGTTTAAAACAAAAAGAATCACTTGATCTTAAAACCGACTTAGTAGCACAAGCTGAAGAAATCAAAGATTCAACAAATTTTGAAGCAACAAGAGTTAAAATGGAAGAGTTAATGGATCAATGGCGTGAAGCAGGATATAGTGGTAGAAAACATGACAATCGACTTTGGGAAGAATTCCAAGGAGCTAGAGATGTATTTTACAAAGCTTTCCACTCACAACAAAACTTTAATAAAGAAGGTCGTTTAGAGGAAATTGAAACAGAATTAGACAATGTCAATGCACAAATTGATTCACTTGAATTATTGAATGAAACAATTATTGCTAAATACGATAGTGTTTTAAATCGTCAATTACCAGCTGAAGATCATGATAGCTTCGAAGAGTTAAATGAAGCTAAAGAAAAAGAATTAGCTGAACTTCAAGGATATATTAACAACAACAACAAATCAATTAACGAACATTTTGATACATTAGATCGTTTAAATGCTGAAACAGAAAAGTTAAATAGATAATAAAAAAATCCTTTCTAGGATTTTTTTATTTAATTAATGAATTTCTCGATTAATAGTGGATCAATTTCAATATAAATTGAATTAAAATTCTCAATAGCTACCATCCCCAAAGGAGCTTTGGGGATTTTTTTAACATTTTTTATCTGTGTGTAGTTGACACTCACATTTTTTAAAGTGCGTGCTTTTGAATAATATGCGGCTAAATTTGCACAAAGAGAAATGATATCATCACTCAAATCATTAGTGCTAACACTGACATGTGCTCCGTGATAGTTGGCTACATGAAACCAGTAATCATTTTTACTTGATGCTTTAAATGTAACAAAGTCATTTTGAATGTTACTTTTACCAACGCGGATCATTGTTTGATCATTGTAATTGATAGTTAAAAAGTCAGGTTTACTCTTTTTTCTAGCTTTGTGTTTACTCTTTTTTTCAAATAGGTATTGATTGTCAATTAATTCTTGTTTAATTTCTTTGGCACTATTTATATCTGCAAATTCTAACTGGTCACTTAAAACTTGAAAATATTTAATTTCATTGTTGGCCAAATCAATTTGTGTGGTTAAATGTTTTAGTGAATTTGTTTGCTTGCGATATTTTTTGTAGTATTTTTGAGCATTAGCAATAGCATCAACTTTTTCATCTAATTCAATTGTAATTGGCAAATCATTTTCATAGTCAATTAAATTAGCGTATTTCATGCCTTTTTTAATTTGATGTTGATAAGTTATAATTAAATCTCCATATTTTAAATTAATGTCGGCATCTAAATTTTTCTCAAATTGATTATTTAATCTTACAATTTTTTTTTGCTGTTTCTTTAATTCACGGGCGATAAATCTTGATAAATTTTTAGTTTCATTGGCAATTTGTCTTTTTAAAGCTAATTCATAGTATAATATATCAAAGCCTTGCGAGATTTTGTATTCTTTAAAAACTTTACTTAAATGTTTTAAAGGAATTGCATGAAAGTCAGGCTGATTATTAGTTTTGCTAATTACAAGTTTATTTGAATTTTTAATTTCATTAATAATCTTTTGAAAAGTTTCACCCTGTTTTATGCGATAACGAAACTCTTTATCTAAAAGCGGAGAAAACCCTGAAAATTGATTTACAAAACTGTCATTTATATCATAATTATGATCAATAAATGGGTCTTTTTTATTTTGTGATTTCACTAATTCATAAGTTGCCCCAGGTATTATAATTGCATTAGGGTTTTCTAGTGGCGATATTCTTTTTACTGCATCATATATAACATTGTTTTCATCACAAAAAATCATATTAGAAAAACGGCCTAATAGTTCTAAGTAAATATAAAAACTAACAGGATCACCGATACTGTTGTGATTATCAACTTTAATTTTTATATAGCGATCATAATCTTTTTGAACAATTTCACTAATTACACCATTTATTAAATGCTTTCTTAAAAGCATTACAAAGTTGTTTGGCTCATTTTCATTGGTATAGTCTCGACTACTAAAGTGGATACGATTACTTGTGGCCTCAGTGCTAATTAAAAGTAGCTTGCGCTGTTTGTTTGCTCGCATATGAAAAAGCATTTCAGTTTTATTTATTCCATAGATTTTATTTATTCGCATTGGTAAATAAGTGTTTAAATCTTTTATAACATTATTTAACATTAAACCATCTAAAGCCATATAATCACTCTTTCTGATAGTATTATAACAAATTTGGCCCAATTTATTTATTATATTGTATAAACACACTTAATATGCTAATATTTTGTATGTATTGTATGGGAGGTAGAAATGATAGATATCTTAGATCAAGCGCAAGCTGTCGGATTTGATTTTCTAATTGTAATGTCAGGACTAGGACTGTTTTTATTTGGGATAAATTCAGTAGGGGAAGAGTTAAAAAACATAGCTGGCAATCGAATGAAAAGTATTATTGATCGTTATACCACAAACCCATTAAAAGGGATTTTTGTCGGTATTGGTGTAACTGCCTTGATGCAATCAAGTTCTGCAACAACCGCACTGGTTATAAGTCTTGTAAGGTCTGGTTTAATGTCTCTAGGACAAGCGATTGGAATTTTTATGGGGTCAAACATAGGTACAACTGTAACGGCCATCTTGATTGGTTTTAACATTAGTAAATTTGCTCCTTATGCCATTTTAATTGGGGCCTTTATGGAACTGTTTTCTAAAACGCAAAAATCTAGAAATATTGCTAAGCTATTAATTGCTTTTGGTGCACTATTTTTTGGACTAGAATTAATGGGTGATGGTTTGAAAGTTTTAGCAAATATGCCAATTTTCTCAGAATTTGCGCTAACATTATCAACAAGTACATTATATGCACTACTTTTAGGAATTTTTATGACAATGTTAATTCAATCTTCATCCGCTACTATAGGGATTTTACAAACTCTTTATGGACAAGGTGTTTTAGGGCTTTCAGCCTCACTTCCAATTTTATTTGGGGCAAACATTGGGACAACGATAACAGCTATTCTAGCGAGTATTGGTGGTAGTAAAGAAGCTAAAAAAACGGCAGTTTCTCATATTTTGTTTAATGTGGTAGGAACCGTTTTGTTTATAGCTATTTTACCGTTTTTTACAAACTTTGTGGTTTATGGCTCAGCTTTATTAGGCTTGAACAAATTAATGGAAATCGCTTTTGCACACTTTGTATTTAACGTTTCAACAACATTGATCTTGTTTCCATTTATTAAATATATTGTTAAGTTTGTTAATATTCTTATACCTGGAACAGATGTTTCAGTTTATGAAGTTGAAACTGTTTTTGAAAAATCAATTATTCATGAATCACCAGTTATGGCTTTAGGTATTGCCTTAAATGGTACTTTAGAAATGGCTGATAATTGCCGAAGTATTTTTGAAAATACAAGATGCTACATTGAAAATGGCTCATCAAAATGTTATGACAAAGCACAAAAACATGAAGATGCAGTAAATGAGTTAGATAGACGCCTGTCTAATTACTTGGTTGAAATAAGTTCACACACATTAAATGAAGACAATACTGTTTATTTAAACTTTTTGATTTACACAGCAAAAGACTTAGAGCGAATTGGTGATCACTTAATTAACATCAACAATCACTTTAAATCTATTTATGAACAAAATGAAGTTGTTTCTGAACAAGGTATAGATGAGTTACAATCTTTAATGGCTATTGTTGAAAAAATATTGGATAATTTATATACAGTTTTATTAAGCCCAGATCGTTATACTATCGATATATTATATATGCTAGAAGAAAATATGAACCGTGTTGAAAAGCAAGCAAGGATGGCCTTTATTGAGCGTTTAAAAGCACGTGTGGCTATGGGACCTTTAGTTATAGCTTTATATGTTGATATATTAAGTGACTTTGAAAGAATTGGTGACTACAGTTTTAATATTGCGAGTCGATTAAAAGAAACTATTTTAATCAAATAAATATTTATATAATAATAATAAAAACTATTAATTGACAATCTTACTTTACTCAATTAGAATGTTTAAAAGGAGATGTGAAATGGATAAGGGATTATTAATAATTTTTAGTGGACCCTCTGGTGTTGGCAAAGGCACTGTTAGAGAAGAGTTCATTAAAGATAAAGAGTTGAATTTAATATATTCAATATCAATGACAACAAGACTTGCAAGGGCTGGTGAAGTTGATAAAGAGGATTATTTTTTCGTTAGTCAAAGTGAATTTGACAAGGCAGTAGAAAACGGCGAGCTTTTAGAACATGCTACTTTTGTGGGAAATAGCTATGGTACTCCAAAAGCTTACGTTGAAAAAATGCGTAATCTTGGCTACAACGTTATATTAGAAATTGAAGTAGAAGGTGCAAAACAGATTATGAAAAATGTTGATGAGTGTCTTTCAATATTTTTAGTACCACCAAGCTTAAATGAATTAGAAAGACGAATTAGATGTCGTCAAAGTGAAAGTGAAGAAGTTATTCAAAAACGAATGGAAAAAGCTAGAAATGAATTAGAGGTCGTTGCTGATTATCAATATGCTGTGGTTAATACAACACCAAAAGAAGCAGCACGCCGAATTAAAAAAATTATTAAAAAAACTATGGAGCAATAATTTGATGTTTTCAATGATTAATGATAATATTAATTAAAGCAATGATTGGAATGATCTTTTTGCAAAATTTTAGAGAGTCTTGAGATGGTGAAACAAGATATTAGCAAATAGAGTGTCGCCCATGAGTGATTTATCGAATAAAGTAGATAAAAACGTTAATCAGCGTTAATGATTTTAAGAGAATGCTATTTAGCATTAATTAAGGTGGTAACGCGTTATTGACGTCCTTTTTGGACGTTTTTTTATTGGAGGAAACAAAATGAAACAATTAGCGAATAAATATGAATTTAGTAGTGTTGAAAAAGGCAAGTATGAAAAATGGCTAAAAGCAGAACATTTTAAAGCCCAAGGCAAAGCTAGTAAAAAAGATCCTTTTAGTATTATGATACCACCACCAAATGTGACAGGAATCTTACATTTAGGGCATGCTTGGGATGGGACAATTCAAGATATTTTAGTTAGATATAAAAAAATGAACAATTTTGATACTTTATATTTACCTGGGATGGACCATGCAGGAATTGCAACACAAGCTGTTGTTGATGCAAGGCTTAAAGAAGAAGGCATATCAAGATATGACATTGGTCGCAAAAAATTTAATGAGCGAGCTTTTCAGTGGAAAGATGAATATGCTACAAGAATTAAATCACAGTGGGCTAGTCTTGGTTTATCACTAGATTATTCACGCGAACAATTTACCTTAGATGACAATTTTAATGAAGCAGTAAATACATTGTTTATTAGACTTTATGGAGATGGTCTTTTATATCGTGGTGAAAGAATTATAAACTGGGATGTTCAAGCTAAAACTGCACTTTCTAACATTGAAGTAGAATATCAAGACATTGCTGGTAAGATGTATACATTTAAATACTACTTTGAAGATAGTGAAGAATTTTTAAGTGTATCAACTACAAGACCTGAAACAATGTTTGGAGATGTTTGTATTGTAGTTAATCCAGATGATGAAAGATATAAAGATGTTATTAATAAAAAGGTTATAAATCCTGCTAATGGTGAAGTAATACCAATTATAGCTGATGACTATGTTGATGTTGAATTTGGAACGGGCGCAATGAAATGTACACCAGCTCACGATCCAAATGACTTTGAAATTGGAGTGCGTCACAATCTACCTTTAATCAACTGTATGAATGAAGATGGAACAATGAATGAAATAGCCAATCAATTTGCAAATTTAGACCGCTTTGAAGCCAGAAAACAATTAGTTAAATTTATGCAAGACAATGATGATGTTGTCGAAATAAAAGAGCACATTCACCAAGTTGGCCACTCTGAGCGCACAGGTGTTATAGTTGAACCTTATTTGAGTAAGCAATGGTTTGTAAAAATGAAACCATTAGCCCAAGAAGTTTTGAAGTATCAAGCTGATGAATCGACAAAGATTAATTTTTATCCACAAAGATTTGAAAATGTCTTGTTCAACTGGTTAGAAAATATTGAAGATTGGTGTATATCAAGACAAATATGGTGGGGGCATGAAATACCGGCTTGGTATCACAATGAAACTGAAGATATTTATGTTGGAGAATTACCACCAACTGATATTGAAAATTATACACGCGACACCGATGTTTTAGATACTTGGTTTTCAAGTGCCCTTTGGCCATTTGCAACTTTAGGCTGGCCACAGAAAACTGATGACTTAGAACGTTATTTCCCAAATGATACTCTAGTTACAGGCTATGACATTGTCTTTTTTTGGGTAGCAAGAATGGCATTTACTTCTAGATATTTAAAAAATAGTCGTCCCTTTAAAGATGTTGTTATCCATGGTCTAATTAGAGATAGCGAAGGGCATAAAATGAGTAAATCATTAGGCAATGGTGTTGATCCAAAAGATGTAATTGCTCAATATGGTATTGATGCCCTTAGATTCTTTTTAGCAACAAATTCAACTCCAGGTCAAGATGTGCGCTACATTGAAAGTAAAGTAGAAGCTAGTTGGAATTTTATTAATAAACTGTGGAATGCTTCACGCTTTGTTATTTTAAATATTGAAGATTTAGAAATAGTAAAACCTAAAGATGAAGACTTATCTTTAGCTGATTTTTGGATAATTGATAAATTTAATGACACTTTAAAAAGTGTTAGTGCCAATATGGATAAATATGAATATGCAATCGCTGGAAATGAACTGTATCACTTTGTTTGGGATGATTTTTGTGATTGGTACATTGAACTTTCTAAAGCTAGTTTTAAAAGTGATGATTTGGCAGTTAGAAATGCCGCGGCCTATACACTAAAAACTATGCTTAATAATATTTTAGCACTGCTACATCCATTTATTCCATTTGTTACTGATGAAATTTATGAAAGTATTAACGGTGAAACAATATACAATGCCAGCTGGCCAACTACTAATGAAATGACAAATGACAAACAAGTTGCTCAAATGGAAAAAATAATTAATATAATTCGTGTTACTCGCGAAATTAGAGTAGAATATGATTTAAAACCTTCTCTAGATTTACCATCGCTAATCGTTGATCATAATAATCAACAATTAACATTTAACTCACTTGAAAAAGAAATCCTTTACTCACTTGCAAGAGTTTCAATTATAGAAGAATTAAAAGGGGAAGCCTTAGTTAAAACTTTCAAAGGTGGTAGCATTGGTGTCTTATTGAGTGACATAGTTGATTATCAACAACAATTGATTAAACTAAAAGAGCAAGCCGATAAATTAAACAGTGAAGTTTTACGTTCAAATAAAATGCTTGCTAATAAAGGTTTTGTAGCTAAAGCACCAGCAGATAAAATCCAAGCTGAAAAAGATAAACTCTTAGGTTATCAAACACAACTTGCAACAGTTTTAGAAAGAATAGAATTTACAAAACAAAAAATGGAGGATTAATATGCCAAATTTAATAACACATAAAATATTTGCAACAGATGTCTTAAAAGTCGCTAATGAAAATATCTTAGCGATAATAAAAGCATCACCACAAGCATTTAGTGTTGGCACTAGTGGTCCAGACTTTCTTTTTTACCACAGTAAACTGCCTTGGCAAAATCAAAAACTAGGCAAAAAAGTTAGAAACATTGGATCTTTAATTCATCAAAAAAATATTGATGAGTGGTTTAAAGTTGCCATTTTGACATGTCTTAATGAAAAAGATTCTAAAATGAAAAATGAAATGCTTAGTTATATGATTGGTCACTTAACACATTGGGTTTTAGATAAAAGTGTCCATCCTTTTATTTTTTATAGAAGTGATGGCACAACAAAAGCCACACAATATTGGCATTATCGCTATGAGTCAATGCTTGACACCATAATGGTTAACAAATATCGAAAAACATCAATTAAAGATTATAATTCAAAAGCTATTATGCACGCTGACCACACTTTACAAAAGGCTATTTATAATATATACAAGCCAGCAGTTAAGCAAGTGTTTGCTCAAGATTTTAAATTTGAATATGTCGAGCAATCATTTAAAGATGCAGATAAAATTTTAACTTACATGCATGATGTAAAAGGTTATAAGTTTAAAGCAATTCAATTGTTTGAAAGACTCATTGGTAAACTTTGGGCGTATTCTAGTCATATAGTTACAAATAAAGTAGATGATCGCTATGATATTTTAAATACTAATAATCATCAATGGAAAAATCCTGCTGATGCTAACTTTGTTAGTAATGAATCTTTTTTAGAACTCTACTTTAAAGCAGTTCGCCAAGCTAGTGAAACCTTGCAAGAATTTAGTCTTGTTATTGATGGAAAACCAATTGATGATTTACTAAAAATTATTAACAATCAAAGTTATGAAACAGGATTGAGTCAGTATAAAGAGATGAAACACTTTCAATCAATTTATTGAAATAACATAAAATTAGTGCAAAATTGGCTTATTCGTTTATTTATTTTCAAAATGAGTTATAATGTAGTTAATAGGAGGTAGTAAATATGCAAGTACATGTACGTGGAAAAAATGTAGACATAACTGAGGGTATGCGAACTAGAGTTGAAGAAAAGTTAAATTTCTTGGAGAAATACATCATAATTGATGAAACAACTGTCGCTAATGTTCTCGTTAAAGTTTACAACACACACCATAAAATCGAAGTTACAATCCCTACGCAGGTTGGTTTGCTAAGAGCAGAGGCAGTTCATGATGATTATTATTCAGCAATTGATTTAGCCTTAGATAAACTAGAAAGACAAATTAGAAGACAAAAAACGAGACTTACAGATCATCGTAAAGACGGTCTATCAGAATCATTTTTAAAAATGGAAAATGAATTCAAAGATAGAAATCAAGAATTAGTTAGAACCAAAAGAATTGATTCAGAAGAAATGAGTCTTGATGAAGCAATTTTAAGAATGGAAATGCTTGGACATACATTCTTTTTGTACACAGATGATGAAACACAAAGAGTTGCTCTTGTTTACAAACGTGATCAAGGTGGCTATGGTTTATTAGAAACATAACATTATATAAACTTTAAAAGGGTGGCTTGTTACCCTTTTTTTAATGTAGAAATAAAACTTTTTAAAATATTTAATTTTAGGTAATATGTTAATGCTGATCTATTTTATACTAGGAGGTGTTGGTCTATGAGTTCTGCCATGACTATTATGGCTGCAGCAGCCGCTACTGTTGCCGTTATTAAACTCTTGACTAGTAGGCGTGGTTCACTTGTTATGCCAGGCATTAAGCTTACTTGGGGTAGGTAACGTATTAAGTATTATCGCCTTGATAATTTTATCTATTCAAGATATAAAAAAAGGTGAAATCCACTATCGATACCTAGTGTTGATGGTGGATTTTTATGATTTAAAAGGTTATCTTTGCTTGATTTTAACAATTGTTTTTTATGATTTAATCAAAGACTATATTGGTGGTGCTGATTTATTAATTTTTTCGCTACTAATGACACGCTATGGTAGCTACTACGTGTTTTTAATTTTTTTCTATGGTGCACTATTAGGTTTAATATATTGTTTAATCTTAAAAAAACAACAGCTAAGGTTTATACCTTTTATTTTTTTGGGTTTTTTAATTGTATTAAAAGGAGGACTATGAAAGTTAGAGAAATGCCTTTAGAGGCAAGACCTAGGGAAAAGGCTTTAAATTATGGCTTATCAGCTTTGACTGATTATGAATTAATTGCGATTATTTTAAGAACTGGATATCAAGGAATGTCGGCTATTAGTTTGGCTCAAAAAGTATTGCAAAAATTTCCTCTAGATCGTTTAAACAACATTGCTATTGAAGAACTTATGACTTTGAAAGGTATTAAAGAAGCCAAAGCGTTGGAACTTTTAGTTTGTTTTGAACTAGCTAAGCGCAGCAGTCTCTATATTGGTATGCGAAAAGATGTCATAAGTAATCCTAAGTCATTGCTTAATTTTATCAAATCTGAAATTGGCAGTCTTTCAAATGAACAATTTTTAGTTGTTTGTTTAAACACTAAAAATATGATTATTAAATACAAGGTAATGTTTGTGGGAACAGTTGATGTCACTGTGGTTCATCCAAGAGATATTTTTAAATTTGCAATAGAAAACAATGCAACTCGAATAATTTGTGCTCACAATCATCCCTCTGGTGATATAAGCCCATCAAAACAAGATATTGAAATTACAAAAGTATTAAAACAAACAGGGGAAATGGTTGGAATACCTCTTCTTGATCATGTCATTGTTTCAAATAGTCAAGTTTATAGTATTTTGGGTAATTTAGATAAATAGCTAATAATATTCTTAATGTTAATTGACTAGATATTTGTTATAATGTTATAGGTGATTAAATGAATAAGTTTAATTTGTTTCAAAAAATATTAATAGGCTTAATGAGCATCATATTTGCGCTAACAGTGGTCTTGAGCATTTTTAAAGCTACTTTAATTGAATCTGTAAATACAGATGTTTTTAATATGGTAACTGCAGTGCGCTATACATTTTTTGAATCACCAATTAAAACTAGTAATAATTGGATTAACAATACGTTAACACTACAACAAGTAAGACAAGAAAATGATAGTTTAAAGGAAAACATTGCATCATCTGGTCGCTACCAGGCAGAAATACGTGAATTAAATAAACAAAACAAAGACCTTTTAGCAATGTTAGATTTTTCAAACAATAATACAAACCTCAATCTAAAAGCTGCCACAGTCACTTTTAGAGACTTTGAGAGGTGGAACAATGTCATTAAGATAAATGTTGGCAGCAATGATTTAGTTGAAATCAATGACGCTGTAGTGCTACCAGAGGGTTTAATTGGTCGTATTGAAACAGTTGATAAAACTTCTTCAACAGTAAGGCTGTTAGTAAGTAATGACAAAGTTTCAAAAGTTGCAATTAAAATCCAAGTTAGTGAAAATGAGTGGGTTGAAGGTATTATTGACTCATATGATTCTAATTTAAATAAATTTAGACTATCACTTTTAGAAACAAGTTTAATTATTAAAAAAGATCAGCCTATTACTACTTCTGGTTCTGGTGGAACAATTCCAAGTGGTTTGCTAGTTGGTCATATAAGTTCAGTAGAACCATCTGTTAGTGAACTAGCTGAAACAATTTTAGTAACGCCAAGTGCCAAATTTGATAGTTTTGAAAAAGTCTTTGTAGTGAGAAGTGATGTTAATGAATAATATCATATTTTTAGCAATTGCTTTTATTTCTGACATACTGCTAGGTATATATTTTCCAACTAGTTTTGTCGGTATTGGTTTATCGTCAACACCAAATGTCACTCTAATCGCCTTAATATTAATCACATATAAAAAAGATCAAATAAACTCATTAATACTTGCTTTTATTACTGGCTTGTTTTTTGATTTATACAATTTTGATACAATGTTTGCCTTTGGTTTTATTTATTTAATAACGGTTTTAATTGTATCTTTATGGATGACAAGAGTTAACGATTCATTTATTGAACTTTTCTATGTTACATTGGCAGCAATTTTTGTTAAAGAAATCTTACTCTATTTATTTAATGTGCTGGCTAAGGGCTATGAGTTAAATGTTTATAATTGGGCTTTTTCGCATCTAAGTTTTACGTTGATATTGAGTTTGCTTCCAATATTAATATGTGTGGCTATTAAACTAAATTTAATGGAAAAAACTTCAAGAAAAAAGCTAAAAATAAAAAAGTCTGACTTTATAAATTACAGATCTTAGTGGTAGTGATATAATATGAATAAGTGAGGTGGTTTTATGAGCTTAGCCAACAGGTTTAAAAATTATTTTAAAAATAAAGTAACCTTGGAAAAATTGTTGAAAGTTATTGCAATTTTAGCTATTGTTTTTTTACTAAGCCAAACTTGGCCGGTATGGCACAAGTTATATAGAACATTGATAACTATCTTAAAACCATTTTTAATTGGCTTCACCATTGCCTATGTATTGGCACCACTAGTTGAATCTTTAGAGAAAAGAGGCTTACATAAAGGTTTGGCTATTACATTGATTATTTTTATAGCCATACTTGTCTTTGGCTGGCTTATATTGAAACTTTTTCCACTGCTTTACAATGAGTCAGGAAATTTAATCAATACTTTAAATACAACTTTTAAAGATTTATTATTGTGGTATAAAGAAAGTGCAAATAGCCAATCTGAAATAGTTGAAGGATTGTTTTTACAAATATCTAAATCCTTAGCAAACTTACAAAAAGGTTTATTAGATTTTTTTGGCTCAATAATTACTGACTTTATTAGCGGTTCAATAAAGTTTTTAACTACTTTTCTTTTTTCATTAATAGTTGCTATTTACACACTTTTAGATTTTGATAGAGTTAAAAAGATGCTTAAAAAAAGTTCAGCCTTAATTTTTGCTGATTTACCAATTTATCTTTCAGCAGTTGATAAGACAATGAGTAACTTTGTAAAATCAAAGCTAGTTATTATGCTTATATACTTTAGTGAATACACCCTAGTGTTTTATCTTTTGGGGCATAAAGCTTATTTAATGATTGGTATTATGTATGTCTTTGCAACTTTAGTTCCATACTTAGGTGGTATGGTTGTCACTTTTGTTGGAATATTAACTGGTTTGACAATGCCACGTACCAACTTATTTGCACTAATATTACTAATTGGTGTTATGTCACAAATAGATGGTTATTTTATTTCACCATATGTTTTTAAAAAAGGATTAAAAGTACATCCACTTGCTTCAATATTAATGATTTTTATTGGAGCGACACTGTTTGGACCAATAGGAATAATGATTGCACTACCTGTTTATATTTCCCTTCGAGAAGTTGTTAGAGTATATAGAAAAATCCATGGAATTAAAGATAAGGAGTTAGCTAATGAAGAAAAAAATTAAATTAATATTTTTAATTATGGCTATAAGCTTGATTTTAAGTGGCTGTAGCAGCAAAAAAATAAAAGTTGGATATACAGTTTATCCAGTACAATACTTACTAGAAAAAATTGGTGGTGAAAAAGTTGAAGCAATAGCTTTTTCAAGCAAGCGCATGGTAACAAGATCGCAATTAGCCAAAAATTATAAAGAGGTTTTAGATGCAGTTGATACTTTATTTATTATGGGTGAATTAGAACCTTATATCGACATAATAAATCAAGATATTATAGATGCAAATACCAATATTATTGACTTATCCTTAAAGAGTGGCGTTTTTAACTTTGAGCGTCAAACAAGAGTAACTGTTGACAATCAAGTGGTTAATGTAACGAGTAGTTACTATGAAAACCCGATTTTTGACTCAGTAGATAAGTATAATACTGATCCATATTTATGGCTAGATCCAATTACTATGACAAGTATGGCTAATCAAGTTAGAAATTATCTTATTGAAACTGATCCAGACAACACTGTATTTTATAATAAAAATTTTAATGACCTTAAAGTGGAACTAGCTTATCTTGATGCAAATTTTTTAGATTTAAGAAAAGGTGAAAGTTTTAGTTTTGCAACAATGACGCCATCTTATGGAATTTGGGAAAATAATTACAATTACTCTATTTCACCAATAATTTTATCTAAGTATGGAGTACTACCTAGCAAACAGCAGTTGGAATTAATCAAAGTTAGACTGGTAAATGACAATGTTAAATACTTAATAGTTGAAGAGTCATTAGATGTTGATGTTTTAACTTTAGCAGATGAATTAGCGGCTGACTTAAATTTAGAAAAAATCTTTATAAGCAATATTGCTTTTAGAAATAACCGTGAAATAGAAGAGAATATGGACTATATCCAAATTATGAATGCAAATTTAACTGTTTTAGAAAACTTAAATGAAGCATTTTTGGAAATGAATAAAACAATAGAAACAATTAATGACTAAGTAGAGTAATAGTGATATTACTCTTTTATAAATCAGGAGGTAGACAATTAATGGAAAAATTTTTACTAGTAGATGGAAACTCACTATTGTTTAGGGCTTATTATGCAACAGCTTTTAGAAACTTACTACAAACATCATATGGTAAGTATACAAATGCTGTTTTATCCTTTAACAATATGATAATGAATGTAATTAATGATCAAAAACCAGACTATATTTTGGTGGCCTTTGATACAAAGGACAAGACTTTTAGACATAAAATGTTTACAGATTACAAAGCACAAAGAAAATCACCACCAGCTGAACTTATTGAACAGTTTGAAACGGTGCGCGAACTTTTAGATGCCATGGGTATTAGTCGCTATGAAGTTAGTGGCTATGAAGCTGATGATATTATTGGAACTTTATCAAAAAAATACAATGAAATTCAAATGAACATTCTTACTAGTGATCAAGATATGTTACAACTTGTTGATGACAATACAAATGTACTTTTAATGCGTAAAGGTGTTTCAGATATATTTGAAGTTAGCAAAGATAATTTTGAAGCAGAATATCAAATAAGACCAGATCAAGTCATTGACTTAAAAGCTATGATGGGCGATCAGGCTGATAACATTCCAGGTATCCCAGGGATTGGAAAAATCACGGGCTTAAAACTTATTCACAAATATGATACTTTAGATAATTTATTAGCTAATTCGCATGAACTAAAGGGTAAGCAAAAAGAAAACGTAGAAGAAAATATTGAATTAGCAAAAATTTCCAAAGTTTTAGCGACAATTAAAACTGATATGGAAATCAACATAGATCCAAAAGACTTTGAGTTAAATATTAACTACAATGACCTTTACATGTTTTATAAACAATATGAAATGAACCGACAAGCAAATGCGATCCAAGATAAATTAGATGGAAATAGTGAAATTGCTGACTTTGGTATCAAAGAAGTTGAAAAAATTAGTGATTTATACTTAAAAGATAATATTTTCATTTGGGCTGAAACCAAAGGTGACTATCAAAGTGCAATTATTGATAAACTTGTTTTAAGCAATGGTAAAGGTGTTGAAGTAATTGATTTAAATAACTTTTTAAAAGATGAAAAACTAATAAAGTGGATAAGTAGTGATAAAAAGAAAATAGTTTATGACTCAAAGTTTCTATATCACTTGTTTGCACGTTATAATTTACAAATCAATGGCGTTAGTGATGATTTAAAAATCGCCGCTTTTTTAGTTGATAATTCAACAACAAATTGGACAAGTTTCTCAAACAAATATGGTGGCACCCAAAGTGATATTCAAAGTAAAAATGATGTAGATTTACAAGTCATTGGCGCCAAAGCTTTTGACTTAATGAAATTACAACCAGCTTTAGTTGCTGAAATCAAAGAAAAAGAGATGGATTATCTGTACTATGAAGTTGAATTGCCTCTAAGTGAAATTCTTTTTGAAATGGAAGCTAAAGGCATTAAAGTTAGTAAAGAAATTATTGTTGATATTGCCGATAAAACCAAGAAAATAATTGATGAAGTAAGTGCTGAAATATATAAACATGCAAATCGCGAGTTTAATATTAATTCACCAAAACAGTTGTCTGAAGTACTTTTTGATGAATTGGATTTGCCACAAATAAAAAAACGTTCAACCGCTATTGATATTTTAGAAAAACTACAAGGTCAACATCCAATTATAGATGCAATTATTAAACAGCGTAAATATCAAAAGCTTTTTAGTACCTATGCTGATGGTTTACAAAAATTTATTAGTGAAAAGGGTCGAATCCATACAATTTATCATCAAACAACCACCCAAACAGGGCGTTTATCATCAACTGATCCAAATTTACAAAATATTTCAGTTAGAGATGAAGATGCTCGCGAAATAAGAAAAGCTTTTATTGCTGATGAAAATAGTGTTTTAATGGCTTTTGACTATTCGCAAGTTGAATTAAGAATTTTAGCCCATATGGCAAAGGAAGACAAACTAATTCAAGCATTTAAAGAAAATTTAGATATTCATGCACAAACTGCTAAAGATGTATTTGAGTTAAACAAAGTTGAAGGAGATGATCGTCGTAAAGCCAAGGCGGTTAACTTTGGAATCATTTATGGAATTAGTGACTTTGGTTTGGCTGAACAATTAAACATACCAATCAATGAAGCTAAGCAGTACATTGAAAAATATTTTGCGACATATCCTGGTATTAAAACATATATGGATGAAACAATAAAATTTGCCAAAGAGTATGGTTATGTTAAAACACTAATTAATCGACGTCGTGAAGTGCCAGAATTAACAAGTTCAAATTATATGGTGCGCCAATTTGGTCAAAGAGCGGCAATGAATGCTCCAATTCAAGGCAGCGCTGCAGATTTAATAAAAATTGCAATGGTGAGAATTAGTAAAAAAATCAAAACGGAAAACTTGAAGTCAAGAATGTTGCTTCAAGTTCACGATGAGCTCATCTTTAATGTTATCGAAGATGAAATAGTGATTATGAAAACTTTAATCAGTGAAGAAATGAATAATGCAATGTCACTAAATGTTCCCTTAAAGTGCGATGGATCATTTGCTAAAGATTGGTATGGTTTATAATATGCCTGAATTACCAGAAGTAGAAACAGTTGTCAACACACTAAAAACTTTAGTAATCGGCAAAGAAATAAGTGGGGTTAGTGTTTATTGGGATAATATTATTGCAAATCCAAGTGTAAATCACTTTAAAGAAATACTGCTTGGTCAAAAAATAAAAGATGTTAGCCGTCGTGGAAAGTATATTTTATTTAATTTAACAGACATGACTTTGGTATCTCATTTAAGAATGGAAGGTAAATATTTTGTTTACAACGAAAAAACAAAAAAAACAAAACATGACCATGTAATAATATATTTTAGTGACCTTACACAAATGCATTACAATGACACACGGAAATTTGGTAAAATGTATTTGTATAAAAAAGATGAAGCATTAAAAATTTTAGCTAATGTTGGCCTTGAACCGTGGGATCGACTCTTAACCGCTAAATACTTACAAAAAAGAGCAAAAAACAAAAGAGTCAGTATAAAACAGTTTTTATTGGATCAAAGCATTATTGCTGGCATTGGTAACATTTATGTCAATGAAATTTTATTTTTAACTAAACTACATCCAGCAGTAATTGTTAATAAAGTTAGTTTAAGTAAATTTAAAGAAATTATAGAAGTGACACAAGACGTTTTAAATAAAGCAATTGAGCAAGGTGGTACAACAATTAGAAGTTATACTTCTTCACTTGGTGTGACTGGATTATTTCAGCAAAGTTTAAAAGTTCATAATTTAGCTGGTAAACCATGTCAAATTTGTAACACTTTAATAATAAAAATTACTGTGGCCCAAAGGGGGACTTATTTATGCCCAAGCTGTCAAAAAGAAGATTTGCAATAACTGGAACAATTGGTTCAGGAAAAAGTACAGTAACTAGTATTATCGCTAAAACTTATCCAAGCATTAGCGCTGATCAAATTGTTGCTGATCTTTATGATGACAAAACCTTTGCAAAAATGATCAATCAAAAATTTTTAAACAATGAAAAAGAAATAATAAACAAAGCTGATCTATCAAAAGTCATATTTGATGATGACAAAGCAAAACAAGCATTAGAAGCAATAATTCATCCATTAGTCAAAAAAAATATAATTGATTGGCTCAAAAAACAAAAAGAAATGTGCTTTGTTGAAGTACCACTGCTTTTTGAGGCAAAGTTTGATCATTTATTTGATGAGATAATTTTAGTTGTTGCAAAAGAAAAGATCATAATTAAACGTTTAAAAGAAAATCGAAATCAAAGTAGTCAAAAAACTAAAAGTATAATTGCTAAGCAAATGGATGAAGACAAAAAAATAAAAAAATCAGATTATATTATTGAAAACAATAAAGATTTAAAAACTTTAGAAAAAGAAGTAAATAAATTATTAAAACATTTGGAAAGTGGTGATTAAATGGGAATCTTGGGAAAATATAAATATGAAGTAGAAAACAATGTGTCAATGTCAAATCTTGCTTATGAATCACTAATCATGTTGTATCAGCCGCTAATAGGAGCTAATGCTGTTTCAGTTTATTTAACTTTAAACAAGATGACCTTTTTTTCTGATTATTCTTTTTTATGTGTTTATACAGGTTTGGATATAGAAATAATCGAACACGCAATTATTATGTTAGAACGTTATCGTTTAATAAAAACCTATAAAAAAATAAAAGAAAATAGTTTCATTCATGTTTTAAATGAGCCAATTTTACCTTTAGAATTTATCTCACATTATGTTTATGGACTTGAATTAAGAAGACACATTGGTAATCATAATTTTAATTTGCTAAATCAACAATACGGTTTAACACACATTGATAAAAATGATTATAATGAGATTACCGAAAAAAAATTGTTCAATGTTGCAAAATTTAATGAAAAAGATTTGCAAGACATGATAAAAAATAAAAACGGTGAAATTATTTTACCAAGTCAATTTAACTATGATCTTTTTTTAAGAGATGTCACCAATTTACAATTTCCACATGTTTTAAGAAGCAAAGAAAATTTAAACCTAATTGGCGAGTTGGCTCTATTGTATGGAATTAGTGAACAAAGAATGCAAACTTTAGTTTTTAGAAGCATTAATTATAATGATTTAAAGTTTGAAACAAGCAAACTTATCGAGCGAGTAAGGCGTGAAAAAGTAGTTATTGATGAAACTATTAATAAATATGAGCTGCCACCTGAAGCTTTTTTACAATTGTTACAAAATGGAGCAGCTGTTAGTAATTACAACAAACAATTATTAGAGCAATTAGTAGTTGATATGCTTTTAAAACCTGTTGTCGTTAATCGCTTAATTGAACACATAATGGCGACAAACAATAATCGTTTAGTAAAAAACTATGTTTTACAAGTAGCTACAACTTGGAAGTCATTTGACATTAGATCATTAGAACAGGCTGATGAATTGATTAAAAAGACAAGTTTTAAAAAACAAAAGACCAAGCAAGTAGTTAATGTCAAACGCCAACAAGAAGAAGTAGCAACCGAAAATGATTACACAGAACAAGAAAAACAAGAAATATCAAAAAGACTGAAAAGGTTTGGTGAAAAATATGGAACAAATGAGAATTAACATCGATATTAGTGAAGAAACTCAAGAAAACCGCAAAGAGCTTTTAGCTTGGCTAAAAGCAGATCAAAGAGTTATTGATTTTTTAGCTAAAAATGATTTAGATGAAGTATTTTTAAAAGCCAATGTTCAAAAGTTTAAAGATTGGATTGATGGCTTAAATGAGTGTGCTGTATGTAGTGGACTAGATGTTTGTGTTAAAAGCATCAAAGGACACTTCTTTGATTTAAAATACGATGGTATTTTGCAAAAACAGCTTACACCTTGTCGTTATCAAATTGAGTTAAATCAAAAAATGGAATATTTAAAAAATTATGAAGTAAGAGACTTTCCTGATGATTTAATTGACATAACGCTTCAAAGTATTAAATTTGAAAATGAGCCAATTAGCTATTTAGATGTTTTAACGAAAGTTTCTGAATTTATTGATAGACCAATTGGTCCTGGTTATTACATTTATGGTGATGTTGGCGTTGGAAAAACTTATCTAACAACTGCAATCACAAATGAGTTAGCTAAAAAAGGTAAAAAAATTGCCTATGTCCACGTACCTACACTGGCAAGCACTTTACGAGGCTTAATATCGCAAAGGATTTCTTTGGATGGAATTTTGTACAAATTAAAGTATGTAGATGTTTTAGTAATGGATGATATAGGGGCAGAGAGTGTCACCGATTGGTTTAGAGATGAAATTTTACTTTCAATTTTGAATTTCAGAATGGAAGCAAACAAGAGTTGTTTTTATACGAGTAATTTGTCGATTGAAGAGCTGGCTAATCATTATATGTACAATAATAAAAATGAATATAATAAATTAGCTGCGACAAGACTTTTGGAAAGAATAAAAATGACAAGTGTTCCAATTGTACTTCGTGGTGAAAACCGCAGAAATTTAGTAAAACGCTAACATTGCAAAAAGCATTCTAAATAAGGACTATAGTACACATTTTGTATACTTATTCAAGTTATTTTGATATAATATTTATCGTGGAGGCAAGGAAAATGATCAAAAAAATCGCAGTATTAACATCTGGTGGCGATGCCCCAGGTATGAATGCAACAATAAGATCGATAACGCGTTCAGCAATAGCAAGAGGAATTAAAGTTATGGGTATTAGAGACGGCTTTTTAGGCTTGATTAACGATGACATTTTTGAGTTGTATCGACCTGATGTAAGTGGAATTATTATTCGCGGAGGAACTATGCTTGGAAGTGCTAGAGTTCCAGGTTTTACAGAACGTGCTGTCCAAGACTTAGCTTTAACCAATTTAAAAAAACATAACATTGACGCACTAATTGTTATTGGTGGCGATGGTTCTTACCGTGGTGCAAGAGCTTTAACAAGTTTGGGCATTAAATGTGTAACAATACCTGGCACTATTGATAATGATATTCCCGGAACAGAAGAAACAATTGGCTTTGATACAGCTTTAAACACAGCTATTGAGGCAATTGATAAATTGAGAGATACATCTTCATCGCATCATCGCTGTTCAGTAGTTGAAGTTATGGGTAATCATTGTGGTGACTTAGCACTTTATGCAGGCATTGCAACTGGTGCTGAATTAGTTATTACACCTGAAACTGGTTATGATTTTGAGTGGACAATTGATCGCTTAAAAGAGTTAGACTTAATTAGACATAAAAGCCATGCTATTGTTGTAATTAGCGAAAAGCTTACTGATGCAGAAGATTTGGCAAAAAGCATATCTCAAAAAACATCTTTTGCTGGTCGCTCAACTGTCTTAGGTTACATTCAAAGAGGTGGCTCACCAACTGCTAAAGATCGCTTACTTGCAACAAGACTAGGTGACCACGCTGTAGCAACTTTACTTGAGGGAAAATTTAATCACTCAGTAGGTATTATTGAAGGAAAGCTAATTTCAATGCCAATTGATGAAGCTTTTGCAATGAAAAGAGAAATCAAACAAGCAATGTTTGATTTACAAAAACGTTTAGTTTAAAAAGAAAATTAATATAGGAGGAATTATGTTAAACATTAGAAAAACAAAAGTTGTAGCAACTATTGGACCTGCTACTAAATCGTACGAAATGATGGAAAAATTAGCAAAAGCTGGGGTAAATATCGCAAGATTAAACTTCTCACATGAAGACCAAGCATCTCACCTTGAAAGAATGAACACTATTAAAAAAGTAAATGCTGACATAGGAAGTAGCGTTGCTATTTTAGTTGATACAAAAGGACCTGAAATTAGATGTGGAGTTATGGAAAATGATGGCTTCCATTTAGAACAAGGCGACATTATTAAAGTATTAAAAGAAGACGTTTTAGGAAATAGTGAAAGATTTACAATTGATGTTCCTGAATTATATGAAGATGTTAAAGCTGGAAACGTTTTATTAATTGATGATGGGAAAATGCGTCTTACAATTATTGAAGCAAAAGCCGATGAATTAACGTGCCGTGTTGAAAACCCTGGAATGATCAAAACAAGAAAAGGTGTTAACGTTCCTGGAGTTAGACTTTCAATGCCATTTATTTCAGAAAAAGATGAAGCAGATATTAGATTTGCTTGTCAACAAGATGCTGAATTTCTTGCAGCTTCTTTTGTTAGAAGAAAACAAGACATCTTAGAAATTAGAGCTATTCTAGAAGATGAAGGCAAACCAAACATGCAAGTTATTCCAAAAATTGAAAACCAAGAAGGTTATGATAATTTAAGAGAAATTTTAGAAGTATCAGATGGTGTAATGGTTGCTCGTGGAGACTTAGGTGTTGAAGTTAGTTTAGAATTAGTCCCAATTTTCCAAAAGAAAATGATCGCTATTGCTAATGAAATGGGTAAACCAGTCATTACAGCAACTCACATGTTAGAGTCAATGATGGGAAATCCAAGACCAACAAGAGCTGAAGCTGGTGACGTTGCTAATGCTATTATTGATGGTTCAGATGCAGTAATGCTATCTGGGGAAAGTGCTGCTGGATTATATCCAATCGAAGCTGTCAACACAATGGTTAAAATTGCAAAAGCAATGGAAGAAATTGTTCCATATGCTGACTTACTATATAAAGCAAAAAAATCAGCATTACCAACAGTTCAAGACTCAATTGGTATAGCAGTTGCTGATACTGCCTACAACCTAGATAGTATTGATGCTATTGTTGCCTTTTCACAAAGTGGTAATACAGCAAAAAGACTTTCTAAATATCGCCCTAAAGTACCTATTCTTGCAGTGACATTTGATGAAGCTATTAGAAGAAGTTTAAATTGTCTATGGGGAGTTGAGCCAATTTATTGTGCAGAAGTCAATGATGCAAACAATGACGAAAGACTAGCTTGTGAAATTGCTAAAAAATATGGTGTAAAAGTTGGAAGAAAAATTATCATTGTTGCAGGATATCCTTCAGGTGAAGGCGCAACTAACATGATGAAAATAATTGAAGTAAAATAATAATACACCTTACAAAACTATTATAAAAGGGGGAATAACATGAAAACATATATCGGAATTGATCTTGGTGGTACTTTGGTTAGAGTTGCAAAGGTCACAGAACAAGGTGAAATTCTCTATGAAGCAAAAAGTGATTCGTATGGTCAAAAAGGACCTGAAATTGTTTTAGAAAATATTATAAAGCTAGTAAAACAAATTCCTGATTATAAAAGTTGTCAAGGTATTGGCATGGGTTTACCAGGTCCTGTAGATACAGTTAAAGGCTATATTTCAATGGCAACTAACCTGGTTGGTTTTAAAAAGTATCCAGTCGTTGCTACTTTAGAAAAAGCTTTAGGCTTAAGAGTATTTTTAGATAATGACGCTAACGTTGCTGGCCTTGCAGAAGCTGTTTTAGGTGTTGGTAAAGACTCACCAATAGTTTATTTTATAACACAATCTACCGGCATTGGTGGTGCATTAATCGTAAATAAAAAAGTGGTTTCAGGGAAAAGTGGTTATGCTGGTGAAGTTGCAAATATTATTGTTTGTGATTCATCTGAAAAAATTAATCATTTAAATCCTGGAGCTGTTGAAAATGAAGCTAGTGGCACGGCCCTTGTTAGAAGAGCAAAAGTTCTTGTTGACCCTGAAATTACGGATTCAAAAGAGTTATTTGAACTAGCAAAAGAGGGTAATGTTGCAGCTGTAGCTTTAGTTGACGATATGGCAAGAAAATTAGCGCTGATGATGTCTAATGTAGCCCATGTAGTTGACCCACATATGTTTGTTTTAAGTGGTGGCGTTACAAAATCACATGAACTATATTTTGATCAATTAATAGCATACTACAAAAGCTTTGTGCACGAGGGAATGCAAGACATTAAAATTGAAAGAGCGAGTTTGGCAGAACCAGGAATTATTGGAGCAGCAATGCTTCCATTATCTTATGGTTTATAGGAGGAAATATGGTATTTGATTTAATCGAAAATAATATATTAGAAAAATATGCTGAGCTTGCAGTTAAAGTAGGAATCAACATAAAGAAAAACCAACCCGTAGTCATAACAGCGTCTTTAGATAGTGCGAAATTTGCGAGAATGTGTGCTCAAAAAGCTTATGACAATGGAGCGAAATTTGTTCATGTCTTATGGCATGATGATGAAATGAGTAAAATAAATTTTGTTAATGCTGACATTGAAAACTTTGAAACAGTGCCAGATTATAAAGTTGCTCAATATGATTACTTTATTGAAGAAAATGTTGCTCGTCTCAATATTATTGATGATGTACCTGGCTATTTTGTTGATGTTGACTCAAATAAATTAGCGACAAATGCAAAATCTGCTGGTCAAGCATTTAAAAGATATAGAAATTATTCAATGGCAAACCATGGACAATGGACAATTGTTGCAATACCTAGTGTGGGTTGGGCAAATTTAGTTTTCCCAAATGACACTGATAAAGTTGCCATTAAAAAGTTATGGGATGCAATTTTAGCTGCAGTAAGAATTAGCGAAGATAATGATCCAATAGCTTTATGGAAAGATCACAATGATAAACTAAGTGTAAACAATGAAATCTTAAACAAACACAATTTTAAATCACTCCACTTTACAAATAGTATTGGAACAGATTTAACAGTGGGCTTAGCTGATGATCACCGTTGGGCAGGCGGTAGTGAAATTGCAGGTAATGGACAAGTATTTAACCCAAATCTACCTACTGAAGAAAATTTTACAATGCCCCATAAAGATCGCGTTGAAGGAATTGTTTATTCAACAAAACCACTTGATTATCAAGGCGTTTTAATCGATGAATTTAAATTAGAATTTAAAGATGGAAAAGTAGTTAGTGCTAGCGCAAAAACTAATGAAGAAAAATTAATCGAATTGTTAAACAATGATGAAGGATCAAGAAGTATAGGTGAAGTAGCTTTATTGCCACATAACTCACCAATTCAAAATAGTGGAATTTTATTCTACAATACACTTTTTGATGAAAATGCATCTTGTCATTTAGCTTTAGGTGCAGCTTATCCTATGAATATTAATGGTGGCACATCTATGAGTGAAGAAAAACTTAAAGAACATGGATTTAACTCATCTTTAGTTCACGTTGATTTTATGTTTGGTAGTGCAGATATGAAAATTGATGGATTAAAACAAGATGGTTCAATTGTTGCTGTATTTGAAAACGGGAATTTTGTAATTTAATAAATTATGTACTACACTTCAATGCTGTAGTACTTTTTTATAAATTTATATTAGAAATTAGGATGATTCATTATCGAAAATAATGATTATATTTTAAAAGTCAACGATGATAATAGTGTAATTACTGTTAGAGATGTCCAAGATATTTTATTAAAAATTATGATTGAATTTGATCAAATTTGCAATAAATATAACTTGGATTATGCTTTAGCTTTTGGTAGTATGTTGGGTGCTGTTAGACATAATGGCTTTATCCCTTGGGATGATGATATCGATATTTTAATGACACGACAAGCGTATTTTAAACTCGTAGAAATATTAAAGATTGAGTTAAAGCCACCATTTTATTTTCATTGTTTTGAAGTTGATGATAAATATAATTCAACAATTCCAAATATGAAAATAAAAATTGAAAACACATATGTCATTGAGAAAAACACATTAATTAAAAACCGTTTAAAAGGTGACGGTATTTTTATCGATATTTTTGTTTTTGACTCAGTGTCATCAAATAAATTAGTGCATTTATTTCATAAAACAAATGCAGCTTTAATTATGCCTTGGATTATATTTTTAGATTTCTTTAACGTAAAATCTAACTTTTTTAATAAATTATTATACAAATATAGTTTATGGTATGCAACTAGAAACGAAAAAAGCGCCTATGCATTTCAAAGTTTAAGTTGGGTTTATAATAATTGGACTAGTCGTTTAAAGAAAACAGATATGTTTCCAAGTATCCCATGGGATTTTGAAGGCTATAAGTTTAGAATTGCTAATAATTATGATAAGGTATTAAAAGAGACTTATGGAGACTATAAAAAGCTTCCAAGTGCAAAGGCACAAAGCCCCAAGCATATTAAAGATATTAAAATTAACATAAAGTAAAAATCACAAATAGAAAGGGTGTTTATTTTGAGTATTATTTTAGCAGTTAACTCTGGAAGTTCCTCACTGAAGTTTCAGCTGTTTCACATGCCCCAAGAAAATGTAATTGTTTCTGGGCAAATTGAGCGAATTGGTTTTTCTGATGCAATTTTTACAATGAAAGCTAATGGCGAAAAGTTTCAAAAGACATTAGACATTAAAGATCATAAAATGGCGGTTAATGTTTTATTGGAGAATTTATCTAAAAAAGGATTTATAGATAATATAGATGATATAGCAGGGGTGGGGCATCGAGTTGTCCATGGGGGAGAACTATATTCCAAATCAGTATTAATTAATGATGATGTAATTCATAACATTGAAATGCTAAGCCGTTTGGCACCACTGCACAATCCGGTAAATTTAGTTGGTATTTTAGCTTTTTCAGCCAAACTTCCAAATGCAAAACAAGTAGCTGTTTTTGATACAGCATTTCATCAAACGATGAAACCTTGTACCTATCTTTATCCTTTACCTTATGAATATTATCAAAAGCATAAAATTAGAAAATATGGCTTTCATGGAACATCGCATTTTTATGTTTCGCGTAAAGTTGCTGAATTAATGAAAAAAAATGTAATGGACTTAAATATTATTTCAATTCATCTTGGTGGTGGAGCATCTATCACTGCAATAAAAGATGGCAAGTCAGTTAATACATCAATGGGCTTTACACCTTTAGCAGGAATTATGATGGGAACTAGGACTGGTGATGTTGATCCAGCAATCTTGCCATTTATTATGCAAGCTGAACATTTGACTTCAAATGAAGTTTTAGATATTTTTAATAATAAATCAGGAATGTATGGAGTTAGTGGCATTTCAAGTGATGCTAGAGACATATTAGAGGCTGCAGCTGCTGGTAATCAAAGAGCTAAATTAACCCTACAAATGTATAGTAATCGTATTTCAGAAGTAATTGGATCTTACTATGTTAGATTAAAACAAGTAGATGCAATTGTCTTTACAGGTGGAATTGGTGAAAATGCAGTTAGTATGCGTGCTGATATCTTAAATGAAATTGGCCAGCCTTTAGGGTTGAAAATTGATGATCAATTAAATTTAGAAACAATTGGCCAAAATCGTAAAATTAGCTTGCCTGATAGTAAAAGTGAAGTTTGGATAATCCAAACAGATGAAGAATTAGTTATAGCTAGAGATACAAATATGTTTTTAAGTGAATAAATTATTTTAATATGGTATAATTATGTTAATAAATGAAAAGATAAGAGTAAGTTTTATTCAATTTAGAGAGAGAAGTGGTAGGTGAAAACTTCTTGCGAAAATACTTACTTACTACTTTTTTTAAAGATGATAGGAAATGATCATCCGTATTACTTGCGTTAAAAGTATCGAGAGCACATTTATTGTGAACTAAGGTGGTAACGCGACAACTCGTCCTTTTTGGAGGAGTTTTTTTATTGAAAGAGAGTGAATTTATGATAAATATATTAAATGATCCAGATTTAGCTCGCCTAAATCATAGTGCTGCGCATGTAATGGCGCAAGCAATTAAACGTTTGTACCCACAAGCAAACTTTTGGGTAGGACCAGTTATTACTTCAGGTTTTTACTATGACATTGATTTATATGGAGATGTAATTAGTGAAGCTGACTTAGAAAAAATTGAAAAGGAAATGAAAAAGATTTCCAAAGATGGAAAAAGAATTACAAGAGCCGAACTATCAAAAGCTGAGGCTTTAGAATTATTTGTTAATGATCCATATAAAATCGACTTGATTAATGACTTAGATGCAGATGAAATAATTTCAACTTATAAACAAGGTGAATTTATTGATTTATGTCGTGGTCCACATGTTGATACGGTTAAAGAAGTTAAACACTTTAAACTTTTAAAAGTTTCTGGAGCCTACTTTAAAGGTGACTCACAAAACAAACAATTACAAAGAGTATATGGTATTGCCTTTAGAAATGAAGAAGACTTGGCCCAACACTTACACATGTTAGAAGAAGCTGGCAAACGTGACCATAAAAAATTAGGTCGAGAACTCAATTTATTTATGATGAGTGACTATGCAGTTGGCCATCCATTCTTTTTAAACAATGGCATGATTTTAAGAAATGAATTAGAAAAGTTTTGGTATGAAGAACACACAAAACAAAACTATGAATTTATTAAAACACCAGTTATGTTGAGCCAAGAGTTGTGGGAAAAATCAGGACACTGGGCAAACTACAAAGACAACATGTATACAACTACAGTTGATGATCAAACTTATGCCATCAAACCAATGAACTGCCCAGGTGGTATGTTGGTTTATAAAAACGATATGCACTCTTACCGCGACTTTCCTCTAAGAGTAGGAGAGTTAGGTCACGTACATCGTTATGAAGCTAGTGGGGCTTTAAATGGCTTGTTTAGAGTTAGAAGTTTTACTCAAGACGATGCTCACATTTTTATGACAAAAAGCCAAATAGAATCTGAAACAATTGAATTAATGGAATTGATTGATAAAATATATTCTGCTTTCAACTTTGAATATCGTATTGAATTATCAACTAGACCCAAAAAAAATTACATTGGTGAAGTCGCTGATTGGGATGAATCAGAAAGAATATTAGAAGAAGTTATTAAAAAAACTGGTAGAAAATATCAAATCAATGAAGGTGATGGAGCATTTTATGGTCCAAAAATTGACTTTCAAATCAAAGATTCACTTGGACGTGAGTGGCAATGTGGAACAATTCAATTAGATATGAACTTACCTGAAAGATTTGATTTAACATACATTGATGACCATGGTGAAAAAATTAGGCCAATTATGCTACACCGCGCTATTTTTGGTTCAATGGAAAGATTTATTGGAATTTTAATTGAACACTATGCTGGAGCCTTTCCACTATGGTTAGCACCAAAACAAATTGAAATTATCCCGGTGAATAATGAATTTCACTTAGAATATAGTGAAACAATTAAAAATGAATTAACACAATTAGGCTATAGAGTAAGTATTGACCATCGTGATGAAAAATTAGGCTATCGTTTAAGAGAAGCCCAAATCAAAAAAGTGCCAGTTCAACTAATCATTGGTGATGATGAAGTCGCTAATAATACTATTAACGTTCGAAGATATGGTTCACGCGATCAAAAAGCATTTAGTCTTAATGATTATGTAGAGATACTTCAAGATGAATTAGTCAATAAAAAATAACATCAAAGGCCAATATTTAATATTTTGGCCTTTTTTAAATCTAAATGAGTTAGGAGAAAAATCACATGGAAATAAATGAGCGCGTAATCAATTTTTTAAATAATGATTTACCTTTTAAAAACACACAAATAAAAGCAGTTATCGCTTTAATAGATGATAAAAATACGATTCCCTTTATTGCAAGATATCGAAAAGAAATGACTGAAAATTTAGATGAAGTTGAAATAAAATTAATCGTTGACAAATACAATTACATATTAAAATTAGAAGAGAAAAAAGAAGAAATAATTCGTTTAATTAGTGAACAAGATAAAATGACTCCAAAACTTTTAAACCAAATTAACCTGGCAGATCGCTTGCAAACTTTAGATGACTTATACCGTCCATTTAGACAAAAACGACGCACCTTAGCTGCTATTGCTAAAGAAGCAGGATTAGAACCTTTAGCCTTGCTCATAATGCAACAAGCAGATGATTTAAATATTGAAAAGCAAGCACTAAAGTATATTAATATTGCAGCAAAGCTTGAAACAATTGAAGATGTTTTAGCTGGCGTTCATGAAATCATTGCAGAATTGATTAGTGACAACCCAGATTTGAGAGGTTTTTTTAGAAAATACACTTTTAATAATGCCATAATGGAAACAAAATTAAAAGCTGACGGCAAAGATGAGCGTAAAGTTTATGAAATGTATTATAACTATAGTGAAAAAGTTAATAAATTAGTCTCTCATAGAATCCTTGCGATAAATAGAGCAGAAAAAGAAGATGTTTTGAAAGTCGACATTGTTAATAATTTAGATGAAGTCCACAACTTTTTAAAAAATCAAATTATAACTAATAGAAATAGTCCGGCTTTTGCATTAATTGAAGCTGGCTACATTGATGCATACAAACGCTTTATCGCCCCTTCAATTGAGCGAGAAATTAGAAATGAGCTAAGTGATAATGCTCAAGAGCAAGCAGTAAAAGTATTTAGTGAAAATCTTTATAACTTACTTCTACAAGCACCAATTAAAGACAAAGTAGTAATGGGCTTTGACCCAGCTTTTAGAACTGGCTGTAAATTAGCAATCGTTGATGAGAGTGGTAAGTTATTAAAAATTGCCGTGATCTTTCCTCATGCATCTAGTCCAGATAATCAAAAAAGTGCAGCTAAAAGTTTTATTGAAATGGTCGATAAATATAAAGTTGATTTAATTGCAATTGGTAATGGAACTGCAAGTCGTGAATCAGAACTTTTTGTTGCTCAAAATATCAAGCAAGTTAAGCATTTAGTTAACTACATAATTGTTAATGAAGCTGGTGCTTCAGTATATAGTGCTAGCAAATTAGCACGACAAGAATTTCCTGACCTACAAGTTGAAGAACGGTCCGCTGTTTCAATTGCTAGGCGTATTCAAGATCCTTTAGCCGAGCTAGTCAAAGTTGATCCTAAATCAATAGGGGTTGGTCAATATCAGCATGACATTTCAGAAAAAATTTTAGATGACCAGCTGACTTTTGTTGTTGAAAATGCGGTTAACCAAGTAGGCGTTGATATTAATAGTGCTAGTTTTAAATTGCTTGAGTATATATCAGGTTTAAATAAAACAGTTGCAGCCAACATTATTGAATATCGAGAGCAAAATAAAGGTTTTACAAATCGTAATGATTTAAAAAAAGTTCCAAGACTTGGTCCAAAATCATTTGAACAAGCCATTGGTTTTATTAGAATCTTTAATGGAAGCAATATTTTAGATGCTACAAAAATTCATCCAGAATCATATAAGGTAACAAATCAACTTGTTAAAGCATTGAAAATTGATTTAAAGACTTTGGGGAGTATTGAAAACAACAATAAACTGCAACATTTAGACTTAAATAGTTTAAGTGAGCAGTATGATGTCGGTATTGAAACATTAAAAGATATTATTGATGCTTTAAAAGAGCCACTTCGTGATGTTAGAAGTGATATTTCTTCGCCAGTATTAAGATCTGATGTTTTGACAATTAAAGATCTTAAAAAAGGTTTGCAGCTAGCTGGTACAGTTAGAAACGTTGTTGATTTTGGTGTTTTTGTTGACATTGGTTTAGACAATGATGGACTTGTCCACATTTCTCAAATTAGCAATAAATTTATCAAACATCCTAGTGAAGTTTTAAAAGTTGGTGAACAAATCAAAGTCAGTGTATTAGATTTTGATGTAGATAAGGGACGTGTTCAACTAACAATGATTCAATAAATCAATAAGTAATGAAAAAAGGCTAGCTATCATTTTGATAGTTAGCCTTTTAATTTTTACAGTGTTAAATGTTTTTGAATCTCTTCTAAAATCTTGTTAGTTTCAATGTCTTGTTTATCACTTTGACTTCTTAATTTAAATTCTAGCAAACCATCTTGTAAACCTTTGCCAATAGTGATTCTTATTGGGATACCTATTAGGTCCATATCATTAAATTTAACGCCTGCACGCTCATTACGGTCATCTAAAATGCTATCAATACCTAATGCTGCTAATTGTTTGTATAATGTTTCAGCATAAGTCATGGCTTCTTCATTTTTAGTTGAAATAACGACAATTCCAACTTTATATGGGGCAATTGCAATTGGTAAATTCAAACCGTTTTCATCATAATGCTTTTCAGCAATGGCAGCTAGTGTTCTGCCAATTCCAATTCCATAACTTCCCATAACAACAGGTTGTAATTTATTGTCAGCATCTGAATAATGTAGATCAAAGGCTTCTGAATAAGTTGTGCCTAATTTAAAGATGTTTCCAACTTCAATAGCTGGATAAAACTTTAATTGACTATGACAATTTGGACAACTATCTGTTTCATTAATATCTCTTAAGTCATAAAATGCTTCAATATCTAGATCTTTTAAATTAACATTAATTGTATGGTGATCATCTTTATTAGCTCCAATTACAAAGTTTTTCATATTTTTTACTGATTGATCGGCAATTGTTTTAATGTTTAAGCCAACTGGTCCAATAAAACCAATCTTTGAATTTACTAATTCAGCAATTTCTTCCGCTTCAGCAGGTAAAACATCACTATTTAGAATAGTTGATAGTTTGCTTTCATTTAAATCATGGCTACCATTTAAAGCCACTGCAACTAAACCACCATCATATTTGTAAATTAGTGTTTTTAACAAACGCTCTTTTGTTACTTTTAAAAAAGTTGCAACATCTTCAATTGTTGTTGTATTTGGAGTGTGTACTTCTAACATTTCACTATTTTCTGTTTCACTTGTAAATTCAAAGTTAACCGGCATAGTTTTTGCAACTTCATGGTTGCTAGCGAAATCACAGTTTTCACAAATAACAATTGTATCTTCACCAATTGGGGCAATTGCTTGATATTCTTCAGAAAGTTGGCCACCCATAATACCAGTATCTGCTGTAACGATGTGATAATCCAATTGAAGTTGATCAAAGATATTTTTATAAGCTTGGCGCATTTTTTGATATGATATTTCACAGCCTTCATCGTTAACATCAAAAGTATAAGCATCTTTCATAATGAATTCACGAACTCTAATTAAACCATAGCGAGCTCTTGTTTCATCACGATACTTGGTTTGAAACTGATATAAACTAAATGGTAAATCCTTATAAGATCTAATGCCACTTTTACCAACGATTGAAAATAATTCTTCATGAGTAGGGGCAAGCGCAAATTTTCTTTTAAAACGATCAGATAGGGTATACATACTATCACCAATAATTTTGTCGCGACCACTTTGCTCAAAAACATCAATTGGAACTAAAGCCGGCATTAACATTTCTTGTGAATCAATTTTATTCATTTCTTTTTGAATAATGGCTTCAATGTTTTTGATTGTTTTAAAACCTAAAGGCAACATTATATAAATACCAGCTGAACTTCGCTTTATGTAGCCAGCTCTGGTTAATAAATTACTACTTATTGAATCCTCATCTTTTAAATCTTCTCTTAGAGTATAAAAGAAACTATCTTTTAAACGCATAAAATCCCTACTTTCTACTCTAAATACTACCATTAAATCTAATAATAAACAATATTATAATGCTTTATTGGCACTCTTGAACAAGTGTTGTATAATAAGGTTATCTGGAGGGGTTTTATGCGCAAAATTTTAATTCCAACATTTATTATAGTAATGACGCTTTTATTTTCACCAGCTCTATTGGCAAATGAAGAGCGCTTTGCTAATACGATAAAAAAAGAAAATTTTGAATTACAACTTACAGTTTCCAACTTATTAAAAAATGATTTAAAAAAAGAAATAAATAATCGCTTAGGAAGTCGAGATATAAATGATGTTGAAAAAATAATTGTCAGTAGTGGAGAAGTTAGTAATGCTGATTTAAACTTTATTAAAGAAAGTTTAATTAATTTGAAAACTTTAGATTTAAGTGGCGCTAATTTTAATGAAAATGAAATGAAAGTCACCTTTAATGAAACTAGTTTAATCAAAGAGTTTTTGTTTCCACAAAGTAAAGATGGATATAAATTAGCTGACAATTTTTTTAAAGACAATAAAGCATTAATCAAAGTAGATTTAAATGGAGTGAATTCTTTAGGTGAAAACATTTTTGAAAATACTTTAAAACTTAGAAACATTGATTTATCAAATGTGAAAAGTTTTGGTGATAACGGTTTTAAAAATAGCAAAATAGAATCAATCATTTTTGCAAAAAGCTATGATTTGCCAGATTATTTTTTCCAAGGAACAAAATTTTTAACAACAATAGATATTAGTGGGGCTAAAACGATTGGTAAAGGGGTCTTTTATAACAGCAGTGTTGAGTTTGTTAAAATGCCAAGAAGTTATGCTTTAGAAGGTTACACGTTTGCTAAGACATCTAAACTAGCTAGTATTGATGTATCAGGAGCAGTTCGTCTTGGTGAGGGTGACTTTATGGATAGCGCTATTGAGCAAGTAGTTTTACCAATAAATTATAATTTGCCAAATTACTATTTTATGAAGACAAGATCTTTAAAAAAGATTGACATTTCAAATGCCAACAATATTGGGGCTGGAGTCTTTGCATTTTCAAACATTGAAAACATTATATTTCCAAAACAATTTATGTTGGCTGAAGGTTTGTTACAATATACAGAAAAATTAGAGCAAATTGATGTAAGTGGGGCTACAACTTTTAATGAAGCAGTATTTGCCGGCTCTAATTTAGAGAAAATAATTTTGCCAGAAAGATTTGAAGTGACAAATGCAATGTTTGGTTTTATGGAAAATTTGATGTCTATTGATTTAAATGGAGCACAATTTATTGCTTCCAATGCATTTGTAAAAAAAGGTAGTAACTATGACTATTATCGCAAGTTTTTTGATGGTAATGATTTGGTGTCAAATATTAATACAGGAGTTGAAACTATCATTTTAGGTGGTAGTGTTCCATCAATTGCTGCAAATAGCTTTGCAAATTTAAATAATAAACCACCAATTGTTTTGCTTCCAAAGTCAAAAGAATGGGATGGTTTAGCAAATAATTTAATTAGTAAAGAAAATGAAATTAAAACGCTTTTAAGATATGATTCTTATACTTATCATGATTTAATGATTTCAAAAAACACTTCAGTTCAAATTGGGTTTTTAAATCCTGGCGTTATTAATAAGGATGATGAAAGTTTAAATGTTAAATATCAGTGGTATTTTAATGATAAGTCTATTGTTAATGGCAACCAGTCTACATTTACAGTCGATAATTTTAGTGTAAATGATGAGGGTAGTTATCACTTAGAAATTAGTGTCAAAGGCTTAACTTATCGATTATTCAATATTAGCCTTGAGGCCAATGAATTAGCAATAAATAGTAATACATTGCATAAAGGTTTCTTTTTAAATGAAAAAGTTAATGAAGAAAATGTAAGTGTTCTCTATGTTAAAGATGAAATCAAAAGACCTGTAAGCAGTGATGAGTTAGAATATGTTTATGACTTTAGCGAAATTGGCAACAGTAGTATTAAAGTTATATACACAAAAGATGATTTAAGTGTTGTTGCTGATTATCCAGTTAAAGTTGCTAATACTCTCACTGAAAAAATTAAACTTAAAAAAAATAAAAGTTTTGTTTATGATCCAATGATAGATAGTTTTGAATTTATCTTATCAGCTAGTCAAAAGGATTTCTTTGAAATAAATCTAGATGAAGAGACAAGTGAGATTACTATAATTGCTAAGGAAAAGTATAAAGGAGAAATAGACTATAAGTTTAATGAACGTATTGGACAAATTCAAATTGAAATTACTTACAATTTCTTTTGGCTATGGATATCTTTAGCTGTCTTATTAATAACATCTTTGGCAATAATTATCTATTTAAGGCAAACACGTGGTATGTTTAAAATTAAAAAAAATAAAATGGCTAAACAATAACAAATATAAAAGGTCACTCAATGAGTGACCATTACTATAGATATTTATTTAGTTAAACGCGTTCTTCTAATTGAGCTGCATTGTTAAGCATAATTGCTGAATTAGAAAAAGATCTAGATGCAAAGTATTTTATAAATGTCAAAATCAATGTAAAGCTTGTATTAAACGTTGGGTTTAAAAATAGTGAAAGAAAGTTTAGTAATATAGTAATTGGGAAAAAACTTGTAAATAAGATTAATAATAAAAAGCCTACAAAAATTGCATCTACAACAATAATAATTGAATAACTCTTTTTAACCTTATTTTTTAGATTAATTAATTCATAATGAGCCAACTTACTCATTAAATAGTTAAGTGATGCTTTTAAAACAACAATTGATAAAGCCAAAACTACAACGTTAATAAAGATTGAAACATAAGGTAGTAGTGCACTAGGTTGATAAAGGGCGAAAATTGTTAAAATTCCTCTAATTAAGGCTAAGCCTGCTAAAGTCTGTGTCATTAGTTGTAATTTTAGATCTTTTTCTTTAATACTAAAGTCTCTAATCATTAATAAGCCCTTTAAAGATAATAAAGTGAAAAGAATTGAACTGCTATTTAAAGCCCAAAAGGCCATTCCACTTGCTAAATTTGTGTATTTGTTTCGATTTTTCATAACATCCTCCAATACTCTTATGATTATAGCATAAAGGTAGTGATTTTATTGTCTAAATAAGTTATAATAACAAGGTCTTAAAAAGCAAGTCACTTTGGCTAAATCAAACTTTAATAGTTTTGACAAGTTAGTGTGGTTGTGCTATACTTATAAAGTAAATAAATTAGTAGAAAGAAGAATGCACTTCTCACCTGATAGCCGAAGGCTTTAGGTAATAGCTACATAACAACAAATTTTTTAGTGTTATTTAGTGAGTGCTTTAATACTCACTTTTTTATTTGACTACATTATAGGAGGTGTATGATTATTTCAAACAGAAAAAAAGTTAAAGGGGATTTAATTAACGAAAAGATTCCTTTTAAAGAAATGATGGTAATAAGTGTTGATGGTGAAAAATTAGGTGTTTTAAGTAGGAGTGCAGCATTAGAGGAAGCCGAAAAACTTGGGCTCGATTTATTAGTTGTATCACCAAATTCCAATCCAGTTGTTGCAAGAATCTTAGATCATGGTAAACATAAGTATGAGCAACAAAAAAGAGCTCGTGAACAAAGAAAAAATCAAGTTGTTCAAGAACTTAAATCAACGAGACTTTCACCTGTAATTGATGTCGGCGACTTTGACACAAAGGTAAGACAAGCAATTGGCTGGTTACAAGATGGTAATAAAGTAAAACTCGATATGAGATTTAGAGGACGTCGTATTACTAGACAATCAGTAGGCCGTGAGATTATGGATGATTTCATAGTAGCAGTAGCCGAACACGGAGAAGCAGCTGGTAGACCACGTTTGGATGGTTACACTATGTCAGTAGTTATCAACCCTAAGAAATAGAAAGAGGAATATGCAATGGCAAAAAACAAAATGAAAACAAGAAGTTCTGTAGCTAAACGTTTTAAGAAAACAGGCTCAGGAAAATTGAAAAGAGCGCAAGGCTTCAGATCACACAAGGCAAGTCATAAAACTCAAAAACAAAAAAGACAATTAAGAAAATCTGCATTGGTTCACCCATCAGATCAAAAGCGTATTGAATCGCTTTTACAAAATTAGTTAGAAGAAGGAGGAGAACACAATGGCAAGAGTAAAAGGTAATGTAGTAAGTCGTGCCCGTAAAAAGAAAAGGTTAAAATTAGCCAAGGGGTACTTTGGTTCAAAACATAGATTATATAGAACTGCAAACGAACAAGTTATGCGTTCACAAAGATATGCATACGAAGGTAGAAAACAATTAAAGCGTCAAATGAGAAAAATGTGGATTACAAGAATTAATGCTGCTGCAAGATTAAATGGCACATCATATTCACTATTAACTCACGGATTAAGACTAGCAGACGTTCAAATTAACCGTAAAATGCTTTCTGAAATGGCAATTCATGACCCAGCAGGGTTTAGCCAATTGGTAGAAATTGCTAATCAAGCATTAGAAAACAAAGCAAATACACCAAAACCAGCTGTAAAAGCTGTTGAAGAAGTAAAAGTTGCTAAAGAAGTAAAAGAAGTTAAAGAAGCAAAAGAAGTTAAAGAAGTAAAAGAAGTTAAAGAAGTCAAAGAAGTAAAAGAAGAAACAACTAAAGAAGTTGAAGCTGATTTATCTTCATATGGTAATACATGGTCAGAAGTAGTAGAAAATATTATTGAAAAACATGTAGGAGCAAACTTTACAATGGATGATGTTTTAGAACATCAAGAAATTGCTGCTCAAATTTATCCAAAAAACAACAGTGTTGAAGCTACTATTAAACGTAATGTTACTGGCTTGGTAAAAGATGGTAAAATCGTTGAAGTTTCTGAAGATACTTTTAAAAAAATATAACAAACAACATTTAAAAAGATCAAGACTTTCTGTTTTGATCTTTTTTTTGGATATTTATTTTTTATTTCGAAGAGTGTAAACAACTATTTCGGCTGGTGCAAAGATTCTAACATCAACTTCTTTGGTTCCAAGTCCATTTGTAACATAAAGATTTATTGATCCAATGTTATATAAACCTGAATAGTAATCCTCGGCTAATTCTTCATTGTAAATTTGACCAAGTAAAGGAATATTAATTTGACCACCACGACTATGACCAGCTACTATTAAATCAGTTTGTTTTTGAGGCAAAAGCTTGCCGGTATCAGGGGTGTGTAAAATTGTAAGAGTAAACTGGTCAGAACTGACATTTTCATATGCTTTTTTTATGTCATCTTTTTTATTTAATGGACTGTCAATTCCAACAAGTTGTATTGTATTTTTTGTGCCTTTACTAATTTTTACCATTGAGTTTCTTATTATTTCAAAGTTTGACTCAAAAAGTATTTCATTGACTATTGCTTCCACGTTTTCATTGTAATAATCATTTTCGCCAAGAACTGCAAATTTACCATATTTAGCCTTGATGCTGCTTAATTGTTTTAAGATATCTTCTAACACTTTATCATCTATATTATCTATATTTTTCTCATCAAATAAATCACCTAAAAAAATAACAATATCTGGATTAATTGTTTCAATTTTCTTTAAAACATTGTCAAAACGTTCTTTATCCATGAAATTATTGTAATAAATATCACTAATAAATGCTATTTGCAAACCGTCAAGATCAGGATGAATTTTTTGACTTTCCAAGTAGCGATAATTTAATTTAATGCGTGATGGAGCATAGTTAAAGCCATCATAAATAATTAAAGAAATTGTTAATAAAATCGATAGAATCACAAGCGCAATCATAATTTTGCTCTTTTTCATACAACACCTCTAACTGATTTTAGCATATTTTCACTAAAAACAAATAAAAATTGAAAATAGTCACTTCTTCTAGTTAAAAAGGCAAATTAATTGACAAAGTCGATTAAAAAAGTATGGATATTGTGATATAATGTGTAAACGGAAGGGGATGAATTAAATGTCTTTAATTTTTGCAAATTTACGTAAACATATTGAAGGTCATAAGTACTTAACAGACCACATTGAAGTTTCAAAATTAAATAACATAGACATAGTATATATTCCACTAGCTAATGGAAATAGTACAAATTTTGATGTACTAGTCAAAGCAGGAGAGCTAGTGAAAGTAGGGACTAATGTTGGTGTTAGAAACGATGGTTTAGTAGTACCAGTGTTTTCAAGTGTTTCAGGTGTAGTAAAAGAAATTATCAAGATGTCACATCCATTAGGCATGGTTGATCACGTTGTGATTGAAAATGACCATAAGTATGAAAAAGAAGATTTAGAAACAATTGACTATAAAACAGCAAGTATAGAGCAGTTAGTCCAATTTACAATGAATAAAGGAATTGTGGGTTGTGGTGGAGCTGGCTTTCCAACTTATGTTAAATATAGAGGGGTAGAAGGAATTAGCAAAGTAATAATTAACGCTGTTGAGTGTGAACCATACATAACAGCTGATTATAAAGAAATTGATGCTAATGTCGAATATTTAATGATAGGGGCTCTAGCTATGAAAAAAATGGCTAAAGCTGAAGAAGTTGTAATAGCGATTAAGAAAAACAAAAAAGAATTAATTGCAAAAATGCAAATGGCTGCAACTGATCCAAGCATTAAAATTAGTGTTGTACCAGATGAGTATCCAATGGGTTGGGAAAGATCATTAATTAGATATTTATATAAAAAAGAATATGAATCGCTACCATCAGAAATTGGCTTGGTTGTAAATAACTCAACTACTGCAATACAGTTAGCGATCGCAATGGAAACTGGAATGCCAATTGTTGATAAAATTGTAACGGTAAGTGGTAATGCAATAAATTCTCCACAAAACATTTCAGTAAGAGTTGGAACTCAAGTAAAAGAGTTACTAAAAGCAGCTGGAAATAGTGAAGAAGAAGATGTTTTATTAATTAATGGTGGCCCAATGATGGGTAGTACTATGGATAATGCTGACTATGTAATTTCACCATATAGTAATGCTGTAACATTACTAAAACCAGAACCAGTCAATTCAATTGCTTGTTTGAGATGTGGAGCTTGTTCGGATTATTGTCCAGCAGGATTACAACCAGTTAGAATTAATGAAGCTTTCAAAGCAAGAGACTTTGATGAATTAAAAAGACTTGGTGCAGATAAGTGTATCGAATGTGGACTATGTTCATTTGTTTGTCCATCAAAAATTGAGGTTACTCAAGGCGTAGTTACTGCAAAACGCGTTGTAGCAGGATTAAATAGGAAAAAGTAGGAGGAATATTGTGAATTTTATTACAAGGAAAAGTCCAAATTACCGACAAAAACAATCAACATTGAGAATTATGACAGAATTATCAATTGGATTGCTAGTAGTTGCTTTGGCATCAGTCTACTACTATTCAACCAAGGTTGATATATCAGTTGGACTTAGAGTTCTAGCTGTTGTAGCAACCGCTGTATTAGTAAATATAGCGCTTGAAGTAGCTTTTGGACTATACAAGAAAAAAAGTGTAAAAGATGTATTTTTTACGGAATTTCCATGGGTAACAGGCTTAATTTTTGCCCTAGCAATTCCAGTTACGACAAATCTATATGTTGTCGGTATGTCAACGGCAATCGGAGTACTTTTTGGAAAAGTAATCTTTGGTGGTTTTGGTCATAACGTTTTCAATCCAGCCGGAGTAGCAAGAGCAATCGTTTTCTCTAGCTTTAGCCGTCCAGTTGTTGAATCAGTAGTAAAAATGAATGATGTGTTTACAAATGCAACGCCAGCCAACTTAATGGCTTCATTTAGCTGGCTACCATCAGCAGCTACTTTTGACTCAAAAGCATTTGCTCATTTGGGTTTAAAGGAAATGTTATTGGGAGATCACTTTGGAGCAATTGGAGAAACCTTTGCTTTAGTTATCCTAATAGTTGGTGTTGTTTTAGCAATTAGAAAAGTTCTTGATTGGAGAATGCCATTTATTTATATTACAACTCTATTTATCGCTTCAGGCATTATTGGAATGGTAAATGGCTTAGGTCTTTGGTATCCTTTGGCATTTGTTATGTCAGGTGGAGCACTATATGGAGCAGTCTTTATGATTACTGACCCAGTAACTTGTCCAACGCAAAAAACGGGTAGAGTTATCTTTGCAATGGGTGCTGCAGTTATAACAATTTTAATTAGATACAAAGCAAATTATCCTGAAGGTGTTGTATTCTCAATTTTAATTATGAATATGTTAACACCAGTAATTGAAGATTTCTTTAATGGTGTTCAAACTAAAATGCGTAAACGCTATTTAGTTAGCTTTTTATCAATGATTGCAATTGCTGGTCTAAGTGTTACTTGGATTGCAGCATCAACAGATAAAGTTGAACCAACTTTAGAACTTGGCGCAACAACAGTTATGGCTAATGAAAAAGTCGAGAAGTATGCAGCCAATGTTATTAGTAGTGATAAAAAAGATGGAAACACAATCTTTACTGTAGCCGCAGAAGGCTATGGATTAAAAGATTCTGAATATCCAAATCCAGCTTACAAAGAAAACATTTTTGAAGTCACAGTTGATAGTAGTAATAAAGTGGTTTTAATTACTATGACACAATTTGGAGATACAAAGGGCTTTGGAGACTTGGTCGATGATGATTTATACTTTGAAAGATTCATTGGAAAAGATTTATTAAATAGTGGTGAAGAATATGACACTATGTCAAATGCAACTTTAACTAGTTATTCATTAATTAGTGCTTTAAATGCAGTTGCACAACAACTAGGGAAGTAGGAGGAAAAAATGAAAAGAGCATTATATTTAGCATTGTTTCTTGCATTAACCGCAGCATTAGCTGGGGGAGTCCTTTCTTTGGTTAATGATGTAACAAAAGATACAATTGCAGCAGCACAAATAGAAAAAGAGCGAGTAAACTTAATTAAAATTTATCCAAATGGAGAATTTATTCAAAAAACCGAAGAAGTTGCAGATATTGATGGTTTAGAAGATTTATTTGAAGTTGTTGGTCAAGGTTATGTTTATAAAATTATTTCAAGAGGATATGGTGGCGACATTACTTACTTGGTAGGTTTAAATGAAGAAGCCATAATCCAAGGAATCGCTATTATTAATCACACTGAAACACCAGGTTTTGGTGATGTAATAGAAAAAGAGCCATATGCAAAAATGTTAACTGGAAAATCAGCAACAGGGGCCCTTGATGTTTCATCAGGTGCAACAGTTTCATCAAATGCAATAAATCGCGGAATTTTAATCGCAGCAGAGCATTTAAGCGGTGGCGAAATTGTAATAGAAAAACCAGAGCCAACTTTAGGTAGTAAAGTTACAATTAGTAGTGAAAAAATGGATAAGTATGCATCAGTCATTGATTCAAAAGAAGAAAAAGATGGCAAAGTAATTTATACAGTTTCGAGTGAAGGTTATGGTTTAAAAGATGCAGAGTATCCAAGTAAAGATTATAAGGAAAATGTATTTGAAATTACAATTGATTCAAATAGCAAAGAAATTGTTGAAATTAAGATGGTTGAATTTGGAGACACAGTTGGTTTTGGTGACAATGTTGATAATCCAAAATACTTTGAATTATTTACAGGGCTTAATTCAACTGATCAAGAAGTAGATACAGTCTCAAATGCAACGATTACTAGTTATTCATTAATCAGTGCAATTAAAGCAGTTTTAGAAGATATTCAGTAGAGGAGGAATAGGATGTTTAAAAATTTAAAAGAGGGACTAATAAAAAGTAATCCTGTATTCTCACTATTTTTAGGATTATGTTCAGTTCTTGCAGTTTCTACAACTTTAGATAATGCAATTGGAATGAGCGTTGGTGTTTTATTTGTACTTTTATTAAGTAATATAATTGTTTCACTTATAAAAGGCATTACTCCAAATGAAATTAGAATCCCTGTGTATATTGTAATTATTGCTTCTCTTACTAAGTCAGTAGACTTATTAATGGCTGCATATACACCAGATTTACATAGCTCACTAGGTACATTTATTCAATTGATTGCGGTAAACTGTATAATTTTAGGTAGAGCAGAAAGCTTTGCTTCAAAAAATTCAGTGAAAGATTCAATCGTTGATGCAATAAGTATGAGTTTAGGTTTTATGCTATCGTTAGTTTTAATAGCATTAACTAGAGAAATACTGGGTACAGGTGGTTTTGTCTTGAGTAATCCATTTACAGGAATCCAAGTGTTTAGTCTTGGTTTAAGTGAAAGTTTGGCTGAGACTTTGAGTATTGGCTTGTTTACATCACCAGCTGGCGCATTTATAACTTTCGCATTATTTTCGGCTTTATTTGCTTACTTTAAAGACGAAAAGAAGGGGGTTAGAAAATAATGAATTTCATTCAAATATTTATTGGTGCAATGATCATAGAAAACATTGTTTTAACTAAATTTTTAGGCCTATGCCCATTTTTAGGTGTTTCTAAAGATAAGAAATCAGCAGTTGGTATGGGATTTGCAGTTATGTTTGTTATGTTTATATCCAGTGTTTTGTCATTTTTCCTAAACAAAGTTTTAGTTGACTTAAATATTGAATATATGGATTTAGTCTTATATATTTTAATAATCGCTAGCTTTGTACAATTAGTAGAATTATTTTTAAAAGTCAAAGTTCCAGCATTATATAAAAGTTTAGGAATTTTCCTACCACTTATTACAACAAATTGTGCAGTATTATACGTTGCACTAACAACAGCTAAAATGATGTCATTTTCTGAAGTTGTAGTTTATGCCTTAGGTGTACCGGCAGGATTTATGTTGGTTTTATTTATTTTCTCAAGTGTACGCCAAAGATTAGAAAGTGCAGATGTTCCTAAATATTTCAAGGGAAATCCAATTGCACTTGTTACAGCTGGATTAATGGCAATCGCATTTAGTGGTTTAGCAGGATTGGTGTAAGATGGGATACGCGATACTTTTAGGTGGAGGATTAGCAGGTTTTTATGCCTTAATGTACTATTTCAATAGCTTGGCTCCAATTCCAGAAGGTGCGGAAGTTGCAAGTGAATCATGTCATGGGTGTTCAATATCTACTTGTGAGATTCATCCAACAAAAAGAGTTAGGGAGGTAAATTAATGTTAGATGCAATATTATTAATGTTAGCAGCTGGTTTGATTTTAGGTTTTATTTTAGGAGTTGCTGCAGACAGGTTGGTAATTATTGAAGATCCATTAATTGGATTAATTACTGAACTGCTTCCAGGTTACAACTGTGGGGCTTGTGGTTTTCCTGGTTGTGCAAACTTTGCAAAAGGTTTAGTTGATGGTGAGGCAAATCAAATTTCAAAATGTCGACCTTCTAAACCAGAACAAAGAGTAGTAATTAAGGAAGCCTTTGACAATAATCCAAATATAAAAGGTGAAATTGTCCAAGTGAAAATATAGATTTAACCATAATAAAAGCACTAGTAAATTTGAACTAGTGCTTTTTTCATCTGTTTTTATTTAATATATTTTCTAGTCACTCTATTTGAAATCGAAGTCAAAATTTCATAGTTAATAGTGTTATTGCGATCTGCTACCTCATCAATATCAATGTGCTCGCCAAAGATTTCAACTTCATCATATAAATTTACTGCTTCATCTATTTCAACCATTACTTGATCCATACAAACAAGACCAACTATTGGATAAAGTTTTCCTTTAATATAAACACAATTTCCACTATCACTTCTTTTTAAACCATCAGCATAGCCAATTGGTAAAATAGCAATTCTAACCATTTTTTTAGCTGTATAAGCTGCTTCATAACTAACAGTGTCACCTTTATTTAAAGTTCTAATCAAACTAACTTCTGTTTTTAATGAGGCAACAGTTTTTAAACCTGGTGTCTTTAAGCCACCATATAAACCTATACCAAGTCTAATCGCATTAGTAAAGTCTTCTTTTAAATTTAAACTTGAAGCACTACTTGCGGCATGAATCCATTTAAATTTATAGTCTAAATCCAAGACGATTTGCTTGAAATATTCAAAGTCTTTAACAACTACTTTTTTATCTTTACAACAATAATGGGTAAATATTCCTTCAAAATTATGTTTGTTTTTTAATAAATCAATTGTATTTTTAACACTTTTTAAATCATTGTGACCCAAACGATTCATTGATGAGTTAACTTTTATATGTAGTGTTAAACTTTTAGCAGAAGTTTCACTTAATTGTTTTGCCCAATCTTCACTAATGACTGTTAAACTAATGTTATTGGCTGATGCAATATCTGTATATATTACAGGAACATAGCCCATAACTAAGATGGGGGCATCAATATTGAAAGATCTTATTTCAAGGGCTTCATCCAAAGTTGCAACTGCCAAGTAATCACAATGATTTTCTAGTAGTTTTTTTGAAATTTCTTCAACACCTAAACCATAAGCATTTGCTTTTACAACTGCAAAGATTGCTTTATTTGTAATGTTTTTATAGTGGTTATAATTGTTTTGCAAATTTGATAAATCAGTTTGCAAATAAGTATTTCGATAATTGTTCATCTTAACGTAATTGAACTGTATTAGCCTGGAAAACAGCAACAGCTACTCCAAATCCAATAACTAAAATTGAAAAATCATTAGCAACTGATGGTATAGCTAATAAATATTCAAACAAGAAATAATCGATTGGCATATTGTATCCACTAAAGACAAAACTTAAATATATAGCTAATGATATTGCTAAAAAAGCCATTATTCCAGCAATGTACAAAAATTCATTTGTCGTTCCGCGTCCAATTTTTCTAACGACATAACCAACTATATAACCAATAGACATAACTGCTAAATAATAAAATATATTAAATCCCAAGGTTTTTGATAGATTAATAACAAAGGCTCCCACTATGGCAACACCGAAAGAAATTGGGGTTGCTAAAAGTAAAGTTTTTTTAATCCTAGCTTTTTTCCCAACAGCGTGATAGTTAAATTTCATATAATCAACTCCTGTTAATATTATATCATGTAAAAAATAAATCGAGTGTGATTTTTGAATAAAAGGGTTTAAACCTCATCTATTTGTAAATATCTAGTATAATAAATATAGGGAGTGATAACAGATGAAAATTTTACATGAAACAGATCAATTTACTTTATTAAAAGACAATGAGGAACTAGGATTTTTAAGATATGGAATCTTAGATGACATAATGTACATTAATGGTGTTGTTGTTGAAGTAGAACATCGAAAAAAAGGTTTAGCAAAAGTCTTGCTAGATGCAGGTGTAAACTTTGCAAAAGATAATAAGCTTAAAATTATTCCAAGATGTTCATATGTTGTTAGTGTTTTTGATCGTGGTGGCTATGAAGATATTGATGCAAGATAAATTAATAAAAAAAGCTCCATTGGAGCTTTTTGCTTATTGATCTGAATAATTATCGAAGTAGCCTTGAATTAAAACAACTGGCGTACCTTTATCACCACTACCACTAGTTAAGTCACAAAGACTAGCGACCAAGTCACTAACTTGACGAGGTGTTGTGCCTTCTGACAAATCAGTGTTTGTACTATCTAATGTCGTATTTTTTAAAGTTTTGATCATTTCATCAGTTAATTCTTTGCCACGTAAATCTTTAAACTGGTTATCTGCGATATATTTAATTTTTATTTCACTTGGAGTTCCCTTTAAACCATCAGTAAAGGCAACAGCTGAAACTGGGTCAGCTAACTCCCATATTTCTCCAACTGGATCTTTGAAAGCTCCATCACCATAAACTAAAACTTCAATATTTTTTTTTGTGGCAACTTTTAATCGTTTGCTCAACTCATTAACTACAGCTTCACTAGATCTAGGGAAAAGTTTTACCTCTTTATCAGTGGCTTTGTTTGAACCCAAAAGCCCAAATCTTTCATTATAACCATGTTTGTCATTTGGCTCATTTAAGATTTCGGCAAGAGTTACAATATTTTCTCCACCATTACTTCTTAAAATTGCTTGATCTTCAAAGCGTGAGTGAATACTAGCTACAATAACATGTTTTGTATAGTCTAAGATTGCCAGTGGATTATTAGAAAAAATGATTTCAATATTTGGTGCTAAAGATTTATAAAAATCTATATAATCTAAACCTGTATATAGATGTTTTGTTTCATAACCAAATAATTCTCTAAATTGTTGTTCATTAAATACATCTGAAAAAGGATTTACACCTTTGTCCAAGATCGCTTTGTTGCTAATTAAACGATTTCCAACTTCGTCAGTAGGGTAGCTTAATTGTACTACAACTTTTTTAGCACCTTTTGCAATTCCTTCAAGTAGAATTGAAAATCTGTTTCTTGATTGAATTGGAAATATTACGCCAACCGTCTCATTTTGAAACTTACTTTTAACATCATTGGCAATATCATCAATAGTTGCATAATTACCTTCTGTTCTTGCAACTAGCGCTTCGGTAACCCCAACAATGTCTTTATCATTTAAAGTTATATTGTGTAAATCACAAGCTTCTATTAAACTTGCAACAACAGTATCAATTAAATGATCATTTCTTTGCATAATCGGTAGTCGTATTCCATAAGCTGTAGTAGTAATTTTTCTCATTTTTTACACCATCCTAGACTATTATAATCTACATGGTTACAAAAATCAAATAATAGGTTATCTGTTAAATTATGTCTATATTAAAATGGTGATAAAATGAGAAATAAAGTATTATATTACGCTACTAAATATAATGGTGACTATAATAAAATTATGCATGCCATTAAATTTAAAGAAAGCTATAAAAAAATAAATAGTGTTACTAAATATGTTACAATTTTTGACACTAATTATCCCAATAAGCTAAAAACTTTAAAAAAGCCACCTTTAATTTTATTTTATAAAGGTGATATAAACTTATTAAATCAAGACTCTATTGGTGTAATTGGTAGTCGAAAAATTAGTAGTTATGGCCAAAGATATACAAAAATTGTAGTGGCTCATCTAAAGAAAGATTTTGTAATTGTTTCTGGTTTGGCAGCTGGTGTTGATGCTTGTGCCCATAGAGAAGCAATTGTTAATGGAAAAAGTATTGCTGTTTTGGGCAGTGGTATCAACTATGTCTATCCAAAGTCAAATACTGATTTGTACAATTTAATGAAAACAGATAATTTAATTATTAGTGAGTATCCAGATATGGTGCAACCCAAGCCTTATTTTTTCCCTTTTAGAAATAGAATTATAGCTGCTTTGTCAAAGAGTATAGTTGTAACTCAAGCAAGTATGCAAAGTGGAACTATGTTAACTGTAAATGAAGGATTGGAATTAAATAAAAGTATTTATGTGCTTCCTTATCGTATCGATGATTTAGATGGAACAGGTTGTAATTATCTGATTCAACAAGGAGCAAATGTACTTTTAATTGATGAAATAGCTGATTTATGCAACAATATATAGGTATATTTGTATTTTATCTGCCTATTGTGTATATTATAGCAGAGAATAAACTATAAAAATTAATGTAAAGGAAGATTATATGAAAAAATTAGTAATAGTAGAGTCACCATCTAAATCAAGAACAATTGAAAAGTATTTAGGCGCTGATTATCAAGTCTTATCTTCAAAAGGCCATATTCGAGATTTGGCTAAAACAGGTAAGGGCCGTTTAGGTGTTGATGTAGAAGATGGCTTTAAACCAAAATATGTTATAAGCAAGGAAAAAAAGAAGGTAGTTGCTGAGTTGAAAAAAGCAGCAAAAAATGCTGATGAAATCTATATCGCTACCGACCTTGACCGTGAAGGAGAAGCAATTGCCTGGCATTTGGCCGAAGAATTAAATGTTGATTTAACTCAAAATAATCGGATTGTTTTTAATGAAATAACTAAAGATGCAATTTTAGAAGCGTTTAAAAATCCTCGTAAAATTGACTTAGCCTTAGTTGAATCCCAAGAGACCAGAAGAATTTTAGATCGAATTATAGGCTTTAGATTATCAACATTACTAAGGTCAAAAATTAAAAGCAAGTCCGCGGGGCGTGTCCAATCTGTTGCCCTAAAACTAGTTGCCGATCGTGAAGCTGAAATTATGGCCTTTGTATCTGAAGAGTATTGGAGTGTTTGGGCTGACTTTTTAAAGGATGGAGTAATGGTTGAATCAGAATTACATCACATTAAAAAGAAAAAGCCAAAAATTACTAATAAAGAACAAGCTGATAAAATCATTAATGATTGCCAAGATGAATTTATTGTTTCTGCAATTGAGTCAAGAAAAAGATCAAAAAAACCTCGTCCTACTTTTATCACTTCATCCCTTCAACAAGAAGCATCAACTAAATTAAGATTTAGTGCTAAAAAAACAATGCGTGTTGCCCAAGGCTTATATGAAGGTGTAACAGTAAATAAAGAGTTAGTGGGGCTTATTACTTATATGCGTACTGACTCTCATCGTTTGAGTCCAATTTTTATCGCTAATGCTTATAAAGAGTTAGAATCAACTTATGGAAAAGAATATGTTGGAAAATATCGTGCAAGTAAAGATGAAAAAGCTCAAGATGCCCACGAGGGTATTCGTCCGACTCATCCTGAGTTTAAACCTACTGACATTAAAGAGTTTTTAACAGTTGATGAGTATAAACTTTACAACCTAATTTATGCTCGTACAATGTCATCTTTAATGAAAGATGCCAAAATGGAAACTAACACTGTTGTATTCACCCAAAAAGATTATGATTTCAGACTTTCAGGATCAAGAATCTTATTTGATGGTTATTTAAAACTTTATGGGCAATATGAACAAGTTAGTGAACAAACACTGCCGCTATTTGTAGAAGGCGAAAAAATTATTTCGCAAAAAGTAGAAGGTAAACAACACTTTACACAACCACCATCAAGATATACAGAAGCTCGTCTTATTAGAGCGCTAGAAGAGTTTGGCATTGGTCGTCCAAGTACTTATGCATCGATTATTGATGCAATTACTGGCAGAAATTATGTTGAACACAAGCCAAGTACTGAAGGCTCAAGTACAAAGGTGTTTTTTCCAACTGAAAGAGGATTGCTAACTAATAGCGAACTTCAAAAATTTTTTAAAGATATTATAAATGAAGAATATACAGCTGAAATGGAAAACAATTTAGATAGCATTGCTGATGGAGAAACACAACGCTTGGAAATGCTTAATAAATTTCATGATGAATTTATGCCTTTATTAGATAATGCTTATGAAAACATGCAAAAAGTTGAACCAGAGCCAATCGGTGAGAAATGTCCAGATTGTGAAGAGGGTCAATTAGTTATTAGAGATGGACGTTATGGCAAATTTATTTCTTGTAACACGTTTCCAACTTGTAAATATACACGGAAAATTGTTGATCCAAACAAAATTGAACCAGAATTGTTAGAAGAAAAATGTCCACTGTGTGGAAGTGCTTTAATAAAACGTAAAAATCGCTTTGGCAAATACTTTATTGGCTGTAGCGCTTTTCCAGCTTGTAAGTATTTAAGAAATATTGATGAAGACGGTAATGAAGTTGAATTGGATCCTAGTAAAATTAGAAAAGGTCCAGAAGTTTTAGAAGAAAAATGTCCTGAATGTGGCAGTCCTTTAATTAAGCGGAAAAATCGTCGTGGTGAATACTTTATTGGCTGTAGCGCTTTTCCAAAATGTCGCTACTTGAGAAATGTTGACCAAGAGGATGAAGAAAATGAAGAAATAATTGTTGAAGATCAAAATATTGAACAAGCTAGTAAAGAAGCAGATATAGAATTAGACACTGTAGCTAAGGATGATTAAATGAAAGTTAATATTATTGGAGCTGGACTTGCTGGTAGTGAGGCAGCTTATCAATTAGCCAAAAGAGGCGTTAATGTAATTTTGTATGAAATGCGCCCAAAAGTTAAAACGGATGTACATCAAACTGAGTATTTTGCAGAATTAGTTTGCTCAAACTCATTTAGAAGTGATGATATTTTAAATGCAGTCGGACTGCTTAAAGCAGAGATGCGCTTGCTTGATAGCCTGATTCTCAAGGCAGCTGATAAGTGTTCACTTCCAGCTGGAAGTGCTCTAGCAGTTGACCGTGATGCCTTTGCACAAGAAATAACAAAAACACTAGAGAGTTTTGACAATATAGAAATAATTCGCGAAGAAGTATTACAAATACCACAGGGCCATACAATTATTGCTACTGGTCCTCTAACGAGCAATAAATTTTCAAAAGCAATTAGTGATTACTTTAGTGAAGACTACTTGCACTTTTTTGACGCAGTAGCACCTATTATAGATGTTGAATCAATAAACATGGACAAAGCATACTTTAAATCAAGGTATGATAAAGGCACAGCTGATTATTTAAATTGTGCAATGAATAAAGAAGAATTTGAAGTATTTTATAATGAACTAAACAATGCAAAAACAGTGCCTTCAAAAGAATATGAAGAGGAGGTTTTCTTTAATGCTTGTATGCCGGTTGAACAAATTGCTAAACAAGGTGAAAAAACACTATTATTTGGTCCAATGAAACCAGTGGGACTAGAGAAAAACCCAGAAGATAAACCTTATGCTGTTGTACAATTAAGACAAGATAACTTTGCTAAAACCTTATATAATATTGTGGGGTTTCAAACACGTTTAACGTGGCCTGAACAAAAAAGAATTGTTAGATTGATACCAGGTTTAGAAAATGCAGAAATTGTTAGATATGGTGTTATGCATAAAAACAGTTATATTAATTCACCAAAAATCTTAAATCATAATCTTCAAGTCAAAAAACGTCCTGATTTAATGGTAGCTGGTCAATTTAGTGGTGTAGAAGGTTATATTGAAAGTGCCGCAATGGGACTTTTGGCGGGACTTAATATGGCAAAATTAGTCAGTGATCAACAACTATTAAATCTAGACAATTCAACAATGATTGGTGCACTTGCTAATTATATTAGTAATGCTGATCCAGAAAATTTTCAACCAATGAATGTTAACCATGGATTAATCAAGTTTTCTTTTAAGGCATCAAAGCGAATACGAAGAGAAAAAACAGCAGAGTTGGCCTTAAGCATTATAAAGCAGTTGAGTGAAAATGTATGATTATTTAAATGATTATAAACATTATTTAAAATCAAATGTCCAAGCTTCAGATAATACAATTGAAGCTTACAGTCATGATATAAATAGATTTATTGATTTTTTATCTGCTGAAGGTGTTAGTAGATTAGAAAAAGTCGATAATCTTTTAGTGCGAACTTATATAACAAAATTACGATTAGGAGACCTTAGTGAGATACAACTTGGAAGTAATACAATTTCAAGAAATTTGTCATCATTAAGATCTTTTTACTATTTTCTAATCGAATATCACAGTTTTGACAACAATCCATTTTTAGCAATAAAAAGTATACAAGCTGATAAAAATTTACCAGATTTTCTTTATTATAATGAAGTAGAACAATTACTTGATTCTATTTTGATAAAAGATTTTACAAGTTTAAGAAATCGCTTAATGTTAGAAATGATGTATGGCTGTGGTTTAAGGGTTAGTGAGGTAACTGATTTAACAATAAACAATGTTAATACTTTAGAGAGATATATTAAAGTTTTGGGAAAGGGCAACAAAGAACGACTTGTACCATTTCACATGGGCATTAAAGATTTATTACAAGATTATTTAATGCAGCGTCAAGCAAAACAAATCGATAATACTTTCTTGTTTTTAAATAATCGTAACAATCAACTAACAAGTAGGGGAGTTCAATATATTTTAAATAAAGTAGTTGTTAATAGTGGCTTAACTAAAAATATCCATCCACACATGCTACGTCACTCCTTTGCAACTCATCTTTTAGATAATGGCGCCGATATTAAAGTGGTTCAAGAACTTTTAGGCCATTCAAATCTATCGACAACACAAATATATACACATGTATCAATTGATACTTTAAAAAATGTATATTTAAAAGCACATCCACGCAATAAAGAATAATTTTTTAATAATATAAAATCAATTTGAAAATCTTTTAGCTTTTCAAATTAAAAGATTAAGTTTTCATTAAATGATGTTTAATTTGTTATAATATTTGTAGATAAATCTTTAAAGTTTAATAGAAAGATTGGAAGTGTTTCAATGAAAGGAAAATTTATGACAAGTTTTTTAATAGTAGCAGTTTTAATTTTTGGATTATTTTTTGTTAGTCGAATAAATAGAAAAAATGAAGTTGTGCAATCTGTAAACAATAGTTTAATAAAAGGCTATACTGGTGAAGATTTTGAAGAAATATATTTAGCCGGTGGGTGTTTTTGGGGTGTTGAAGCGTATATGGAGAGAGTAAATGGTGTAATTGATGTAAGTAGTGGTTATGCTAATGGTAATAGTGAAAACCCAAGTTATGAAGATGTTATTTACAAACAAACAGGTCATGCAGAAACAGTTCATGTTAAATATGATCCCAAAATTATTGATTTAGAAAAAGTTTTGTTATATTATTTTAAAGTGATTAATCCAACATCAATTAATAAACAAGGAAATGATATTGGAAGCCAATATAGAACTGGTATTTATTATGTTAATGATGATCAAATAGATATTATAAATAATGTAGTAAAAAATGAACAAAAAAGTTATGACGATATAATTGTAGTTGAAGTAGCCCCTTTAGACAATTATTATTTAGCTGAAGATTACCATCAAGACTATCTAGAAAAAAATCCAAATGGTTATTGTCATATTAATTTAAATTTAGCAAATGAAAAAATAGAAAGTGAGATTGATAATATGGATAAAATTAAAATTGATGAAACGCTTTATCAAAAACCTAGCGAAAAGGAAATAAAGGAAAAATTAAATGAAAATGAATATGAAGTAACACAAAAAGCAGGAACTGAAAGACCATACACTCATGCCTACAATGATTTACAAACAAAAGGAATTTATGTCGACATTGTAACTGGAGAGCCGCTTTTTTCATCAGATGATAAATATGATGCAGGTTGTGGTTGGCCAAGTTTTACTAAACCTATTAGCAGTGAAGTAATTGAAGAAAAAGAAGATAAAAGTGTTGGTAGAGTTAGAACTGAAATAATTAGCCGAGTTGGTGATTCACACTTAGGTCATGTCTTTACCGATGGTCCAACTGATGCCGGTGGATTGAGATACTGTGTAAATGGAGCTTCATTAAGATTTGTCGCGTTTGAAGAAATGGAAGGCGAAGGCTATGGATATTTAAAAGGAATTTTTAAATAATACTTAAATAAAGCCATCTTATAAATTGATAAGATGGCTTTATTGTGTCAAGTTGGCTAATAGAGCAAAAAATACGATGTAATCAAGCTTATATTTGTATTATAACTAGAAATATGGTATATTAATAACTGGCCTAATGATGATTAGGTCTATCACACACTGTGGATTCGGATTTCCGTGCTCAAAGTATTTTTATGAGTTAAATCCGTTGGAAATGGTGGAGGAGAAACGGGAAAGAGGAGTAAAAATTATGTCAGTAGTATCAATGAGAAAACTATTAGAAGCTGGTGTTCATTTCGGACATCAAACTAGACGTTGGGATCCAAGGATGAAAGATTATATTTATGTTGCCAAAAATGGTATTCATATAATTGACCTTGAACAAACTCAACAAGCAATTGATGAATCATATGAATTCATTAAAGAATTATCTGAAAGAGGCGGAAAACTATTAATTGTTGGAACTAAAAAACAAGCTCAACAAACAGTAGTAGAAGAAGCTTTAAGATCAGGTTCATTCTATGTTAATAACAGATGGTTAGGTGGACTTTTAACTAACTTTAGAACTATCCAAAAATCAATTAGAAGATTAATCGAAATTGAAACAATGGACGAAAATGGTTCAATTAGCATTTACACAAAAAAAGAACAAGCAATCCTTCGTAAAGAAGCTGAAAAATTAGAAAAAAACTTAGGTGGAATTAAAGAAATGCGTAAACTGCCAGATGCAGTTTTTGTAGTTGATCCACTTGAAGATGCAAACGCAGTAGCGGAAGCAAAAAAATTAAAAATTCCAGTCTTTGGTTTAGTAGACACTAACTGTAATCCAGCAATTGTTGACTATCCAATCCCTGCAAATGATGATGCAATTAGATCAATCAAACTTATTGTTGAACTTATGGCAGACGCTGTAGTTGAAGCAAAAGGTGGAATCTTATCTGCTGCTCACCAAAATGCAGAAGGTGATGACATTTCAATGAAAGACGTTATTGTTAATGTACAAAGACAACATGAAGAACAAACTAGAAGAAGAAGAGCTAAATTTGATGAAAAGAGAAAACGTCAACAAGGTGGAAGACGTAATCCAAATCCAAGATTTGCAAATCCTAGACAAGCTAGACCTGCAACTGGAGCTAGTACAACTGGTGCAAGACCAGCAGCTAGACCAACAGAAGCAACTCCAGCAGCTAGACCAACTGAAGCAACTCCAGCAGCAAAACCAGCTGTAGCAGCAACTACTAGCAAACCAACTGAAGATTAATAAATAATAAAATAAAACATAAATGGAAGGTGAATAAAATGAGTATTACTGTAGCTATGATTAAACAATTAAGAGATATGACAGGCGCAGGAATAATGGACGCTAAAAAAGCATTACAAGAAGTAGATGGAAACATTGAAGAAGCAGTTACTTACCTAAGAAAACAAGGTATGGCAGCTTCAGCTAAAAAAGCGGATAGAATTGCTGCTGAAGGAATTACATCAATTAAAGTTTCAGAAAATGAAGCATTATTATTTGAAGTAAATTCAGAAACAGATTTTGTTGCAAGAAACGATAACTTTCTAAAAATGATCGATGAAATCGGAAATGCCCTTTTAGCATCAGATGCAAAAACAAATGAAGAAGCTCTTGAAGTTTCTTTAAATGATGAAACAATTGGAGAAGCAATTATCCAAGCAACTGCAACTATTGGAGAAAAAATTTCATTTAGAAGATTTGAAAGAATTACAAAAACAGAAAATCAAGTCTTTGGAGCCTATGTTCATATGGGTGGTAGAATAAGTGCTATCACTGTTATTGAAGGTGAAGTAAGTGTTGCTGAAGATATCGCAATGCAAATTGCTTCAATGAATCCTAAATATATAACAAGAGATGACATTGCAGATGAAGATCTAGCTAAAGAACGTGAAATTCAAGAAGCGATTTTAGCAAGTGATGAATCTCTACAAGGAAAGCCACAACAAGTATTAGATGGCATAATCCAAGGTAGAATTTCTAAAACAATGAAGGACTTTACACTGGTTGATCAAGATTTCTTTAAGGAATCTAAACAAACTGTTGCACAGTATCTAAAAGAAAATAATGCTAAAGTTATTTCATTTGAGCGTTATGAGTTAGGTGAAGGCTTAGAAAAACGTGTTGAAGATTTCGCAGCCGAAGTTGAAGCACAAACTAAGTAATTTTAACTATAAGGCAGTTTTTCTGCCTTTTTTTTAAGGAGAGATTGTATGTATAAAAGAATCCTATTAAAGTTAAGTGGAGAAGCACTATCAAGCAAGGATCAGCTATTTGACGCTAAAATTTTATTTGAAGTTGCAAATGAAATAAAAAAAGTCACTGAAAAAGGTGTTGAAGTAGCGATTGTAGTGGGTGGAGGAAATATTCTTCGTGGAAAAGAAGTTGTTGAAAGTGGCATTGAAAGAGTTCATGCAGACTATATGGGAATGTTGGCTACTGTTATGAATGCTTTAGCTTTGCAGTCAGCTTTTGAAACTGCAGGACTTGACACAAGAGTTCAATCTGCAATAGACATTAACAAAGTTGTTGAACCATTAATTGTTAGAAGAGCAATCCGTCATTTAGAAAAAGGTCGTGTCGTTATCTTTGCGGCAGGAACTGGAAATCCTTACTTTTCAACAGATACAACAGCTGCTCTAAGAGCCTCAGAAATTGAAGCGGATGTTATTTTAATGGCGAAAAATGGTGTTGATGGAGTCTATTCTGAAGACCCAAAACACAACCCTTTGGCAGAAAAATATGATATACTTACTTATATAGACATGTTAAGAGATAACCTTGCTGTAATGGATGCAACCGCTAGCAGTATGTGCATGGAAAATGATATGGAAGTTATCGTCTTTAATATGAATGATTTATCAAATATCTCGAAAATAATCGATGGCGAAGTAATTGGAACTAGGATTACCCGCGAAGGATAATTTGATACTCTTTAATTTATAAACAAATAGGAAAGGATGTATGATTTATGCATTATGAAAACGCAGATCAAAGAATGAAAGAATCACTTAAAGTTCTTTCATCAAATTTAATGCAAGTGCGCACAGGAAGAGCTAATACAAGTGTACTTGACGATGTTAGAGTTGATTACTATGGAGCACCAACACCATTAAATCAAATTGCTAGTCTTTCAGTTGTCGAAGGAAGTCAAATTGTTGTAAAACCATATGATTCTAATTCACTAAAAGATGTTGAAAAAGCAATCCATCAAGCTGACCTTGGTTTAAATCCAATTAATGATGGAACATTGATTAGAATTAATATCCCAACACTTACAGAAGATGTAAGAAAAAATGTTGTAAAAGATGTTTCAAAAATGGGAGAAGAAGCAAAAGTTGTTATTAGAAATATCAGAAGAGATGCAAACACTGATATAACTAAAGATGATTTTACTGAAGATGACGAACATTTAGAATTAAAAAGAATTCAAGACTTAACAGACAGCTATACAAAGAAAATTGATGAACTGATTGAAAAGAAATCAGCAGAAGTAATGACAATATAAATGAGTAACAAACTTAAGCACTTAGCAATAATAATGGACGGAAATGGTCGTTGGGCAAAAGCTCAAGGCAAAGACCGCTCTTATGGACATAGAAAAGGTGCTGAAAACATGAAAAAATTAGCGATTAAAGCGTCAAAACTTGAAATAGAAGTTTTGACTCTTTATGCTTTTTCTACTGAAAATTGGAGTCGATCTGAAAGTGAAGTTAATTATTTAATGAAACTTCCAGGACTTTTTTTTGATGTTTATATGAAAGAAATACAAGAAAATAATATTAAAGTTGAATTTATTGGTTTTATAGATCAGCTGCCATTAGCAACTCAAAAAGTCGTAAATAAATCAATTGAAGATACAAAATCAAATACAGGCATGGTATTAAACTTGGCTATTAACTATGGAAGTCAACAAGAAATAGTCTATGCTATAAAAAAATATACAGCAGAAGTTTTAGAAAATAACCGTGATAATGATTTAACAATAAAACAGTTTAATGATTATTTAATGACAAAAGATTATCCTGCTGTTGACCTATTAATTAGAACAAGTGGCGAATATCGACTTTCAAATTTTTTGTTATGGCAAATTAGTTATGCTGAACTATTTTTTACAAAAATTCCATTTCCAGAATTTAATCCAGATGAATTAGAAAAAGCAATCTTGGATTATAATTTAAGGCATAGAAGGTTTGGTGGTTAAATGAAACAAAGAGTACTTACAAGTTTTGCAATAATTGCTGCAATCATTCCAATATTCTTTTTTCAACAATATTTTATGGCAATCCTGATTTTTGCAATATTTATCGCAACTTTTGAATTAAACGATTTAATTGTAGATAGAAAAATACCCTTACTAATGCTTGGGATATTTACATATATATTCATCTTTGGTTTAAACTTTTTAGCTAAAGATGACAAACTTATTATCGTTGGTCTTGCATTGATCTTTTTTGTTTTATTAGATTTATATTATCGCGAAATTGGTTTTAATGATTTAGCACTTATTTTTAGCGTTTCTACACTACTAGGTTTTGCGATAAACTCATTGGAATTTTTATATAATTTAGACATTCTTTTAGTTGTTTTTGTTATTTTAGTAAATTATTCTAGTGATGTTGGAGCATATCTTATTGGCAGTCGGTATGGGAAAAGAAAATTAGCCCCTAAGATCTCTCCAAATAAAACAATTGAGGGCTCCCTTGGTGGAATTGCTTTATCTTTAATTATGGGAAGTAGCTTTGGAATTTTATTTTTGAAAAGTTATTTAACAATTGATAAATTAATCTTTGTAAGTTTAATTATTCCAATAGTAGCCCAAATTGGCGATCTATTTTTTAGCTCATTAAAACGTACTTACAATAAAAAAGATTTTGGGTCTATGTTCCCAGGACATGGTGGCGTTTTAGATCGAATTGACTCTTTGATCTTTTCACTATTGTTTATGATGATTTTAATTAGACTTGGCGTTTTTGGAGTGATTGTATGAAAGAGTTAATTTTACTTGGAGCTTCAGGCTCAATTGGTGTGCAAAGTTTAGATGTTATTAGAAACTATCCCAATGATTTTAAACTCAATGCTTTTAGTGTTGGAAATAATACCCAAAATGTCGCAAGCTTGATTAATGAGTTTAAACCACAAGCTGTTTACATGCTAAATGCTAAAAAAGCAGAAAAGTTTCAGCAAGAATTTAAAGACGTAACTTTTTTTTCCAATGATAATTTAGACAAATTAATCAATTTTACAAATGCTGATCTTTTAGTTAACGCAATAGTTGGTATAGCGGGTTTAAAACCAACATGGGCTGCAATTAATAAACAGATGAATATTGCCTTGGCAAACAAAGAAACACTAGTTGCTGGTGGCGATTTAATAATGAATTTAGCGAAAAGCAAAAATGTTACCATTTATCCAATTGACAGTGAACACTCGGCTATATGGCAATGTTTACTAGGCAGTGATAAAAAAGCAATAAAAAGTATTACTTTGACGGCATCTGGCGGAAGTTTTAGAGATCTAAATCGCACTCAATTAACAAATGTTACAAAAAAAGATGCTCTAAATCATCCTAATTGGTCAATGGGTTCAAAAATTACGATTGATTCAGCAACAATGATGAACAAGGGTTTAGAAATAATTGAAGCTCATTATTTATTTGATATTGACTATGATCAAATAAATGTTATCTTGCACAAACAAAGTATTGTTCACTCATATGTTGAATTTATTGATTATAGTATTATTGCTCAACTTGGTAAAGCAGATATGCGTCAACCAATTCAGTTTGCACTGACTTATCCAAAGCATTTAAAATTGCATGGTGGCAGCTCATTAGACTTAAAGAAAGTAGCGAGTTTAACTTTTGAAGAAGTTGATTTGGATCGTTTTCCCTTAGTTAAATTGGCCTATCAAGTAGGAAGAGCTAAAGGCAATAAACCAATTGTCATGAACGCTGCTAATGAGGTTGCTGTAAACTTATTTTTAAATGATAAAATAAGTTTTATTGATATTGAAACGATTGTCATTAAAACTGTCGCAAAGTATAAACTAGAAAAAGTATTAACAATAAATAAAGTCTTACAAATAAACAAAGAAGTAAAAGAAGATGTTTTAAATAATTATTTAAGCATTATTAGCTAGGAGGCTATATGACATTTATATATTTCATATTAGTATTTGGGGTTATTATTACTATTCATGAGCTTGGTCACTTACTAGCTGCAAAATATTTTAATGTATACTGTGAAGAGTTTTCTTTTGGAATGGGACCACGTCTTTTTCACAAAAAATACAAAGAAACTACTTATAGTATAAGATTATTTCCAGTCGGTGGCTATGTTGCGATGGCTGGAGAGGCAGATGCAAATTTTGATCAACAAGATATTCCTATAGAACGAACAATTAAAGGTATTAGTAAATGGAAACAAATTATAATTATGCTTGCAGGCGTTATTATGAACTTTATTTTAGCCTTATTTTTATTTATTGCAATCAATTTAATAATTGGACAAGTTCAACAACCAACCAAACCAATTATAAGTGAAGTTGTTGTTAATTCTGCAGCTGATAAAGCTGGTCTTTTGGCTAATGATGAAATTATAAAAGTTATTTACCCTAAGGGCGATACAATTTATCCAAAAGAATTTAGCGAAATCGGAACATTTTTTGATTTATTTCCAAATGAAAACATAACATTTATTGTAAATAGAGATGGTGTTGAAAAAACGCTTTTAATTAAGCCACAACTTGATGAAGAATCTGGACGCTATTTAATTGGCGTTATGGGTGTGCCAGGTGATATAGTTGATTTAACTTTTATGGGTGCAATTAGTGAGGGTTTTAAATCCTTTAAACAAGGTGGAAGCTTAATCATTAAAAGTTTTCAGTTTCTAGTTAGAGGTATTGGTTTAAATAAAGTTTCCGGACCAATTGGTATTTTAGATCAAACTGGTCAAATTATGGGAACTGCATCAACTTTTAAAGATGGCTCACTACTAATAATGAACTTAATTGCCTTATTTTCAGTAAACTTAGCTATCTTCAACTTAATTCCACTACCAATGTTTGATGGTGGAAGAGTATTATTAACTATATATGAAATAATCTTTAAAAGAGATGTAAATAAGAAAGTAGAAAATGGCTTAATGTTAGCAAGTTTATTTATACTGTTGCTTTTAGTCTTTTATACAACATGGAATGATATTAGTAGAATTATATTTAGATAAAGGAGATCATTATGAATATTTTAGTAACAGGTGGACTTGGTTATATTGGAAGTCACACTACAGTTGAACTTTTACAAGCAGGTTATGAAGTTTTTATCGTTGATAATTTAAGTAATTCAACACTAGATGTTTTGGATAAAATAGAAACAATTACAAATAAAAAACCAAAATTCAAACTAGTAGACTTACTTGACTATCAAGGTTTACAAACAGTTTTTAATGAAAACAAATTTGATGGAGTAATTCACTTTGCCGGATTAAAAGCAGTAGGGGAGTCAGTTGAAATTCCTTTAGCTTACTATGAAAATAATGTTAGTGCTACTATAAATTTAATGAAATTAATGGAGAAATATGCTGTTAAAAATATAATTTTTAGTTCAAGTGCTACTGTTTATGGTGAACCAGACACAGTTCCAATGAAAGAAGATTTTAAAACATATGCAACAAATCCATATGGACAAACAAAGGTTATGGTTGAAGAGATCTTAAAAGACTACACTTTTGCAAACAAAGACTTCACGGCAATTTCACTTAGATACTTTAATCCAGTTGGAGCTCATAAAAGTGGTTTAATTGGCGAAAATCCAAAAGGTATTCCAAACAATCTTTTACCTTTCATTGCACAAGTGGCAACAGGTGAGAGAGACCATTTAAGAGTGTGGGGTAATGATTATGAAACAGTTGATGGAACTGGTGTCAGAGATTACATTCACGTTGTAGACTTAGCTAAAGGCCATATAAAGGCATTAGAGTATAGTGTTAAAATTAAAGGCTTAGAGTTTATAAATCTTGGTGCTGGAAAAGGCTATAGTGTTTTGCAAGTTAAAAAAGCTTTTGAAAAGGCGTCAAATAAAGAAATAGCTCACAAAGTTTATCCAAGAAGAGCAGGCGACATTGCTACATCATATGCTGATGCAAGTAAAGCTTTAGAATTATTAGATTGGAAAACAGAGGCTGACATTGATGAAATGTGTGAAGATGCCTGGAGATTTATGCAAAATAAATAAGATATAGAAAAGCTGAAGTTATTCCTTTGGCTTTTTTACTATTTATATTTAGGCTTAATTATGATAATATAGAGAAGGAAATAGGTGGTATTAAATGAGTAAAAAACAAAAGAATAATACTATTATAATAGTTTTCGTCGTTTTATTAGTTGCACTAACGACAACTTTTTTAGTGCTTTCAAAACGTGAACCAAAACCAGAAGAAAGACCAGTATTAAATATTGTAAATTACAATGTTTATGATTATGAAAATCTTGATTTTAGATTTGTAGTGGCTGAAATTGGAGTTGTAAGTAAAGAAGACTTAAATATTTCATTAAATGAAATCAAAGTAAACAATTTAAGATTAGACACTAAAGATGATTATATTGCTAAATTGGTAGCTAAAGATTATAAAGATGACTTTAGCAAGATTGATGAAAGATTTTTTGTAAGTGAAGATTCTGCAATCGTTACTTTATTTTTGCCAATAATTGATAATAATGCATCAAAGGCAACACTTACCTCTCAATATTTTGATGATCTAGCAATTGATTTAACTAAAAATGTTGTTATCATAAAAAATGATAAACCTCCCGTTGATATTGATGATCCAGATAATGTCATAGTTAAAGATGGTTTTACATTGAAGACTTTAGGTTCTTTTAATAATCGTGACTTTAAATACTTTTATGATGGTGTAGAATTTAACTCATCATCAAATGAAGTTTTGCATGTTATACCAGTTAAACTTGTATCTAATGATAAAAAAGTTTATAAAATTACTGAAGCTAAATTTGTTTTTGATGAATTTGACAG